>ENA-ORCW01000325-ORCW01000325.1-marine-metagenome-genome-assembly--contig:-NODE-325-length-37476-cov-3.504612_pt1 | contig 37476 bp, 28 predicted proteins | sample MGYA00237784_ERZ508517 | MGnify/ENA primary metagenome ERZ508517 (study PRJEB26187, sample SAMN06268979) | marine metagenome | isolation source: Tt ae E1 feedstock associated aerobic enrichment on... | reverse complement strand
GAGAAAATAATCGGTAGAAAAAACAGAAGTTTGTGTTCTGCTTTCTCGCAATGTTGACACAGCTTTCCGTTGCAGCTTTTTGCAAATTGCGCGCCCGGGCCATTGACTCGGGGCGGGGGGCGTTTAACGCTTCGCGTCGGGTCTTTTCGGACCGCGCTTTGACGGGCATCTCGCACGCAATGCCCGGCTGCGGTCGTCGGTTCGGACAGGCCGCAGCATCTTTCGACGTGCACGTATGCGCAAACGCGTAACATCAGTAGGGAGACGCATTATGAAATCTCATCGCATTCTCGGTTTTGGCCTTGCGGCCGCGATGCTCGGCTCGATGGCGACCGGGACGGCCAGCGCGCAGGAGCAGCGCTTCGTATCCGTCGGCACCGGCGGTGTAACGGGCGTATACTATCCGGTCGGTGGCGCGATCTGCCGCCTGATGAACCAGAACCGCCGCGAAACGGGTATTCGCTGTTCGGTCGAATCGACCGGCGGATCGGTCTTCAACGTGAATGCCATCAAGGGCGGGGACCTGGAATTCGGCGTCGTGCAGTCCGACGTTCAGTACAACGCCTCCAAGGGCGAGGCGAACTTCGCCGATGGCGGAGCGCATGAGAAGCTGCGTTCGGTCTTTTCGCTGCATGCCGAGCCGCTTACGGTGGTGGCACGCAAGGACGCCGGCGTTGCCGGTTTCGACGATCTGAAGGGCAAGCGTGTGAACATCGGCAATCCGGGTTCGGGCCAGCGCGCTCTGATGGATCTGCTGATCGCGGAGAAGGGCTGGTCCAACTCGGACTTCGCAGTTGCCGCCGAATTGGCACCTGCCGAACAGAGTTCGGCGCTCTGCGACAACAACATCGACGCGTTCGCCTACACGGTCGGTCACCCGGCCGGTGCGATCCAGGAAGCGACCACCACCTGCGACAGCGTGATCGTTCCGGTCGAAGGTGAGGCCGTGGACACACTCGTTTCGGAGAATCCCTACTATTTCAAGGCGACCATTCCGGGCGGCATGTACCGTGGCACCGACAACGACGTGAACACCTTCGGTGTCGGCGCGACCGTCGTCACCTCGGCGGACGTTCCCGACGACGTCGTGGCGGCTTTCGTGGATGCCGTCTTCAAGGACTTCGACGCCTTCAAGGCGCTGCATCCGGCGCTCGCCAACCTGACGCCCGAGAGCATGGTCAACCAGGGCAACTCCGCGCCGATGCATCCGGGCGCGGAAGCTTACTACAAGGAACAAGGCTGGCTGCAATAAGCCGCTGAACAAGGGCGCCCGCCATGGCGGGCGCCCTTTCTCTCCCAGGAACGAGTAACCCAAAAACAAATAACCAATGAGGGGTATGGGGTCATGGCGACGAACCCGGACAATGCGGGCAAAAGCTCTGCGCCATTGAGCGACGACGAACTCCAGGATCTGGTTTCGTCCTCGGATACAGGCGCGCGCGACCCGGCCGGCATGGCCGGCTATATCATCGCCGGTGTCGCGCTCTGCTGGTCGCTCTTCCAGCTCTACATCGCATCGCCCCTGCCTTTCACGCTGACGAGCCTGACAGGCCTGTCGCTGGTTCTGAACGACGCGCAATCGCGCGCTATCCATCTGGCATTCGGCCTGTTCCTGGCGTTCATGGCCTTTCCGCCGCTGGCATCGAGCCCCCGCAACCGCATTCCTCTGAACGACTGGGTGCTGGCAATCGTGGCGGCTTCGTGCGCGCTTTATATCTTTGTCTTTTACCGGGATCTTGCCCAGCGCCCCGGCCTGCCTATCACGCAGGATCTGGTGGTTGCCGGCATCGGCATGGTGCTGCTTCTGGAGGCGACGCGACGCGCGCTCGGTCCGCCACTGGCCATCGTCGCCATCGTCTTTCTGCTTTACGTCTTCTTCGGCGCATCGACCTATGTGCCCGACATCATCCGCTGGGGCGGTGCATCCTTCAGCCGTGCCATGGACCAGATGTGGCTTTCGCCGAACGGCGTGTTCGGCGTGGCGCTCGGCGTTTCCTCGGCGTTCGTGTTCCTGTTCGTTCTGTTCGGCTCGATGCTGGACCGGGCGGGTGCGGGCAATTTCTTCATCAAGCTCGCCTTCGCGCTGCTTGGCCATCTGCGCGGCGGACCGGCCAAGGCGGCGGTGCTGGCTTCCATGATGACCGGCCTGATTTCGGGCTCTTCCATTGCCAATGTGGTGACAACGGGCACGTTCACCATTCCGCTCATGAAGCGCGTGGGCTTTTCGCCGGAAAAAGCGGGTTCGGTCGAGGTGGCGAGTTCCGTCAACGGTCAGATCATGCCGCCCGTCATGGGCGCGGCCGCTTTTCTCATGGTGGAATATGTCGGCATTTCCTACCTGCAGGTGATCAAGCATGCTTTTCTGCCGGCAGTGGTTTCCTACATCGCGCTGCTTTACCTGGTGCATCTGGAGGCGGTGAAAAAGGATATGCCTGTGCTTCAAAAGCGCCAGTCGCACCCCGCGACGGTCGCGCTCATGCGCTCGGGCATCGTCATCGCGTCGATCGTGATTCTGGTGGGCGCGATCTACTACGCCATCAACTTCATCAAGTTCATGCTGCCGAACCTGTCGGCGCCGGTGCTGATGGTGGCGCTCTTGATCGCCTATCTGGCGCTCATCTGGTACGCGGCCAAATCGCCCGATCTCGAAATGGACGACCCCAACGCGCCGGTTGTGGAACTGCCGCTGCCGGGCGAGGTGATCCGGACCGGACTGCATTATCTTTTGCCGCTGTTCGTGCTCGTCTGGTCGCTTATGGTGGAACGTAAATCGCCCGGCCTGTCGGCCTTCTATGCCGTGCTTCTGCTTATCGTCATCATCCTCACGCAGAAGCCTCTGAAGGCGCTTTTCAGAGGATTGCAGAGCGCCGATCAGCGCGCGGCCTTCAAGGAAGGCTTCAACGATCTGATCGTCGGCCTCATTCTGGGTGCGCGCAACATGATCGGCATCGCCTGCGCAACGGCCGCCGCCGGCATCATCGTCGGCACGGTGACGCTCACGGGCATCGGCCAGGTGATGGCGGAGTTCGTCGAGTTCCTTTCGGGCGGCAATATCTTCCTGATCCTCGTCTTCACGGCGCTGATCAGGCTGGTGCTGGGCATGGGGCTGCCGACCACGGCGAACTACATCGTCGTTTCCTCGCTCATGGCACCCGTGATCGTGGAACTGGGTGCGGCCAACGGCGTGCTGATCCCGCTCATCGCGGCGCATATGTTCGTTTTTTACTTCGGCATCATGGCGGATGTGACGCCGCCGGTGGGGCTGGCGTCCTTCGCGGCGGCGGCCGTGTCAGGCGGCGACCCGATCAAGACCGGCTTCACGGCGTTCTTTTATTCGCTGCGCACGGTGCTTCTGCCCTTTATCTTCGTGTTCAACACGGACCTGCTGCTGATCGATGTCGGTTGGATGGGCGCCATCTGGGTGACCATTCAGGCGACGGTGGCGATGCTGATCTTCGCGGCGGCCACGCAGGGCTTTTTCATGGCGCGCAACAAATTGTGGGAGTCGGCGGCGTTGCTGCTCGTCACCTTCATGCTGCTGAGGCCGGGCTTCTTCCTCGATCTGGTGCAGCCGCCCTACATCGCCACCGAGCCAGCGCAGATTTTCGAGGCGGTGGCCGAGGAGCCGGACGATGCGGAAGTTCGTTTCTCCATCCGCGGCCCGAACTTCGACAATCCCGACCAGATGGAGGAGCGCACCATGGCGTTCAATCTCGGAGAAGCCGGGGAGGCGGGTGCAGCCCGCTTCGAAGCGGCGACGGGACTGGTGGCGCAGATCGACGGCGAGCGGGTGATCCTCGAAGAGCCTTTCGACATGAACAGCCTTGCCGGCAAGACTCTTTCGAGCCTGGACTTCTACGCCGACGAACCCGTGCAGATCACGTCAGTGGAGGTGAGCAATGAGGGGCGGATGCCGCGCGAGGTGTTCTACATTCCGGCCGCTCTTCTGCTGGCGCTCGTCATGTTCCTGCAGCGCCGCCGCGGAGGGACGCTGACCGGCAATCCGCAGGCGGGCACGCCGCGTCCGGCCGAAGCCTGAGAGGTATAATCCATGTACAAGGACATTCTCGTTTCGATCGATCTGGGCCATGCCGAAGACGAGGTGCGCACGCTGCAAACGGCCGTCGATTATGCGCGCACCTTCGGCAGCCGGCTGCATGTGATGACCGTGGTGCCGGATTACGGCATGTCCATTGTCGGGGGGTTTTTCCCGAAGGGCCATGAGCAGGAAGCGATCGAGCACACCAACGAAACGCTGCACGCATTCACGAAAAAGCATGTGCCGGCCGAGATCAAGCACCGGCACATTGTCGGTCACGGTTCGATCTACCGTGAAATCCTACGTTATTCCAAGGAGGTCAAGGCCGATCTGATCGTGCTTACGGCGGCGCGGCCGAGCCCGGAGGACTACCTGATCGGTCCCAATGCCGCGCGCGTGGTGCGGCATGCCTCCATCTCGGTGCTGGTGGTGCGTTAGCAGCGCCGTTTCGACAGCGCCGAGCGTTCATCCGCCCGGAGAGCGAAGATCGATCCTGCACCGAGCGGGCATGGTCTTGACCGTGCGCGCGCCCGCGACCCTTCTTGCGTCTGACAATTTAATGGGTTGTCCTGAATAATCCCGTAAGTGTAACAGGAGGGGCACCAGGCTTCATGGCCTGGCGGCACCAAAACATTCGCGGGCTTGCGGGGCGAAAAAGGAAAGGAAAACGCGGTGACGGAAAGCTTGGAGCCCGAAATTCGGCGAGCATTCAAAGAAGTTTGGCAAAGCGAGAACGAAAGCGACGCGCCGGAACTGCAGCCGGATACGGTTTTGCTGGATACCGGCCTGGACAGTCTGGGTTTTGCCATCTTCGTCAGTCAGCTTGAAGATGAATTGGGCTTTGACCCGTTCACGCTGTCCACCGACGCCTACTATCCGCAGACCTTTGCGGAGTTTGTGGCATTTTACGAGAAGTTCCGGTCGCACGCCGCATGAGCACAAACCTCCACCAGAGACTGTCCGGCATCCCTGACGAACATGTGCTGGTGATCGCACCGAACGGCCGGCTATCCGTCGCAGAGGTCCTGCAGTCCGGACCTGCGGCAGACATACCGTCCGATGCGCGCGTGCTCGTGAGCATAGACGATGTGCGCGAACTGACGCGTGTTCTGGTCGCACTCGATGGCGCGGTGGCGGGAATCCTTCTGGTATCGACCGCGCAGCCGCCCGAAGTCGTCGAGGAACTGGCGAAGGTCGCCGATTGTACGATCATCGTTTCCGATCGTGACGACCTGGCGTCAGCGCGAAACGTCGTTCAGGCAATAGGGCCCACGCGACCGCGCGACCGGACGACGGGCTGGATAATGACGACTTCGGGGACCACGGGAATTCCGAAACTGGTTCCTCACACGCTCGACAGTCTCGCGCGCTCCGTGCGCACCGAGAAAGTTCAGCCGGTCCCCGTCTGGGGGATGGTCTACGAAATGACACGCTTCGCCGGTTTGCAAGTCGCGTTGCAATCGCTTCTCAGCGGCGGCACCCTTTGTGTGCCAGAAAGAGACCGGGACGTGTCCGAACAGGTCAGGTTCCTCGTCGAATCGGGATGCACACATCTGTCCGCGACGCCGACATTGTGGAGGCGCTTACTGATGGCACCGGAGAGCAATAAGCTCACGCTCAAGCAAGTGACGCTGGGCGGGGAGATTGCCGACCAAGCCGTTCTCAATGCGCTGGCGGCCCGTTTTCCGCACGCACGATTGACTCATATCTACGCGTCGACCGAAGCCGGTGTCGGCTTTGCCGTGAAGGATGGAAAAGCGGGGTTTCCCTTGTCCCTGGCCGAAGAGCAATCCGAGGGTGTGGGCATCCGCATACGCGACAACACATTGTGGTTGCGCCCGCCCGGCGGATATCGGCCCCGCTATCTGAGCGGACAGGATATCGAGATCGACGCCAATGGTTACATCAACACCGGCGACAGGCTCGAGATCGCGGGGGATCGGGCTCACTTTCTGGGACGCGACAGCAGTGTCGTGAATGTCGGCGGTGTCAAGGTCTATCCCGAGCGGGTGGAACGGGTGATTGGAGACGTCGAGGGCGTCGGTCTGGTTGCCGTTACAGCGAAGAAAAGCCCGATCACAGGCGCATTGCTGATCGCAAGCGTTGTCCCTGCCTCGCAGGATTTGGACACGGCAGAACTGAAACAGCGCATTATGGCGAGATGCAGAAATACGCTCGAACGAGAGGCGACGCCGGCTCGGATCGTATTCACGCAGACATTGCAGACAAATGCGGCAGGCAAGATTAGCCGGAATTGAAGGTGAACGGATGAAGAATGTGATCGTGACAGGCGTGTCGCGCGGTCTGGGACTGGCGATCTCCGAGCGCCTGGCATCCATTCCCGATTACCGTTTGATCGGGTTGAGCCGAACAATCGGCGATGGGTATCAAACCTTGATGGACAAGCATCCCGAACGCGCGGTTCATATCGCGTTCGATGCGGCCGATATCGATGCGATTCCGGGACTGGTGCGACAGATCACGAAGGAGCATGGCCCGATCTACGGTCTGGTGAACAACGCTGCGATGGGGATGGATGGCGTGCTTGCGACCTTGCACGCGAGCGATATTTCGAAGGTTCTGCGCGTGAACCTGGAAAGCCCCATGACTTTGACCAAATACGTCTCGCGTTCGATGATGGCGAAACGCCGGGGGCGGATCGTGAATATTTCGTCGATCATTGCCTCGACCGGATTTCACGCGCTGTCGGCCTACGCCGCGTCCAAGGCGGGGCTGGAAGGGTTCACCCGCTCGCTCTCGCGCGAGTTGGGCAAGATGGGCATTACGGTGAATTGCGTGGCGCCCGGCTATATGGAAACGGCCATGACCGAGGGCATCGGAGACGATCATATGCGTTCCATTCGTCGTCGTGCGCCGTTGGGTCTTCCCACGCCGGACAATGCGGCGGGGGCGGTGATCTATCTGCTCGGAGACGATGCGGCGCGGACCTCGGGCACGATCATTACCGTTGATGGCGGTTCGACCGCGTGACGGAAGGCGAAACACCCGAACACGCTGCCATGAAGAGCGTTCTCACAGACCGGGCCCGTATATGAGCAAGTTCAGACTGGAACCTTTCAACACCGAGAATGCGGCCCTGGTGCTTAATATCCGCAATGCGGAGAATGTCAGGGCCAATTCTTTCAATTCCGAGCCAGTTTCTCCGGAGGAACACCGCGCGTTTCTGGAGAGGTTGGCCAACACACCGGGCAAAGGATATTTCGTCGTCTACTACGACGACATTCTGGCGGGAACGTTCAACATTTCTGTCGATGGAGACAGTGCGTATTGGGGCTGCGCACTGCATCCTGACGCGCGCAACATTCCGGGGCTGTTTATCGGTCTGGTCCTGCTTTCCGGGCGGATAGCTTTTGAGAATATGGCGTTGCAGTCGATCAGAAGCGAAGTGTTGGATCACAACACCGCTCCCATAAAGGTCAACAGCTACCTGAAGATACCCGTGACTGGCAAAGAACCGCTGGAGGGTGCCGACCGAGAGCAGGGATATGCGATCCAATATCGTCTGGATCTCGAAGCCTGGCCGGATGTCAAGAAGAGAGCCGAGCGCCTGATGTCCAAAACGATGTTTTCGGCGGCGCTTTCCTGTTCAACCAGACTGGATGCCTGACGCCTCTCGGGTTGGCTGCCGACCCAAAAAGCCGCCAATGCCCATGACGAAAGATGCTTGCACATCGTGAAGCTCTTTCTCGACGGTGGGATCATACATTGAAAATCTGGCGCGCCATGCATCGGAATAAAACGCGTTAAGTGTCTGTGGCGCCTTCAGGTTTTCCTCGGTGTATATCGGAACGATCTTGTCTTCGGCGTAGCCGTAATAATCATACGGGATCGTATCTCCCTCCGCGAAATACAGGAGCGGGACACCCCGATGAAGCGCCTCTATCACGACGCCGCTATTGGATACGATGCCGATATGAGGTCTTAGCGTTGCCGCGGATCGGCGATCGAGGATTTCGCACTTGCCTTCTCCCGCGCTCAGCAACCTGTTCAGGTCGGTCTTGCAGCGCGGATGTCTTCTCAGGGATATCCGTTTAACCCAGGCTTGCTGTGCGAGCGTCGCGACCAGTCGTGTCAGCGCGTCGACCGACGGGAAATTGCTCAGGTAAACGCAGATATGATCGGGTTCCGGCCCAACGCGCGGCATCCGGAAATTGTCGGAGAATGAAGGCAACATCAAAATCGCGTCGCGATCGGGAAACGGGACGCCCCTTTTTTGAGCCGCACGCCGATAAGCCTGTAGTGAACACTCGTTGTGCAAAACCGACAGGTCGCAGACGAGCGGCGGGAAGTCATCCGTGACCTGGCCATGCTGAAGATAGGCGGTTTTGAGCCCCTGGCCCCTGGCAATATTCAGAAGGGCCACCGTTGCTGGGGAATGATCATTGGCAACCAGAACATGCTTTCTGGGCGCGGCGGCAAGGGCACGTCGCATGAGAAGGTCCGCGGCAGCCGAAAGTGCGAGGAAAACGCAGGTCAGAGGCGCACGATCACGATAGGGTTTGAGCTCTCGCGCATAGGCGAGGATCGTGGGAAGCGACAAGGCGCTGCGCAGATATTGATGGATGGGCATCTTGCGGTCATTGACTGCCTCGGTAAGGCCATAGGCCGCATTGATGAGCAGATTTGCTCTTTCGAGGGCGGCGGTGTTGTTCGCGGTCAATGAGAACTGGAATGTTATCCGGTCGTCGCCGGGCAGCGATCTTCTACCGTGAAAGAAAATGGAGGCGACGATAAGAGCCATTCGCCCGATTGCGAATTGCATCAGAAACCGTGTCAGAACAAAGCCCCCCGCATAGATCGGGCGTTTTGCCGTGAGAGACCGCTGCATGGTGTTGAGCGAGGGGCGCGCATAGAAATCCGCAATCGTCGAAAGCGTCGCGCGCAGTTCCACCAATTGTCGCTCAAGGACTTCATTCATCGGATGCATCCCCGCTCCAACCGGTCCAGGTGCCCAAGGACAAACCACCTGCAGACATTATCAGCTCGCCATGTGCCTTTATCAGCTCGCCATGTACCTTTCCGCAGTGCCTGTTTGGTGCCCATGTCAAGATGAACGTCTGCGAGGGCGGGTCGAGAGCCGATCGGGAAGCACACGAAACGACCTCACCTTCGGAAATCTCGGAGGCTGGGCAGGATTCCCAAGGAACGGACGGCTTGGAGCGAAATCATCCAGAGACATTATGACAGGACGCCCTTGCTATATGCAAGTTCGGTCGGCTGCGCAAACCGCAGGCCGAGACGCAAACCGGATGCCGTGCATAAACCGAGGCCACCTGGAAACTCATCTGAATTGTGGCAGATTTCGCCATGTGTCTCGAACGTGGAGTCTGTTCCGATCTCATCGCAAAGGTTTGAAATTAATCGATATTATTTTTGATTCCGGCACTGAAATCCATGGCTTTATTTGAGTTGCGCCGTGGAGGCGAACCGGCTAGGCATGAGCCGATTAAATTCTGATGCTGCAGGCGAGGGCGATGTTCGACAATAAATCCATATTGATAACCGGCGGCACTGGCAGCTTTGGAAAGAAATATGCTTCAACGATCCTGAAGCGGTATTCCCCCCGGCGGTTGATCATCTATTCCCGCGACGAGCTGAAACAGTTCGATATGTCGCAGGATTTCAATCAGAGCTGTATGCGCTATATGATCGGCGACGTTCGGGACAAAGAGCGGTTGGTCCAGGCGTGCCAGGATGTGGATTTCATCATCCATGCAGCAGCGCTTAAACAGGTGCCGGCCGCAGAGTACAATCCACTCGAATGCATCAACACCAATATTCGCGGCGCCGAAAACGTTATTCACGCGGCGCTCGAGAACAATGTTGAAAAGGTCATAGCGCTTTCGACGGACAAGGCGGCCAATCCGATCAACCTCTACGGTGCAACGAAACTGGCGTCGGACAAACTTTTCGTCGCTGCCAACAATATGGTTGGAAAGAAGCGAACCCGGTTTGCCGTGGTGCGTTACGGAAACGTCGTCGGGTCGCGCGGATCCGTGGTTCCCTTCTTCGAGAAACTGGTCGGGGAGGGTGTCGATAAACTCCCGATAACCGATCCGCAGATGACCCGGTTCTGGATTTCGCTACAGCAGGGCGTCGATTTCGTGCTGAAGAATTTCTCACGCATGCACGGTGGAGAGATTTTCGTTCCCAAGATTCCGTCCGTGAGAATCCCCGATCTCGCCAAGGCGATCGCGCCCGATCTGCCTCAGCATGTGGTTGGAATACGTCCGGGGGAAAAGTTGCATGAAATCATGTGTCCCAGCGACGACAGCCATCTCACCGTCGAGTTCGAGGATCACTATGTGCTGCAACCGACCATACGGTTCTATGGCATCGACACCTCGTTTCTGGAAAACAAACTCGGTGAGACCGGCGCGCCGGTCGAGCGGGGCTTTGAATACAATTCCGGCTCGAACCCGCATTTCCTGAGCGTAGATGAAATCCGGGACTTCAACATCGAAGCGATGAAATGATCCCGTATGGCCGCCAGCACATAACGGACCGCGATGTCGATGCCGTGGTCGAGGTCTTGCGTAGCCCGTTTCTGACGCAGGGACCGGCTGTGCCTCTGTTCGAGGCGGAATTGACGGCCTACACCGGGGCTGCACATGCGGTCGCGGCCAATTCCGCCACATCGGCACTTCATATTGCATATCGGGCGCTTGGATTGGGCGAGGGCGATAGCCTCTGGACGAGCCCAAACACCTTTGTCGCGACCGCGAACGCCGCACTTTATTGCGGCGCCAAGGTCGACTTCGTCGATATCGATCCGCTCAGCTATAACATGTCGGTCGAAGCGTTGGCCGAAAAGCTGAGCCGGGCGGAAAAAAACGGCTCATTGCCCAAGATCGTGTCGGTGGTTCATTTCGCCGGACAGTCCTGCGACATGGCGGGCATCGCCGAACTCGCGGACAAGTACGGATTTTACGTTGTAGAGGATGCGTCCCACGCGATCGGCGCAACCTATGGCAACGTTCCTGTTGGGCGTTGCGCATATTCCAGCATCTGCGTCTTTTCCTTCCATCCGGTGAAGATCATAACAACGGCGGAAGGCGGAGCCGCGACGACCAACGATCCGGATCTGGCGGAAAAGATGCGATTGTTGCGCTCTCACGGCGTCACGCGAGAGCGCGCGCTGATGCGCGATAAGCCGGACGATCAATGGTATTACGAGCAAGTCGATCTGGGTTTCAATTACCGGATGACGGATATTCAAGCGGCGCTCGGGGTGAGCCAGATGGCGCGCCTCGACGAATATGTCGCCAAGCGCCACGATATTCTCAGATTGTATTCCGAGACGTTGAAGGGGTTGCCGCTGATCCTGCCACATCAGCCGGACGGCCAGAGATCGGCGTTGCACCTTTATCCTGTTCAGATCGCGGAAGGAGCGACGCGTGGACGACGCGAGGTGTTCGACCTGTTGCGCGCGGACGGGGTCGGCGTGAATGTGCACTACATCCCGGTGCATACACAGCCCTATTATCGGGACTTTGGTTTCAAAGTCGGCGATTACCCGGAAGCGGAGGCTTATTACAGCCGTGCCATCTCCCTGCCCATGTTCCCGCAATTGACCGACGAGGATATCGCGGTCGTGACCGGGGCGCTTGAGAAACATCTGGCGTCGTAACGGCATGCGTCCAGTCGTTGTCATACCGGCTCGGGGCGGGTCCAAGCGTATCCCCAGAAAGAACATCCGCTCTTTCCACGGCGTCCCGATGATACAGCGTGCCATCGACCTGGCGATCGCCGCCGATATCGGGGCCGACGTCGTCGTTTCAACCGATGACGAGGAGATCGCCTCTTTGGCGTTGGCCGCCGGCGCATCTGTGCCCTTTTCCAGGCCGGCCGCGCTGGCCGACGATCATGCCGGAACCACTCCGGTCGTCGCTCATGCGGTGGAGGAGATGGAACTGTCCGACGAGGTTCCGGTTTGCTGCCTTTATGCCACCGTGCCGTTGTTGCGAGCGGAGCGTTTGCGCCAAGGCTTCGAGCGCTTGCAGGCAGAAACAACGATTGAATTCGTGTTCGCTGCGCAGCAATTCGATACCGCACCCCAACGTGCTCTTCGCCGCGACGCGGATGGAGAGATTTCTCCATTTCTGCCGGAGTTCGCCGAACAGAGAACTCAGGATATGGAGCCCCTGTATCACGATGCGGGACAGTTTTACTGGGCACGCGCCGCGACCTGGCGCGCACAGCGGCATCCTTTCAGATCGCGTAGTTTGATGGTCGTTCTGGACCGTTCGGAAGTCTGCGATATCGACACCGAGGATGATTGGGTGGTTGCCGAGGCGCTGTATTCGGCCAGGCAAAAGAGCGGCGCATGAAACTGGCTTTCCGCGTCGACGCGTCGGTGGAGATCGGTCTTGGGCACGCAATGCGGTGTCTGGCGCTCGCGGATGAAGCGCAAAGGGCGGGTTTCCGGTCTGTTTTCCTGCACCGCCAGATGCCGTCGAAGATTCGAAATCAACTCGCAGAACATGGACACGAAACCATTGCATTGCCGGAAGCCGCACCGACCGGCGCCACGGGGTACGCATCCTGGTTGCGGGTCGATCAGAAAACCGACGCCGATGACGTCGTAAGGGCGTTGGAAGCATTCGGCGGAGCCGATTGGCTGGTGTGCGATCACTATGGGATCGATGCCGAATGGGAGGCGGTCGTCCGCCGACAAGTGGAGCATATTGCCGTCATCGATGATCTGGCCAATCGCCCGCATCTATGCAGCGTGGTTATCGATACCAACGGCTATGACGATTTCGAGACGCGTTACGACGGGCTGATACCAGCTCAAGCGGCGCGGCTTCTCGGGCCGGAATACGCCATCCTGCGTGGCGAATTTCGCCATCTGCGGGCACAACCAGCGCCGCAGCGAGAGGAAGGCTCGTTGCTTGTGTCGATCGGCGGCGCGGACCTGCCCAATTACACCAGAAACGTGCTCAATGCGCTCGACCGTCTGCCCGCTTTCAACCAGGTCGACGTCGTCATTGGAGCGGTGCATCCGGATATAGAGGGCATTCGCGCGAAATGCGCAGCGCACGGCTATCGGCTGCATGTGCAAACTCCGAGACTGGCAGAACTGATGTTGCAAGCCTCCATGAGCGTGGGGGCGGGCGGTACATCGACGGCCGAGCGAATGTGCCTTGGATTGCCGAGCCTTGTGCTCGTGGTTGCTGAAAACCAGAGGCAACTGGTTGCCGAAGCCGGTCGGCGTGGCGATATATTTGCGCCGGATATTGCGCCGGACAACGAGGCCCAGATTGCGCAGAGTGTCGAAAGGTTGCGGACCGATCCGTCTTTGCGGCACCATCTGGCCAAACGTGGGCAGGCCCTTGTAGACGGCCTGGGAGCGTCACGGATCGTGGAGGCTCTGAAAACATCCCGAAAGGACGTTGGAGCATGAGAAATTTCAAGATCGGAAACAGCGAGATCGGGCGGGGGTGCAAGCCGTTCATCATTGCGGAAATGTCGGGAAACCACAATCAGAGCCTCGAGCGCGCCTTGGAGTTGGTGGATGCTGCCGGTGCTGCCGGCGCGGATGCCGTAAAGCTTCAGACCTACACCGCAGATACGATGACGCTGGACATCGATGCGGGCGATTTCGTTCTCGACGGCGGTCTTTGGGATGGCCGGTCTCTGTATGAACTTTATCAGGAAGCCCATACGCCCTGGGAATGGCATGGCCCGATATTCGACAGATGCCGGGAGCACGGCATGGTTGGTTTCTCCTCCGCCTTCGATCTGTCCTCGGTGGATTTTCTCGAAACGCTCGACGTTCCCGCCTACAAGATCGCCTCCCTGGAGTTGATCGACACCGAATTGATCGCCAAGGCCGCATCGACCGGGAAACCCCTGATCATGTCGACGGGCATGGCGACGATGGCGGAGATCGACGAAGCGGTTCGAACCGCGCGGGATAACGGTTGCGAGGACCTGGTTCTGTTGCGCTGCACGTCCGCTTATCCCGCGGACCCGGCCGACGCGAACATCGCCTCGCTTCCGGTGCTCGCGAACGCTTTCGGGTGTCAGGCGGGCCTGTCGGACCATACGATGGGAACGCATTTGCCGGTTGCCGCGGTTGCGCTGGGGGCCACGGTGATTGAAAAGCATTTTACGTTGCGCCGCGCCGATGGCGGGGTGGACAGCGCTTTCTCGCTCGAACCCGAGGAGCTCAAGCTGCTGTGCGAACACACGCGGGATGCGGCAGCGGCGATCGGAACGCCGCGCTTCGGAAGTATGCCTGCGGAGCGGATTTCCAAAGAGAATCGCCGATCGCTTTACATCACCCAGGACATCAAGGCTGGGGACAAGTTGACCGAGGACAATCTCAAATCGATCCGTCCTGGGCATGGCCTGCCCGTGAAGTATCGCAAAAACCTGATCGGCCGTACCGTCACCAAGGATATCAAGCGCGGCACACCGATGTCCTGGGAGTTGCTCTAACAGGGGCGGTTGAATGCTGAAGGCTGTCCAGCGCATCCTGGCACTGCGTGGCGATGAGAGGCACGCTGACGTCGACCCCATATCCATGCTCCCGGACCTGGACAAAACCATCGTGCGGGGAGATTTTCCCGCATTCGAACGCGCCGCCTCGTCGCTTTTCCTGGCACTCGACGAGGGTTTTAGCGCAGCCCTTGACGAGAAACCCAGCCGGGAGCGGTATGAAGCGTGGACCGCGGCTTTGGCGAAAGCCGCTTTAAGCGTTTCCCTTGCACGGGGGCTCTATTTCGAGGCCGAAGACCAGCGCGCTCGCGCCGGCGAATTGCTCTTGCAAACGATCGCGCTTCTGGAGAAGGCGCTTCATGCTTCATCGGTCGCTTTTGGCGCGCGCTGCGCATCGGCGAAAGATTGGTGGCTTATGCCGGAACGGGTGCAGCGACATCGCGAGAATCTGGGCCGCACGGCATCCACGCTCATGATGGCAACCGAACTCGAAGACGAGGCTTCCGCTTTGATGCGGGAGAGGCTGGTGGAGACGGTTCGCCAGGATTTCGATATGTTCACGCATGCCCTTGTCGCCCTGCCTTCCGATGAGACAACGAACAGTCCCGCACTGGCAAATGCACTGCGAGGACAAGAGCGCAGCCTCGCCGATCTTCTGGACGGCAAGGAAGGCAATGCGGTGGAAAACCCGCAACACATCGGTGTCGGACGAAAGCATGCCGAGACTGTTTTCGCCAATTGGTATCTGATGCGCGGCACCGTAGCGAAGATTGAGGATACCGGACTTGTATCGAAAAGCGCTTAAGGCCAGGCTTCGAAATTTCGTCCTGAAGCGTCTCCACATTGCGCGCGCCGGGCATTCCACCAGCTTGTTCATATGGCTTATAAAGGGATACAATCGGTTCCGTCCTTCGGCCCAAAGCGTTTCCGTACAGGTACACCTGCTTTACATGGCGAACCGATTGCCGGCTGCATTGAGCCTTAGCAAAGCCGGTCTTCTGAAATATTCAAACAGTCAGGCATTTCTGCTCAATGCGCTGAAAGTGGCGTGGCTGGCGCGGGATATGGATCTGGTTCGCACCCTTGCGCGCATGATCAGCACCCATCCCAGGGTAAGGCACGACTGTGCCCATTACCTTTTTCTGCGCAAGGGAGCGGATCCAGTGCTCGCCGACGCCGTCGACCGTATCTGCTTTCGCGTTCGGGCTCGTCTGGATGTAATGCAGTTGTATGAGGAACAGCATCCCGAGGCGGAAGACGACATTCGTATCCTCGACACTCTGGATGAAGGGCAGTTGGACGAAGCGACGCTTGTGCGCCTGTCCGAGGCGTTTCCCGGCAATTCAAGCCTCGTGCGAATGCGTGCGCTCGGAAAGGCGCGCGCAGGCGACTGGTTCGGCGCTTACGGAATCCTTGCGGCCGCGCTCGAAGCGGCGCCGGGGCAGGACGCCAAGTTCTTCGACATGATCGTGGAAGCCGCGCTCTATTTCGACGACGCGCCGGAAAAGGTGAAACATATCCTGGAGGTCAGAGCGAAGCACGGTGCGCGACAGGCCGGGTTCGACAAAAGCGCCGCGCTCGCACGCATGCTCGACGGTGATCTCGTCGATTATATCAGGTTGCGGGGCGCGCAACCGAGCAATCTCGTGGCGCGCAGAATCTATGGCAAGCGTGCCAGCGTGAGCATGGGGCTCGACGCAACGCCGTTTTCAGGACAATGCGAGAGCCTTTTCGTCATCGGCCGCGATGGCGTGGGCGACGAAGTGCGCTGGGCACAATATTATTCCGGTTTGACGCAGCACTACAAGAACGTCTCGATTTCGTGTGACCCGAGATTGACCGGCCTGTTCGAGCGGAGCTTTCCTTCCATGAATTTCTACCCGGTTTCCAGGAACTGGGGCAGAAACCTTGGACCCGAGGGGCGTGCAAAGCGTGACCGCGTGCCGGCCATGGACCTCGCCACGCGGCTCGACAACCCGTCCTTCGACAAATCGCTCTCCTGCGAAGAGGTCAGTTTTATCGAGGACATCGGAGTGAGAACCTGGCTTACGCAGGGGGGAGCCAGGCCGCAGATGCCGGAAAACGGCAATGCCGGATATTTGCAGCCGAACCCGGATCGGTCGGTATACTGGGCGGAACGCCTTTCCCGGCTGGTGCCGAACAGGCCCCGCATCGGCATCATATGGAGGTCAGGTCTTCAGGATGTCGAGCGGAACCAGCATTATCTCAGTATCGAGGATTTCAAACCGCTGACCGCGCTCCCGGTGTCGCTGATATCCATACAGCACAATGTGGAGCCCGCCGAGCGTCTGGCGGGGGAGGCGATTAATGTTCGCTTTTTCGACGGCGAGGTGGACTTCTACAACGATTTCGATGAGATTGCCGCGTTCACGGGCGCTCTGGATCTTGTCGTGGGAATCTCCACACTGCCCTACGAGTTGGCTGCTGCAGTCGGCACGCCCGCATGGCTGTGCGCGGTGTCTCCCCTGGGAAAATGGTGGTGCCTGGAAGACCCTCGCCGCAGCGGACCGGATCGGCGTACCCCCAACGGAAAAGTCTATATCCCCGCCATGGACAACGGATATCTTGCGGAGAAGCATGTCAGAGCCGGGAATATCATGGCGCAGATCGTATCCGATATAGAGCAGAATTATGGTCTGCGCTCGGTAACTTAAAAGGCCGACACTCGTGTTTGGCGGGCGCCACCAAGGGGAAAGCCTGTTGGCCACATGGTTCCGAACAAATTGTAGCGAACCGGCGCGTTTGTCGTGCAAATCACCGGGACGTCCCGCTCAAGCCTTGGTGTTCATCCACTTCTTGTAGTCTGCATAAACGTCTGCCACCGGTCCCATCGCTTTAATTTCTCCACGGTCGAGCCAGAGCAGTGTTGTCGTCCAATCTTCCAGGATGCGTTGGGAGTGGCTGGCCATAATGAGGATCGACGAGGACTCGATGAGATCGGATTGCAGTTTGGAAACCGTCTTGTTGACCGAGGCGTCGGCGGCGCTGATCCATTCGTCCATAATCAGGATGTCGCCGCGCACCAGGCGCATCAGGCTCATCACCAGTCGCGAACGCATGCCCGCCGAATAGGATCGAATGGGCAGCTCGAAATAACCACCCAGTCCGGACAGTTCCTTGACCTCTTCGGTGGCAGCGGCAATCTTGGATTGCGGTGTGCCCATATAAAGGCATTTGAGCTCGGTGTTGCGTCGGCCCGAAAGGTTGGGCTTGATGCCGGACCCCAGCGCGAATTGCGGACTGACCATCCCTTTGATTTCGATGGAACCGGACTGGATGGCCAAGGCGCCAGCACAGACTTTCAACAGTGTCGATTTGCCCGAGCCGTTGATGCCGATCAGCCCGACCCGGTCGCCTGTTTTCAGGGAGAGCGAGATGTTTCTGAGCGCGGCAATCTCGAGATAGCGCTTGCCGACCACGATCTGTGCGCCCACGCTGCCTTTCTCGGAGGCCTTGTCGGACGTGCCGACCTTGCGCATGAAATAGCTTACCGAGGCGTTCTCGATCTCGATGCTTGCGCTCATTTAATGTTCCTCACAAAATTCTGCGAGTAGACAAAGGTAATATATCCGGCCACGCAAAGACCGAGCGAAACGAGCGCACTGCTGATCCAGGAAGCCGGCTGCAATGGCAGAATGCCGAAAACCTGTCTCGTTATGTCCATATAATAGGACACCGGGTTGTACTGAACGAGCAAGGTGCGGATATCGGTTCTGTCGGTGGCCACCCAGAAAACGGGCGATGCAAAAAACATGAAGCGGGTCCCTGTCTTCACCAGAGTCGACAGATCAGGGAAGAAGATGGTGACGGCGTTTACCAGATAGCTGACGGCAAGCGATGTCGGCACGATTATCGCGACGAAGGGGATGAACAGGGCCAGGTTCAGGTCGACGTTCCCGGGACTCAACAGCACAATCACGGCAACGAGCAGCGCAAGATTGATGCCGTATTCGAACAGGCGATCCATGAGGAGCTTGCCGAAAAGTCCCGCCAGTGTGAGATTGTTATGAATGGCGAATTCGAGCTGTCTCTGGACGATGTCGGTGCTGGTAATAATCGAGGCCTGAATGAACTGCCAAAGAATATAGCCCGACAGCACGTAGAGAAAAAATTCGGTGATCGTCATGGCATCGGAATGTCGGAACACGAGAGCCAGCATTCCTGTGAAAAGCAGCGTGGAAACGGGAAGCCATAGAAGGCCGAGCCTCGTGCCTTGATAATTGGACTTGGCTTCGAGATAGCTGATGTGCATAAACCGCACAAATTTAGAGAGAAATGGCCGAATCTGGTGCCACAAGTTCATTGTTGTCCAACTGCCAGAGATCGCATCGCAGGGTGATTAACGCCATCGCATGAGAAACGCAAACCGTTGTAAACCCGTAATGACGTCAAAATCCGGCATTGCTGCATGAAAATCTGGCTTGTCCGGGATCTCGAACCCATTCCAACCGACCCGGGCACACGGCGACTGATGCGCATGGGGATGCTGGCGCAGTCCCTGGCGCGCCTTGGGCACAGCACCCGCTGGATCACCTCCAGTTTCGATCACTATCAGAAACGCCAGCGCTCTCCGCGAAGCCAGGAATTCACGGCGGAAACCGATCTCACAATCACGGTGCTGCCGGGGCCGGGCTACAAGCGCAATATCGGTCTTGCCCGCATCCGGCACAATCGCACTTTTGCGCGCTCGTTTCTGCGCTTTGCCAGAACAAGCGCGGAGCGTCCGGACGTTATCGTGACGGACATCCCAACGACCGAAGCCGCTGCGGCGGCGATTGCATTCGGCAAGGAATGCGGCGTCCCCACCGTGCTTTCGATTCGCGACCTTTGGCCGGATTTTTTCGGCGATTACCTGCCAGTCGCTCTGCGCCCGCTGGCGCGGCTTGCACTTGTTCCTCTCGAGCGTCAGGTTCGTTTTGCCTGCGCGAATGCCACGTCCCTCATCGGCATTTCTCCCGGCTATCTTCAATGGGGCATCGACAAGGGAGGGCGCGCGCCCAGTCCCATCGACAAAATGTTCCCCCTGGGCTATGCGCCGCGCCCGATCGCGGACGAGGCGACCACGAACGCATTCCTCCAGCGAACCGGCATCCGACCGGAGGCGAAGGTCGTCTCTTTCGTCGGTTCGTGGGGGCATACCTACGATTTGCCCCTGGTGCTCGAAGCGGCGCGTCTGCTTGCGGATCGCAGCGATATCCAGTTCGTTATCGCCGGCGAGGGGGTGCAATCCGAACAGCTTCGCCCGCGTTTCGCCGCGCTTCCAAACGTCGTCTTGACGGATTGGATCGACGCCGAAGAAATCGGCATTGTCTTGCGGCGTTCCGAGGCGGGGTTGCTGCCTTATCATTCCGCTGCCCCGCAGGGATGGCCGAACAAAGTGTTCGAATATCTCGCTTACGGCACTTACCAGATAGCAACCATCGAAGGTGAACTGGCGAGGTTGTACCAGGAAACGGGTGGCGGCGTGGCACTGGGAAGCCATGACCCGGAGGCTCTCGCTCATGCCATCGTGCAGGCACTAGACAATCCCGCTCTCGCGCTGAACAGGGGCGGCAGAATAGACGAATTCGAGAAACGCTTCAGCTCCCATGCGATCTATGCGGCCATGTCGGATCATATTACCCGGGTTGCGGAATTTGCAGTCGAAGGTGCCAGTTCAGGAAGCCGGCTTACACAGTAATTGAGGTGTCGCCTCGGGACTTCAGCGCTCGATTTTCGATCCTGATGCTTGTCATCCGATTGTGCGGCCTTGCGCAATCACACCGGGGCCGGGCGGCCGATTGAATGGAGCGTTATCTTGTTCCTTCTGGCACCGGAGGGGCTGAATATGTTTCTTCCGTCAAAAACGACTTTGGCGGAGAGTTCCGAGGCCATCAATTCAAAGTTTGGGGATTGAAACACCCTCCATTCCGTCATCACGACAAGGGCATCGGCACCTTTGAGGGCGTCCTCCTGCGAGGCGGCCAGATAGAGATCGGGACGGTCTGAATATATCCGGCGGCACTCGTTCATCGCCTTCGGGTCGTAGGCGCGAACCCGGGCTCCGGCGGACCAGAGGGCTTCCATCACCGTACGCGAGGGCGCCTCCCTCATATCGTCGGTGTTGGGTTTGAAAGAAAGTCCCCAGATGGCGAATGTCATGCCGTTTATATCGCCATTGAAGTGGCTCATTATTTTTTTGAACATGACGTTTTTCTGCTTTTCGTTCCGTTCTTCCACGGAACGAAGGAGAACAGGGTCGAAAATTTCGGGATCGGCCATCCTGATCAATGCCCTGACATCTTTGGGGAAGCATGACCCGCCGTATCCTGCACCGGGATAAATGAAGTGATAGCCAATCCGGGGATCCGACCCTATGCCCTGACGTACTTTCTCGATGTCGGCGCCGAGTTGTTCTGCAAGACCGGAAACTTCATTCATGAAGCTGATCTTCGTCGCGAGCATGCAGTTCGCAGCATATTTTGTCAGCTCCGAACTCTTTACATCCATCACTATGATTTTTTCATGGTTCCGGTTGAAGGGCCCATACAGTTCCCGAAGCAATGTCTCGGTCTCGATATCTCCTTCCTCGATACCGAGCACGATCCGGTCGGGCTTCATACTGTCGGCGATGGCCGACCCTTCTTTCAGGAATTCCGGATTGGAAGCGACGGCGAACCCGGTCTCACTGGATCGCTCGCGAAGCCCGGTCGCGATGATCTCACGCACTTTGTCCGCCGTCCCCACGGGCACCGTGGATTTTACAACGATGAGCTTTGGGCCTTCCATATGCTGCCCGATGGTGCGCGCAACCGAGAGTACATGACGGATGTCTGCCGAACCGTCCTCTTCGGGAGGTGTGCCGACCGCTATGAACAGGATGCGCCCGTGCTCCACCCCCTCCCGGGCACTGGTTGTGAAGGAAAGCCGTTCGGCGCGCTGGTTCTCCCCAACCAGGCGTTCCAGCCCAGGCTCATAGATCGACACCTGTCCCTGCCGCAGCCGCGCGATTTTTTCCTCATCGATATCAACGCAAACCACTTCATTTCCGGCTTCGGCAAGGACAGTCGCGTGAACCAGTCCGACATATCCCGTTCCAAATACGGTAACTCTCATAATCCCTCCTGAAAGGATCGAATTGACCTGGGCTGACCTGAGCCCGGCTTCTCTCGCGCTTGTTCTGCGAGTCCTTGCGGCATTTGTGGCTTTATGCGGCCCGTATTTCCAGCCCGATTTTTACAAGTCGCCCGGGCCGCGCGACACGCTCTCTCCGGAAGGCGGCGAATATGGGGTGTTTTGCGACAGGATAAAGCATAACTCGATACAGCGATCGAGCGCCCCAAACGCAGGATAATTCTCGCGATGACCGGAAAACCGGTGGCCTTGTGTCCCTGATCCAGCTAAGGGTTGTGCGCCACGGTTCCGCTACGGCGGATGAAACGGGAACGCAGGACGGGTTCGTCCCAATCTGCGGCTGCCCTCGCAACTGTAGGCGGCAAGTTCGGTATCGATCCACTGGTTGCGACCGGGAAGGGATATGCGAACGTCCGAGCCGCGAGCCAGGAGACCGGCCTTGGCGCAAACGCAATTGTCGGCGAGGTGTCCGGCAAGAGGGTAGCGACGGCCGGTCACGCGGGAGAGCGAAATCTCCATTTCGCATACGGTCGATGCGGACACTCTTTCATGCACCTTCCGGCGCACCGTGTCGATCGAGGTGATCATGTTATTCAAGTCCGTTCTCGGCGCCGCCCTTGTCGCGCTGACACTTTCCCAGCCCGCTTTCGCCGAAACCATCACCGACGATGTCGGACGTCAGGTCGAGGTCGATCTGCCCGTCGAGCGCGCGGTGATCTTCAACCGCTACTCGGTCGAATTCGCCCGCGCGATCGGGGCCATAGAAAAGGTGGTCGGCACCGGCGCCAGCACCTATCGCGACCCCGACTACTGGCCGGAATTCGGGCCCGACGATGTGGTGGGGCAGGGGCAGAGCGAACCCAATTACGAGGCCATCGTTGCCAAGAATCCGGATCTCGTCATCCTGCCGCGCAACGGCGTTTACGAGGAGGCGGCGCGCCAGCTCGAACCGTTCGGCATCCCGGTTCTGGTCGTCACCTCCTGGGACACGCTCAAGCATGTCGAGAACGTCAAGCTGATGGGCAAGCTCTTCGGTCGTGAAGAGCGGGCGGCCGATCTCGTTGCCTATTATGAGGATTACAACGCGCTTCTGGCCGAGCGGCTCGAAGGCGTCGAACCGGTGTCGGTTTATCTGGAGGAAAAGCGCCCTCTGGTGACGGTCACGCCCGGATCGGGCTGGCATGACATGATCGAGGCCGGTGGCGGCAAGAACGTTTTTGGCGAAATCGTTATCGAGGACGAGCCGGCCGCGCGCGGAAATCCAAACGCCTTCACCATCGATCCCGAGGAACTCGTCGGACGCGCGCCGGCGCTGATCGTCAAGCTGGAACCCGGCTCCTACACGTCTATCCCAAAGGAGCAGTATAAGACGACCTGGGACGGACTGATGACGCGTGAAGACATCCGCGCCACGCCGGCGGCAGAGGCGAAGAACGTCCACGTCATCAACTACTATCTCGCCGGCGGCTCGTCGAAGATCACCGGCGCGCTGCAGATCGCCAAATGGGCGCATCCAGACCTGTTCAAGGATGTCGATCCGGAAGAGGCCATGCGCCGCTGGATCGAGGACTTCCAAGGTCTGCCCTATCAGCCGGGCATGACCTATCAGGGCGATTTTTGAGCGGCTTGACGTGACAGGACGGGGCAGATGACCGATGCGCTTGAAGCAGATGCCGGGGCGGTTAACGTCGCTTCGACCGAGAAAGGCAAAAGCCTCGGCGCCCGGTATCGGGATGGCGGACGGCGGCGCATTCTGCTCGTCGCCTTGTCGCTGGTGCTATTGCTGGCCGCCGCCGCTGCGGTCTCGGTGCGCGGCATCAACGACACGAGCATCGGAACGCTCGCTCTCGTCCTGCTGGAGCGGGCGAGCCTGGGTTATCTGCCGGTCTCGCCGGACGAACAGGCGGCACGGATTCTGATCCATCTGCGCTTGCCACGGGTGGTGATGGCGCTGGTGGCCGGCGCCGCACTGTCGGTTTCCGGTGTTCTCATGCAGGCCATCACCCGCAATCCGCTCGTCAGCCCCTATACGATCGGCGTCTCCTCGGCCGCCGGTTTCGGGGCGTCCGTCGCCATCATGTTCGGCATCGGTTTGCAGGCGGCGGGCGTCTACTTCGTTCCGCTGTCGGCGTTCGTCTGTGCGCTGCTTTGCGCATTCGGTGTGTTCTCGCTGAGTTGGTGGCGGGGAATGGGCGCACAGGCGATGATCCTCACGGGTATCGCGCTGATGTATCTGTTCAGCGCCTTGACCGCGGCAGTTCAGTTCGTGGCCACCGAAGAGCAACTGGCCCGCGTCGTTCACTGGACCTTCGGCAGCCTTAACGGTGTACAGTGGGACGCGGTCGGCCTGTGTGCCGCCGTACTGTTCGCTGTGCTCGTTCCCATTCAGGCCAGAGCGTGGCAGCTCAACGCGCTTACCGTCGCGGGCGACGATGTTGCGCGTTCGCTGGGGGTGGATGTGCGCCGCCTGCGCACCTTCGCCATTCTCTTTTCAGTGGTTGCCGCAGCCTCGGTCATCAGCTTTGTGGGCGTCATCGGTTTCGTCGGCCTGATCGGTCCGCATCTGGCACGCATGGTTATCGGCGGGGATCATCGGCTTCTGCTGCCCTTCGCGGCGATCTGCGGCGCGGCCCTTCTTCTGGCCGCCGATACGATCGGACGGCTCGCCTTCAGTCCGACTGTCCTGCCCGTGGGCATTGTCGTCGCGTTCGTGGGCGTTCCGGTCTTCCTGCACCTGATCGTGTCGCGCAGGCGGGAGGCTTTCGCATGAGCACGCTTGAAGCGCAAAATCTACGACAGGTGCTGAACGGCACCACCGTTCTCGACGGCATATCGCTTCGGGTGGGGCCCGGCGAGATTGTCGGCCTTGTCGGGCCGAATGGCGCCGGCAAGTCCACGCTGGTTCGGGCGATGCTCGGCCAGGCGCCGCCCGAAAGCGGGCGGGTAATGCTCGACGGACGCGATATCGGCGGCATGTCGGCAAGAGAGCGATCGCGGCTTGTGGCCTACGTTCCACAGCGCACGCCCGACGGCTTCCCCGTCAGCGTTTTCGATACGTGCCTGCTCGGGCGCACGCCCTATATGGGCATGAGCCCCGGCGCGCACGACATTGCATTGGTGGAGAGGATGCTCGAAAAGCTCAACCTTTCGAAGCTTGCTTTCCGCACGCTCGACGGGCTGAGCGGTGGCGAGCGCCAACGCGTGATACTCGCGCGCGCCCTGTCGCAACAGACGCCCCTTATCGTACTCGATGAACCGACGAGTGCGCTCGATATCGGCAATCAACTCTTCACCCTACGCTTTCTCGCCGCTCAGGCACGGGAGCGGGGCGTCGGCATTCTGGTGGCAATACACGATCTGGCACTGGCGGCGCGGTTCTCGACCCGAATTGTTCTGCTGCATAAGGGGAAACTCATCGCCGAGGGTCCATGGCGACACGCATTGACGCGGGAGACGATCCGGGCGACGTATGGAGTGAACGCGGAATTCGGTGAGCTCAACGGCGCGCCGGTGATCGCGCCGTTCGAGATGGAACGATCCGACGTGGCGTAATCTTTTCGTGCGTCCGGAGGCGGATTGGTTCGGTGCCCACATCGCCGACGACTGCCTCCAAAATGGCCGCGAGTCGCGGGCTCTCCGGCAGGACAATGCGCTCCGTCTCTTCTCAAGCATCGCTAGAGGATCCAGGCGTTCTCCACAACTTCGCTCAATTCCTGCAACTGTCCTTCATATCGGCCACCAGCGTGTGCAGTCTCGTGCTGTTCGATCCCTTCATCAAGACCATGTCGCCATCACGAAGATCGGCAAGGAAGACCTGCTTTATCTCTGCCAGCGACGCCGCATGGCATCCTTTGCGTGCATTCGGCAAGGAAGTCCAGAAGTCCTCGTACAGGGCGCCGAACACATGAACGCGATCGATGCCGTTGGCTTCGATCAAGGGAGCGAGTTCGGTGTGAAAACGTCTGGCCTCGGCGCCCAGTTCGGCCATCTCGCCCAGAACGGCGATGCGCCGCCCTTGACCGGCCCGGCTGCCGAGATTGGCAAAAGCGGCGGCCATGGAGGCCGGATTGGCATTATACGCATCGTCGATGAGGTCGAAGGTGCATCCGCCGACGGTGAGCCGATGTTCCTCGCCGCGCCCAGGAAGCGGAACGAAATCGGCCAGTTGCTGAAGAGCGGGCTCAAGCGGGTGCCCCAGCGCGGCAATGGCAGCGAGTGTGGCGAGGCTGTTGAGCGCCATATGCTTGCCGGCCGCTTTGAAAGCATACGTAACCGCCCGGCCGCCAATGCTGGCATGCACGCGCCGGTGTTGCGCATCGTAGTCGAGAAGCCGGTATTCGCAGTGCCCGGTGGTGCCATAGTGGACGATCTTCAATCCATGTTTCCGCGCCGCCGCGTGCACCACATCCCATTCCTGCATATCGCGGTTCAGGATTGCCACGCCGCCCGGCGCCATGCCCTGAAATATCGCGCTCTTCGTTGTTGCGATGTCGCGGGGCGTGGTGGTCTCGTTGAGATGGGCCGGCGCGATGTTGGTAAAAATGGCTATGTCAGCCCTCGCCATGCGCGCGCTCTGCCCCATGCGTCCGACAGCCACTTCGAGAACCACATGGTCGGTGTCCGGGGGGATGGAGGCAAGATTCCAAGCGACACCATGGGGAAGATTGGCGTTGTGCGCGCTCTGTGCGACGCTCCCATAGGGCTCCAGCGCATGCGAAAGCATTGCGACGGATGTCGTCTTGCCGGCACTGCCGGTGACAGCGAGAAGCTTGCCACTCATGCATTGGCGCGCATAGCGGCCCAGGGCGAGGACTGCTGCGCCGGTGTCGTTCACGGAGAGAACGGGAACACCGGCCGGGACCGGCGCTTGCGGTAATGAGCGCCGCGGGGGGAGGTTTCATGCCGGAAATCACGCCTGCCGGAATCCCCCTGGTTTCCCGGTCGCGCCTCATGACGACCATCTGGCCGGACTTACGCGTGGATGCGTGAATGCATAGCCCCTCGGCGGTCCAGCCGTCTTCGGGCGGAACCGCCCACGCGCCGCGCGTCGCTTCCAGAACCGTGAATCGATTCCATATGGCGGCGCCCGGTGCGCGCACGGGCGACCGTCCAGCCGATGCCGGTCGTGCATGCCGTTTCGCCAGCGCCTGGAAGTCGGCGCGCTGTTCGAGATAATTCCGATACGCGACAAAACCGGACAGGTAGTGCTCCACATCGTCGATGCGCACCCGGAATGCGTGATGGCGGATGAAGAAGCTGCCCACCACTCTTTCGGGAACACGAAAGAACATGGCGGTTTCCGGCCAGAAGAACCCGTTCAGCAGATAGCGGGCGCGAAACTCGAGCGCTTCGCTGAAGGCGGTAAGATCCACCTTGCTCAGAAGATGCGTCATCTGTGGCATCTCACCGATCCGACTGATCAATTCGCGCGCAGCCATCATCAATTCGAGTAGCGTGGGAAAGGTCGTTATGCGCTGGCGCACGAAATCCAGATGACCCGAGACGTTTTGCAGGCCAAACGCGAAATAGCGTTCCTCCGGCCGATGGCGCGTCAGTTCGTTGACACAATAGCCGAGCCAGTGATCGTGATGGCGCCAGTAGCGTTCGGCGATAAAATGATCGAACGCCTTCTCGACCACGGCCAGCCAGCGGGAATCTCCGGTGATTTCGTAGAGCCGCATCAGTCCGAATGCGGCTTCGCCTTCGTAATAAATGGTGCGGAATGCCGTTTTCACCTCAAGCGAAGGATAGCGCAGGACATGCGTGAACGCCCCGGTGTCCTGATTCTGCATATGGACGATGCCGAGCGCGAGCTTGTCCATCAACGGCAGATGCGAGCGGTCGCCGGTCGCGGTCGTAAACTTGCTGAGTGCCAGCAGGGCGACGGCATTGCCGCCCAATTTTATCTCTTCGCCGACATCCACCAGAAACGCTGCCCGCCGACCGTCCGGCAGGGCGGCTTCGCGGATGAGTTCACGCGTCATGCGGGCAAGGGAACGGTCTATCGCCGCCCTCAACGTCGTATCGCGCGTCATTTCCCATGCTTCGATCATGGCATAGGTGGTGCTGGCATGGCGCAATGTGTTGTAGGCGTCGATGCGACGGTCGAAACAGGGATGGAAACCGTAAACGAATGCCCCGTCCTCACCGACCTGCCGGGCGAGATAACCGGAGGACGAACGCACCAGGTGCTCTACCAAGGGTGCATCGAGCGCGTCGACGTGCCGCCGTCCGGTGTCAGGCCCGACCTCGTTCAAGAGGTGAAGCGTTCCGTCGACGTCGCGGAACACCCCCTTTGTGGAGAACACGAAAACCGATTGATCGTCGTTGAAGTCGGGCTTGGCGGAGCCAGGATATTTTGAGCCTGCATAGAGCGCAAAGTTCTTTTCGTTGACCACGGCATGCGCCACGCGGTTGCCGCCATAGAGCATCGCATTTGCGTTGAGCTCCTGCTCGAGGAAGGCGCGCTGAAAGCCGGAATCCAGCGCCAATCCGCACCGAAAGTAATTCCGCTTGGCTCGCGCAAGGCCTTGCCGCAGGCTTTTCCATGTCGCGGGCTCTGCGCGGTCCACCCAGTCGACGCGCAGCCACCGCCCTTCGAGCCCATCGCGCCGCATCACCCGGCGCAGCTCCGACAACCCCTTCTGCCAGGCGGCTTCCACATTGCTGCCCGTGGCGCTGACGACGCGGGCGCGCGTTTCACCGTCGGAGACGGAGAAGAACAGGATCACCGGCGGGAATGGCGCTTCAAGCGGCGCCATGCGCTGACGTACCATCCTTCTGATTTCGGAGAATCCGTCGAATTTTTCGTGTCGCATGATTGCCTGCCTAACGCTCTCGCAGCGCCTCACGCGCGCGGTTGAATGGCTTGACGAGATAGTCCAGAACCGTCTTGCTGCCGGTGTGAATATCGACCGTTGCAACCATGCCCGGCACGATGGGAAAGCGCTTGCCGGCCTTGTTCACCAGTGCGTCATCCTCGGTTTCGATGAAGACGCGGTAGTAGTATTTGTCCTTTTCCACCTCGTCCTGGATGGTGTCGGGCGAGATGGTCGTCACATCTCCCTCTATGTCTCCGTAGACAGCGTAATCATAGGCACTGATCTTCACGCTCGCCCGTTGCCCGGGATGAATGAAGGCGATGTCGCGGGGGGAAATCCGCGTCTCGATCAGCAATTGATCGTCGAGCGGTATGATGTCCATCAGCTTGCCATTGGGGGGAACAACACCCCCGATGGTGGTTACTTCGATGTTCTTGACGATGCCGCGTACCGGCGAACGATGGGTCAAGCGCGCAAGGCTGTCCGATCGGCCGCGAACAACCGGGGAAAGCGCGTTCATTTCGGCGTTGGCTTCGGTCAGTTCCTCGCGCGCGCGCACCAGATACTCGGAATTGACCTCCGCCTTCTTCAGTTCCAGTTCGGCGGCCTGGCGCTGAAGCCTGATGACTTCGACATTGCTGGCCGCGCCGATTGCCGAAAGCGACCTGTTGATTTCCAGTTCCTCGGTCACCAAAACAAGCGACTCCTCGATCCAGCGCAAGGATTCCCGCAACGACCGGCGCCGTGCCTCATAGAGTTCGCGCTCCGACCGGATCAATTCGGGGTGCTCCTGGAGCTCGGGGGGAAACTGGAGCGGTGTCCGGTTGACCTCCGCCTGCAGCCGTACGGACGCGGCCTGAGCGGCGCGATATTTCGCCGCGCTTTCCTCCACGTCGGATTCCTTTCTCGTGGGGTCGAGCTGCGCCAAAAGCTCGCCCGGCTCCACCACCTGGTCTTCACGCACGTGAAGCGTGGATAGAATGCCACCTTCGAACGACTCGATCGCCTGTTCCCGTTTGGTCGGGATGACGCGACCGCTGCCGGAGGAAACCTCGTCGAGGGTTGCGAAATAGGACCATACAAGCGCGGCCGCCAGCAGCAGGCACAGGACTCTTATGACACGTGTCGATCGGGACAGGCGCACATCGTCATGATCGCCATATTCCCAGCCCGACATTCCGTCTTTGTGCAGAAGGGCCATTGTCAGACCTCCCATCCGGCGACCTGACGGTTGCCTGGTGCATTGGCCGGAACGACCTTTTTGACGCCCTGCAGCACCTTCAAGGCGTCCTCCTTGCCATTGTCCAGCGCGACGCGACCGTTGTCGAAGACGACGATGCGCTCGACCAGTTCGAGAATGCGCATACGATGTGTGGCGATGACCACGGTGCGGTCCGCCGACCAATCGCGAAAACGCTTTATGAATTGGCGCTCGGTGGCCTCGTCCATTGCCGCGGTCGGTTCATCGAGGAGCACGATCGTCGGCTGCCTGATCAACAAGCGCGCAAGCAAGAGGGATTGGCGCTGCCCACCCGACAGCCCAAGCCCGCCTTCCTGCACGGGATGATCGAGCCCTTTTGGAAGGCGGCGTATAAAGTCGTCCGCACCCACCATGGCCAGCGCCTCGAACAATGCCTCCTGGGAAGCGTGGGGCGCTCCGATCGTGACATTGTCACGGATCGTGCCGTGAAACAGCCGTGCATTCTGCGTGAGAAGCCCGACATCACGCCGCACATCGGCGGGATCGATATGGCCAAGGGCAAGACTGTCGAGCGTCACCTCGCCCGAAAGCGGTTCGAGCATGCCCGACAGGGCCTGCAGAATGGTCGACTTGCCGGCACCGTTCTTGCCCAGCACCGCGATTTTCTCGCCGGCCGCGATGTTCAGTTCCTTCACCGTCAAGGCCGGTCTCGCGCTGAGATCACCATAGGTGAACACCGCTGTGCGCATGCGGTATGTGCCGCGCAGGGCCGCGGCCGACACGCGCACTTCGGCTTCGGGGTGGTCCACCGGCATTTCCATGATGGTGTTGAGGCTCTTCAGCCCGACCTTTGCCTGCTGGAGGCGCCCGAGCACCTGGTTCATCTGGGCCATAGGCGCCATCATGCGCGAACCGAGAATGGAACAGGCAACCAGCGCACCCGTTGTCATATCGCCGTTCATGACGATCGGAGCCCCGAAGAAAACGATGACGGCGAAGGTGCTGGTCTGGACCGTGTGGCTCCAGCCCGTCAGCGCACTGGTGATCGAACGCAGACGCAATTGCGCATCGGCCGCAATGGCGTTGAAGTGGTTCCAGCGCTGCTGAAAACGCTCCTCCGCCTGCAAGGCCTTTACATCCTCGATGCCCTGTACCGCTTCAACCAGCATGGCGTTGCGCAACGAGGCCTCGCGCATCGCCTCGCGTGCGCTGCCGCGGAGCTTTCCCTGTGCCATCACCCCCGGGACGATCAGGAGCAGAAGGGCGACAGCGGGGATGATCACCAGAGCGCCACCGATAAACCAGAAAATGCCGAGGAACAGCAGGAAGAACGGCAGGTCGGCGACTGCCGCCGCCGTCGTCGAGGTCAGCAATTCGCGCACCTGTTCCATATCGCGCAACTGGGCGATGAAGGTTCCCGTCGATGTCGGTCGGGCCTGGTTCTTCACCCGAAGCGCGTGGCCAAACAGAACATCCGACATGCGCAGGTCGACACGCTTGCCCACGACGTCGAGGATTCCCGTCCGCAGCCGCCGGATGATGAAATCGAAAAACACCGCGAGCAACACACCGGAGAACAGGACAAATAGGGTGTTCATCGAGTTCGCCGGAACCACACGGTCGTAGACCTGCATGGAGAAGATGATGCCGGCAAGCGCCAGCAGATTGGCGACCAGCGATGCCAGCATCACATGGGCATAGGGTCGCAAATCCCGCAGCGCGATACGGCGGAACCAATTCTTACGATATGGTGCGATGTAGGCGTCGACGCGCTCATCGGCCATCGCGCGTTCGGGACGGGCGAGCACCATCAGATTCGTTTCTGCCAACAAATCGTCCAGGGGAATGGTGGTCGACTGGCCGGCATCGCCGCTGAAGATCACGAACGCACAACGGTCGGCGCTGAGCGCGGCGACAACGCCCACAAGTCCGCTTTCAAGCTCTACCAGAACCGGCAGGCGCCAACTGTTGAGCGTGCGAAATCGCACAGGCTTTGCCCGCAAACCCAACTTCTTCGCAATCTTGACGATGCCCTCGGCTGCGTCTGGCGTTTCCAGAGACTGTGCCAATTGCCGGGCACCCTGCGCGGAAAACGGCACATTGTAGTGCCGCGCCACATGCTCCAGCGCTTCAATCCACGCCCAGAGGTCCGGGCCATTATGGCCGGGAACCTCTGCCTGCTCCAAATCGGGGCCCATCATGCGATCCCCTTCGGTTGGTCAATCGGTATGTTTTCGCGGCGCGACCATCCGGCCGCGCCACGGTATGCGTGGGGCTAAACGCTCGTCGAACCGGACCCATCCAGGTCATCGTCATTCACCAGATGCCCGAACGGATCGACAGGTTCATCGGCATTCTGCGTGTCGCCCGCGTCCGCGCCGGAACCGTTATCGGCGCTTTCACCCGTGGCGCCTTCGCCTTCGGTGTTCTGTGAAAGCCCATCGAGACCGTTCAACGACACTTCAGCATTGCTGCCGTCGTCGAGCAGACCGGCCATATCCCCGTCGCTGACGCCGGAGTTCTGAACGGATCCATCGTCTCCCTCGTCCGGGCCGTCGAGATTGTCGAGCCCGATCACATCCTCGCTGGCGGAAAATGATTCGATCGAAGCCACTGCGGCGAATGTGCCAGGCCCGGCACCCTGTTCGATATCGATGGTGAGCGTGGCTTCCGCCGTCGAACCGTTCGGATGCTCAAGCTGATAGGTGAAGACATCCGACTGGCCGATGGACGCCGTGTCCGGATCCGGCTCATAGATGTAGCTGCCATCGGCGAAGATCGTCAGCGTACCGTAGGTTCCGACGAGCTGCGTTCCCGCCTGCGGCGGTTCTTCATAGTTGATCCCATCGGGTGCGACCTTGAGAACCGTATAGGTGGACCCCAGCGTGTCGTCGTCGAGCACATTGCCCTGTGTCGAGACGCCGCCATCGGCGACAATCTGCGTCAGGTCGCTGTTTTCGAAGGTCACGTCAGTGGTAACCGTCACACCAACACCGATCCCACTATCGGAGACACCCAGACGATATTGGCCCGCCGACAGGTCGTTGACCGTCGCTTGAAGCGATTCACCGACGATGCCGATCACATCGATGAGTCCGGCCTCGCTGCTGTTGGCAATCTCCACCCAGGCGCCGTCGATGAACTGTTCCAGCGTAAATGCGATCGAGTCGAGCAGATTGAGCAGACTGGACGCACTCACCGAGATCGACAGATCGCTCTCGACCTGGTCGGCAACGGTGAACTCATAGCTTCCTTCGCCACTACCCACTATGTTGGTGTATTGGATGGCGCTGTCGACCTGCTGCGTGGTGACGACGTAGGTCGTGTCGATCCCGGCCGTTCCGGTGTCGTCCACCGCCGCCATATCGAGCGTGGCCGGCTGGGTCGGGTCAAGATCGTTCCAGACCAGGCCTTGTCCTTCACTGTCGATCTGCACATACAGCGTGGCTGTCGACGTGTTGCCGGTTTCGGGATCGTTCAGCGTGTAGGTGAACGCATCGACCTGGCCGATACCGTCGCCGGCAGCGTTGGGTGTATAGGTATAGCTGCCGTCGGGGTCGATGGTGAGCGTGCCGTAGGTGCCCACGATGGTGGTTCCCGGCCCGGCAACCGCCTCACCGTTTACCTGCGACACCACTGTTGTCGCCGTTACGTCGTCGACCTGCCCGTCATCATTCACGTCGGTGACGACATTGCCGGAAACCGGAACCGGATCGTAACCACCAATCTCGGTGAAGTCGAAATCTGTTCCCGACACCTGTAGGTCGCCGAGCACACCGACCCCGACACCATCGAAGGTCATAAAGGCGCGATACTGACCCGATTCGAGCAATTGCTCGACGCGATACTCGTTGCCACTCAGCAAGCCAAGCTCAAGAAGCGTCGCCTCGCCGGTGCCGTCGATACCGGTCCACTGCGTGCCATCCCATTTCTGAATGACCAGAGCATAGTCGCTGAGAACACCCAACGATGCCAGCGCGCTGTAATCGAAATCCGCTTCCAGCGTGTGGCCTTCTTCGACGCTGAAGCCGACGGTAGAGGTGCCGAGCACCTCGGCCTGGAGGTCCAGCGCCCCAATCGAAGCCAACGCCACATAGTTTGCACTGCCGTGATCGACGGTCGTCGAGGTCGGCAGGATGTTCACCTCGGTTCTGGCAAAATCGTCGAACGCCTGAATATCCGCATCGGCGTCGGCGTCGGCGTCGGCGTCGGCGTCGGCGTCAGCGTCGGCATCCGCGTCCGCATCGGCATCGGCATCTGCGTCTGCATCAGCATCCGCATCTGCATCAGCGTCTGCATCCGCATCAGCATCAGCGTCGGCATCGGCATCTGCATCGGCATCAGCGTCCGCGTCTGCATCAGCATCGGCATCCGCATCGGCATCAGCGTCCGCATCGGCGTCGGCATCTGCGTCGGCATCTGCGTCTGCATCGGCGTCTGCATCAGCATCAGCATCAGCATCAGCATCGGCATCGGCGTCCGCATCCGCATCGGCATCAGCGTCCGCGTCGGCATCTGCATCGGCGTCTGCATCAGCATCAGCATCGGCGTCCGCATCCGCATCGGCATCAGCGTCCGCATCGGCGTCGGCGTCTGCATCCGCGTCGGCATCTGCGTCTGCATCGGCGTCTGCATCAGCATCAGCATCGGCATCTGCATCCGCGTCGGCATCTGCGTCTGCATCTGCATCAGCATCGGCATCTGCATCCGCATCAGCGTCGGCATCTGCATCGGCGTCCGCGTCGGCATCGGCGTCAGCATCTGCATCCGCATCGGCATCGGCGTCCGCGTCTGCATCCGCGTCTGCATCGGCGTCGGCATCTGCGTCTGCATCCGCATCAGCGTCCGCGTCGGCATCGGCGTCCGCGTCTGCATCTGCATCGGCATCCGCATCAGCATCCGCATCCGCGTCCGCATCGGCATCGGCATCAGCGTCTGCATCACCATCATCGGCGCTCGATCCGCCACCGGAGAGCGCGGCACCACCGCCGGCCAGGAGCCCCATGGCGGCCAGGCCCATCAGCGAAGAACCACTCCCGCCGCCGCCGTCGCCAACGAGTTGGTCGACCGATTCTATCTCGGAAAACTGAAAATCGGCCAGCCCCTCGCCATGCTCCCCAAACCAGAGGTTCCCGTTTTCATCCTCAAGAACCAGATCACTTCGCTCACCGTCATTTCCGGCGTAGAAATTGGCAATTCGAATGATGTTGCCGTCGTGGAGCTGAAGCAGGAGATCGTCACCCTCACGCACAAAGCTTTCAACCGCGCGCGGAGGCAATTGTAATGTAACGACGCTTGGCGCATCGAGAACGATTGCTTCAAGCGGGACGGTTTTCTGATTTCCGGTGTCTTTGTCTGATATTACAGCAGCCACGAGGTCACCTTTACCGATGATGGGTTCTGAGGAACTCTCTCGTCAGAAGAAAATTTCTGACAAGAACATAGTAAAAACTCGAATTGCTCCACAAAGAAACAGTATTGCGTCTCTGTGTTTTAAAATGGTCCACAAAACCAAAAGATAGACAATACCAAAGGCTTGATTATCACAGTTTCCAAATGAAACTTTATTTTTTACAGTTTAAAATTATTCACCATAGCGTATAAAATTAGACTATTTGTTTTTTTCATAAAATTGAACTTATATAGCGAGATACCTTCAGAAGGAGATCGAACGGGCCTGGCCGATATACGCAGAGCCTGCCGGTAAAAAGCCCAGAACGCAGATTTCACAAGCGGTTGCGAGAAGTGCAGGCGGTATTCCGGGATTGTTGTGACCGCGGTGCGCCGATCATTTTTCCCGGACAGGCACCAGGCGTCGCCGGACTGCGAATATCAAAAGAGGGGCGGGCGGTTGGGCATTCCGTGAAGCAGTGGACCGATCAGAGCCGGACACCATGCAATTGCTCGCCCTCGAGGGAGAGATAACGGCGCAGCCGCCCCGTATCAAAAGCGCATTCCACGTTGAGTTTCTGCAGGTCGTAACGAATGTTGACGGCGTCGAAACGCGCGGCGTGAAATTCCTGATCCGCGTTCAGCAGATCCAGAAGGGTGCGGGTGCCGAGATCCAGATATTGCTTGCGGTAAAGGTCGCGGGTTTCCTTCATCATGGTTTCACGAGAGGTCAAAGACGCGAGCAATTGTCGGTAACTGGCGATTTGTCCCTTTGCGCCGAGCAGCTTGCCTTCAATCTCGACACGCACGCGTTCGCGTGCGGCCGCGGATGCGCGCAAAGCCAAATCGGCGGCCTGGCGACGAGCGGCCGTTTCACCGCCATTGTAGAGGCTGCCCTTCACGTTCAACCCGATATTGTATTCAGGATCGCTCTCGCCGATCTCCATGAGATCGGTCCCCACACCGGCCTCCAGCGATAGGGTGGGCAGCCCCTCTGCCTTGCTGAGATCGACCTGGGCGGTTGCCGCCGTGCGTTCGGCATCGGCTTGCATGATCGCAGGAATGCGCGACCAATCCGGGGGGGCGGCCGTGCATGCCTCTTCGAGCCATTCTGGAACAGAGCCCGACACCGAGGCCGATTGTGCGTCCCCGGTGGACCCGGTCAGGTTTCCGAGCTTGCTTTGCCAGCTCCGCGCCTGGGCGTTTATCTCGAGCCGCTTTGACTGTGCCGCCTGCACCCGCGACTCGGCCTGCAACTGGTCGGAACGTGTGCTCGCCCCTTTTTCAGTGCGAGCGCGAACGAGTTCCAGAATCGCGCCGGTGTCGCGAATCTGGTCCTGAGCGATCTTGCCGAGCGCCCGATTGCGCCGCACCTCGGTGACGGCCAAGGCGGTGTCGCGGATCAGTTCGTCCACTTGCAGCAAAACCTGTGATTTGCGCCCTTCGACCCCCGCCCGTTCGACCTTGACCTTGTTGTCGATCTTGCCGAAATCGTAGACCATTTGCGATGCGGAAAGATTGACTGTCGGTCGGTATCCGTTGCCGTCGACGTCGTTGTCGTAAGACGAGTTCACACCCCAGTTTACACGCGGCAGATAGCCGGCGCGCGCCTGCTCCACCATTTGATTCTGCTGATTCAGGCGCTCGATCGTTTCCGTCACGGAAGGGTGCCATTTCAGCGCCTTGCGGACCGCCGCTTCGATGCCCGACGAATCTTTCGCGCTGCGGGGTTTCGTCGAAAAGGGCGTGGCCGTGGGTGGGCCGGGGTCGCGCGCCCCCGCATCCTTCGCCACCTTTGGAGCCTCAGCCTGGGTCGTCGTCTCGACCGAACCTGTCGTCTCCATCGACGGCTTGCTCGCGCAACCGCAAAGCAGCGCAGTCAGCGCACAGCCGATTGCAAAAAACGATTGGTCGAGCCGACGCATCCACAACCCCGAACATTGCGAGCAAATACAAAACAGCTGCCAACGCGGAACTTGGAGGAGCGGTCTACGACCGATCACGGCAGGTATACAGCGCACACGTTGCGCCAGTTATGGTTAACCATTCGTTATCAAGACGAACGATGGGCGCTGTTGAATGCTTTTCGGTTAGCCTGACCCTGGGCGGAAGACGGTTTTCGTTCGGCATGATGTGGGCCCGGCACATAACAATGGGCATGGCCAGGTGGAATCTCCTAGCTTGATCGATCCGATTTTACTGGGTCTGCACGAGGATGGCGGCGTGGGTTTGCCTGAGCCTGGATCTGGAAAAACTCCTGGCCACGAGAGCCCGGCAATCGGGGCGGGGAAATTTGCACATCTCTGACGGAACCATCTACGGCGGTTCTTCAAGAGTGCGGAGCGCGAACGTTCGGAGTTCGGCGGCAATGTGGTCAAGCCGATCGCCGGCGTTCTGGCTGCGGGCAGAGACGGCACCAAGAT
>ENA-ORCW01000323-ORCW01000323.1-marine-metagenome-genome-assembly--contig:-NODE-323-length-37947-cov-5.468471_pt1 | contig 37947 bp, 31 predicted proteins | sample MGYA00237784_ERZ508517 | MGnify/ENA primary metagenome ERZ508517 (study PRJEB26187, sample SAMN06268979) | marine metagenome | isolation source: Tt ae E1 feedstock associated aerobic enrichment on... | reverse complement strand
CCGGGGCAAACGATGCGGGCCGCAACCGCATCGAACGCCTGAGGACCTTGCAGGAGAATCTGAGCTCGCACGGCATCGATGCCGGCCTGGAGCTCGTTCCCGGCGTCGAGCACAACGGGATCGGTCCGGTCGTGGAGAGCGCGGCGAGCTTCTTCAGGGGCGTGCTCGCATAGGCGCCCCGCCGGCAAGGACGCGAAAGACCGAGAGCACATCAAAGCAGAATGGCCCGAAGGGCCGCACAGCACATCGGGAGGAAATGATGAGAACGCCATACGCAAGCGGTATCGCTGCCGTCCTGTCGTCGCTGACCCTGACCGTGGTCGCCGGGATCGGCGCCGTTGCGGCCGAGACGTCGCTGCCGGCCTACTACCCGCAGGACTACGACGAGATCGTGGAAGCCTCCAGGAAGGAGGAGGGGCTTCTGATCTACTCCAACATGGCGGAGTACAACTGGGCGCCCGTGATCGAGGGCTTCAACGAGCTCTACCCTTGGATCGAGGTCCAGACGCTGGACCTCGGCAGTGCGGAGGTCTTCACGCGCTATAATGTCGAGGCGGGATCGGATGCGCGGACCGCGGACCTGCTCGCGACCGGCTCCATCGAGGGCTGGATGAACTTTATCTCCTCCGGCGCAGTGATGGACTACCAATCGGCCGAGGCATCGAAGGTGCCCGGCTGGAGCAACCCCTCGCCGGGCGTCTATACCGTGTCCACGGACCCCATGGTGCTCGTCTACAACAAGCTGACCGTGCCGGAGGCCGACTGGCCAAACAGCCTTGGAGACCTCGCCGCGCTCGCCGAAAGCCAGCCCGACAGCTACAGGGGAACGCTCACCACCTATAACGGCCTGTCGCCCTTCGGCGAGCCGATCCACTGGGAATGGCTCCGGCACAGGGGCGACGAGGGCTGGGCGGAGTTCGCCCAATACGGACCCCTGACGGTGCCTGAGGAAAGCGCCGGCACGATGATCAGCAAGCTCTCCTCCGGCGAGTACAAGATCGGCTACTTTCTGTCCGGTATCGTCGTCTTCCCCAAGACGGAGGGAGCGGCAGGCCGGCTGCTCGGCTGGTCGTTTCCCACCGACGGCACGCCGCTCGTCATGCGCAGCGTGGCAATCCCCGAGAAGTCGACCAGCGTGAACTCCGCCAGGCTGATGCTCGATTTCATCGTTTCCAGGGCTGGCCAGGCCGCCTTCGGCGAGGGCGGGCTCACACCGTATCGCCCCGACGTGGAGGCAAGCGACAAGGTCAAGCACACATACGGCAGCATCGTGAAGGCGGTGGGCGAGGACAATGTTGTGCTCGTCGATTACGACGACGCGTTCCTCAAGGGCAAACCGTCCTTCGAAAAGCGCTGGAAGGAGATCGTCGGCGATTGAGCCGGAGCCCCGTTGCCGCCGGCCAAAGGGGCCGGCGGCGCGCTCTCACGCCATTTGCGCGAGATCCCACGGAACGAGGGTATTGTCGATGACCGACTCCACGATGGCTGCTGGCGAGCGCGGGGCGCGAAGGCGCGGCGATGCCAGCATCCCCTTCCAGTACGCAGTCTTCATGACCACGGGCGCGCTGGTGCTCGCCCCGTTCGTGCCGATTGCCTATCAGGCGATCCTGAACGCGCCCATCCACGACAGCGGCGCCGTCATGTCGCTCGTCAACTTCGAGAACCTCCTGGGATCGGCGAGGTTCTGGCACGCCCTTGCCAACGCCCTCCTGTTCGGGTTGGGAACGACGCTTGTCGCCCAGGCGATCGGCGTGGCATCGGCCGTCCTCGTGGGCCGGACCGATATGCCGGGTGCGCGATGGCTCGGGGATCTCCTGATCTGGCCCCTTTTCATCTCCCATCTGGTGCTCGCCCTTGGCTGGTACACGATCTACGGCCCTTCCGGCTATGTCACGCAGTGGATGGTGTCGCTGATCGGCTTTGCGCCGTGGAATCTCTATTCGATTTCGGGAATGGCCGTGGTGGCCGGTGTGGCGCAGGCGCCGCTCGCCTATCTGTACTGCCTTGCGGCGGTCAACGCCGCCGATCCGGCCCTGGAAGATGCCGCCCGGGGCGCGGGCGCGCGCTCATGGACCGTGCTGCGCAAGATCACCGTGCCGTTGTTGCGGCCGGCGATCCTCTACGGCCTGGTGATCAACTTCGTCATCGGCATAGAGATGCTCTCCATCCCCCTGATCTTCGGGCGCGCGGCGAAGATCGAGACCTTCTCGACATATCTGTATGACCAGGCGCTCTCCAGGGCTGTGCCGGACTACGGGCTGGTCGCCGCCGCCTCGCTCGTCATGCTGACGGTGGTCGTCGCCCTGCTCGTTCTGCAGTATCGGCTGGTCGGCCATGCCAAGCGTTTCGTTACGGTCGGGGGCAAGGCCACAAAGCCGAAACGCTTCGAGCTGGGATCTCTGCGCTGGGTCTTTTGCATCCTGACGCTGGTCTATGTCTGTCTCGCCATCGTGCTGCCCATGGGCGGCCTGCTCCTGCGCTCGGTCACCGAGATCCTGACGCCGCTTATCCCGTTCTGGGAGGTGATGAGCTGGAACCACTACCGGATCCTTGGCGAGCATCCGGTCTTCATCTCCTCGATCTACAACACCGTGATCATCGCGAGCGTCGGGGGCGCGATCGGCACGGCGCTGATCCTCGCGATCACCCTGGTCAGCCACCGGTCCAGCTTCCGATGGGCGCGCGAGCTCGACTACCTGGCCCAGATCCCGCGTGCCCTGCCGGGTATCTTCGGCGGGCTGGCCTTCCTCTATCTGGTGCTCTCGATCCCGCCGATCGGGTGGCTGCGCAACACGATCTGGATCCTCGTTCTCGCCTATACCGTCCGCTACATACCCGCCGGCGTCGGCGCGATCGCGCCAAGCCTGCAGCAGATCGGTGCCGATCTCGATTCCTCCGCCCGGAGCGTGGGGGCGGGCTGGCTGACGACCTGCCGGGCGATCCTGCTGCCGCTCTTGCGGCCTGCGGTGTTCTCCTGCTTCGCGCTGCTCTTCATCCTCTACCTGAAGGAATATGTGACTGCCGTCTTCCTGGTCGCTCCGGGTTCGGAGGTCATCGGTACGACGCTGCTCCAGTTCTGGGAGAACGGCGATAACGGCCCCGTGGCCGCGCTTGCAACGATCCAGATCCTGATCACCGTCGTGTTTGTCTATCTCGCCCGGAAAGGACTCGGAGTGAAGATCTATGGCTGACCTGATCGTAGATGGGCTCGGACGCGACTTCGGCATGTTCCGCGCGGTTGCGGAGATCGGCTTCGAGGCCCGGGACGGCGAGTTCGTGACGCTGCTCGGACCGAGCGGTTGCGGCAAGTCGACGACATTGTGGATGATCGCGGGCCTCGACCGGCCGACACGAGGCCGGATCGCCATTGGCGACGAGGTGGTCGCCGACGCCGGGTCCGGCCGTTTCGTGGCCGCGGAGGATCGCGATTTTGGGCTGGTGTTCCAGACATATGCGCTCTGGCCGCATATGACGGTGCGTCAGAATCTCGACTTTCCGTTGAAGCTCAGGGGATTGAGGCGGGCCGAGCGCCAGACGCGCATCGAGGAGGCGCTGTCGCTGGTCGAGCTTGCCGAGCAGATCGACAAATATCCCTTCCAGCTCTCGGGGGGGCAGCAGCAGCGCGTCGCATTGGCACGCACGCTCGTCTACCGTCCCCGGCTCCTTCTCCTCGACGAGCCGCTGTCCAATCTCGACGCCAAGCTGAGGGAACGCTCGCGGGTCTGGCTCAAGGATCTCCAGCAGCAGCTCGGAGTGACCACCCTGTATGTCACCCACGACCAGACGGAGGCGCTGGCCATGAGCGACCGCATCCTCGTCATGCGTGACGGTGTCATCGTGCAGAACGGCACGCCGCAGGAGGTCTACCGCAGTCCGGCCGACAGCTTCGTGGCGGATTTCATCGGATCGAGCAACTTCCTGACCGGCACAGCGGACCGCAACGATGCAGAGGGCGACGGCGTCGTCGTGGCGGAGGGGGTACGTCTTGCCGTTCCCCTGCCCGGGACGGCGGAGCACGGCGACAGCGTCACGGCCGCGTTCCGCCCGGAGCGGGCCCGGCTCCTGGGCCAGAACGAGGCCCCGTCGTACGGAACGGTCCCGCTCGATGCCACCGTGCTGTCGCGTAGCTATCTCGGTGCGCGCTACCAGCTCGTCGTGGAGAGTGCCGGGCTTACGTTTCGGATCGAGGTCGAGGCTCCGCCGGAGGGCGAACGGGCCCGTGTGGCGATACCCGCGGATGCCTGGATGGTGTTTCCCGCCGGTTCCACCCCCATGGCGAAGAGAGGGGACGCGTGATCCATGACGATTGAGGACCGCCCCTTCGAGGCCCACGCCAAGGGACCGCTCGACGGTCTCCGGGTGCTCGATCTTTCCCGGCTGGTCGCCGGGAACATGCTGAGCCTGCAGCTCGCCGATTTCGGCGCGGAGGTGATCAAGATCGAGGAACCCGGCCGAGGCGACACGCTGCGTGCCTGGCAAACCGCGGGCCGGCCGGTCTATTGGAAGGTCTATGGGCGCAACAAGAAGAGTGTGACCCTCAACCTGAAGAAACCCGAGGGCCGGACCGCGCTCCTGCAGCTGGTGGAGAGTGCCGGGGTGCTGATCGAGAGCTTCCGGCCAGGTTATCTGGAAGCGGCCGGTCTCGCCCCCGACAGATTGCACGAGGCGAATGACCGGCTCGTCGTCGTGCGTATCTCCGGTTTCGGACAGACGGGCACCTATGCCGGACGCCCGGGCTTCGGGACGCTGGTCGAGGCCATGAGCGGATTTGCCGCCATGAACGGGTTCGCCGACCGCGAGCCTGTCTTGCCGCCGCTCGCGCTTGCGGACATGGTCGCCGCGCTGCACGGATCGACCGCGACCATGATCGCGGTGCGCGAGATCGAGACCAAGGGCGGACGGGGCCAGACCATCGACCTCTCGCTGCTCGACTCCATGGTCTCCGTTCTCGGCCCGATTGCCGCCGACCATGCAGTGACAGGCACGGTGCGTCCCCGCACAGGCAGTGCATCGAACGGCAGTTCGCCCCGGAACGTGTATCTGACGGCCGATGGCCACTGGATCGCCATGTCCGGATCGACGCAGCGCATGACGGAGCGGATATTCCGCGCCATCGGGCGGGCCGACATGATCGACGATCCGCGTTTCCGCACCAACTCCGACCGGCTCCTCCACCGCGGCGAGGTGGATGCGGCGGTCGGCGGCTGGATCGGGGAGCGTACTCTTGCCGACTGCATGGCGGTCTTCGAGGAGGCCGGTGTCACCGCGGCGCCGGTCTACGACGCCGGGCAGATGGCGCAGGACCCCCATTTCCGCACCAGGCCGGTCCTCACGCGCCGGCCTGACGAGGAGCTCGGCGACGTCGTCATGCACGAGGTGACCGCGCGCCTTTCGCAAACGCCTGGCGCGATCCGGTCGCCGGCGCCCGCGCTCGGTCAGCACAACGAGGAAATCCTGGGGGCGCTGGGCTACGGGCCCGGCGACATTGCCAGGCTGCAATGAGGCGAGAACCATGACTGGGAAACACACAACCGATCCGGTCCGCGCATGGCGGTCGCTATTGTTCGTGCCGGCGAATGTCGAGCGCTTCGTGCGCAAGGCCGCCGGGCTCGATGTGGATATCGTGATCCTGGACCTGGAGGACAGCATTGCGCCGGACGCCAAGGCGGCGGCGCGCCAGGCCGCGACCGATGCGGCGGCACAATTGGAGGCAGCCGGCCGGACCGTGTTCGTTCGCATCAACCAGCCGCTCGAACTGGCGGTGCGTGATGTCGAGACCGCGCTGGTGCCGGCAGTGACGGGGCTGGTGCTCCCCAAGGTGGTGGGCCCGGGCCATGTGAGGCTGCTCTCCGAGCTTGTCGCCAAGCGCGAGCGCGCGGCGGGCATCGCGGAAGGCCGCACCCGTTTCGTCGGCATCATCGAAAGCTGCGAGGGATTTGCCGCGATGCGCGATATCGCCGGGGCGGATCCGCGAATGTTCGCCCTGACGCTCGGCACGGAGGATTTCACCGCGGCGCTGGGCGCGGAGCCGACGCCCGAGGTTCTCGTCTATCCGAAGCAGGAGATGCTGATCGCTGCGCGCGGCGCCGGCATCGTGCCGCTCGGGACCATCGGCAGCGTCGCCGACTATGGCGATGCCGAGGCGTTTCTGGAAATCGTCCGGCGCTCGCGGCGTTTCGGCTTCGAGGGTGCGACCTGTATCCATCCCTCGCTGGTTCCCGTGCTCAATGAGGGCTTTACGCCGGACAAGAGCGAGATCGAGCAGGCACGGCGTATCGTGTCCGCATATGAGGAGGCGCAACGCGACGGCGTCGGTGCCATTGCCGTCGATGGGCGGATGGTCGATGTGCCGATCGTGACGCGGGCCCGCGACGTCCTGCGACGGTCCGGCCTGGCCGGTACCGCGTGACCGGAGGCCTCATGCGGACCCACGAGATACGAATCCAGGCGAGCGGCGAGCCGCTCCCGATAGAGGATCAACTTGCCTGGAGGCTCGCCGCCGTCGCGTCCGATCCCGCTCCACTCGAGGACGCGGTCGTCGACGCGGTCGTCGACCGCATCATCGACAATGCCGCAGTGGCCCTGGCCGCCCTGAATCGCGGTCCGGTCGTTACGGCCCGTGCCCAGGCGATGGCCCATCCAAGGGCGGGGGGCGCGACCGTTTTCGGGTTGCCTCCCGGGCAGCGGGTGGCCGCCGAGTGGGCCGCCTGGGCCAACGGCACCGCAGTCAGGGAGCTCGATTTCCACGACACCTTTCTAGCCGCCGACTATTCCCATCCCGGCGACAACATCCCGCCGCTCGTGGCCGTCGCCCAGCAATGCGACGCGGATGGCCGGGCGCTACTGCGTGCGGTCGCGGCCGCCTATGAGGTGCATATCGCCCTGGTCAAGGGGATATGCCTGCACCGGCACCGCATCGATCATGTCGCGCATCTTTCGCCGGCAACCGCTGCCGGAATAGGGTGCCTTCTCGATTTGCCGCAGGAGGTGACCTATCAGGCCATCCAGCAGGCACTGCACCTGTCTTGTGCCACACGCCAGTCGCGCAAGGGCACGATATCCAGCTGGAAGGCCTTCGCGCCGGCCCATGCCGGCAAGATTGCCATCGAGGCTGTCGACAGGGCCATGCGCGGCGAGAGCGCCCCGACGCCGATCTATGAAGGCGAGGACAGCGTCCTGGCGGCAATGCTCGATGGCCCGCAGGCGGTCTACCGCGTATCGCTGCCGGAAACGGGCGAGCCGAAGCGGGCGATCCTGGAGAGCTACACCAAGGCGCATTCCGCGGAATATCAGAGCCAGGCATGGATCGATCTCGCCATAAGGCTTCGCGGACGTCTGCCGGACACGGACGGCATCGAGGAGGTCGTCATCCATACGAGCCATCACACCCACAAGGTGATCGGCACCGGCTCCGGCGATCCGGAGAAGTTCGATCCCGACGCGACGCGCGAAACGCTCGACCACAGCCTGATGTACATCTTCGCGGTCGCCCTTCAGGACGGCGTCTGGCACCATGACCGTTCCTACGACCGCGAGCGCGCGCGGCGCCCGGACACGGTGAGGCTCTGGCGATCCGTCCGCACGCTTGAGGACCCGGTCTGGACGCGCCGCTACCACGCAGAGGATCCCCGCGAGAAGGCGTTCGGGGGACGCGTCGAGATCCGTCTGGCCGACGGGCGGGTGCTGGCCGAGGAGATCGCCATGCCCGACGCGCATCCGCTCGGGGCAAGCCCCTTTTGCCGTAGCGACTATCTGCGCAAATTCGCGGAGCTCACACGGGATATCGTTGCACCTGCGGAGGCGGCCCGGTTTCTCGAGGCGGCCGAAGGGCTCGGAGGGGCAGAGCGGGCAGGACCGGACGCGCTCACTGTCGCGGTTGCCCCGGAGAATCTGGTTGTCAACGACGCAAAGGGCCTGTTCTGAGGCCCGTCGCCGCCAATCGAGGAGGAAGAAACATGAGGCCAGCCAACGAGCTCAGGCGCCTGATCGAGGAGGCGGCGCCGGTGGTCGCGCCGGGCGTCTATGACGGCCTGTCGGCGCGCCTCGTGGGGCAGGCCGGTTTCGCGGCGGTCTATGCCAGCGGCGGCGCCATCGCGCGCAGCATGGGCATCCCCGATCTCGGTCTCCTGTCGGCCAGCGAGGTCGTGACCAGGCTGGAGACGATCGTCGACGCGGTCGCGCTCCCGGTCATCGCCGATGCCGACACGGGGTACGGCAACGCCCTCAACGTGCAGAGAACCGTTCGCGCCTTCGTGCGCGCCGGCGTCGCCGGATGTCATCTGGAGGACCAGACCTTTCCGAAGCGCTGCGGTCACTATGACGACAAGGCGCTGGCGGCGACGCGGGAGATGCAGCAGAAACTCCGTGCCGCGCGCGATGCGGCGGGTGCGGATTTCGTGATCATCGCGCGGACGGATGCGCTCGCGGTGGAGGGAGAGGCGCGCGCGCTGGAGCGTGCCCATGCCTATATGGAGGCGGGGGCCGACGTCATCTTCGTGGAGGCGCCGACCAGCGTGGAGCAGATCGAGCGTCTTGCCTGCGCACTTCCCTTTCCCAAGCTGATCAACATGTTCCATGGCGGCAAGACGCCGCTGATGCCGGTCGCCGACCTCGCCGAGCTGGGCTACGCAATCGTCATCATCCCGAGCGATCTGCAGCGTGCGGCAATCGCGGCGATGCGCGATACGCTCGATGCGATCCGGCGCGACGGCCATAGCGGCGCCCTGTCCGGACACATGGTCTCCTTCCGCGAGCGCGAAGCCGTCGTGGACACGGACCGGTTTCTCCGGCTCGACCGACACTATGCCGCGCCCTAGGACCAATCGACAGTCGTGATCCACGCGGCGCGCCTTGTGCGATTCACAGGCCCCCGGCTTCTTCTTTCTGGAGGTCCGAGGACTAAAATGACACGCTGACCGGCGCTCCGGGGCAACTCTCTGCGCGTCATTTGCACACCCGGGTTTTCCAATCGCGAAACAACCGCGCCCGCGCTTCTCGCCAGCCTTGCTGCCGGGACCGGGGCCGTCATTCCCTCAAACCGGACCCGAAATCGGCCCGTCTCGCACGATGGCCGTGCCATCTACGTCCTTGCTTTCATTCGCATCGTCGCCGCAACGATATGGATGCGCTGAATGTCGATTCGGCCTGGGCGTTCATGTGGGGTTCACCGGGCGGCCTTCATGGTGCGTGCAGCGACAAGGAGAGACCCATGCGTTTGCTGCCGATTGTGCTTGCCCTGATCGTTTCGGGCCCGGTTGCGGCTCTGGCCGCCGAGCCGGAGGGGACATGGATCGTCGAGGATATCCGGGGCGGCGGGGTGATCGACAGCCTTCGGACCACCCTGGAGATCGCACCGGACGGCAAGGTGTCGGGCCATGGCGGGTGCAACGGTTTTGGCGGCAGCGCCGAGATCGATGGCAACGCCATCCGGTTCGGGCCCCTGTTCTCCACGAAGATGGCCTGCGCGCCCGCGATCATGGATCAGGAGCAGACGTTCCACGACGCGCTGGCGGATGTGACAGCATGGCAGATCGATGAGACCGGCCATCTCGTCCTGCTGGACGGGAACGGCGAGGCTCTGATCAGGCTGATCGGAGAATAGATCCGGCGGTCCGGTACGGTCCGGCACCGTCCTCCGCCTGTTTCTCCCACTCACAGGTCTTCATGGTTCGCCGTGCGCGGTCCGTTCCCCACGGCGACGGGCTCGCATTCGAAATGTCGAGGTGGGGTTTCGGGCATTTTATGTCTTGTTGTTGGAAGATATTAAAATTTTCAATTGGTATTTTTTGACAAATTTCTTCAAAATTACCTATCATGATAAATACATCATAGGTTTAAAATATCCATAACGTGTTTTATTTGTGTTATGTACGGAAAATATGCACTGGGCAGTGGGGCAAATGGAAGGCCCGGGACATGATTGTTACAGCTGCTGCGACCGCTTTTCCAGGGGAGCCGGTCACAACGGAGGAGTTGCTGTCGGCAACAGGGCATCGCTTGACCGAATCCTTTCGGAAATCCGTTGCGCATATGGGCGTCGGGAGACGCTTCGCCGCGGTTCGCCGATACCGGGACTATCTCCGGAACGTCGTTCCGCGAGAATTGACGCATACCACCACCGATCTGGGGCGCGAGGCAGCGCTCTCGCTGCTCGAGGCCATCGGAACGGCCGAAAATGCGGACGCTGTCATCGCGGTGACCAACACGCCGACGCGGCCGATGCCGGGATTCGCCTTCGATCTCATGGCGGACCTCCACGGCCTGGTGCGCCGCGATGCGCGCGTGTTCAACATCACCTATTCCGGCTGCAGCGGCTTTATGAAGGCGATGGAACTGGCGACGTCGCTCATCGAATCCGGGCGCTGCCGGACTGTGCTTCTGGTGGTGTCGGAGGTCCATACCGCGTATTGGCCGTCCATCACACAGCAGGTGGACTCCTACCAGAATGTCCATCGATCCGGCTCCGCAGACGATCTGGCGCGAACGCACCAGGCGACTGCGGCGTTCCTGTCCGGCGACGGCGCGGTGGCCTTCCTCGTCTCCGCGGATGGGGCTGGCCTCGCGTTCGGCAACCTCGTGCATCTGACGAACGACAAGAAGAACGATGCCGAGCTCCTGCGCATGAACCAGGGCGGATCGGCGTCGGGTTCTCATCCACCTCCGGCACATTCACGCGCCGGTCGCCAACGCACTGAAGCTCGGGAGGACACCATGCGCGACGGGCAGGATGCCGTGAGCGAGCGACCCGGGACGGACGCTGTTTCCACGGCGTCGAAGCCGGGGGAGGATGCGCGCGATGCCGGTCAGGCGATCTACAGCCCGCTTGTGCTGAGACTCTACGATATCTGGGTGCTCGGCATCTCGAACCGGTTCGTCTGGAAATGTCCCAGTTCAAGGCTGGTCGCGCTCTACAACAGGAATGTCGGCGCCAGGCACCTCGATATTGGTGTCGGCAGCGGGTATTTCCTGGACAAGGCGACCTGGCCGGTCGCATCTCCCGATATCACCCTCGCGGATCTCAACCCGAACAGCCTTGCGGCGGCCCATGCGCGTATTGCGCGATACGGTCCCGGCATCCAGCGCCACGACGCTTTCGAACGGTTCCCCCGGGCGGCTCCCTACGAGTCCATAGGCCTCAACTACCTGCTTCATTGTCTGCCCGGTGATATCCGCGCGAAATCCGTCGTGTTCGACAATCTGGAAGGCGTCATGCACCGCGACACAAGGGTCTTCGGTGCGACGATCGTGCAGGGCGATGCGCCTCGTTCGGTCGCTGCCCGCCGATTGATGGATGCCTACAACAGGAAGCGCATCTTCTCCAATTCACACGATCGCATTCCGGACCTTGCCGCCGAGCTGGAGCGCAGGTTTGTCCATGTGAATGTGAAGCGGGTCGGTTGCGTCGCGCTGTTCGAGGTGTCGGGCCGCCGTTGAGGGTGCCAGGCGCCAGGCGGCCCGGTCCGGTTACGGCGCCCGGGATGCCCCGTCGCCGTGGCGGACGGTGTCGAGCAGGTCGGGCGACCAGAAGCCTATGACCGTCTCGATATGGTCGCGCATGGCTTCGGCCGCCTCGTCCGGGTCGCCGGCGACGAGTGTGTCCAGGAGGGTGCGGTGCTGTTCGGCGCTGGGCGGCAGGCCGATACGGCGGTCCGGCGTCACGCCCTCGGGCGCGTTGCCGAAGGTGTAGCGGTGAACATGCAGCGCGCAGCGCGTGAGGATGGGTTCGAGCGCGGGCATGCCGGCGATCTTGAAGGTCGTCAGATGGAACTCGCGGTCGAGCTCGCTCAGCGCATAGCCGTCATGGTCGTCCTCGGCCTGGGCGATGCGCGCGATAAGGGCCTCGAGCGCGGCGACGTCGCGCTCCGACAGGGCAAGTGCTGCGCGGCGCGCGCTCTCGGTTTCCAGCGCAAGGCGGATGCGCGCCATATGGGCGGCCTCATCCGCGGTGGTGGTGGAGACAACCGTGCCGTGATAGCCGCGCCGGGTGACGAGGCCGTCCTGCTGAAGGCGCAGCAGGGCCTCGCGCACCGTGCCCTGGCTGCAGCCCATGGCCGCGGCGATCTGCTGCTCCAGAAGCGGCTGGCCGGCGGCAAGGTTCCTGAGCAGGATGGCGCGCTTCACCGCATGATAGACGGCATTGCCCTTGCTTTGTCTCAGATAGCGGGAAGCCCCGTCATCCAGGATATCGGATATTTGGGTCATGAGTTGACAGGCGTTCGGGGACGTTTCACGATTATTATCGTTATCGATAATGATAACGGTATCTCGATCCGAGACAAACGGATTTTCCGGCCCGTCGCCGCCAGAGCAGACAGGGCGGGCCGGAGATCAGGGGGAGGCGTCGGTCCTGGCCGCGCTGCTAGACATAGACGGGCTTGTCGTGGAGTTCGCCACGGGCGCGGGCGTGGTGCGCGCCGTCAACGACGTGTCCTTCGATGTCGAGCGCGGCGAGATCGTGGCGGTGGTGGGCGAATCCGGTTCCGGCAAGTCGGTCACCGCGCTCGCCGTTCTGGGGCTGATCGACGCGCCGCCCGGGCGCGTCGCCTCCGGCGCCATCCGCTTCGATGGCGAGGACCTCCTGACCCTCGACGAGGACGGCATCCGCCATATTCGCGGCCGGCGCATCGCCATGGTCTTCCAGGAGCCGATGACCTCGCTCAACCCGGTGCTCTCCATCGGCCGGCAGATGACGGAGGCGATGCGGCTCCATCTGGGCTTCGGCGCGCAGGAGGCGCGCGCTCGCGCGGTCGAGCTCCTGGGCCTCGTCGGCATCTCCGAGCCGGAGCGGCGGCTGAGGCAGTATCCCCATCACCTGAGTGGCGGCATGCGCCAGCGCGTCATGATCGCCATGGCGTTGAGCTGCAAGCCGGAGCTCGTCATCGCCGACGAGCCGACCACCGCGCTCGACGTGACCATCCAGGCGCAGATCCTGGAGCTCATGCGCGATCTCTGCCGCAGGCTCGGCGTCGCGCTCGTCATCATCACGCACAATCTGGGGATCGTCGCGCGCTATGCCGACCGGGTGAACGTCATGTATGCCGGCCGGGTGGTGGAGAAGGGCGACGCACGGAGCCTCTATCGCCGTCCGAGCCATCCCTACACGGTCGGCCTTCTCAACTCCGTCCCCCGGCTCGACCGCCCGCGCGACGCCGCGCTCGACCCGATCCCCGGCAATCCGCCGGACCCGGTGGCGCTGCCATCGGGCTGCGCGTTCCGGCCGCGCTGCGCCTTCGCCACGGCGCGCTGCGGGGAAAGCGTGCCGGCGCTGCGCGCGGTGGAGCCTGCCCATCTGACGGCCTGCTTCGAGGCCGAGCGGCTGCGCGAGGAGGTGCCGGCATGACCGCATCCGCGACGCCGCTCGTCGAGGTGGAGGATCTGCGCAAGCATTTCCCGGTCACCAGCGGCGTCGTGTTCGAGCATGTCACGGGCGCGGTGAAGGCCGTCGACGGGGTGAGCGTCGCCATCGGCCGCGGGGAGACTTTCGGGCTCGTCGGGGAATCGGGCTGCGGCAAGTCGACCATCGGGCGATGCATCCTGAAGCTCGAGACGCCGACCTCCGGCACGATCCGTTTCGACGGGCGCGATATTGCGGATTTCGACCGGCGCGAGACGCTCGCCTTCCGCCGCCGCGTGCAGGCGGTGTTCCAGGACCCCTTCTCCTCGCTCAATCCGCGCATGACGGTGGAGGAGATCGTCGGCGAGCCGCTGCTCGTTCATGGGCAGGAGACGACGCGGTCGGCGCGCCTGAAGCGGGTGCGCGCTTTGCTCGACGTCTGCGGGCTGCCCGCCCGTCTCGTCGACCGCTATCCCCACGAGATGAGCGGCGGCCAGCGCCAGCGCGTCGGCATCGCCCGGGCGCTGGCCTTAAGGCCCGACTTCATCCTGTGCGACGAGGCGGTCTCCGCGCTCGACGTGTCGATCCAGGCCCAGATCGTCCGGCTGCTGGAGGATCTGAGGGCGGAGTTCGGGCTCACCTATCTGTTCATCGGGCACGATCTCTCCGTGGTGCGCCATATCAGCCACCGCGTGGCGGTGATGTATCTCGGCCGCATCGTGGAGATCGCCGATTGCGCGACCCTGTTCGAGCGGCCCCAGCACCCCTATACGCGCGCCCTGCTCGCCGCCGTGCCCGTGCCCGACCCGGAGGTCGAGCGCGCGCGGCCGGCGGGTCTCGTCAAGGGCGAGATTCCGAGCCCCATGACCCCGCCCCCGGGCTGCGTGTTCCATCCGCGCTGCCCGCTGGCGGACGAGAGCTGCCGCCGCGCGGAGCCCGCGCTCCGCGACCTCGGCGGCGGTCACCGCGTGGCCTGCCCCAAGGTCGGCCACGATATCGCCGTGCCCGTCCCGTGAGCGAAGGGGCGGGCCCGGGCGATCCAAGAGGAGGGAGATCCATGACGCCTAAGACACCAAAAGCCCTCGGCGAGGCCGACAAGGCCCGTATCCGGCGCGAGCTCGAGGACGCCCGCGATTTCGACCCGCGCGATCCGCTGTTCGGCCTGACCCGCGAGGCGCTTTCCGGCCCGCGGCTGGAGCGTCGCGCCGTCCTGCGCCTCATGGCGGCGGCCGGCACGCTCACCGCCTGGCATCTGATGCCGGGGCTCGGCGGGGCGGGCCGCGCGCTCGCCGAAGGCAAGGCCGGCGGCACGCTCACCTGCGGCTGGGCCGGCGTCGGCGAGATCCGCACGCTCGACCCCGCCCAGATCAACCAGGTGCTCCAGTTCCAGGTGGCCTCCAACGTCCTGTCCGGGCTCACCCACATCGATGCCGAGCTGGTCGCGCAGGGCGACCTCGCGGAGGACTGGACGGTCTCGGAGGACGGCAGGGAGTACGTCTTCACCCTGCGCGAGGGCGTGACCTTCCACAATGGCGACCCGTTCACCGCCGCCGACGTGGTCTTCACCTATGAGCGTTCGAAGGATCCGGAGAAATCGATCCATGCGCGCGTGCTCGACAATGTCGCGGGCGTGGAGACGGTCGACGAGCGCACGGTGCGCTTCACGCTGAAGGCGCCGCAGGCTTCGTTCCTGACCAAGACGCTGGAGCGCGCCAGCGGCCGGGCCATGACCATCGTCAGCCGCGGCGGGCTCGAGGCGCTCGGCGAGTCGCAATACGGCCTGACCCCTGTCGGCACCGGCCCGTTCAAGGTCGTCGAGCATCAGCTCGGCCAGGGCGTGGTCCTGGAGAAGTTCGCCGACTATTACGATCCCGAGCGGCCGAAGCTCGACCGCGTGGTGATCAAGCCGATCCTCGACGCCGAGCCGCTGGCCGCCGCCATGGAGGCCGGCGACATCCAGCTCATCGGCGGCAATCCGGTCGCGCCGGAGCTCGTCGACCGCTTCATCTCCAATCCCGATCTCGTGGTCGACGAGGTGCCGGCGCCGGGCTTCCAGTCGGTCTGGATCAATCCGTGGAACGAGCACATGACGGTGAGCGACTTCAACAAGCCCGTCGAGGAGCTCATGAAGGAGAAGGGCTTCAAGGCGCGGCTCGCCATCGCCAAGGCGCTCGACCGCGAGCTGTTCATCAGGCAGGCCCAGTTCGGCCGCGGCACGCCGGCCTATGGCACCATCAATCCGGCCATGGCGTTCTATTTCGATGAGGCGCTGGCGGAGACGTCGAACCAGGCCTTCGACGCGGAGGCCGCGAAGGCGCTTCTGGCGGAGGCGGGATATCCCGACGGCGAAGGCTTCCCGCGGCTGCGCCTTCTCGCCACGCCGGCCCAGCGCCGCGAGGCGCAGGTCGTCGCGGGGATCCTGAAGCGCAACCTCAATATCGACGTGGAGATCCAGACCAAGGACTTCCCTGTCCTGATCGACGATTTCGACACCATGAACTGGGATCTGGTGCGTCTGGGCTCGGGCGGCGACTACGACCCGGACGACGCGCTGGTCGACTGGATGCAGACGGATTCGAAGTTCAACGGCCGCCGGCGCGACAAGGAGAAATATGCCTTCGGCTTCTTTTCCGACGACGAGGTGGACGCGCTCGTCTCCGAGCAGAGCCGGACGGCGGATCCCGACAAGCGCCGGGAGCTCGTGCGCAAGGCCAACGCGATCACCTCCGACAAGGTGGCCTCCGCCTTCCTGTTCCACCCGCCCGACATCCAGGTGCGCCACAAGAGCGTGGCCTTCCCCGCGGAGAGCCGCATCCCGGGCCTCGTCGATCTCGACCGGGTGACGGTGGGGTGAGGATGAGCGACCGCGCCATTATCGCCAACCCTTCCCTTGACGGGGAGGGTCGGGCCGCAGGGCCGGGGAGGGGTGACGCGGCAAACTTAGGAGCGTTTCGCTTCACCCCCACCCGGAGAGCTTGTCAGCGCCCCGACCTCCCCCGTCGAGGGGGCGATCGCATTTGCCTGAATTCCGAGGTCATCCCGGCACTTGTTGCCGGGATCCATTGGCGGTGCGGCGATGACAGTGGGGAAGTCTCGTGACGGATGGGGCCGCGCACGCAACGTCTTCTCGCCACCGCCAACCTCGGTGGCGAGGCCATTGGGTCCCGGCAACAAGTGCCGGGACGACGCTTGAGCTGTTGGCGACGGCGTTCGCCGTCATGCGCGATAGTCCTACCCGTCGAAGGGGAGGGAGTTGACCCCATGACCCGCTACATGATCAGGCGGACGCTCGGCGCGCTGGTGGTGATGTGGGCGGTGGCGACTCTCGTCTTCTTCATGCTGCGCCTCGTGCCGGGCGATCCCATCGCGGCCATGCTGTTCGACGCCGGCGACGCGGGGGCCATCGAGGCGCTGCGCCACAAGCTCGGCCTCGACCAGCCGATCTACGTCCAGTACGTCAAATGGTTCTGGAACATGGCCCAGGGCGATCTCGGCGCCTCGATCTACGGCAGCCGGGTGCCGGTGACACAGCTTATCGCGGAGGCCCTGCCGCGCACCCTGTCGCTGGCCGGCCTCGCTTTCGTCCTCGCCGTCGTCATCGCCGTGCCGGCGGGGCTCATCGCCGCGACGAAGCGCAACACCGCGGCCGACCATGCCGTCACCTTCGGTGCGTTTCTGGGGCTGTCCATGCCGGACTTCTGGGTCGGCATCCTCCTGATCATCGTCTTCGCCGCGAACCTTCAGTGGCTGCCCGCCATCGGCTATGTGCCGCTGAAGGAGGGCTTCTGGCCGTGGCTTTCCCACCTGATCCTGCCGGCCATCGCGGTGGGCACGGCCTTCTCCGCCATCATCGCGCGCATGATCCGCTCGGCCATGCTGGAGGTTCTGAAGACCGACTATATGCGCGTCGCCCGCGCCAAGGGGCTCACGCGCGCCATGCTGATCCTGCGCCACGCCTTCCCCAATGCGCTGATCCCGGTGGTGACCGTCATGGGGATCGCGTTCGCGCTGCTCATGGCGGGCGCGGTGGTGGTGGAGAACGTCTTCGCCATCAAGGGGCTGGGGCGGCTACTCATCCAGGGCATCCTCAATCGCGACTATCCGGTCGTGCAGGGCGCGATCCTGGTGGTTTCGGCGATCTTCGTCTTCTCCAACCTGCTGGTCGACCTCCTCTACACGGTGATCGACCCGCGCATCCGGTACGACACATGAGCGAGCGCGCGGCCATCGCGGATCCCGGAGCGGAAGACGAGGCGCCGCCACGCCGCCGCGCCGGCTGGGCGGAGTTGCGCGCCCTGCTGTGGCGCGACAAGAAGGCGCTCGTGGGCACCGTCGTGCTGGCCGTCTTCGCGCTGACCGCCATATTGGGTGTGGCCATCGCGCCCTACGATCCCAATGCGATGCTCTACGACATGATGGGGGCGCCCTCTCTCGCCCATCCGCTGGGCACCGACGATCTCGGCCGCGATCTGTTGAGCCGCATCGTCGTCGGCACCCAGGTCTCGCTGTTCATCGGCGTCTCCACGGTCGCCATCTCGCTCGTCATCGGCGTCGCGCTCGGGCTCTATGCCGGCTATTACGGCGGCTGGCTCGATACGGTGATCATGCGCTATATCGACCTGCAATGGGCCTTCCCGAACTTCATCATCGCGGTCTATCTGGTCGCCGTCTTCGGCGCCGGCATCGTCAATCTCATCGTGGCGATCTCGCTCGCCTTCCTCGACGATTTCGCGCGCATCGCCCGCAGCATGGTGCTCTCGGTGAAGGAGGAGCAGTATGTCGCCGCCGCGCGCACGACCGGGGCGTCGGACACGCGCATCATCTGGCGCCATATCCTGCCCAATGTGACCGCGCCGATCATCGTGCAGGCGACCGTCTCCGTCTCCTACGCCATCCTGGCCGAGGCCAGCCTGTCCTTCCTGGGGCTTGGCGTGGAGGCCTCGACCCCGACCTGGGGACTGATCCTGGCGGAGGCGCGCAGCTTCATCTCGCGTGCCTGGTGGCTCGGCATCTTCCCCGGCGTCGCCATCATGCTCACCGTCCTGTCCATCAATTTCATTGGCGACGCGCTGCGCGATTTCCTCGACGTGCGCGAAACCGGCAACATCTGAAGGTCTCACGCAGGAACATCCCATGACACGCTTCACAACCCGCCCGGAGATCCTCGGCACATTCGGTGTCGTCGCCTCGACCCACTGGCTTGCCAGCGCCGCCGGCATGGCCATGCTGGAAAAGGGGGGAAACGCCTTCGACGCCGCCGCGGCGGCGGGCTTCGCGCTGCAGGTGGTCGAGCCGCATCTCAACGGTCCGGGCGGCGAGGTTCCGATCATCCTCTACAGCACGAGGGCGGACCGGGTGGATGTGATCTGCGGCCAGGGCGTGGCGCCTCGGGCGGCGAGCATCGAGGCCTATCGCGCGCTCGGCCTCGACATGGTGCCGGGCACGGGGCTCCTGGCGGCCGTCGTTCCCGGCGCCTTCGACGCCTGGGCCACAATGCTGCGCGATCACGGTACCATGGCGCTCGACGACGTCCTCGCCCACGCCATCGGCTATGCGGAGACGGGGTTTCCGCTGGTGCCCAATATCGCCAACGCCATCGCCACCATGCGCGAGACGTTCGAGACGGAGTGGCGAAGCTCCGCGGAGGTCTGGCTGAAGGATGGCGTGCCGGCCGCCGGCACGGTGTTCCGCAATCCCGCTCTGGCCAAGACCTACAGGCGCGTGCTCGGTGAGGCGGCCGCGAAGGGCGGCTCGCGCGAGGACCGCATCGAGGCGGCGCGGCAGGCCTGGTACGAGGGCTTCGTGGCGGAGGCCATCGACCGGTTCTGCCGCGAGGAGGCGGTGATGGACGTCACCGGCGAACGCCATCGCGGGCTCCTGACCGGCGACGACATGGCGCGCTGGCGTGCGAGCGTCGAACACCCGCTCACTTACGACTATCACCGCTACACGCTGTGCAAGACGGGCCCCTGGGGGCAGGGGCCGGTGGCGCTCCAGCAGCTCGCGCTCCTGAAGGGATTCGACCTCGACGGGCTGTCGGAGGACGACCCGGAGTTCGTCCACACGGTCGTCGAATGCGCCAAGCTCGCCTTCGCCGACCGGGAGAGCTTCTACGGCGATCCGGACTTCGTGGAGGTTCCCGTCCAGACGCTCCTGTCGGATGCCTATAACGATGCCCGCCGCGCGCTGGTCTCAAGCGAGGCCTCGCTCGATCTGCGCCCCGGCACCGTTGCGGGCTACGGCGCGGAACCCATCGTGCGCATCGCGGGCGAGGGCGGCCACGGGACGGGCGGCGGCGAGCCGACGGTCCAGCGTTTCGACGATCTGGATGTCGCCCCCTCCGGCGCCACGCGCGGCGATACCTGCCATGTCGATGTGATCGACCGCTGGGGCAACATGGTCTCCGCCACGCCGAGCGGCGGCTGGCTGCAGAGCTCGCCCGTCGTGCCGGGCCTGGGCTTTGCGCTTTCGACGCGCGCGCAGATGTTCTGGCTGGAGGAAGGGAAACCGGCAAGCCTCGCGCCCGGAAAGCGCCCGCGCACGACGCTCACCCCCTCGCTCGCGCTGAAGGACGGCGAACCCTGGATGGTCTTCGGCACGCCGGGCGGCGACCAGCAGGACCAGTGGTCGCTCAATGTGTTCCTGCGCCACGTCCATTTCGGCCTCAACCTGCAGGAGGCGATCGACGCGCCGGAGTTCCACACCGCCCATTTCCCGAGCTCCTTCTATCCGCGCGAATGCGAGCCGGGGAAGGTGACGGTGGAGGGACGGTTCCCCGAGACGACGGTCGGCGACCTGCGCCGCCGCGGCCACCGCGTGGAGGTCGATGTGGACTGGGGCATCGGCCGCGTGACGGCGGCGGAAAGGGATGGCGATCTCCTCAGGGCCGGCGCCAATCCGCGCTTCATGCAGGGCTACGCGATCGGCCGGTGACAGCCGGGACTATCCGGGACCCCGCGGGGACAGTCGATATTGCCGTGTGTCCGGTCGTGCCGTGCTCGCCCATGCTCGGGCCGGGCCCGGGGCGCGGGCCTCAGGGGTCGTCGGCCGGGGCGGTGGCCTTCTCCGCCCGGAGCGTGACGACGAACTCCGCGCCCCCGGCGTCGCTGTCCGTCAGGGCGAGCGTGCCGCCGAGCTGCTCGACGATCTGGCGGCTGATCGCCAGCCCCAGGCCCGTGCCCTGCTGGCGGGGTGTCGGCCCCCGCGAGAACTTCGCGAATATGCGTTCGCGCTCGGCTTCGGGAATGCCCGGGCCGTTGTCACGGACGCGGGCCTCGTAGAAGCCGTCGCGGATGCTGGCCGACACCGTGACCCGGGGGTCGGTGCCGGTATTGTACTTGATGGCGTTGGAGACGAGGTTGATGAACACCTGCGCCAGCCGGTCGCGATTGCCGAGGACGACGGCGTTGCGCGACCGGGCCGTGCGCTCGAGCGAGACCCCGGCGGAGCGCGCGAGCGCCTCGCAGCTTTCCATGGCGAGGTCGATGGCGGTTTCGGGGTCGATCCAGCCGGTCTCCCAATCCGGCTGGCCGGTTCCCATCCGGTTGAGGTCGAGAATGCCGTCGAGCAGCCTGGTCAGCCGGATGCTCTCGTCCTGGATGATCCTCAGGAAGCGCCGCTGCTTGGTCTCCTCCAGACCCGGATTGGAGAGCAGCACGTCGCTGAAGGAGCGGATCGAGGTCATCGGCGTGCGCACCTCGTGGCTGACCTGGCTCAGGAACTCGTCCTTCTGGGCGTCGATCTCGCGCAATTGCTCGTTGGCCCGGGCGAGCTCGGAGGCCGTCTCCTCGAGCTGCCGCGACTTCTTCTCCAGCTCGGCGGAGTAGGCGCGGATCTGCTCGGTCTCGTCGGCGAGCCGCTTCAGCTCCTCCACGCTGATCGTCTCGTTGCTGACGACGCTGGAGACGAGCGAGCGGGCGGTCGCCGCGCCGACATTGGCGGCCAGCCGCTGCTCGATGAGCGAGATCAGCTCGTCGCTCGCGACCGTCGTGCGGTCGGCCTGCGCCCTTGCCGCGAACAGGGCCATCGCCTCCGCCGGGCCGAGAATGCGGTCGGCGATGCGGCGGAGGTCCACGACCCGGGCGGTCCGCCTCAATATGCTGAACTCGTTCTCCATCTGCCGGCGGAAGACATCGACGAACAGCCGCGACTGGTAGCGGGCCAGGGGCGTCGGCTCCGACACCATGGAGACGCCGATGAACAGCGCGATATTGGCGAACAGGCTCCAGAAGACGGCATGGACGAGCGGATCCATGCCCTCCAGCCCGAGCAGGGCGTGCGGCTTCAGGAGCGCGATGCCCCAGGGACCGTGCTCGATCATGGCCTGCGACATGAAGAAGGCGCTGCCGAGGCTCGGCAGGAACAGCGTGTAGGCCCACAGGGCGAAGCCCGCCGCAAGCCCCGCCAGCGCACCGCCATGGGTGGCGTTGCGCCAGAAGAGGCCGCCGACCAGGCTCGGCAGGAACTGCGCGACGCCGCAGAACGAGATCAGCCCGATGGCCGCCAGCGCGTCGGAGGTGCCGCTCAGCCTGAAATAGACGAAACCCAGGAACACGATGAACACGATGCTGGCGCGCCGCGCGCCCAGGATGAAGCTGCGCACGACCTGGGCGCGCGCCACCGGCACGAGGTTGAGACGCAGCGCCAGCGGCATGACGATGTGGTTGGAGATCATCGTCGACAGCGCGATGGACGACACGATCACCATCGAGGTAGCCGAGGAGAAGCCGCCCAGGAAGGCGAGGAGGGCCAGCATGTCCCGGTCGACGTCGAGCGGCAGCGTGACCACGTAGAGATCGGGGTTGGAGCCTTCCGGCAGGACGTTGAGGCCGGCGACCGCGATCGGCGTGACGAAGATGCACAGAAGGAAGAGGTAGAGCGGGAACAGCCAGGACGCCGTGCGGAGCTGGCGCTCGCTCGAATTCTCCACGACGGTGACTTGGAACTGCCGGGGCAGGCAGATCACCGCCGCGCCGGCCAGGAAGCACAGGACGATCCAGCGCGTGCCGAAGGTGTCGTGCGGATCGGTCAGGCTGACCGGCGCGTTCTCGAAGACGGCGCCGGGCGTCTCGCTCAGCCCGAAGACAACCCAGATGCCGACCGCGACGAGGGCGACGAGCTTGACCACGGCCTCCAGCGCGATGGCGGCGATCACCCCGTGATGGCGCTCGTTCACGTCGATATTGCGCACGCCGAACACGATGGAGAAGAGGCACAGGCCCGCCGCGACCCAGAAGGCGGTGACATAGTCCGGCGCGAGATTGATGTTGGCCGCCTCCACCGCGCCGGCGGGAAAGGTGATGACCTGGAAGCTGGAGGTCAGTGCCTTGAGCTGCAGCGCGATATAGGGGGCGATGGCGATCACCGCGATGACGGTGACCAGCGCGCCGAGTGCGGGGTCCTTGCCGAACCGCGCCGAGATCAGGTCGGCGATGGAGGTCGTGTGGTAGATGCGCCCGACGGTGACCAGCTTGCGCAGGAAGATCCACCAGCCGACGAAGACGATGGTGGGCCCCAGATAGATCGTCACGAATTCGAGGCCGCTGCGCGCCGCCGACCCGACCGCGCCATAGAAGGTCCAGCTCGTGCAGTAGATCGAGATGGACAGCGTGTAGACGAGCGGCGAGGACAGCCAGCCATGCGGATCCCGGCGCGCGCGCCGGTCGCCGGCGAAGGCGACCGCGAACAGGATCGCGACATAGCCGAGGCAGACGAGGATGACGAGATCGGGATTGAGCATCAGCGCCGCCCGCCGGCTGCGGGGCCCGGAGTATCCCCGTCGCCGTCGCCGTCTCCGGTCCCGTCCGCGATGTGCGCCAGGTGCCGCGCCACCAGGAAGGCGCACAGGATGATGCCGCCCCAGGCGCAGAACAGATAGAGGATGATCAGCGGGATGCCGGCAATCGAGACCGGCGCCGCGAAGATCAGGATGACCGGCGGAAGCAGCAGCACGACGGTGAGGAAGGGCAGCACAGAGGCCACATCCCGCGCACCGCGCCTATCGCCATCCCGGCCATTCATGTCACGCCCCCGAAAGCGCCCGCACCTGCTCGACGACTTCGGCGTTGGAGAACGGCTTGGTGATGAAGGCGTTGGCCCCGATGGCCTCGGCCGTCTTGCGGTCCTGCGCCTGCCCCTTCGCCGTGAGCACCAGAACGGGCAGCGAGGCGAGCTCGGCATCCGCGCGCATGGCCTTCAGCACGTCGAAGCCGTTCATGCCGGGCAGCATCAGGTCGAGCACGACCGCGTCGAACCGGTCACGCCGCAGGCGCGACAGCGCCGCCTTGCCGTCCGACACGATCTCGACCTCGAAGCCCGCCTGTTCCAGAATGAAGCGCAGGGACTCGACGATATTCGACTCGTCCTCCACGATCAGGATCTGTCCTGTGGCCACCGATCCCATCCTCCCCTGTTTTTTGACTGCCACTATAGGAGCAGCCGTGCCGGCGTAAACATAGGTCTTTCGTCTCACGGGACGCGCCGCCATGCGGGTCTTCAGGCGAGCAGGGGCGCTTCCTGCCGGTGGCCGCAATCCTCGCGCGGGCACAGCCGGCAGACCGTTCCGACCGGCAGCATGGCGGTGGACCGGTCGATCCCGTCGCCATAGACCACGCGGTGGGCCTGCGAGCCCGGGCAGACCAGCATGACGGACAGGAGCCGCCTCGGCATGCCGACCGCCCGAGAGCCCTTCTCCACGGCCCGGGCGAAGAACAGGAACCGGTCGGTGGACGGCAGTTCGCCGAAGCAGCGCACGGTGGTGCCGGGCGACTGGAAGGCGCCATAGACGGGCCAGAGCGGGCAGCCCGTGCCGTATCGCGGCATCGGCAGTTCCGGCAGCGGCAGCCGCTTGGTCACATAGCCGGAGGGGTCGGAGCGCATATAGCCGAAGCGCACGCCCTCCCGGCCCGGCCGGCGCAGCGTCGCGGCGCGGTGGGCGGCCTGCTCGTAGGAGACGCCGAAGGCCCGCGACAGGATGTCGAGATCGTAGCGGCAGTCCTCCGCCCGCTCGAGGAACGCCTCGTAGGGCATGAGCACCGCCGCGGCGGTGTAGCTGTGGAGCGCGGCGGTCGCTAGGTCGCGCGCCTCCTCCGTGCCGAGCGCGCCATGATCGCCGACGAGCCCGTCGACCGCGTCGGCGGCCATGGGCGCGACGGCCTCGCGCACCGCGCGGAAGCGCGCCGTCTCCGGAGCGGGGAGGGACGCCGTCGCGCCGTCGGCAGGGGCGGGCGCCGCCGGGGCCATGGCCCGGGCCACCGCGCCGTGGTCGCGCAAGCCGGCCGCCAGGGTCTCCAGACGGTCGAAATAGTTGTCGGATTCGAAGATGAAGGCGTCGACATGCTCCATCGGCGTGGCGGAGCGCACCCTGATATTCGCGCTCTCGAAGAAGCCGACCAGGGACTGGGCGGTCGCCGACAGGTTGCGCGACGCCGAGCCGACGATGGACAGGAAGCGCGCATTGTCCCGGGTCGACAGCGCGCCGCCCGACTCCAGGATCTCCGCGGCCGAGCGCACCGAGGTGATGTCGGTGAGCATGCGGTGGACGCTCTCGCTCAGAAAGGGGTCGCGGTTCAGCCGGTCGGCGAGCGCCAGCACGGCCTGGTGCCGGTCGTTATAGGCCCGGTAGAGCCGCACGACGAGCTCGGCCCAGTCGGGATGGCGCCCCACGACCGCCCCGGCATCGGCGGGCCGTTTCGCCCGGCCGTCTATGGCCGGGTCGGACGCGATCTCCTCCAGGGTCTCCGCCAGGCGCTGCTCCGCCTCGCCGTCGAGCGCGGCCCTGTCGACGCCGAGGCCCTGGCCGATGCGGTCGAGCAGGGCGCCGGCGGCGGGGCGCTTGTTGCACTCGATGAGGTTCAGATAGGACGCGGAAATGCCCGCGCGCCGGGCCAGCTCGATCTGGGTGAGCCCCTTCTCGGTGCGCAGCGCGCGGATCTTCAATCCCGTCAGGGCCTGGGCCACGGTCGCGATCTCCCTTCCGTGGATTTGTAAAATTATTACAGATCAGGCGCAATACGAGAATAAAAATTTACAGAAAAATTCATATAAACCAAAGGCTTATTGATAATTAGACATTTTGCCCCGAGAATGCGGCGAAGCTTGACTCAAGCTGAAAGGCCGAATCCCAAATCCATAACGGCCATGCGAAGGGAGGATTACATGAAACTTGACCGCATGAACCGCCGCCTCTTTCTGAAGGGCAGCGCCATGGCAGGCGCGGGGCTTGCCATGCCGACCATCCTGACCTCGCGCGCACGGGCGCAGGACTTCACCAACGCGCCGAAGGGCAGCAGCGTCACCCTCGGCTTCAACGTGCCCCAGACGGGCGCCTATGCCGACGAGGGGGCGGACGAACTGCGCGCCTACAAGCTCGCCGTCAAGCACCTGAACGGCGAGGGCGACGGCGGCATGCTCAACACCTTCTCCTCCAAGGCGCTGAAGGGCAACGGCGTCCTCGGCAAGAAGGTCGAGTATGTCACCGGCGACACGCAGACCAAGTCGGACGCCGCGCGCGCCTCCGCCAAGCGCATGATCGAGCGCGACGGCGCGCTGATGATCACCGGCGGCTCGTCGTCGGGCGTGGCCATCGCCGTCCAGGGGCTGTGCCAGGAGAGCGGCGTGATCTTCATGGCCGGCCTGACCCATTCCAACGACACCACGGGCAAGGACAAGAAGGCCAACGGCTTCCGCCACTTCTTCAATGCCTACATGTCCGGCGCGGCGCTGGCCCCGGTGCTGAAGAACGCCTACGGCACCGACCGCAAGGCCTATCACCTCACTGCCGACTACACCTGGGGCTGGACGCAGGAGGCCTCCATCAAGGCGGCCACCGAGGCGCTCGGCTGGGAGACGGTGGAGACCGTGCGCACCCCGCTCGGCGCCGGCGACTTCTCGCAGTACATCACGCCCGTCCTGAATTCCGGCGCCGATGTCCTGATCCTCAATCACTACGGCAAGGACATGGTCAACTCGCTGACCCAGGCGGTGCAGTTCGGCCTGCGCGACAAGACCGTCAACGGCAAGCAGTTCGAGGTCGTCGTGCCGCTCTATTCGCGCCTCATGGCCCAGGGGGCCGGCAAGGCGGTGAAGGGCATCTTCGGCTCCACCAACTGGCACTGGTCGCTCCAGGACGAGGGCTCCAAGGCGTTCGTGAAGTCCTTCGGCCAGGAATACGGCTTCCCGCCGAGCCAGGCGGCGCATACCTGCTACGTGCAGACCCTGCTCTATGCCGACGCCGCCGAGCGCGCCGGCAGCTTCAATCCCTGCGAGATCGTCGCGGCGCTGGAGGACTTCGAGTTCGACGGGCTGGGCAACGGGCCCACGCTCTATCGCGGCGCCGACCATCAGTGCTTCAAGAAGGTGCTCGTGGTGCGAGGCAAGGAGAACCCGGAATCGGAGTTCGACATCCTCGAGGTCTATGACGAGGTGCCGGCCGAGCAGGTCACCTATGCGCCGGACCACGAGATGTTCGCGGGCGGCAATCTCGGCTCCTGCAATACCGGCGGGGCCTGAGGCCGCACGCTTTTGGCAATGAGTGCGGCCGCCTTTCGCGGGCGGCCGCACCGCTTCCCCCGGAGCATCTTCGATGGACGCAATTCTCCTGCAGGTCCTGAACGGGCTGGACAAGGGTGGTGCCTACGCGCTGATCGCGCTCGGCCTCACCCTCGTCTTCGGCACGCTCGGCGTCGTCAATTTCGCCCATGGCGCGCTGTTCATGCTCGGCGCCTTCGTGGCGGTCGTGGTCAACCGCCTCCTCCAGATCGAGACCGTCAAGCTCGACGAGACCAAGCTCACGCCCTGGGGCACGCCGACGGAGATCCGCACGCCCGTGGTGCAGGACTGGCTCGGCGATTTCGGTGCCTTCCTGGTGCAGTATTCCGTTCCGCTGTCCATACTGGCGGCGATCCCGGTCATGCTGCTGGTCGGCTGGGTGATGGAACGCGGCCTGATCCGGTTCTTCTACCGCCGGCCCCATGCCGAGCAGATCCTGGTCACTTTCGGCCTCGCGATCGTGCTGCAGGAGATCATCAAGGCCTTCTTCGGCGCCAATCCGATCCCGCTCACCGCGCCCGACACCATGTCGGGCAGCGCCAATGTGGGCGAATGGTTCGGGCTCGGCGCAGGGCTAGCCTATCCCTGGTGGCGGCTCGTCTATCTGGGCTTCTCGCTCGCCCTGGTCGCGCTCGTCCTGGGCTTCCTGCAGTTCACCACCTACGGCATGGTGGTGCGCGCCGGCATGCAGGACCGCCAGACGGTCGGCTTCCTCGGCATCAATATCGAGCGCCGCTTCACCGTGGTCTTCGGCATCGCCGCCGTGGTCGCGGGCGTCGCCGGCGTCATGTACACGCCCATCGTTCCGCCGAACTATCACATGGGCATGGACTTCCTGGTCCTGTCCTTCGTGGTCGTCGTGGTCGGGGGCATGGGGTCGGTGACCGGCGCCGTGCTGGCCGGCTTCCTCCTGGGCATTCTGCAGAGCTTCGCCTCGATGAACGAGGTCAAGCAGGTGCTGCCCGGTATCGACCAGGTGATCATCTATCTGATCGCCGTGATCGTCCTGCTTGTGCGCCCGCGCGGACTGATGGGCCAGCGCGGCGTCATGGAGAGCTGAGCGATGGACGCCACGACCTTGCGCAACGATCTGGTCTATATGGCCATCTTCACCCTCGCCGTGCTGACCATGCCGTTCTGGCTCGATCCGTTCGGCGCGAACTATCCCGACCTTCTCCAGCGCTTCGCGATCTACGGGATATTCGCCATCGGCTTCAACATCCTGTTCGGCTTCACGGGCTACCTGTCCTTCGGCCATGCGGCCTTTCTGGGCGTCGGCTCCTATGCCGCGGTGTGGTCGTTCAAGCTTCTGAGCATGAACGCCATTCCCGCGATCGTCTTCGGCACGGTCGCCGCCGGCCTGTTCTCGGTCGTCATCGGCTATGTCTGCCTGCGCCGCGCGGGGATCTATTTCGCGATCCTGACATTGGCCTTCGCCCAGATGTCGTACAATCTCGCCTATTCGGTGCTCACGCCGATCACCAATGGCGAGACCGGGCTGCAGCTGTCGCTGCAGGATCCGCGCATCCTCGACCGCGTCTTCGGCGCGCCGGAGACGGGAGGGCTGCCCTTCCCGGTCTTCCTCGGCTACGAGCTGAACGGCTATCCCGGCTTCTATTTCTGCGCGGTGCTGCTCATCGTCGCCTTCTTCGTCTCCCTGCGCATCAGCCGCTCGCCCTTCGGCATGGCACTGCGCGCGATCAAGTCGAACCAGACGCGCATGGGCTATACCGGCTTCAGCACGCGGCCCTACACGCTCGCCTCCTTCGTCATATCGGGCATGTATGCGGGGCTGGCGGGTGCGCTCCTGGCGGTGACCGACCCGCTCGCGGGCGCGGAGCGCATGCAGTGGACGGCCTCGGGCGAGGTGGTGCTCATGACCATTCTCGGCGGCGCCGGCACGCTCGTCGGGCCGATCATCGGCGCGGGCGTGATCAAGTATTTCGAGAACATCTTCTCCGCCTTCCACGAGGCGCGGCTGCACGAGGTGTTCGCGTTCCTCCCCGACGGTCTGGAGGACGTCCTCGTGACGATCACCAGGCCGTTCGTCGGGGAAGGCTGGCATCTCACGCTCGGCGTGATCTTCATGCTGATCGTCATCTTCCTGCCGGGCGGCCTGATGGAGGGGGTGCGGCGCGTCCGTTCCGCCATCGGCCGCAGCTCCTCCGGGCACGATCCGTCCGGCCGGAGCGAAGAGCAGGCGAAACTCCATCCCGCCGAGTAGGAGGACCGATGAGCAAGGACGCAACAGTGCTTCACGTGGACGACGTCCACAAGAGCTTCGGCGGACTGGCGGCGCTGTCGGAGATCAATCTGGAGGTCAAGTCTGGCACGACCCATGCCATCATCGGGCCGAACGGCGCGGGCAAGTCGACGCTGCTCAATGTCTGCATCGGCCGCATCGCGCCCGATACCGGCGCCGTCGTGTTCGACGGCAGCGTCATCACCGGCAAACAGCCCTACGAGATCAACCAGCTCGGCGTGGTGCGCGTGTTCCAGACGCCGGAGATCTTTCCCGACCTCACGATCCTCCAGAACGTGATGGTTCCCGCCTTCGCCAAGCGCGACGGTGCCTTCAGGCTCAACGCCATGCAGCGCCTCTCCGGCCAGCGCGAGATCCGCGAGGAGGCCGAGCACTGGCTTGCGGATGTCGGGCTCGGCGGCAAGAACGACCTCGTGGCGGCCAGCCTGTCGCGCGGCGACAAGCGGCGGCTGGAGCTCGCCATGGGGCTGGTCCAGCATCCGCGCCTCTTCCTGCTCGACGAGCCGACGGCGGGCATGTCGCGCCACGACACCAACGCCACGATCGATCTCCTGATGAAGATCAAGGAGCGGGGCATGACCAAGGTGATCATCGAGCACGACATGCATGTCGTCTTCTCGCTGGCCGACCGCATCACCGTGCTCGCGCAAGGCCAGATCATCGCCGACGGCACGCCCGAGGAGGTGAGAGGCAACCCCAAGGTGCAGGAAGCCTATCTCGGAGGCACCCACTGATGAACGCCATCTCCATGCCGGACACCGCCACCGCGACCGAGGCCGAGCCCTATTTCGGGGTGCGCGACATCCACGCCTATTACGGGGAGAGCTACATCGTCCAGGGCGTTTCGTTCGCCATGGACAAGGGCGACGTGGTCGCGCTGCTCGGTCGCAACGGCGCGGGCAAGACCTCGACGCTGAGGACGCTCGCGCGCGCCGGCGATCCCGTGCTGAGATCGGGCGAGATCTGGCTGGACGGCGAGCCGATCCACAAGTGCCGCGATTTCGAGGCGGCCGGCAAGGGCATCCAGCTCGTCCAGGAGGATCGCCGGATCATTCCGGGGCTGACGGTGGAGGAGAACCTGGTGCTCGCCCAGATCGCGGAGCCCAGGGGCTGGTCTCTGGAGCAGATCTACGAGCATTTCCCGCGCCTTGCCGAGCGCCGCCGGCAGGAGGGCATCACCCTGTCGGGCGGCGAGCAGCAGATGCTGGCGGTGGCCCGCGCGCTGGCCCGCGACATCAGGCTCCTGCTGCTCGACGAGCCCTATGAGGGACTCGCCCCGACCATTGTGAGGGACATCGAGCGCATTGTCCGCGAAATCAAGGGGCTGGGGATCACCACCATCATCGTCGAGCAGAATGCCGACGCCGCGCTGGCGCTCGCCAACCGCGCGCTGATCCTCGACATGGGCCAGATTGTCTATGACGGCACGGCCAAGGCGGTTCTCGAAGACAAGGAACTGCGCCAGGAATATCTCGCCGTGTGAGGGAGCGGGCCGGCGCCGCAATAATCATACACGACAATGCGGTGCCGGCACCCTCGCGGGCGGCCCCCGCCTCACGCGCCGATATCGATCTCCAGCCGGTCCCTGATCGCCTCCACGGGCCCGCAGCCGGTCCGTGCCATGTGGCGTTTGACCTCGGCGACCTTGGCGTCCACGAGATAGCGGTACCAGAAGCCCTGCAGGATGTGGAACCGCGCGCCGGCGGCCCCGTCCAGAAAGCCGAGGCGCAGCACATAGCGGTAGAGGAAATAGGCCAGCGCCCGCAAGCCCCCCGGCAGGCGGGCATAGACGCGCTCCTTGACCCGTCGCTTCAGGCGGGCCTGCGCGCCGGCATTGATCTCCGCCCTGTCTCCTCGCGCCATGAAGCCGTGGTCGAGGTTCAACAGCTCGACGGCCTCGCGGCTCGCATAGGCATTGTGCTTGGCGGTCCACCAGGTGAGCGAGTTCAGATTGTCGTCGACGAGTGCGCCGTCGAGCGCCACCGTGCCGCCATCGACCGTGATGTGCTCGTCCATCCAGCGCGCCTCGCAGCGTCCGCGACCGGAGCGGAACAGCCGCAGGACGCGCACCGGGTGAAGCCCGCCATGGCGCAGGAGGCGGCCCTCGAAGGCGATCCGCCGGCAGCATGTGGCGCCCGCGACATCGGGGCCGAGGCCGGGCAGGCGGGTGCGGATCTCGCGGGCGAGCTCGGGCGTGAGATATTCGTCGGCATCGATGCGCAGCACCCAGTCCGTGCCGGGCGGGAGTTGCGTCAGCGCCCAGTTGAACTGCGCGGCATGATTGACGAAGGGATGGCTGACGACGGTCGCGCCGAGCGAGCGGGCGATCCCGGCGGTCTCGTCGGTGGAGTGCGAATCGACGACGAGCACCGTGTCGGCGACGCCGTCCAGGCTTGCAAGGCAGCGCGCGATATGGTGCGCCTCGTTGAGCGTCAGGACGATGGCGGCGAGCGTCACGGCTTGCGCGCAATCGCGATCATGGACCGCGCCAGCGGCGGGATGCGCCCCACGCGCTCATAGTCGATCTCCGCGAAGCCCGCCTCGCGCAGGAGCGTGCTAAGCGTCGCCATGGACCAGAACTTGATGTGCCCATGGTCCCACAGCGCGGTGAAATGCCGGTCCATCTTCCCCGTGACGGCGAGGGCGAGGTTCTTCCAGTAGCCGTGATAGGGCGTGGAGACGATGGCCACGCCGCCCGGCTCGAGCAGGGAGAAGAGCGTTGCCGCATAGTGCCGGGGGGCATAGACGTGCTCCACGACCTCCAGGCTCACCACCACGGGGAACTGCCCGTAGCGGGCGGCGAGGTCGTCATAGGCCGAGCCCACCTCGAGCGCGAGGTCGGGATAATGCGCCCGGGCCTGCGCGATGCCCTCCGTTGAGGGATCGACGCCCGTCACCGCCCAGCCCTCGCGCGACAGCGCATGCGCGACGCTGCCATTGCCGCAGCCCAGATCGAACAGCCGCCGCTCCACACCGCCCGCCCGGTCCCGGCACAGCCTCTCCAGGATCCCCGTGACAGCGGGCATGAGAAACCCATGCGCATGGGTCGGCGCATGATCGCCATAACGATAACCGGCAATATCCTGCGAAGGGGGCATGGGGGTGGCGTCTTCCATCTCAGCCGCTGGCCGGTTTCGTGAGCACGTAGCGGCCCAGGCACAGCGCATCCATCTCCGTGCGCATGAAACAGTCGACGGCCTGCTCGGGCGTGTCGACGACAGGCTCGTTCTCGTTGAAGCTCGTATTGAGCACCATGCCGATGCCGGTGCGCCGCTTGAAGGCGGAGATCAGCTTGTAATAGAGCGCGTTGCTGTCGGGATCGACCGTTTGCAACCGCCCCGTACCGTCCACATGGGTGATGGCCGGCAGCCGCTCGCGCCATTCCGGGCGGATCTTGACCACATGCATCATGAAGGGGCTGTCGACGGGCTGTTCGAAATAGGTGGCGACATCCTCCCGGAGCACGCTCGGCGCGAAGGGGCGGAAGGATTCGCGGCGCTTGATCTTGGCGTTGATCGTATCCTTCATGGTGGGGACCGCCGGATTGGCGAGGATCGACCGGTTGCCGAGCGCGCGCGGCCCCCATTCGCTGCGGCCCTGATACCAGCCCATCACCTTGCCGTCGGCGACGAGGCCCGATGCGACCTCCACGAGGTCGTCCTCGTCCTTGCAGGCGCGCACCGCGATGCCCTCGATATCGGCGGCCCTGCGCAGGCGGTCGTCGGTGTAGCCAGGGCCCCAGAAGGCGTGGCGCATGTGAAAGCGGTCGGTCTTCCCGAGCACCATGTGCCAGCACCAGTAGGCCGCCCCGAGGCACGTGCCGTCGTCGGAGGCGGCGGCCTGCAGATAGGGCGTCTCGAACGGGGTGTCGCGCAGGATGCGGGCATTGGCCACGCCGTTCAGGGCGCAACCGCCCGCCATCGCCAGCCGTCCGGTGGGGACGAGCCCGTGCAGGCGCTTCAGGCAGTGGATGGCGGCCTCCTCGAACCGGACCTGGGTGGAGCGCGCGATATCCATCTCCCGCTGGGTCACGGTGCCGCGCGAGGCCGGTTCGCCGAGCGCCTTCGCGAGCCTGTCGGTGTAGAGACGGCCCATCACAACGGCGCCCTCGGCGTCGGAGGCTCCGCTCTCGCCGCCCTCATGCATGCCGAAATAGCCCGGCTTCAGGCGGAACCATCCATCTCTCGGCAGCTCCACGAGGGTGTTCATCAGCTCCGCGTGGCGGTCCTCGCCATAGGGGGCGAGCCCCATCACCTTGTATTCCTCCCCAAACGCATCGAAGCCGATGAACTGGCACAGCGCGGTATAGAAGAATCCCAGGCTGTCGGGCAGCGTCACGCGCGCCTCGACATCGATCCTGGGGCCCTCGCAGCGCGCGGCCATGGCGCTCGCGAAGTCGCCGGAGGCATCGTAGGAGAAGCCGGCCGTGAGCTCCTCGAAGGGCGACAGGTAATAGGCGCTCGCAATATGGGCCAGATGATGCTCGACATTGACGGTCTCGAACGAGACGGCCGCGGGATCCTCCCCGCAGATCGCCGCCAGCCTGTCGATCATGCTGTCCGTCTTGCGCGTCCTGGAGACATGCTCGGCGGCGGCGGCGAGCCCCCGCCTGGGGTGGCGCAGCACCCAGGAGGCCTTCGCCGAGCGATTGGCCGAGGTGTCGCGCGGCAGGGCGACATGGGTGACGTCCCCCAGTGCGAGGCCGTTGTCGGCCAGAAGCCAGCGGATGGCGTTCTCCGGAAAGCGCGACGTGTGCTTCACGCGGTCGCCGAGCCGTTCTTCCGCGACCGCGCCCACGAGCTCGCCGTCGACGACGAGGCAGGCGGCGGAGTCGGCGTGAAAGGCGTTGAGGCCCAGAATGACTGTCACGGGGTGGCTATCCTCTTGTCTGTCGGGAGCGACGGGTCCTGCCTATGTCGCGTATCCCAGGGCGGCGACGGTGTCGGACAGGGCGTCCTTAGCCGTTTCTCTCTGCTGCACGGTGAAGTCGCTCCAGTTGTTCTGGCTCCTGATGAAGCCGGAGGTGCCGAGCACGACGGGGTCCTCGGTGCCGTAATTGTGCGGCTGTCTGTGGTAGTCGAGCATCGCCGGGTCGAACGGCTCGTCGAGAAAGGCGCAGATCGTCCTGAGTGTCGCCTCCGGATCGGCGACGAGCGTCTCGTAGCGATAGCTCATGCACAGGCCGGGATTGGCGTCCATGAAGGCGGTCATGCGCGCGATGGCATCCCTCACATAGAGCGCGTTGGCGCGGAACGGATCGTCTCCGGGCTCCGCGAACTGAAGGCCCCGCGCAGCGATGGAATAGAGGATGTCGTAAGGGTGCCGCAGCGCCATGACGAAGCGCGTGCCCGTGCCGAACAGCGCCAGAAGGTCCGGCAGAATGGCGGTATATTGCGGCGTCTTGTCGGCCCAGCGCGGCTTGCCCCTGGCCAGGCGGAAGGCCTCGTGCATGGTCGCGGCCTGGCGCGCGATCTCCGCAAGGGCCTCCTCGCGGCTGTAGCCGAAGCCGGCAAAGCCCGCCATCGTGTCCGGGTCCCGCGCCATCGCGGCATAATGCGCCAGGAAGAACGTTTCGGGCGGACAGGCGATGTTGCGGTGGCTGTTCAGGATCCGCCGCATGAGGCTCGTGCCGGAACGGTGGACGCCGACGATGAAGACCGGCGCCTCGCAAACTTCCCCCTCGCGCAGGATGACCGGCTTGTCCTGAACCTGGACCCTCGGCCGCAGCAGGGCGGAGCGGATGCGGTTGATCTGCCAGGAGAGCTTCATGCCGGAACGTGGATCCTTCCGTGATTGCCGGGATCGACCGTGGCCGGCCGCGCTCCGCCGCCGAGCGCCCAGTCATAGAGGGTGCGCAGCTCCGCCGCGACGGCGGGCCAGCCGAAGCGGCCGGCGGCCAGCGCGCGGCCGCGGCCGGCCATGGCCCGGCGTTCCGCGTCGGTCATGGCGGTGAGTGTGCCGAGGGCGTCGGCGAGCGATGCGGGCGTCGGGTCGGCCTGGAGCGCGGCGTCCTCCGCAAAGCCTTCTGGCAGGTTGCACTGCGGTGTCATGAGAACCGGCAGCGCATGGGCCCAGGCCTCCAGCACCGCCATGGGCAGGCCTTCCGACAGCGAGGGCAGGACGAAGGCGTCGGCGCGCTCCAGGCTCTGCCGCTTGGCCGTGCCGAACTGGGGGCCCGGAAAGCGGACGCGTTCGGCAATGCCGAGCTCGCTGGCCATGGCCTTGAGGCGGGCCTCGTGGCCGCCCTGGTCCCAGCCGGCGATGGCGAGGATCCAGTCCTCCGGCAGCGCGCGCGACGCCATGGCCTCCGCCCAGCCCTCGAGAAGCGCGGGCAGGCCCTTCTTCGGGTGGATGCGCCCGAGGAACAGGAGAATGCGGGCGCCGGCGGGCAGCGTTTCCGCCCAGGGCGGGGGCGTGCCGAGCGGCTTGCCGGGAAGCTCCACCCCGTTGGGGATGACGGCGACGGGACCGGTGAGCCCATAGGCCCGGAACGCCGCCGCCTCCGCCTCGCAGAGCGCGTGGAGGCAGGTTGCCCGCCGCAGATGGCCGCGCTGGTAGAGCGCGCCGGCGAGCACCTTCTTCCAGTGCGAATTGCGCAAGGCCCAGGGGTCGAGCATGCCGTGGGGGGAGATGACGGTCGGCCCGCCCGTCGCGCGCCGCCAGCGCTCCGCGGCGATCGACGGATAGCCCCAGATGCCATGCAGGTGGACGAGGTCGTGGCCGCCGCCGAGAAGGGCCTGCGCCATGCCACCCGCATAGCCGAAGCTGCGCGGGCCGGTCGCGGGGAACGCCTTCGCCGCGCTGTCCGGCCAGCCCTCCGGCGCCGGGGCGCCGGCGGCATCGGCGAGACCGTAGACGGTCGCGGAAACACCCTGCCGCGCGAACTCGCCGGTCAACAGGCGCAACGCCTCCGACACGCCGCCGCCGGCCTGCGACAGGGCGCCCGTGACGGCCCCGATACTGACGCTCACCGCGCCGCCCTTTCGCCGGACCGGCCCTCGCCGCCCGGCTTGCGGATGAAGGCGCACAGCGTTGTGGAGAGCGCGGCCGGCAGCAGCCGGTGGGCGGCCAGCAGGGTGCGGTAGAGGAGCGCGTTGCCGAAGAAATAGGCCGGCTCCGCGCTGTCGCGGAAACAGGAGACCTCGCAACCGGGAAACAGCGCGCGCAGGCGGCCCGGGCTGTTCATGCGGTAGACGGTCGGGAAGACGTCCTCGGCCTTGCGGCCGGGCTGGATGCGGGCGAGCAGGCGGGCATGCAGCCGGTTGGGCACGAGGCGCGTGAGGAGCGCCACATAGCCCGAGCGGTTCGGCGTGCGCACGCACAGATAGCCGCCCGGCCGCAGGATGCGCATGAGCTCCCGGGCCACCGCCTCCGGCTCGGCGATGTGCTCGAACGTCATGTCGCTCACGATCACGTCGAAGCTGCGATCCGCGAAGGGCAGCGGCGCGCCGGGCCGGATCGTCTCGCGATGGTGCGAGCAGGGATGGCCGAGCACCGCCTCGTCGATATCGCAGGCGGTCACGGTCGCGCCCGTCGTGCGCAGGTCGCGCATGTGCTTGCGGTAATGCGAGGGATCGTCGAACCAGAAGCCGCCGCGCCCGGCCCCGAAATCGAGCACGTCGCGCGCCGCGGTCCTCATGAGGACCGCCTTGACGAAGCTGTAGAAGCGCACCGTGCCGTCGAGCGCGGTGAAGCCGTCGACCGCCTTTTCGGGATGGGCGCTCAAGACCGGGTCGCGGGGGCGGGGCACGGGCGCGGGCGAAGAGCCGCGCGTGCCGGACAGGCCGGCCGGTCCGGGTCCGGTATTAGGCGGCATATCAGGCGGCATGGCGCAGCCTCCTCCTGTCCTGGACGGAGGCGACGAGCCGCATGAGCGCGCTGTCCACCGGCCCGGCCTTTCGCGCCGGCGCGGCCAGCGCGCGGCGGGCGGCGGCATGGAGCCCGTCGGCGAAGCGGTCTGGCCCCCACTGCGCGACGATCTGGCGGCTCGCCCGGCCCATGCCGTCGCGGGCGGTGTCGGAGGCGACCCTGTGCATGACCTCCGCCATGGCGCGCTCGTCCTCGGGATCGAAGGTCCAGCCGTTCGCGCCGTCGCGCACCAGCGTGTCCGCGCAGCCGCAGCGGCGCGAGACCAGAACCGGCAGGCCGCTCGCCATCGCCTCGTTGACGACGAGGCCCCATTGCTCGGTGGTGCTCGGCAGGATGAAGGCACCCGCCGTGCCGTAGAAGGCCGGCAGCTCGCCATATTGCCGGAAGCCCGGCATGTGGATGTGGGGGGCGAGCCCGAGCTCGTCCCTCAGCGCCTCCAGCTCTGCGCGCATCGCGCCGTCGCCCAGCATGACGAGCGGCCAGGCGTCGTCCCCGCCCGCCTGTGCGCGGGCGCGATAGAGGCCATAGGCGCGGATCAGGCGCGGCAGGTTCTTCTTGGGCACGAACCGCGCGCTGGCGAGGAGATAGCGCCCCCGCCAGCGGGCGTCGAGCGGCCGCCCGTCGCCCATTGCCGGCATCTCCCCCGCCGCCCGGACACGCTCCGCCCCGGCGGCGAAATGGGCGTTGAGCACCGACAGCCCATAGGAATACTGCAGCGGCAGAGTGAGAGCTCCGCGATCGGCCGGCGAAAGCCCCAGATACACGGCGATCGCCGTGGCGTTGCTATCGAGGCTACGTCCCGACAGCCGAACATAGCGCCGCCGCCCGGTGCTCCCGGAAGTCGCGAGCAGGAGAGCGAGGTCGGGATGGATTGGCGATGGTCGCGAATGGCTTGCATCGGCGATGCGCCATCGGCCCTCGACCGAGCGGCACA
>ENA-ORCW01000322-ORCW01000322.1-marine-metagenome-genome-assembly--contig:-NODE-322-length-38116-cov-4.744341_pt1 | contig 38116 bp, 38 predicted proteins | sample MGYA00237784_ERZ508517 | MGnify/ENA primary metagenome ERZ508517 (study PRJEB26187, sample SAMN06268979) | marine metagenome | isolation source: Tt ae E1 feedstock associated aerobic enrichment on... | reverse complement strand
GGGAGCCGCTCCGTCGCGGTGTGAACGGCATAGGCCGAGCCGTCGCGCGCGATGCGCTCCACGCGGGTATCGGGCCGGTAGTCCGCGCCGCGCAAGCTCAGCCCGTTATGCAGGGCACGCAGGAGATAGAGCGGGTTGGCATGGCCGTCATGGGGCCCGTAGGTCGCGCCGACCACGGCCTCGCCGATGCCCGGCACCATGTCGGCGACCTCCGCGCGGTCGAGCACTTGGCAATCGTAGCCGCCCTCGCCGGCCTGGTTGTGCATGCGATGGAGCAGGGCCTTGCGGTCCTCCAGCTCCTTCTCGCTCAGGCACAGATGAAGCCCGCCCGGCTTGCGGTAGCCGATATCGACGCCGAGCTCGCCGGACAGCGTATCGGCGAAACCGGGCCACAGATCGGCGGATCTCCGCGTCCATTCCGCGTAGGCCTGCATGCCGTCGCCCTTGCTCTGCACCCAGACCAGACCGAAATTGCCGCGCGAGGCCCTGAAGGCCACGTCGCCCTCGTCGAGCACGGCGACATGGAGCCCCTTTTCGGCGAGGCCGAAGGCGACCGCGGACCCGACGAGCCCGCCGCCGACCACAATGGCGTCGTGCGGCTTCATGACCGTCCCTCCCCGCCGATGAGCAGACGGTCCAGGCCGTAGAGGCGCTCGATCACGAACATCAGGGCGACGGTGAACAGGATGATCACGGTGGATATGGAGGCAACGAGGGGATCGGTCGTCTGGGTGATATGGGCAAACAGCCTGACCGGCAAGGTGGTCGTGCTCGGATTGACGATGAAAACGGTCACGGTCAGCTCGTCGAAGCTGGTGATGAAGGCGAGAACCCAGCCGCCCGCCACCCCCGGCGCGATCATCGGCAGCGTCACGCGGCGGAAGGTCGTGAAGGCGGACGCGCCGAGCGAGACGGCGGCGCGTTCCGTCGCCCTGTCGAGGCCGGTGACGGAGGCGAGGACGAGACGCAGCACATAGGGCGTGATGATGATCGCATGGCATAGGACGAGCCCGATGAAGGTGCCGTTCATGCCGAATTGCGACAGGAAGCGCAGGAAGGCGATGCCGAGCACGATGGTCGGCACGGTGAGCGGCGACATGAAGAGCCCGACGAGCCCGTCGCGGCCGGCGAAACGGTAGCGCCCGATGGCCAGCGCCGCCGGGACCGCGATCACGGAGGACAGTGTTGCAGAGGCCACACCCAGATAGAGGCTCATCCAGAACGCGGCGATGAAGTCGGGATTGTCCAGAATGGCCCGGAACCATCTGAGCGAGATGCCGCTCGGCGGGAATTCCAGGAAGCCTTCCGGCGTGAACGACACCGCGATCACGACGAGCAGCGGCCCCGTCATGAACAGGATGAAGAGCGCATTGAAGATCAGCGCGAGCGGTCCGTTCCGGCTCATCCGAACACCTGCGCGTAACGCCGCTCCACGAAGCGGTTGTAGGAGACGATGATCGCCATCACCGCCACGAGCAGCAGCATGGCGATGGCCGCGCCGAGCGGCCAGTTGAGCGTGTTGAGGAACTCGTCATAGACGGTGGTGGAGACGACCTTCACGCGCCGGCCGCCGAGAATGGCCGGCGTGGCGAAGGCGCTGGCCGCCAGCGAGAAGACGATCAGCGAGCCCGACAGGACCCCCGGCATGGCCTGCGGCAGGACGATCCGGAAGAAGATCGTGAGCTGGCTCGCGCCGAGCGAGGCGGCCGCCCGCTCCGTCGCCGGGTCCTGCCGGTGGAGCGCCGCCCACACCGCGATGACCATGAAGGGCACGAAGACATGGACGAGCGCGATCACGATGCCGCCGCTCGTATACATCATCTTGATCGGCGCCTCGATCAGCCCGAGCCGCATGAGCACATCGTTGATGACGCCGCGATTGCCGAGCAGGATCGCCCAGCCGAGCGTGCGCACCACGACCGAGATCAGAAGCGGCCCCAGGATCGCGAGCAGGACGAGAGAGCGCCAGCGCGCCTTCATGCGATAGAGGATATAGGCCTCCGGCGTGCCGATCAGCGCGGCAATCGCGGTCGTCACCAGCGCGATGGCGAAGGTGCGCCCGAAGATCTCATGGAAATAGCCGTCGGTGAGCACGTCGATATAGTTGGCGAGATCGAAGGCCGGCTCGATGCCCGTATAAAAGCCGAACCTGTAGAAGCTCAACAGGAACGTCATTCCCAGCGGCACGATGAGAAGCGCGAAGAACAGCGCGAGCGCCGGCAGGCTGAGATAGTAGGGGACCGCCGCGCCGCGCCTAGCCATGGTCGTCCCCCGAGAGCACGCGTACCTGATCGCCCTCCCAGGCGAGCCCCACCTCGTCTCCGGCCTTGGCCTCCGCCCGGCCGGCATTCTGGTGCACGACGAGGAGCTCGCCGAGCGGGCTGTCGATCTGGAAGAGCCACTGGTTCCCGAGGAAGACGCCGGTCTTCACACGCCCCCGGATCACCGCCTTTGCGGGATCGGCGAACCGGATCTTCTCCGGCCTGATGGACAGGAGAACGCGGTCGCCCTCCGCACCCTCTCCCGCGGGCGCCTTCAGCGCGATATCGCCGGCGCGCAGGCAGAGCATGTCGCCATCGCGGCCCTCCACCGCCGCCTCCACGAGATTGGTCTTGCCGAGGAAGGTCGACACGAAGTCGCTCTTCGGAAACTCATAGGCCTCGAAGGGCGTGGAAATCTGCACGATGTGGCCGCGATGCATGACCGCGATGCGGTCGCTCAGGGCCATGGCCTCGGTCTGGTCGTGGGTCACGAGGACCGTGGTAACGCCGGTCGACTGCTGGATGTTGCGCAGCTCGATCTGCATCTCCTCGCGCAGCTTGGCGTCGAGATTGGAGAGCGGCTCGTCGAGCAGCAGGAGATCGGGCTTGATGACCAGCGCCCTTGCAAGCGCCACGCGCTGCTGCTGGCCGCCGGACAGCGCGCGGGGATAACGCGCGGCGAGACCGCCGAGCCGGACAAGTTCCAGCGCCTCGGCCACGCGGCCCGCGCGCTCGCCGGCCGGCACCTTCCGCATCTCCAGCCCGAAGCCGACATTCTGCTCCACCGTCATGTGGGGGAACAGGGCGTAGCTCTGGAACACGATGCCGATGCCGCGCCGGTTGGCGCGGACATTGGCCATGTCGCGCCCGGCGATGCGGATCTCCCCGCCGGTCGGGTCCTCGAAACCGGCGATCATCTGCAATGTCGTGGTCTTGCCGCAGCCGGAGGGGCCGAGAAGCGAGACGAACTCGCCCTGCTCGACCGCGAGGTCGAGCCCGTCCACCGCCACCACGTCGCCGAACCGCTTGCTCAGACGTTGAAGCTCGAGAAAGGCCATTGTCGGATGTCACGCTCTGGAGTGCGGGATGGGAGGGACGCAACGCCCCTCCCCCGTATCGTGGCGGGCGGCGCGATCAGCGCTCGACCTCGCGGCTCCAGCGCTGGGTCCATTCCTCGCGCTTGGGGTTGATCACGTTCCAGTCGACCGCGACCAGATTGCCGACCTTCTCAGGGCCGTAGGGCAGGCTGTCGCCCAGCTCCTTCGGCAACTCGGTCTTCCTGTTGGTGGGTCCGAAGCCCATGGTCTCGGCGAGCTTGGCCTGGACGTCGGGCGAGAGCACATATTCGATGAAGGCCTGGGCCTCCCCCGACACATTGCTGTCGACGATCGGGCAGATGCCGACCATGAGCGCGACCGCGCCTTCCTCCGGATAGCCGAAGACGGCCGGGAAGCCGGTATCGGCGAGCGACTTCACGCGCCCGCTACCCCAGATCGACAGCGCGATCTCGCCGGACTGGAACAGCTCCGACATCTTGCCCGAGGACGGCTCGAACACCAGGACGTTGGGGGCGACCTTCTCCTTCATCGCCGCAAAGCCCGGCTCGATATCGGTCTCGCTGCCGCCATTCAGCCGCGCCATCATCACCAGCGTGTGGAGGCCGTATGTGTTGGTGATCGGCGGGATGGACAGGAGCTGGCTGTATTTCGGGTCGGCGAGGTCCATCCAGGATTTCGGCGGCTCCCAACCCTTCTCCTTGAACATCTCCGCATTGTAGGCGAAGCCCGTCGCGACGAAGCCCGCCCCGATCGCCTTGTCGGTGCCCATGCGGGCGATGTCGTAGACGTCCGCGAGCGCCGGCGTATCCTTTATGGGGCCGCAGAAGCCCAGCGCCACCGCCTGGTACATGGGCCCGTCGTCGAGGAAGACGACATCCATCTCCTGATTGCCCTTCTGGGCCTGAAGGCGCGCCAGGTTCTCCGTCGAGTTGCCCGGCACGAACTGCACCGTGACGCCGTGCTCCTTCTCGAACGGAGGAATGACGACCTCCTTCATCAGCCGCTCGAAGGAGCCGCCATATCCGCCGAGCACGAGCGTCTTGTCCTGGGCCGCTGCCGGCGCGGCGTGTGCGAGCGCGGCAAGGCCTGCGGCCGCAAGCATGAGCTTCATGCGCATTTGTCCCTCCTCTTCCCCTGTTAGAACGATTAAAGCGTTGCGTAGGCTCACATGAGTGTCAAATATCTAATTTTGGGCTATGAATTACCAAAGGTTATGGCTTCTGGAGAGGTGCCCATCCGATGAACCTGCGCCAGATCGAGGCATTCCGCCGGGTTCTCGAGACCGGATCGGTCACCCGTGCCGCCGAGGCGCTGTCGATCTCCCAGCCGGCGGTCAGCAAGCTTCTGGCGACGCTGGAGCGCACATGCGGCTTCGCCCTGTTCCACCGCACGGGCGGACGGCTGACGCCGACGCGCGAGGCGCGCCTGCTCGCCCACGAGGTCGAGCGGCTGTTCCAGGACACCGAGCGCCTCGACAATATCGCCCAGGCGATCCGCGACCGCCGCTGGGGACAGCTCAAGGTCGCCGGCTTCCCGGCGCTCTCATGGCGCTTCCTGCCGCACGTCCTGTCCCCGCTCCTGGCCGAACGGCCCGACGTGCACCTCGCGCTCCAGAGCCGGACGTCGCCACGGATCGTGGAGCTTGCCATCGCCCAGCAGATCGATGTCGGCTTCAGCCTGCTGCCCGTCGACCATCCGCTGGTCGCTTGCGAGAAGCTGTGCGAATTCGAGCTCGTCTGCGCCCTGCCCAAGGGCCACGACCTCACGCGCCGCCGCGTGATCCGCCCGCGCGACCTGGCCGACGTGCCCTTCATCTCCCTCGGCCGCGAGGACCGGTCGCGCTTCATCGTCGACGAGGCCTTCCATGGCCGCGCCCGGCGTACCCATATGCAGATCGAGGCGCAGATGGCGGAAACCGCGTGCAGCTTCGTCGCCAGCGGTCTCGGCGTGGCGCTTGTCCCGCCCTTCGCGGCGGAGGCCTTCAGCTCCGACGGCGTGGAGGCCAGACGCTTCACACCGTCGATCCGCATGGCCGCCTGGCAGCTCCTGCCGAACAGCACGCCGCCGGCCATGATCACCCTGGAGATCTGCGACCGGCTCCGCGAGGCTTTCAGGCCCTACCGGATCGGCCGCGACGGCGCGTGACGGCCGGCGCGGCGGCTGTCATGATACGGCCATTCCGATTGAGGAGCATCGGACATGGCCAATCCCCCTGCCGCCATCGCACCCGCCCTTGCCATGTTCGCCGCGCTTGGCGCCCTTTCCGCGACCGGTGCCGCCGCCGGAGACCAGGGCGATCCCCGGCGTGGCGCGGAGCTTTACCGGGGCTGTATTCCCTGCCACGCGCTCACACCGGACACGCATCTGACCGGTCCGAGCCTCGCCGGCCTTTGGGGCCGGCCCGCCGGACGCGTGGAGGGGTTCACCCGCTATTCCGGCGCGCTGGACTCCGCGGGGCTCACATGGGACGGCCCCACGCTCGACGCCTGGATCGCCGATCCGGCGGGCCTCGTGGAAAGCACCTCCATGACCTTTTCAGGGCTTGCCGACGAGACCGCCCGCCGGGATCTCATCGCCTTCCTGGAGATCGCCATGGCGCCCGGCGGCGCCGCGGCCGTCGTCGAGCAGGACCTCGTTCCGGCGGATTTCGTCCGCGGCCGCCAGCCCGCCCCGCTGACGCCGACACCGGCCAACGCGCAGGTCGCGGCGATCCGCCATTGTGGCGACAATTACTGGATCACGACCGCGGACGGCACGACGACCCCTCACTGGGAGATGAATGTCCGCCTCAAGATCGACACGAGCCCCGCGGGACCGGAGCCCGGCCAGCCGGCGCTCATTCGCTCCGGCTCGCTCGGCGACCGCATCTCGGTCGTCTTTTCCAGTATCGGCGAGCTCAAGCGTGTCCTGAGGGAGGAATGCTGAGCCCGAACGGCGGATGCCCCGGACGCTCTCAGCGCGCCATGCGCTCCACGATCTCCACCCGGCGATTGCGCGCCCGGCCGTCCTCCGTGCGATTGGTCGCGACCGGCGCGACCATGCCGACGCCGACCGGTGTCAGCCGCTCCGAGGCGACGCCGTACTCGGCGCCGAGCACCTTGACGACGGCGCGGGCCCGGCGCTCGGAGAGGTCGAGATTGTAGTCGTAACCGCCCTTGCCGTCGGTATGGCCGACGATGAAGACGCGGAGACCGGGGCTCTCCTTCAGGAGGCTTGCGATCTCGCCGAGCTGGGCTTCGGACTCCGGCCTGATCGTGTCCTTGTCGAAATCGAAGAGAATGCCATAGACCGCCACGCGGCCCTGCGCGGCGAGATCGCGCTCCATCTCGCCGGCCTCAACGACCGTCATGCGCTGCTCCATGGGTTCCATCTCGACCACGTCGAGCTGGATCATGGCGCGGTCCTTGTTGGGCCCGCCGCCGGCCCTGTTCATCACCACATAGAGCGCGGCATAGACGTCGCCCTCCGGGCGCGCGAGCCGGGCGGCCAGATAGCGCTGGTCGGCATAATACTCGCCGAACGCCGTATAGGCGCTCTTGGGCGAGGCGGCGTGGTTGAAATTGCGCCCGCCACAGTCCTCTCGGTCGCAGGAAAAGACCGCGTCGAACCCGGCTTCGGCGAGCGCCGTCTCGTAATTGCGGAACACCTCGAGCGCGGACCGGTCCGCCGGTGCGCGATAGGTGATGCGGGTCAGCGCCCCCTCCAGCGCGAGCGTCGAATCGAGGTTCTTCTCCAACCCGCCATAGGCCTTCGCCGGCGCGACGAGCAGCCGGTAATCGGTGAAGGCCTCGGTGTCGTACTTGACGATCTCGGAGCCCTCATAGCGCGGGATCAGCGGATGGTCCGCGCTGCCCTGGATATCGCCAGCGTCAGCATTGGCGATCCCGGCGAGGAGCAGGACGAGGACGACAAGGATCGTGCGCATGGTTTGCCTCCCTTCGTCGCCCCCTCCCCGACAATGGCCGCATCCTAGCGGCTTTCGCGACGCAACGGAACTGCCGGTGGCCTCAATCGAAGGACATGAAGCCTTCATAGGTCGACAGGGCGGGCGCCGCCTCCAGCGCGGCGAGATCGGGCGCGGGCCTGGCGGTGCGCGCATCGCCGGCCAGATGGGCCTCGAGCGCGGCGGCCACCGCGAGGACCTCCGCATCCCCGCCGCGCCGGCCGACGATCTGGAGACCGAACGGCATGCCCTGGCTGTCCACGCCGACCGGCAGCGAGAGCGAGGGATGGCCCGGCAGCGTGGAGGCGTAGGCGAGCGCCAGCCAGTGGAAATAGGTCCGCGTCGGCTGGCCGTCGATTTCCTTCGGATAGAGCTCGCGCCAGGAGCGCGGGCTCACCGTCACGGCCGGCGACAGGATGATGTCGTACTCCTCGAAGAAGCCCTGCCAGCGGCGGTACATGGCCGTCTGCAGCTCCAGCCCGCGCGCCACATCGGCGGCGGAGTAGGTGAGCCCTTCCTCCACATTGGCCCGGACATTGGGGCCCACGAGTTCCGGGCTCTCCTCCAGGAGGCGCCTGTGGGGGCCGAGGAAGCCCACCGCGCGCAGCACCTCGAAAGCCTCGTCCGCGCCCTCGCAATCGGGATGGGTATCGTCGGCCACGGCAAAGACGGACCGGAAGAGGCCGGTCTTCTCGCCGAAGGCATCGCGCACGATGCTCTCCGTCGGCGTGAAGCCGAAATCGGGCGTCAGCGCGACCCGCAGCGACGAGAGATCGAGGGTGGCCGGCGTGGCGTAGTCCTCCGGCATCTCGCCGGCGGCGATCCCCGAGAGCGGGTCGCGGCTGTCCTCGCCCATCATGACGGAGAGCAGGAGCCCCGCATCGGCCACCGTGCGCGCCATGGGGCCGAGGGTCGCAAGCTGCAGCCACGCCATGCCGCGGCGCTCCGACGGGATGAGCCCCGGCGTTGGCCGGAACCCGACCACGCCGCAATAGGCCGCCGGATTGCGCAGCGAGCCGCCCGTGTCCGACCCCGTCGCGATGGGCACCATGCCGCAGGCGAGCGCGGCGGCCGACCCGCCGGAGGAGCCGGCCGCCGAGCGCGACGGATCGAACGGGTTGCCGGTCGCGCCATAAACGGCATTGCGCGTATTGGCGCCCGCGCTCCATTCCGGATTGTTCGTCTTCGCCAGCACATTGGCGCCCGCCTCGCGCAGCACAGCGGTGAGGCGCTCGTCGTTTTCGGGCACGTTGTCCTTGTAGGCAAGGCTGCCATAGGTCGTGCGCAGGCCCGCCGTCTCGACCATATCCTTCACGCCGAGAGGCAAGCCATGGAGGGCCCCGAGCGGCTCGCCGCCCATGACGGCCTCCTCCTGCTGGCGCGCCGTCTTGAGCGCGCGGTCGAAATCGCGTGCGGCGAACGCGTTGATGGCGTGGTCGACGGCCTCGGCCCGGGCGATGCAGCTCTCGGTGAGCTCGACGGGGGAGAGGCGCTTCGCCCCGATCAGGGCGCGGGCCTCGGTGGCGGTGAGATCGCAGGGAGATGTCACGGGTGGTGTGTCTTTCCGGTGGGAGTGGTGTGCCGAGGAAAGGTCGGCCAAAAGGCCTGCCCCGTCAATCCTCACCCGTGGGCGGGCGTCCCGATCAGCCCGATCAGCGGGGCGTTCTGGCGTCCGATCCGGTCCAGCAGCGCCGAGACGGGCATCGCCTCGTCCTTCACGAACTGGATGAACATCATGCTGGTGTTGTTGAAGATCAGCTCGCCCACGGCGCGCTCGTCGGTCTCCTCGCGCACCGCACCAAGCGCCTTCAGGCGTGCGATGAGCGCGCAGACCTGGTCGGCCAGCCGCCCGTCGAGCTCCGTATAGATCTCGCCCGAGGGCGTGTCCGGCTGCTGGGTGGAGATCGCCATGGCATGGCGCCACATCTCCTTCGACAGATAAACCAGCGAATGCTCCAGATAGATCGAGATCAGGTCGTGGACCGCCCGGCCGGCATCGCGCGGCGGCCGCGCCACGACCTCCTCGCCGGCGGCGAGCACGTCGTGGACCTCCATGGAGACGATGGCAACGAGGAGGTCCCCCTTGTTGCGGTAGTAATTGTAGATCGTGCCGATGGAGACCCCGGCCGCCGTCGCGATTGCCTCCATCTTGACGTGCCGATAGCCGGAGCGGCGGAACAGCGCCGCCGCCGCCTCCAGGATCCGCCGGTGGCGATCCGCCTTCTGTCTCTCCCGCAAGCCGGCCATGGCGTCTCATTATCGCGCAAAGTGAATTGACTCAATATTTGAATTCGTTCATTTTTTATCAAGGTTCACTCTTGGAGGGGGAGAAACCATGCTGTCCACCATTGTCAGATCACCCATCTTCCGGCGGGGCTCGCGCGCCGCCGTGCTCGTTGCCGCCCTGTCCGCGACGGTGCTGTCGCCGGGCGTCGCCCGTGCGGACTCGCTCAATGCCCTGGTCTGGTGCGACCATGCCGACCCGGAACTTCTCGAACCGTTCGAGGAGGCCAACGACGTCACCGTCAACATCAAGGAATATGAGGGCACCGGCGCCGGCCTCGCCATCGTCGATCAATCGCAGCCGGGCGACTGGGACGTGATGGTGATCGACTCCATCGACGTGCGCCGCGGCGTGGAGGCGGGCCTGTTCGCGCCCCTTCCCGAAGACGCGCTGCCCATGGACGATCTGTTCCCGGAGGTCCGCCTCGACCGGTTCACCACCGCCGACGGCAAGCGCTACGGCATCACAGAGAAGTTCGGCTACAACACCATCGGCTTCAACCGGAACATGGTCGATGTCGCGGACATGCAGACGCTCAAGTCGCTGTCCGACCCGAAATACAAGGGCCGCATCGCGATCTACGACTACTATCTGCCGGTGATCGGCATGGCCGCGCTCGCCGCCGGCAAGAAGACCGCCGACCTCACCGCCGACGACCTGCCCGCCATCAAGGACGTGCTGCTCGACTGGAAGGCCAATTCCCGCCTCGTCGGCGAGGTGACGGCCAGCCAGACGGCGCTCGCCACCGGCGAGGTCGACATCCTCGTCGGCGGCGGCGAATGGGTGACGGCGGGCCTTGCCAAGGAGAACCCCGCGCTCGACTTCTCCATCCCGAAGGAGGGCGGCGTTCTCTGGTCGCAGTCGCTCGCCATGTTCGCCGACAGCGAGAAGAAGGACCTCGCGCTCAAGCTCATCCAGTACATCATGAGCCCGGAGGGCCAGGCGCGGCTCGCCACCTCGTCGTGCTACTGGGGGATGCCCGCCAACAGCAAGGCCACCCTCACCGACGAGCAGAAGGCGGTGCTGCGCTTCGACGAGCAGCCGGACTTCCTGAAGCGCGCCCAGCTCTATCCGGCCCCCGACGCCGCGCTCGACAAGCAGATGCAGGACGTCTGGACGGACATGCTGCAGGCGCAGTGACGCGTCCGCCCCGCTCGTCATCCCCGCGGAAGCGGGGATGACGGGTGGAAAGCGACCTACCCGTCGCCATCGCACACTTGAGCGGAAACGTTTCAGGACGATCCAGGAAAAAGCAAGGGACCCATGACATCCCGACGCACGATCGAGCGGTGGCGCCCGTGGGCCTATGTGGGCCCGGCGCTCGTCTGGACGGTGGCGTTCTTCATCCTGCCGTTCCTCGTAATGGCCTGGGTGAGCCTCACCGTCCACGGCACCGGCGAAACGCTGAGCGCCGCCAACTACGCGCAGTTCGTACACAATGAGAGCTACTGGCGCGCGCTCGTAAACTCGCTGGAGGTGACGGCCATCGTCACCGTCGTCTCCATCCTGCTCGCCTATCCCTTCGCGTGGTTCCTCGCCGAGATCGTGCCGGAGCGCTGGCAGCGCCTCGGGCTGATGCTCGCGGTGCTGCCCTTCTGGACGTCCTATGTGGTGCGCTCCTACAGCTGGCTCCTGGTGCTCGCGGAGAACGGTGTCGTCAACAACGCGCTCACCGGCATCGGCCTGCTGTCCGACCCCGTCCAGATGGCGAATACGCGGTTTGCCACCGTCACGGGCTTCGTCCACTTCTTCGTCATGCTCTTGACGCTCACCATCTTCGCCAATCTGAAGCAGCTCTCGCCGAGCTACCGGAAGGCGGCCGCCGACCTCGGCGCGAACGGGGTCCAGATCTTCCGCCATGTGATCCTGCCGCTCACCCTCCCGGGCATCATGGTCGGCGCCTTCCTCACCTTCGTGCTGGCCATCGGCGACTACATCACCCCGCAGATCCTCGGCGGCAACAACGAGCTCTTGATGCCCCAGCTCATCATGATGCAGATCGGCCGGCGCGGCGATTTCCCGCTCGCCTCCGCGCTCGCGCTGATCCTGATGGCGGTGGTGACGCTCGCCTATTTCGCCTGCGCCCGCTGGCTCCGGATCGAGAGGGCATGATGAAGGCCCTGAAGATCCTCACGAGCGTCTACGCGCTCGCCGTCTACGGCTTCATCTTCCTGCCGGTCGCCGTGCTGGTGCTGTTCTCGTTCCAGGCAAGCCTGTTCCCCGTGCCGCCCTTCACCGGCCCGTCGCTGCGCTGGTACGAGGCCGTGCTGGGCGACCGAAGCCTGACGGCGGGGCTCGTCAATTCCGTTCTGGTCGCGACCGTCTCCTCGCTCGTCGCGGTGGCGCTGGGTTTTCTGTCGGCCTATGGCTTCGCCCGCTTCCGTCTGCCGGGCTCGGGCCTACTGCGCGCGCTCGTCACCGCGCCCCTCATGGTGAGTTACCTCATCATCGGCATGGGGCTCCTCATCCTGTTCAACGCCGTCGGGCTGCCGAAATCGCTGCTCGCCGCCGGCATCGGGCACGCGGTGATCAACCTGCCCCTGTGTTTTGCGATCGTCTATTCCCAGATGGGCGATCACCAGCTCAATGCCGAGCGCGCCGCCCGCGACCTCGGCGCGAGGAGCCGGCATGTGCTCGTCCTTATCCTCGTGCCCATGCTGTGGCCGGCCCTGTTCGCGAGCTTCTTCCTCGCCATGACCTTCTCATGGGACGAGTTCGTGATCGCCTTCCTGCTCACCCGCTTCGAGACCACCCTGCCGGTGGAGATCTGGGGTCTCCTGCGCTCCGGCCTGAATCCGAGGACCAACGCGGTCGGCTCGCTCGTCTTCGGCGTCTCCATCGTCCTTGTCCTGATCCTCGAGCTCGTCGTCTTCAGAAAGCGCCGCCCGTGACCGAACCGCTCGTCGAAATCCAGTCCGTCTCCCACAGCTTCGGCCCGCACCGGGTGCTGGAGGCCATCTCGCTCGACATCGCGCCGGCAAGCTACACCGTTCTGCTCGGCCCCTCCGGCTCGGGCAAGACGACGCTCCTCAACATCCTCGGCGGCTTCCTCACGCCCAGCGAGGGCCGCGTTCTCATCGAGGGGACGGACTGCACCGCGCTCGCCCCCGCACGGCGCCCGACCACCACGGTGTTCCAGGACTATGCGCTGTTTCCGCATATGACCGTCGGTGCCAATGTCGCCTTCGGCCTGAGAATGCGCGGTGTGGGGCGCGGCGAGCGCCGGCGCCGGGCCCTGGAAACGCTGGAGATCGTCGGGCTCGACCATGTCGAGACCCGCAAGCCCCACGAGCTGTCGGGCGGCCAGCGCCAGCGTGTCGCGCTCGCCCGCGCGCTGGTGGTCGAACCCGCCCTCCTGCTGCTCGACGAACCGCTCGGCGCGCTCGACCTGAAGCTCCGCCGCCAGATGCAGGACGAGCTGAAGGCCATACAGAAGCGCGTCGGCACCGTCTTCGTCCACGTTACCCACGACCAGGAGGAAGCGATGGCGCTCGCCGATCTCTGCGTGGTGATGAGCGAGGGACATATCGAGGACATGGGTCCGCCCGAGCGCGTCTATCGCCGCCCGCGCACGCGCTTCACCGCCACCTTCATGGGCGAGAGCACCATCCTGCCGGCCGGGGCCGTCGCCTGTCCGGGCCTCGATCCGGCAGCGTCCCTCGTGGCCATCCGTCCCGAAAGCATCGGGCTCGGCGACGCGCCGCCGTCCCATGTCGCGCTTGGTTCCGGCACCGTCACCGACCTCGTCTTCCAGGGCGGCTTCAAGCGCGCGAGCGTCACCGATCCGGCCGACCCCGGCCGCGTCTACACCGTCCGCGTACCCGTCACGCAGCCCCTTGCGGAAGGCGACACGGTGGCGCTTCATTGCAGCCCCGACGAGATCATCCCGCTCAAGGAGTGAGCCCATGCCCGGCCCCGTTCCCGCCCGCGACTGGTACGAGACGATCCGCATGGCCGACGGCGTCACGCTGATCCACGAGCCGTGGATCAAGCCGTTCTTCCGATGCAACATGTGGCATGTGCGCGGGCGCGACCGCGATCTCCTGTTCGATACCGGGCTCGGTCATTTCAGCCTGTCCACCCATGTGGCGCTGGTCAGCGAGCGCGCGCTCGTCTGCGTGGCGAGCCACACCCATTTCGACCATATCGGCTGCCACCACGAATTCGCGGATCGCATGGTTCATGGAGCGGAAGCCCATATCCTCGCCGATCCCCGGCCAGACTGGACGCTCGCGGAGACCTACGCCACCGACGAGATGTTCGACCGGCTGCCGGAGGGCTGGGACGCCGCGCGCTACCGCATCCCGCCGGCGCCCGGGGCCCGCGAGCTCGCCCATGGCGACGTGGTCGATCTCGGTGACCGCGCCTTCGAGGTCGTCCACACGCCGGGCCACTCCCCGGGCGGCATCGGCCTCTTCGAGCGGGCGACGGGCATCTTCCTGTCCGGCGACATCGTCTATGACGGGCCACTCATCGACGACGCCTATCATTCCGACCGGGAGATCTATGCGGCCACAATGGAACGCCTCCGGTCGCTGCCGGTCAGCGTCGTCCATGGCGGCCATTTCCCGAGCTTCGGGCCGACCCGCTTCCGCCAGATCATCGACGAGTACTGCGCCGGCCGCCGCAAGCCCGGCTGCCACCTCGCCTGACGGGCCACGCAAGCACGGACTAGCTGGACCGCTCGCCCTCCATCAGCGCCGTGTAGCGCCGCTGCATCTCGTCGGGCTCGACCTCCTCGATGGAATGGCCGAGCATCCAGTCATGGCCGAACGGGTCGCGCACCGTACCCGAACGCTCGCCGTAGAAATGGTCCTGCGCGGGACGGATGAGCCGAGCGCCCGCCTCCACCGCCGCCGCGATCATGGCATCCGCATCGTCCACATGGAGATGGATGAGAAAGCCGTTCCCGCCGTCGGGGTCCGGCGCGTAGCAGTCCATCTCGGGGTATTCGTCGGAAAGCATGACGATCGCATCGCCGAATTTCAGCTCCACATGGCCGATGCGCCCGTCCGGCTCGACAAGCCGGAACAGTTCGCTCGCCCCGAAGGCCTGCTTGTAGAACTCCACCGCGCGGCCGGCATCCTTGACCCTGAGATAGGCGAAAAGCTCGTGAATGGCCATCGAGACCCCCTTTGCGTGTCCGTTTGTTCCGTCCGCGCAGTCTCAACCGGCGGCCCGCGTCCCGTCTTGAACGAAACTGACCGGCACATGGCGGGGCGCCGCCGGCGCGGCGCGGCGATAGGCACCGGGTGTGAGGCCCGAGAACTCGCGGAACTCGCGGCTGAAATGGGACTGGTCCGCATAGCCCTCCGCCACGGCGAGCTCGGCCCACGAGATCGCCGGTTCGCGCGCCAGCCGGTCGAGCGCTGCGCCGAACCGCGTCAGCCGGCACCATGTCTTGGGGCCCAGCCCGACAGCCTCCCTGAAGGTACGGGCGAAATGGCGATGGCTGACCCCGGTCTCGCGCACCGCCGCCCCGACGCTCCAGGACGCGCCGAGCCGCATCAGCGCATGGCCGACGAGCGGATCGACCCCGCGCAGACCCGGCAGCCTTGCCGCGAGCGCGGCCTCGAACAGGTCGAGGCGGGCCGCCGGCGACGCCGCCCCGGCAAGCCGGTCCGTCAGCTCCGAGACGGCCCGGTCGCCCCAGACATCCTCAAGCCGCGTATGGGCCCCGGCCAGCGTGCCCGCCGGGGCGCCGGCCATCAGCTCCGCCGCGCCCGGCCGCAGCAACGCGCCGACGCTCGGCGCGGACGGCGCAAGGGCCTTCAGATAGGGCCCGGCGCGCGCACCGCCGATCAGCGCATGGCCGACCGTGTCGCCAAGGCGGTCGCCATGGCCGGCGAAGAGGCGCAAGGGCGACCCGCCGAGCCGGAGCACGATATGGGTCATTCCGGTCGGCAGGACGAGCTCGCGCCGCGCCGCCGGCGGAGAAGCCTCTCCGCCGTCCGACGCCCAGACGAGATCGACAAAGGGCCTCAGGGACGCTCTCGGCGCGCGGCTGATCCCCATGGACCCGCTCCCTTCGCTTACAGGGCCTCAAGGTCGAGAATAAAGGAAGGCGGTGCTCCTGGGGAGGGGCGTCAATCCCCCGCGATCTCGTCCCAGCCGGGCTGGGAGGCCTGGGCGCCCCGGCGCGTGCAGGCGAGCGCGGCGGCGCGATTGGCGAAGCCGAGCGCATCCGCCTCCGCCAGCCCACGCGCGAGGCAGGCGCAATAGACGCCGACGAAGGTATCGCCCGCCGCCGTCGTGTCGACCACATCCACCGCATGCGCCGGCAGGCGCAGCTCCGTCCCGTCGTGATGATGGACGAGGCCTTGCGCGCCATAGGTCGCGACGACCCGCGTCCCCGTGCGGGATGCGAGGGCCGCCGGCGAGGCGTCGCCAAGCCCCGCGGAGGCGGCGATCTGGCGAAGCTCGATCTCGTTGACGATCAGGTCGTCCACGCTAGCCAGCAGACCGTCCGGCACGGGCATGGCAGGCGCGGCGTTCAGCACGACGCGCAGGCCCGCCCGGTGCGCCCGCGCGGCGACCTCCGCCATCTCCTCCATCGGGACCTCCTGCTGCAGGAGCAGGAGCGAGGCGCGCGCCAGCGTCTCGTCGTCGAGATCGGACGCCTTGAGCTCGCGATTGGCGCCGGGCGACACGACGATGGTGCTGCCGCCTTCCGCATCGACCCAGATCGTGGCGCAGCCCGTGGGACGGGTGGCGGATCGCCCGACACGGCCGAGATCGACGCCCGCCGCCCTGAGGAAGGCCAGGGCCGGCTCGGCGAAGGCGTCGCCGCCGACCTTGCCGACGAGCGCCACATCGGCGCCCGCGAGCCGCGCGGCATGAGCCTGGTTCGCCCCCTTCCCGCCCGGCGACATGATGCAGTCGCCGCCGAGAACGGTTTCCCCCGGGACCGGCATGCGCTCGACCGGAACCATGATGTCGAGATTGATGGAGCCGAAGACGATGATCATGGAACCCTAGGCAAGCTTCGCGATTCGACCGGCGATGAGGTGGAGGAGGCGGTCCGGATCGAGCCCGGTGACGACGCGGTGGCCGGTGCCGGCCTTCTCGAAGCGGCAGACGCCCTCACATGCCGGATCGCGCCATTCGACATGAACCTGCCCCTCCCGCCCGGAAAAGATCCCGGGCTCGAGAAGAGCGGCCACGGTGCAGGCATCGTGCACGAAACGCCCGCCGGCGGCGGTGACGTCGAGCATGGCAGCAGCGGCCGCCGCCACGGGCGTGTCCGTCTGCCGGAGCGCTTCGGCGAGTGGGGCTGCGATATTCGCCTGGCGCGTCACGTCGAGGCCGAACACCGTGATCGGCGCGCCGCTCTCGAGCACGATATGGGCGGCCGCAGGGTCGGTGCCGAAATTGAACTCTGCCGGCGCGCCCTCCGCCGGGAAGACCTCGCCGCCCATGATGTGGAGAGCGCGAATCCGGCCCGCGAGGCGGGGTTCCCTCGTCATGGCCAGCGCCACGTTGCTCAGGGGGCCGATGGCGCAGAGCGTGACGGTCCCGGGCTCGGCCGCCATCACGGTATCGACGATGAAATCCGCGCCATGGACCGGCGACGGCGCCGTCCCGGGGGCCGGCAGGCCCGTGTCACCCATGCCGTCGCGCCCGTGATAGTCGCTTTCGGGCCGCGCCTCGCCCATGAGCGGGCGTGCGAGCCCGGCATGGACGGGGATCTCCGTGCGCCCGGCAAGCTCCAGGAGGCGCAACGCATTTGCCGTCGTCTTGGCGAGCGGCTTGTTGCCGGCGACCGTCGAGATGCCGGCAAGCGCGATCTCCTCGGGCGCAGCGAGCGCGAGCAGGATCGCGATGGCATCGTCGATGCCGGGATCGCAGTCGATGACAAGGGGCGCGGTCACAGCGTGCCCCACAGATCGGGCCCGCGCTCTTCGGCGACCATCAGATAGGGCAGCAGCGCGCCCCAGCTATAGAAGGGATCGGTGTCGGCCTGGTCGAGGATCGCACCGGTCTCGGCATTGTAGTTCTCGCCGCACAGCCGCTCGCGCCAGCCGGCCGCGAACAGCGCCCAGCCCATCTCGGCCAGCGCACGCGCCTCCGCATCCCGCCCGCAGCGCTTGAGCCCCTGATAGGTCCAGAAGTTGAGCGGCCCCCAGATGCGCCCGCGCCAATAGACGTTGTCCGCATAGGCCGGATCGTCGCGCGTGACCGAGGGAAGGCCCGGCGCGCCGCCGAACTTCTCGCGCGGGGTCAGATAGCCCGAGACGAGCGCCTCGACCTGCTCCGCGCTCGCCGCGCCGGCCGCCATGGGGAAGAACGAGGTCGGCGCGAGCGGCGTGACGAACCCACCATCGACGAGGCGGTTGGCGAACACCTTGCGGTCGCCGTCCCAGAGCCTTTCGGAGATCGTCTCCCGGTGACGGGCGGAGCGCCCGGCAAGCCGCGCCGCATCGTCCTCGCGGCCGAGCTCGGCGGCCATCCGCGCCAGCACCTCGCCATCGAGCGCGAGCAGGCTGTTGAGCCCGACATCGAAGGACATGAGAAGCCCCGTCTCCTCGTCGAACGGGGCGGGATCGTGGACCGGCATGTTGTCCATGGAGGACTCGTCCTTGGCGGCGAGCTTGGTGCCCTTGTAGAGCCCGTCGCCCACATCGAGGCTCGTGCCGTAGACGACGAGGCCCGCGCCGTCGGGCTCGCGCCGGCGCCACCACCAATCGTGATTACGCAGGAGGCCTGGAAAGGCCCAATCGAGAAGACCGCGGTCGTGGGAGGCGAGATAGAGCGACCAGACGACGAAGGAGGCGATGGGCGGCTGGGAACGGTCCAGCCAGGCGTCGTTGCCAGTCACGAGGCAGGGGAAGTTGCCCTCCTCCGTCTGCCAGGCGAAAACGGCCTCCAGGTTCTGGCGCGCCCGGTCCTCGTCGAACGGTCCCCACAGGAGGGCGTTGTAGAGGATATCGTCCAGCCAGACGCCGAAACCGCCGAATTTGTGCGTGTTCCAGAAGCGGGTGAGAACGGTGTAGGGCCGGTCGTTGATGGAGTCGTGGACATGGTTCCAAGAGATCACGTCGTGGACCGCCTGGAGGGGCGAGGTCTCCTCCGGCAGGGGGGCGATCTCCTCCTCCGGCATGGACGGCCGCTCCGGCACCGCCCCGTCGGTGCGCACATCGAGGCGCATGGACGGGCCCTCCTCCAGATTGAAGCGCAGCGCCGCGAAGGTGCCCTCCACCCCGCGCGAGGCGAGATAGAAATAGCCCTTCTCGCGGAACTCCGCCTCGAGCGCCTCCAGGCCGTCATGGAACGTCGCCATGAGCGGCTTCTTCGCCGCCCGGATGGCGAGCCCCGGCCCGCCGGTCAGGACACCGGTCTCCGGATTGTAGGCGAGGCGGGTGCCCTCCGGCCCCGAGACGCAGAGCACCACCCAGAAGCGCAACCCCCATTCGCCGGTCTCGCGCGCCTGCCAGTCGACGGTCACGCCGCCATCGTCCCCGAAGCGGTAGCGCCAGTCGATGACCGTGTCCTCGTGGCGCGTGCGAAACGCGATCCCGCGCCCGTCCATCGTGCGCACCCCGAACCGGATATCGAGGCTCGGCGGGAGATGCGTCACGTCATTGGCGCGCGCGGAATAGAGAACCGGCGTCAGTGTCAGGCCGGTGTCGGGATGGGTCAGTTCCACCGGCTTGTCCGGCGACCACGTCCCCCAGCTCGTCGTCGTCATGGGGTCGTCCATTCAGCGAGGATATCGTCGAGAGATACGAGCTCGACCTGCTGGTCGAAGCGCGGATAGACCGCATCGAGGCAGGCCCGGTGCCCGGCCATGTCGGAGCTTGCGACCGCGTCGCGGGGGATGACCACGCGATAGCCGAGATCGACGGCGGACAGCACGGAGGCGAGTATGCAGACATCCGTCTCCACGCCGCAGAAGACGAGCGCGGAGGGTTGGCGCCCGGCGACGGCGGCGGCGAAACCGTCGCTGTCGAAGGCGTCATGGGTCCATTTGTCGAAGACGCGGCCCGGCCCTGCATGAGGCGCGAGATCCCCGTGGAGATCGAGGACGTCGGCGCCGGCAGCCTCCTGGGTCACGCCCGTCCAGTGGCGGTAATAGCGCTGCCACGTTCCGGTCGCAGCCTCCGGCGTCTTGGCCGTGATGAAGCGTGTGAACCAGCTCCGCTCCGGCCGCGCGGCGACGAGAGACCGGATGGCAGGCAGGATCTCCAGCCCCGCCGGGCAGAACCAGTCGCCGGGCGCCAGGAAGATGCGCTGCATGTCAACGCAGACGACGAGCGCGCTGTCGCCGAGTGGACCGAAGGGCAGACGGCTCATGGCGTCACCACCACCGTGTCGGCGGGCCGCCAGACGAGCCGCACGCGCGCGCCGGCCTCAAAGGGCTCCGCCCCCCGGTTCTGGGCGATGACCTTCACCGTCTGGTTCTGCCAGGAGGCGAGATAGGTCATGCTGTTGCCGGCGAAGATCGCCTCCGAGACCGTCGCGTCGAGCTTGTTGCCCTCGCCGTCCGCCGGCCCGTCGGCGGGCACGACCTCGATGCGCTCGGGGCGAACCGCGCAGACGACCTCCTCGCCCGTCTTGCCGGGCGCGTCCGCGGTGCGCATCCGCGACCCGTCGGCCAGCACCACGCCATCGCCATTCGCCCGGCCCCTGAACAGATTGGCGTCGCCGAGAAAGGTCGCGGCGAAGGCGCTCTCCGGCCGGTCGTAGATCTCCTTCGGCGCCCCCTCCTGGACGAGCCGGCCATCGCGCAGAACGCCAATGCGGTCGCTCAGGGTGAGCGCCTCCTCCTGGTCGTGGGTGACGAAGATGGTGGTGATGCCGATCTCGCGCTGGATGCGCTTGAGCTCCACCTGCATGCCGACACGCAGCGCCTTGTCGAGAGCCGACAGCGGCTCGTCGAGCAGCAGCACGCGCGGATGGAACACGATGGCGCGCGCGAGCGCCACGCGCTGGCGCTGGCCGCCGGAGAGCTGGTGCGGCTTGCGGTCGTCGAGGCCGGTGAGGCGGACGAGCTCCAGCGCCTCGCCGACGCGCCTTGCGATCTCCGCGCGCGCCGTGTTGCGGACCATGAGCCCGAAGGCGACATTGTCGAACACGGACATGTTGGGGAACAGCGCGTAGCTCTGGAACATCATGCCGATATCACGCTTCTCCGCCGGCAGGGCACCGACCGGTTCGCCGCCGATCTCGATCTCGCCGCTGTCCGGGAAGTCGAAGCCGGCGATCAGGCGAAGAAGCGTCGTCTTGCCCGAGCCCGAGGGCCCGAGCAGCCCGTAGAAGCCGCCATCGGCGAATTCGATGGAGATGTCGTCCAGCGCCTTGAAGCTGCCGAACAGCTTGGAGACGTCGCGCACGGATACGGAGGCCATCAGCGCTCTCCCCCGAAACGGTAATACCGGGCCACGCCGACCAGAAGTGTCATGGAGAAGACGATGACGATGGTCGAGATGGCGTTGATCTCGGGCGTGAAGCCCTTGCGGATGGCCGTGTAGATCTCAACCGGCAGGGTGGAGACGCCCGGCACGGCCAGAAAATAGGAGATGACGAACTGGTCGAAGGAGACCGCGAAGGCGAAGAGCGCGGCAGCGATGAAGCCCGGCGCGATGAACGGAAAGGTGACATGGCGCACGACCTGTGCCGGAGAGGCTCCGAGCGAGCGTGCCGCCGCCTCCAGATCCGGGTCGAAGGCCTTGAGCCGTGCGGAGACGACGATGATCACATAGGGCAGCGCCAGCGCCACATGGCCGAGCACCATGGCATGGAGCCCGCGCCCGATGCCCGCCCAGAAGAAGAACAGCAGCATGGCCGTTCCCGTGATCAGCCACGGGATGGCGATGGGCGGGAACAGCAGGAGCTGGAGCACCTGCTTGCCGCGGAACTCGTAGCGGAAGAAGGCGATGGCCGCCGCGGTACCGAGCGTGCTCGCGATCGCGGTGGTGACGACCGCGACGACAATGCTGTTGAACCCGGCATTCAGCAGCTTCGAATTGCCGGACAGCGCCTCGTACCAGCGCAGCGACCAGTCGATAGGCAGCGTATAGAACTGCGACGCGTTGAACGACATCACCGCCATCACGAGGATGGGGATGTAGAGGAACATGAGGACCAGAGCGAGATAGACCCGCCCCAAGGTCGCCAGGCCGATCCGCCGCCTCATCGCGCGGCCCTCCTGAGGATCGGATGGAACGCGGCGAAGATGATCAGCACGCAGCCCAGCAGGATGAAGGAGAGCGCCGCGCCGAGCGGCCAGTTGAAGACGGCGGTGAACTGGTCCTCGATCACCGTGCCGATGAAGGTGCCGTTGCGCCCGCCGAGGATGCGCGGCTCCATGAAGGAGCCGATGACCGGCACGAAAATCAGCACCGCTCCCGCCACGATCCCCGGCATGGACAGCGGCAGCAGGATGCGCGTGAGGATCGTCCACCGGCTCGCCCCCAGCGAGCGCGCCGCCTCGATCAGGTCGTCGTCTATGGCCTGCAACGAGATGTAGCAGGTGAGGATCATGTAGGGCAGATAGGAGTGGACGAGCCCGATCACGATGGCGGGATAGGTGAACATGAGGTCGAGCCCGCCGAAGCCCGGGATCACCGCGTTCAGGAACTGCTCAAGGATGCCGTTGCCGCGCAGCACCATGGTCCAGGAGAAGATGCGCACCAGCGCGTTGCTCCAGAACGGGATGATGACGAGCAGGAACATGGCCTCGCGCCAGCGCCCCTTGACGACCTTCGCCAGCACCAGCGCGCAGGGAAAGCCGAACAGGAAGCAGTAGAACGAGACCTCCGCGCCAAGCCGCAGCGAGCGCAGCATGAGGCTCTGGTAGAAGGCCTTGTCGAAGAAGGCCTGATAGTTCTCCAGGGTGAACTGCCCGACCCGGCCGGCAATGGGTGCCTCGCTCAGGAGGCTGAAATAGAGCATGGCCGAGATCGGCAGGAACACCGTGACGGCGAGCCACAGATAGGCCGGCCCGGTCAGGACCGCGATCCGCCGCGCCTCGCCGCGCCGGGCCTTCGCGCTGCCGCCAGCCTCTGTACTCGCCGCTACCGTCATGCCGCGCTCAGCGCCTCTGCTTCGGGGAGTGTCCCGTCACGGTTCGACTCCGCGTTTCCCGTCATGGCCGGGCTTGACCCGGCCATGACGATGAGGACATGCCCTCAGTTCTGGTAGTAGGTCTTCGTCTCCTGCCAGAGCTCGAGCATCTTCTGGCGGACCTTGTCGTCTATGGGCCCCATGAACTGGAGCTTGCCCGACTCTGCCGCCTTGCCCATGACCTGGCGGTTGAAGGCGTCCTCGGCAAGCTCGCCGATGGCCTTGGTGTTGGCAGACGCCGGCGCGCCCACATCGGTGTCCCACTTCACGTAGAACTCCGGATCGATCATCCAGTCGATGAACTGCTTCGCCGCCTCCTTGTGCGGTGCGTCCTTCGCGATGGACAGCCCGTCGAGCCAGCCGATGGCGCCCTCCTTCGGGATCACGAACTGGACCGGCAGGCCGAAATTGTTCTTCGAGCGCGAGGCCGAGCCGCTCCAGTAGGTGGACAGCTCGAACTCGCCCGAGGACATGTACTGGTTCCACTCGTTCTCCGAGGTCCAGAAGGTGCGAATCTGCGGCTTCAACGCCCGGAGCTTCTCGCGGATCGCATCGAAGTCAGAGGGGTCGTTGATCTTCTGCCCGGTGGCGATGGCCGCGATCTGCACGGCCTCCACCGCGTCGTCGCGCCAGCCGACCTTGCCCTCGTGCTTCGGCGACCACAGCTCCTCGATGGAGGTCGGTTCGGTCTCGAAATCGTTGGTGTTGATGGCATAGGATGTCACGCCCCAGACCCAGGCGACGCCATAGGTCTTCCCGTCGATCACCAGATAGGGGCTGTTGCGCAGATCCGGCGCCAGGTCCTCCACATTCGCCATGGTGGAGGTGTCTATCGGCTCGATCAGGCCCTCCTCCGCCGCCTGCGGCGTGTAGGCGCTGTTGATGAGCACGACGTCATAGGTGCCCGGATTGGTCCGGAGCTTGGTCAGCATCTCCTGCTCGGAGTTGAAATAGTCGTGCACGACCTCATGGCCGGTCTTCTTCTCGAAGGCCTCGACCGACCAGTCCTCGTCGGTGCCGTAGCCCTGCCAGTTGAGCACGCGGATCGTGTCGGCGGAGGCCGCACTCCCCCAACCCATGGCCATCGCGAGCCCCATGGCCGCAGCCGTCGAAAGCAGTGTCCGTGTCATCCTAACCCCTCCCTCAGTGGCGTCACCGAATGTATCCCCCGATGTCTTGGCCGATTTTCCGACCGCGCTCAAGCATCGGATGAGTGAACTGCCCCCTGCCGACCCGGCGGCAGACATTCCGCCCGGTTAAACGTTTAACCAATCATCATTGCGGCCGCCGCATCGGTCAAGTAGATTGTTTCTACAGAAACAAATGAGCCGGCCATTTCCGCCCGGCCGGACCGGTCCGCCCATGGCAACCATCACCGAAATCGCGCGCCTCGCACGGGTGTCGACCGCCACGGTCTCCCATGTGCTCAACCGGACCAAGCCGGTCAGCGCGAAGACGCGCCGGATTGTCGAGGAGATCGCGCGCGAGCTCGGCTATTCGCCGAGCCGGTCGGCGCGCTCGCTCAAGACCGGCCGGAGCGCCACCATCGGGCTGATCGCCCCCGACCTCACCAATCCGTTCTTCCCGGCCATCGCGCAGGCCGTGGAGGCGAAGGTGCGCGAGCTCGGCCACGGGCTCATCATCGTCGACTGCCACAACGACCCGGACGAGGAGCAGGCCGCCTTCGCGCTTGTCGGGGAATACCGCGTCGACGGGGCGATCTGGATTCCGGTGCGCGAGGATCTGGAGCGGATCCGCCTGCCCGCCCCCGTCGTCACGCTCGACCGGCCCATCGAGGGTATAGACGGCGTGACCGCAGCCCATCGCGAGGGCGGGCGCATGGTCGGCCGGGAAATCGCCGCGCGCGGGCATGGAAGCGTCGGCATATTGCGGGGGCCCGCCGCCCATTACAGCGCGCGCGAACGCTATGAGGGCCTCAGAGAGGGCCTTGGCGATGCGGTCCCGATCGGCTGGACCGTCGAGGTCCCCTTCTCGCTCGATCTGGGCGAAGAGGCCGAGGCGGCCATTCTGGACCGGCCGGTCTCGTGCATCGCCTGCGCCAACGACCAGGTCGCCATCCGCACGCTCCAGCTGCTCGCCCGGGCAGGCCGCGCCGTGCCGGACGATGTGTCGGTGATCGGCTTCGACGATATCGCCTGGTCGCACTTCGTCCACCCGCCGCTCACCACGGTGCGCCAGCCCTACAGGGCGCTCGGCACGACGGCGGTCGAGCTGCTTTTCAGGCGCATCGCGGAGCCGGACGCCCCGCGCGAGCTGAAGGCGCTCCCCGTCACCTGGATCGAGCGGGAAAGCCTGCGCGCCATTTGACGCACAGGCGCCCGCCCCCTGCAGGACAGGGGCGAAATCCATTATGATGCCGCCGGACGGCGCCCCGGAACGGACCGGGGCGCTGTCGTCCGTGTCCCATCCCGGGAGAGAGATCGCCATGGCGGATGTCGGCAGCCAGGCTATCGCCGGCGGGCGCAGGGCCCGCCTCTGGGCGGAGTTTGCGGGTCTCTATGTCGCGATCCCGCTCGCTATGGCCTTCGCCCTGCCATCGGATACGCTCTGGTGGGGACTTGCCGGCCTGTTCGCGCTGGCCGTCCTGCTGCTCTCGCTCGCCGACGGCTTCTCGTGGCGCTCGCTGATCGCAGCGCCCGCCGTGCCGGACTGGCCCGCCCTTGCTGGCTTCGTTGCGCTCGCCGCGGCGATCTCCGTCGGCCTCGTCCTGTGGCTCAGGCCCTATGCGCTCTTCGGCATGCCGCTCCACAACCGGGAGCTCTGGCTCGCGATCATGGCGCTCTATCCGCTGCTCTCCGCCTTCCCGCAGGAGGTCGTCTTCCGCGTCCTGTTCTTCAGGCGATACGGCGCGCTCTTCAACGGATCCCATCTCGCGATCGCGGCCAATGCGGCGGCGTTCTCGCTCGCCCATCTCTTCTACTGGAACTGGCCGGCCATCGTTCTGACCGCGCTCGGCGGCGCCGTCTTCGCCTGGGCCTACCGGGAGAAGGGCTCCTTCCTCTTCGCCTGGCTGCTCCACGCCGTTGCCGGCCAGATCGTCTTCACCTCCGGCCTCGGTCGTTATTTCTATCACGGGGCCATATAAAGCATCGTCCGACAAAGCGGCATCTTCCGATAGAGCTGCCCCCGGCCCGCTCCCCCACCCGGCCGCCCATGACACGATACTTCCGTGGGCGGCCGGGTGGGGGAGCGGGCCGGGGCCGCAACAATCAGGCAGTCCTCATCCCTTCGGCGCGGCGTTGCAGATGCCCTTCACCGAGCGCATCACCGCCTCGGGCGCGAAGACGCGGTCGAGCCAGCCATCCCGGAAGATCTCCGACTTCGCGTTCTCGATGGCCAGCAGTGCCCCGTCGGAGAACTGCCCCGGAAAGGCCTCGAACAGGATGGCGAGCTCGACATTGAGATGGCCGAGCATGAAATCCATCGCCGCCTGGTGCGGCACGCCGCGCCGGGCCGCCTCGTCCGTCGCCTCGCGCAGCGCCGTGACGAGCGTCGCCGCGACGGTCTCCGACAGGGCCGGTTCCAGGATCGCCATCTGCTCCACGCTCACGCGGTGGGAGCGCATGACCGGCTTGTAGATCGCCCGCGCGATCGCCTCGCACGGCGCATAGTGCTCCTCCGGTCCCTGCATGAGCGCGCAGACGATATGCTGTCTTGCATGCTCGCCGCCGAAATAGTCGGTCTTGGCCTCCATCCTCGTCTCCTCGTTGAAGATCGGCGGATGGCAGGGATGGGTGACGAAATAGGTGATATCGGCGCGCTCCGGCAACTCGCCCGCATGGGGCGCGGCGGCATCGAGCATGATGACCGCGCAGCCGCCCGGTATCTTGTCGACGAATCCCCGGGCGATCTTGCCGATGGCCGCATCCGGTACCGCCATCAGCACGACATCGGCCCGGGCCAGCGCCTCGTCCGGATCCGCACAGGTCACGCCGAGCGCGTCGGCGAGGCGCTCGCGGCCGGCCTGCGATATCTCCACATGGTCCACCTCATAGGGCTCGCCCGCGAGATTGCGGGCAAGCCTCAGCCCCATCTTTCCGCCCGCACCGAGCAATGCGATCCTGGTCATGCGAGATTTCCTCCCTTGTCCCTCGTGCATCTCAAGTTCCGCCTCCGGCGCGGACGCGCCCGAAATAGTCCGGCCCGCCGATCTGGCCGCCCTTGAAGGCGATCTGGAGGCCCTCGAGCCGGCGCTCCTCGGCATGCGCGAGACACAGGGGCGCGCCCGGCGCAACGGGCGCCATCGCCTCCAGCGCATAGAGGCCGAGCGCCCCGCCGGCCCGGCCCGCCGTGTCGCCGCCGCTGACCACGACACGCCCGAGCCCCGCCTGCCGGACGATACGGGAGAGAATGTCGCCGAGCGCGCGCCCGATCCGGTCCTGCCCCTCCGCCGGATCGATGCCGAGCGCACGGACCTTGTCCGCGAACCGGACGATCCGGGGGTCGTCGGGTCCGCGCGCGGTGTGGACGAGCGGGCTTCGGCCGTCGTCCAGCGCCGCCAGTGCGCGCGAGACGGTATCGGCGATCTCGTCTTGCCGCGTCGCCGGGTCGGCAAGGCGCGTCGCGTCGGGCGCGATATCGGCAAAACCGTTCTCGAGGCTCCAGCCGATCTGGTCCCCGGTCACCGGCGAGCAGCTCCCCGAGACGGCTGCGATCCGGTCCACCGGTCCGAGCCCGGCGCGCGCGGCGGTTTGCGGCAGGAGCCCGACCCGGCGCCAATGGGCGATCAGCGCATATTGAAGGCCGGAAGATGAGGCCGAGAAGAGGCCGTCGCCCCGCCCCTGCCAGACGAGCGCGCCCGCCGCTGCGAGCGTCTCCTCGTCCATGACATCGACCAGCACGGCCCGCGCGCCGTCCGCGAGCACGGTTTCGAGGCGGTTCGCGCCACGGCCCTCCTTCAGGGCGACGAAATCGACAAGCCCGATGGGGAGGCCGGTCTGGCCGGCGAGATGGCGGCGCAGATCGGCCTCGCCCATGGGCGTCACCGGATGGCGCGCCATGGTCGGGTGGCGGTCGAGCCGGTAGCCCTCGCCATCGACGGTGGCGAACAGGTTGCCGAACGCCTGATAGCGCCCGAGCCGGGGCGCGGCGACGATCATGGGCGACCAGCGGCAGGGCCGCGCCTGGAGCCCCAGCTCCAGCGCCTTGCCGATGGAGCCGACCGTTGGCGAGGAATCGAAGGTGGAGCATACCTTGTAGTGCAGGATCGGCGCGCCGAGCCCGGCGAGCATGGCGAATATCTCCGGCAGATGGCGCTCCATCCAGCCGGGCGTGCGGCTGCGCGCGGTGCCGGCGATGCCGATGGCCCGATAACCGGCAAAGGCCGCGAGCCGCTCCGGTGTCGGCGGTTCCAGGAACAGGACGGCCGGCAGCCCGTTGAAGGCGAACACCTCCATCGCGTCGGTGGAGCCGGTGAAGTCGTCGCCATGGAAGGCGAGCAGGCAGCCTTGGGCCAGCGTCTCGCGCGCCGCCGTCATCGATAGGCCTCCAGCGCGACGCGCAGCGCCTCGTGCGAGCGCGCATAGGTCTCCGCCGGAATGCCCTCGACGGCGGCCTCCCACGCCTCGCGCAGGCTGGCCACGCCGGCGGCCGGTCCGGCCGGATGGGCCATGATCCCGCCGCCTGCCGCATAGATGAGGTCGACAGAGCCGAGCGCCTCGTAGGTCGCCGCCGCCTGCCGCGCCGACTGGCCGGAGGAAAAGACCGGCATCGCCGTCATGGGATGGTCGTCGAACAGCGGCTCCAGACAGGCGCGGGCGGAGGCGACGACGCTGTCATTCGCCTCGCAGAACTTGTTGTCGAGCCCGTTGACATGCATGTGGTCGGCGCCGGCGAGCCGCCAGAACGCCTGCCAGGCCCTGTAGGACCAGCCGAGCAGGGGATGGCGGCTGAGATAGCCCCAGCCATTGCGGTGGGCGTGGATCGGCAGGGCGCAATGGCGCCTGAGCGCCATGAGGCCTGCGAGCCCGACGCTGTTGAGGCTGACCATGACGCAGGTGCCGCCATGGTTCGCGACCACGTCGTGGCGCCGGCGCATCTCGTCGACCTCGCCCGTCAGATTGAAGGCGACCATCGCCTTGCGCCCCGTGCGGTCGGCATGGCGCGCGACGGCCTCCATGACCGCCTTCACGCGCGCCTCGAAGGGGCAATGGGCACCGTCGCTCTGCAGTTCGTCGTCCTTGACGAAATCGATGCCCGCCGCGCACAGCCCGTCGACGAGACCGGCGGTCTCCGCCGGACCGAGCCCGATGCTCGGCTTTACGATCGTGCCGATGAGCGGGCGGCCCTCCACGCCCGCGAGCCGGCGCGTTCCCTCAACCCCGAAGGCCGGGCCGGGACAGGCCTGCGCGAACGCCCGGGGCAGCGCGATGTCGAGGAGGCGCAGACCGCTCACCTCCCTCAGCTCGAACAGGTTTCCCGCAACCGTCGCCATGAGGTTGGGCAGCGACGGGCCGATATTCTCGAGCGGCCAGGAGATCTCCACGCGCGCCCTGTTATAGCGTCCACCGTCCGGCGGGCGCGCCGCGCCCGGCAGGCTCGGCTCAGAGACCGTCTCCAGACGCTCCACCCGCTCCACAACGGCGCCCGCACGTTGGCGAAGCTCCGGCGTCTCGCCCGGAACCGCCACGAAGGTTCCGCTCGACTGCTCGCCGGCCATGACACCTGCGACCGCATCCGGATCGAGCCCGGTCTCGAGCAGATAGGTGGCGCGAATGCGCTCGCCCATGATGCGGTCCCCTTCCTGCGCCGGCGCATCTCATCGCCAACTGATATACTCATCATACCAGTTGGAAAAAACATAGCAACAACGGGCGTTCCGGCTGGCCCCTACGCAACGGCCCTGCCGTGCCGTCCAGCCCTGCAAAGGCCGGCCCCCGTCGCCAATACGGCAATGGATCCCCGCTTCCGCGGGGATGACGCGCGGAGAGACACCAAGCTCCTCGATCCAGAGCTCAAGACCGGGATCCGCCGGCCCTGCCGGAATCATGCCCGGTCCCCACCCCGTCATTCCCGCGGAAGCGGGAATCCATCTCCCTGACGTCGCGACAGATCTGCGCCCGCGCTGAGAGATGACAGATGGGCCGAAGGGCGGGCCCTACCGCTCCTTCTCGAAGAGCGAGGGCAGCGGGTAGTGGCTCTTCACGAAGGGCGACTTGATGACGACGTAGCTGAAATACTTCTCGATGCCGATATTCGTCTCCAGCAGCCGCTCCACGATCTCCTGATATTCGGCGATGCCGCGCGTGACGAATTTCAGCAGGTAATCGTAGCTGCCGCTGACCAGATGGCACTCGACGATCTCGTCCAGCCGCCGCACCGCCGCCTCGAACCGGCTGAAATCGCCGGGCCGGTGGTCCGACAGGGTCACCTCGGTGAAGACCGTCAGCGTCTCGCCGAGCTTGGCCATGTCGATCTGCGCGCTGTAGCCGGTGATGAAGCCCGCCTCCTGCAGCCGCTTCACCCGCAGGAGGCAGGGGCTCGGCGACAGGCCGACCGCCTCGGCCAGCTCCACATTGGTGATGCGGCCGTTCTTCTGCAGTTCGTAGAGTATTCTGATGTCGATGCGGTCGAGCTTCGGGGCTCTCGTCATGTCTCTTGCACGTCTCGTCGCCGGCTGCCGAATATGGCCGCGGCCGGCGCCGAAACGTCAGGGGCGCCGTGCCCGGCGCCGCGCATACTACCCGAGAGACTTGCGAATGTCGGCCCAATCGAGCACCTGGTCGAGGGTCTTGCGGGTACGCTCCACAATGAGGTCGATCTCGTCCGGCGTGCAGGTGAGCGGCGGGGCGAACCCGATCACCCCGTCAGGGAAGGCGCGCACGATCAGGCCGTTCTCATAGGCGCAGGCGAAGATGCGCTCGCCGAGCTTCAGCGCAGGGTCGAACTTGCGCTTCTCGCCCTTGTGAGAGACGAGCTCCAATGCGACGAGCATGCCGCGCCCGCGCGCCTCGCCGACCAGCGGATGGCCGGCAAGCGCGCCGAGCCCCGCCATGAGCCGCTCGCCCATGCGCCGGCCGTTCTCCACCAGGCCGCCCTCGGTATAGAGCTTCAGGACCGCGAGCCCCACCGCCGCACTCACCGGATGGCCCGAATAGGTGAAGCCGTGGCCGACCGGTGCGTCGGGCCCTGCCCCGTCGGCGATCGCCTGATAGACCGGCTCGCTCATCACCACCGCGCCCATGGGCACATAGCCGGATGTCAGCCCCTTCGCCATGGTCATGAGGTCGGGCACGACCCCCTCGTGCTCGCAGGCGAACATGGTGCCCGTGCGCCCGAACCCCGTGATCACCTCGTCGGCGACGAACAGGATGCCGAGCTCGCGGCAGGTCTCGCGCATGGCCCTGAGCCAGCCGTCCGGCGGCACGATGACGCCGCCGGAGCCCTGGACCGGCTCGCAGAAGAAAGCCGCGACCGTATCCGCGCCGAGCTCCGCGACCTTCTCCCTGAGCGCGGCCACCGAGGCCGCCGTCACGGCCTGATGGTCCTCGCCCGCGGGGCTGCGATAGGGGAAGGGCGAGGGAATGCGATGCTGCCACGGCAGCGGCACGTCGAACCCCTTGTGGAAGACCGGCAGGGCGGTGAGGCCCGAGCCCGTGCTGGACGAGCCGTGATAGCCCTGCTCCAGCGTGATGACCTGCTTCTTCTCCGGCTTGCCGAGCGCGTTGAAATAGTAGCGGATGAAGCGCACCGCCGAATCGACGGCATCCGATCCGCCGAGCGTGAAATAGACGCGGGACAGGTCGCCCGGCGTGAGCTCGGCCAGCTCGGCGGCCAGCCGGATCGAGGGCTCGCTGCCGAGGTCGAAATAGCCCGTCGCATAGGCCAGGCGCTGCATCTGTTCCGTCGCCGCGGCGACGACCGAGGGCTGGCCGTAGCCCGCATTCACGCACCACAGCCCCGCAAAACCGTCGATGAGCTCGCGGCCCTGCGCATCGGTCACGAACACGCCTTTCGCCGATTGCAGGACTGTCACGCCGCGTTCCTCATGCCCCCTGTAGGAGGCGACGGGGTGAATGAGATGATGGCGGTCGAGCTCGACGAGGGAATTGCTCAGCATGGGTCGTGGGTCCCGGATTGCGGTTTCGCGGTGTAACCGCACGCTACCGTCTCCGGCCAAGCAGAATGTGCCAAGCTTCGCGCCGGAACGGAATCTTCCGGCATTTCGAGGTCACGCCACCGGCAGAAAATGTCCCGCCCGCAAGCGTCCTAGGGCTGCCCCAGCAGCCGCGGACGAGCCGCCTTCACCGCATCGGCGACGAAATCCGCAAAGGCCCTGATGCGGGCGGTCCGGCGCAGATCGGGATGGGTGAGCAGCCAGAGATCGACCGCGAGTTCGGGCACCGGATCACCGAGCCGGACGAGCCTGTCCTCGCCGTCGGCCAGATAGCAGGGCAGGACCGTGGCGCCGAGCCCCTCGCGGACCGCTGCCAGCAGGCCCATGCCGGTATTGGCCCGGTAGACGCAGCGCGCGTCCACACCCTTGGCCGCCATCCAGCGGCCGAGCGCGGGATGGATCATCGGCTCGTCCCATCCCACCCACGGCCCCCGTTCCGCATCGCGGGTGCCGGCGGGGCCGTAGACGGCCTGTGCGATGGTGCCGATCCTGCGGCCGACGAGCGTCTCGGGCGGCGCGCCCGTCGGTCTGATCGCCACGTCGGCCTCGCGCCTCGACAGGCTGAACAGCTCGTTGGAGACGACGGCTTCGAGCACGATATCGGGGAACGCGTCGCGGAAGGACGCGAAGACCGGCGTGAGGAAGCCCGCTAGAAGCGAATCCGTCGTCGTCACGCGCACCGTGCCGGACGGGCGCAGATCGCGGCCCGCGACGCGGCGTTCGACGGCGACAACCTCCGCCGCGATCCCCTCCGCCACCGCTGCGATGTCCTCGCCCTCCGGCGTCGGCGCATAGCCGCGCCGCGACCGGTCGAACAGCTTGACGCCCAGCCGCTCCTCGATCGCGGCAAGCCGCCGGAAAACGGTGGCATGGCTCAGCCCGAGCATGCGCGCCGCACCCGACAGGGAGCCCGTACGGGCAACCGCCATGACGGTTCTCAGATCGTCCCAGGGCATTGTCTGTTCATTCATGCAAGGATTCTTTGCAAATTTTCTGCATTTCCGTTCGTTATCGCAAAGATTAGATCATCGGGCGACAGCGATAAACCCCGCGACACAGATCCAGGGAGCCTGACCCGGTCTGCGTATTGCGGCACCGGCCCACTCCCCCACCCGGCCCCCCACGACAGTATGATCTCATGGGTGGCCGGGTGGGGGAGCGGGCCGGTGCAGGCCAACCGAAGAGAACCACAGGGAGCCTGACATGCACGCGCTCATCGTTCTTGCCCACCCCGAGGAGAAATCGTTCAACGCCCAGCTCGCCCAGACCGCGAAAGGAACCCTTGAAGGGCAGGGCCACACCGTCGAGATCGCCGATCTCTACCGCGAGGGATTCGATCCCCTGGAAGGCCCACACCATTTTCCAGAGCGGGCCGACAGCGGGTTCTTCAGCGCCATGGCCGAGCAGCGCCACGCGGCCGACACGAACGCCCTACCCACCGATGTGGAGCGCGAGATTGCCCGGCTGGAGCGTGCGGATCTCGTGATCTTCCAGTTTCCGCTCTGGTGGTGGTCGGTCCCGGCGATCCTCAAGGGCTGGCTCGACCGGGTCTTCGTCTGGGGCCGGGTCTATTCGAGCCGGATGCGCTACGAGGACCGCGGCCATTTCCGGGGAAAGCGCGCCTTCCTCTCCGTGACGACCGGGGCGCCGGAGCCCGCCTTCGGACCGGACGGGCGCGCCGGCAATCTCGACCTCGTCCTCTGGCCGGTCGAATTCAGCCTCTCCTATGTGGGCTTCTCCGTCCTGCCCTCCTTCCGTGCCTTCGGGGTCGGCGGCGCGGCGCCGGCGGAGGCCGCGACGCTGGCGCGCGGGATCGAGGCCCGCAAGGCGGCGCTCAGCGCCCATCTCGGCCGGCTCGACCGGTTCCGCCCCCTCCCCTTCAACGGATCGCAGGACTGGGACGAGACCGGCCGGCTGAAGCCGGACGCACCGAGCCACAGCCCGTTCATCCGGCATGCCGCACGCCCGCGCGACCGGATCGCGGGAGAGCAGGCTTGACGGCGTACCGATTGTGAGATTTTATCTCATATATGGAACAAGCCGAGACAATCGCTGCCTCCATGGACCGGCGGATCGCCCAGCGCCTGAAGGATCTGCGCACCGAGCACGGCTGGTCGCTGGACAGGCTGGCGGGGCTGAGCGGCATCAGCCGCGCCACGCTCTCGAGGCTGGAGAACGCGGAGGTGAGCGCGACGGCCAGCGTCCTCGGCAGGCTGTGCGCCGCCTACGGGCTGACCGTGTCGCGGCTCATGCACATGGTGGAGGACGATTTCGCCCCGCTCGTCCGCCGCGACCGGCAGGAGGTGTGGCGCGATCCCTCGACCGGCTTCCTCCGGCGCGCCGTCTCCCCGCCCGCCCGCGCCCTTGCCGGCGAGGTGCTCGACTGCACGCTCGAACCCGGCATGCAGATCGCCTATGACGCACCCCCCAAGGAGGGCCTCGAGCATCACCTCCTCATGATCGAGGGGCGGCTCGAGATCGAGGTCGGCGGGCAGACCCATGCGCTCGGCCCGGGCGACTGCCTGCGCTACCAGCTTTTCGGGCCGAGCCGGTTCGAAACGCCACAGGCCCGTGGCGCCCGGTATCTGCTCTTCATGGTGTGAGGCGGCATGACGGACGACACGGCCATCGCCATTTCCCCCCTCCCCGCTCGCGACGCGGCGCGCCATGCGGGCGAACTCGGCCGGCTCCTCTCCGATTGCGTCCGCGACGGCGCCAATGTGAATTTCGTGATGCCGTTCACCGAGGCCGACGGCGAGGCCTTCTGGACGGCGAAGGTCCTGCCGGCGCTCGGGGCCGGCACGCTGACGCTCCTCGTCGCGCGCGCCGGCAGCCGGATCGTCGGCACCGTCCTGCTCGACTGCGGCACACCACCCAACCAGCCCCACCGGGCCGAGGTCACCAAGCTGCTCGTCCATCCGGACTTCCGGCGCCGGGGCATCGCGAAGGCCCTGATGGCCGAGCTGGAAGACCTCGCGGGGCGGCTCGGGCGAAGCCTCGTCACGCTCGACACGCGCACCGGAGACAAGGCGGAACCGCTCTACACGGCCCTCGGCTACCGGACGGCCGGCATCATCCCCGATTTCTGCCGCGACCCGTTCGAGGACAGGCTCTACCCGACGACCATCATGTACAAGACGCTGTAAGGTGTAGCCTTGTGCAGCCGTATCTGCTGCACCGGCCCACTCCCCCACCCGGCCGCCCATGAGATCATACTTCCGTGGGCGGCCGGGTGGGGGAGTGGGCCGGGGCCGTCTGGATAGAATACACACCGGCGCGCGCTCCGTGCCCCCTACGCCTCCTCGCGTTCCTCGCTGCCGACTGCCAGCTCGTCGAGGATCGGACAGTCGGGGCGATCGTCGCCATGGCAATGGGCGGAGAGGTGCTGGAGCGTGCTCACCATGTCCTCGATCTGCACCATCTTCGCCTTGAGCTCGGCGATATGGGCCTCCGCGATTCGCTTCACATCGGCCGAGGCGCGCCCGCGATCCTGCCACAGCGCCAGGAGCTCGCGGATCTGGGCGATGGAGAAGCCGAGATCCCGGGAGCGCCGGATGAAGTGCAGCGCATGGAGATCCTTCCGGGAATAGTGCCGGTATCCGGCCTCGCTCCGGCTCGGCGGGGCGATCAGGCCGATGGCCTCGTAATGGCGGATCATCTTCGCGGAGTTGCCGGTGACCTTCGCGGCGTCGCCGATATTCATGCTCGGACCTCCCTGGACTGGCCTGCGCGTACAGGCTCGTTTCCGCCCGCCCCCGCACCGGCCACCGGCCTGAAGCGCTTCAGCCTCAGCGCGTTGGTCAGCACGAAGACGCTCGAGAACACCATGGCGCCGGCCGCCAGCACAGGCGACAGCAGCACACCATAGGCGGGATAGAGCACGCCCGCCGCGACCGGCACGAGGCAGACATTGTAGGCGAAGGCCCAGAAGAGGTTGCCGCGGATGACGCCGTAGGTCCGTCGTGACAGCGCGATCGCGTCCGCGGCCGCACGAAGGTCGCCGGAGACGACCGTGAGGTCCGAGGCCTCGCGCGCCACGTCGGCGCCGGTCCCGATCGCGATGCCGAGGTCTGCCTGCGCGAGCGCCGGGGCGTCGTTGACGCCGTCCCCCACCATCGCCACCCGCGCACCCCGCGCCTGCAGCCCCTGCACGGCCTCGGCCTTGTCGGCGGCGAGGATTTCGCGCAGGGCGGCGATCTTGTCGGCGGCGGACTGTCCGGCGCGGTTGTGGCCGAGAAATTCGATGGCGCTGACCGGCGGGGCGGGGCGGTCGGTCCAGATGGCGTCGACCAGGTTGGCGTGCGGCACGGCCTTGGCGTAGCCGGCGAGTTTTGCGGTGAGGTCGCGGATTTCGCCCGGCGTGTGCAGCCAAGGGTCATAGGCGAGCTTGCCGCCCCGGGGCACATAGAGGCGAATATCGGGGCTGATGCCGCCCTGATTGACCTCGTGCACGCTGACCAGTTCGGTGTCGGTCTGGGTGGGGGCCTGAAGGGTGTAGCGGCTGTCCACGAACAGGCCAGCCTTGTCGGTGCCGACCACGGCCATGCCGGCCGAACCGGTAAAGCCGGTGACATAGGCCAGGCGCGCCTCGCTGGCGGGAACCGACTCGCCGCGATGGGCGTCGGCACGCGGAATGAGGAAGGCATCGATGCCCGCTTTTTGCATAGCTGACCTCAAGGCGGCGATGCGCGGGGCGACCTGGGAGGGGTCTGCCTTCTCCTCAAAGCTCTGGAAAACTGCGGGCTTGAACTGATTTTCGGTCATTTATCGTCCTGGCCGACCGGAGGCTATGCAATGCATTTCCGGCATGGCTGTCTTGTTATCTTGTCTCTGGTTTCGCGCCGGGCGAAGCCTATCTTGTGTGCAAGAGAACAGGAGCACATGAAATGAGCAAGCAGAACAATCTTTTCCAACGCGCCGTCAATGCCATTGTAGAAGGCCGCACCCGTCAGGCCGAGCGTTTCGTCGCCCGTTTCGAGCGCGAGCACGATCTGGGTCGCAAGGTAAACGGTCGTTAAGACCGCCTTGCAAATACGGCATGGCTGACTTGCCGGCAGGGCCCTTCCCGGGGTCGCGCGAACAGCCTAAATGGACGATGTCGGATGGCGATAGACCATCCGCCGCATGGAGATGATAGATGACTGAGAGCAAGACTGGTTTCCGCAACGCATTGGGTGGTCTTATTGACGCTCGTGGTCGCGAAGCCACCCGTCAGGTCAGCTTCCGCATGCAGCATCAGTTGATCGGCGCGGTTACCAAGCGCCCCTGAGGCTGCTGATTACGGCAAGCTGACGATCAATGCCGATCCCCGAAGCCCGCTTCGGGGATTTTTGCTTTTTTGGGGGCATGGTTCGGCGCTGTCGCCATTCTTCTCATCCTCTCCCATCGCGGGAGAGGTCTCAGTTCTTCTCCAGCACCAGCGTGGTCCATTCCTTGCGCTTGAGGTGGTCCTTCAGCGTAAAGCCCGCCGTCTCATAGGCGGCGATGACCCCATCGGCCTGGGTGTTGAGAATCCCCGAGAGGATGGCCGTGCCGCCGGGCTGGGTAATGGTGCCGACGCCCGGCGCCAACTCCGTCAACGGACCGGCAAGGATATTGGCAACGACCAGATCATAAGGCGCGCGGGCGGCGATTTCCTCGTGATCGAGCCCGGTGGCTTCCACCGCGTCGATCTGGTCACCGACGCCATTTTCGACTGCGTTGTCGATGGTGGTGGTCACGGCGATGGGGTCGATGTCGGTGGCGAGAATGACCGCCTCGAGCCGCTTGGCTAGTGCAATGGCGAGGACGCCGGTGCCGGTGCCGATGTCGATCATGCGCGTCGGGGTGCGCTGGGTCAGCAGGGCCTCGATGGCCTCAAGGCACCCGGTGGTGGTCTCGTGGTGGCCGGTGCCGAAAGCCTGTGCGGCGTCGATCTTCATCGGCGTCAGCCCTTCGGGGATGGGCGCGGTTTCGTGGCTGCCATAGACATAGAAGCCGCCTGCGATCACCGGGGCGAGGCCCTCCAGCGTGCGGGCGACGACCTGGTCCGGAGACTGGCCCGGTTTCATCAGGTCGAGGTCGATGTCGGGGACGAGGTCCACCATGCGGAGTACCTGATCGAGCAGGTCGCGGGGCTGGCCAACGTCGAGCTGCGCGGCGTCCACGCCCACATCGGGTCGCAGATCTTCGGGACCGACCCGTTCATGGCCAACGCCGACGTGCTCCTCGGGCTGCTCGCGCGGTGGCGCGACGAGTACGGCTTCGTCCTCGACGAGCTGAACCTCGGTGGCGGCATGGGGATCAGCTACACCCACGAGGACCACCCGGTCACGATCGAGCGGTACGGCCGCGCCGTGCTCGCCGCCGTCGAGGAGACCTCCCGGCGCC
>ENA-ORCW01000321-ORCW01000321.1-marine-metagenome-genome-assembly--contig:-NODE-321-length-38179-cov-2.790037_pt1 | contig 38179 bp, 27 predicted proteins | sample MGYA00237784_ERZ508517 | MGnify/ENA primary metagenome ERZ508517 (study PRJEB26187, sample SAMN06268979) | marine metagenome | isolation source: Tt ae E1 feedstock associated aerobic enrichment on... | reverse complement strand
TTCCGGAAAAAATGTTCGACGTCGCGCAAGATAGGGAATTTCGGGCTTAATCCCACAATTAGCAGGGCGATACTTAGGGGCCAGCTCCCGTTCTCTGGTGTCCAAGCATTATTGGATTGGGAGCCTACAGAAATATTCGCGATAATAATACGATATACTGTTTCTGAGAAGCATAGTGTAAAATACAAAACTAACAGTAAAATTGTAAAATAGAAGTATGCTTCCAAGAACATACTCTTGTTCGCGATTACGGATGGATTTTGATTTTTCAGAAGTAATAGTATCCCGTCGTCCTCCTCTAAGGCGGGGAGGTCCATTTGCTGAAATGCAAAGTACGCGATAACTAATGCGCCAATAATGAGTGATATCGCGTATTCATTTTGTTCTATAAATTCTATCATCAGTTATTTGCATTTTCTAATCCGCGGATTGCAAGCACTGACCTGATTCATTGTTGTATTAATCGTAACGTCGTAGAGGACGTTAGGCGTGCGAGCGGAAGCCGACACGGAAATGCCGATAGCGAGGCAAAGAAAGAGGATTCCTGATCCGAATATACGAGACATGGATTCTCCAATCTTAATCGCGTGGTTGTATTAAAAAGTCTATCACCACAAATAGGGGAGTCAATGAGGCCGGGGTTTGAAAATATTCGCCGATTCGTTGAGCGTGGGGAATGGCTCGGCAGCAAATAAGCGGAATACATATACCGTGGCTCGCGGACAGGATTGCGAAAACTGGACGGCGTATTGGAGCGAGCATGGGCTTGAACTGTCGACAAGCTGGACGGCGTCGTTCACTTCTTCGGCGACAACGTCGCCTTCGTCGTCGCCGAGGACCGCTACATCGCCGCCGACGCGGCGGAGCTGGTCGAGGTCGACTACGAGGAACTGCCGGTGCTGGTCGACCCCTTCAAGTCCATGGACGAAGACGCGCCGCTGCTGCGCGAGGACATCAAGGACAAGACCGAAGGGGCGCACGGCGCGCGCAGGCACTACAACCACATCTTCACCTGGGAGATCGGCGAGAAGGAGGAGACCGATGCGGCCTTCGACAAGGCCGAGGTGACGATCAAGGAGTTGATCAGCTATCACCGGGTGCATCCCTCGCCGATGGAGACCTGCGCCAGCGTCGCTTCCATGGACAAGATCAAGGGCGAACTGACGGTCTACGGCACCTTCCAGGCGCCGCATGCGGTGCGCACGGTCGCCTCGCTGATTTCCGGCATCGCGGAGCACAATATCCGCATCATCTCGCCCGATATCGGCGGCGGCTTCGGAAACAAGGTCGGTGTCTATCCGGGCTATATCTGCGCCATCGTCGCCTCGATCGTCACCGGCGTGCCGGTGAAATGGGTCGAGGACCGCATGGAGAACCTCTCCACCACGTCCTTTGCCCGCGACTATCACATGACCGCTGAAATCGCGGCCAAGAACGACGGCACGGTCACCGGTCTGAAGGTGCACGTGCTGGCCGACCACGGCGCCTTCGACGCCTGCGCCGATCCGTCCAAGTTCCCGGCCGGCTTCATGAACATCTGCACCGGCTCCTACGACATCCCGACTGCCTATCTCGCGGTTGACGGCGTCTACACCAACAAGGCGCCGGGCGGCGTGGCGTATCGTTGCTCGTTCCGCGTGACGGAAGCCGCCTATTTCATCGAGCGGATGATCGAGGTTCTCGCCATCAAGCTCGGCATGGACGCAGCGGTCCTGCGTGCGAAGAACTTCATCAAGCCGGACCAGTTCCCGTACCAGTCGGCGCTTGGCTGGGAGTATGACTCCGGCGACTATCACACTGCCTGGAAGAAGGCGCTGGATGCGGTCGGATATACGGACTTGCGCAAGGAGCAGGCCGATCGGGTCGAGGCTTTCAAGCGCGGCGAGACCCGCAAGCTTCTCGGTATCGGACTGACGCATTTCACCGAGATCGTCGGCGCCGGCCCGGTGAAGAACTGCGACATCCTCGGCCTCGGCATGTTCGACAGTTGCGAAATCCGCATCCATCCGACCGGATCGGCGATCGCGCGGCTCGGTACGATCAGCCAGGGGCAGGGGCATGCGACGACGTTCGCGCAGATCCTCGCCTCGGAGATCGGCATCTCCGCGGACGACATCACCATCGAGGAAGGCGATACCGATACCGCGCCCTACGGTCTCGGCACCTATGGCTCGCGCTCGACGCCGGTCGCCGGCGCCGCAACGGCCATGGCCGGCCGCAAGATTCGCGCCAAGGCGCAGATGATCGCGGCCTACCTGCTCGAGGTCCATGACGACGACGTGGAGTGGGATGTCGACCGCTTCGTGGTCAAGGGCGCGCCCGAGCGCTTCAAGACCATGAAGGAAATCGCGTTCGCCTCCTACAACCAGGCGATCCCCGGCGTGGAAGGGCCGCTGCAGGAGGATGACCACCGAGGCGGTCATGTGGCTGAGAATGCTCCAGACCGCCACGAAGCCGATGGCCACCAGGGCCAGGATGGTGGACACGGCCGTCCAGACGTTGCCCAGCGGGACATTGAGTGATTCCAGGGTGGCCATGACGATGATCACGAAGGCGACAAAGGTTACGGCCTTCGAGGTCATCCGGATCTCCCGCTCGTGCTGGGGCCGCAGGCCGATCAGCCTGGCCCGGATCCTGCGGACAACGGCCATGACGAGTATCAATACCAGCAGCGCCACCGCAAGCGGCAGCAGGACCGGCATGAGCTCCCTGAGTGTTTCCTGATTCTGCAACATGCAATAAGTTAAGGAATCCCGGCTGGATTTCCAGAGCACCCGGCAAATAGCAGGCGGGCCGGGAATCGGGCGTGGATTTTGACAAGCCGCCGCGGCTGGCAACATTGGGGGCATGAAGGGAATATGGTCCATTACGGCAACGCTGGCGGTCCTGGCCGGAAACGTGAGGATGACGGCCCAGGACTATTTTTCCGCTCCAATCCCCGTCAGCGGGATCGAGGTGCAGTTGGAGACGGTGGCGGTCTTTCCCGATTCCCTGCCCGGCGATCCGCCCCGGATCAACCTGGTCACCCTCGATCCGGCTGGCCGCCTGTTCGCCAATGACCAGGACGGACCGCTCTACCTGGTCGGCGAAAGCGGCGAGGTCAGCGAATACCTGGACCTGCGCGACTACCCGGAGCTGTCCGTGCGGTCCACGGGAGAACCGGGTTTCCAGAGCTTCGCCTTCCACCCGGACTTTCATGAACCGGGCGCTCCGGGTAATGGGAAATTCTATACAATCCACAGCGATTCCAACACCTCCGGGACACCGGATTTTGATCCGGGAGGCGGCACCAGCTTCCATACCCTGCTTCTTGAATGGCAGGCCGCCGACCCGCAATCCCCCATTTTCACTCCCGCCGATCCGGAACACCCCTATCGTGAGTTGTTGCGGCTCAAGCAGCCCTACAGCAACCATAACGCCGGCCTGCTTTCGTTCAATCCGATGGCCGCGCCGGGAGACCCGGATTACGGCAACCTCCATGTTGCCATCGGCGACGGCGGTCTTGGGGACGACCCCCTCGACAACGGCCAGGATCCCTCCAATCCATTTGCCGCCATTCTGCGCATCGATCCACTCGGAAACAACTCCGCAAACGGCCGCTACGGGCTGGTAGCGGCAAACGCCCTGGCCGCCGACGGGGATCCCTCGACCCTGGCGGAAATCTACTGCTACGGGCTGCGCAATCCCCAGCGCTACGGCTGGGACATCCGTACCGGGGCCTGTTACATCGCCGATATCGGCCAGAATGCGGTCGAGGAAATCAACCTGGCCGCAAACGGTGCCAACTACGGATGGAGCGCCCGCGAGGGAAGCTTTCCCTACCTCTCGGGGGACACCGCCGGGATGACCGATCCGGTGGCTGAATACGACCACACCAACACGGTGGCCGACCCGCCGGCCACGACGCGTTCCAACCGGGCGGTCACGGTCGGGGAAGTGGCCCGCGGCACGGGCATCCCCGAACTGGAGGGAAAACTCATGCTGGCGGATTTTCCCATGGGGACCGTCTTTCTCCTGGATGTGGATGCCGATCCCCTCGATGGCGGCCAGGACGGGCTCTCCCTCCTGTCCCTGCTCGATGAAGAGGGCCAGCCAGCCACCCTTCTCGAAATGATCAACGCCGTCCGTGGCGATCGCGGCCTGGAGGCGGTGCGCAGGACCGACCTGCGCTTCTCCGTGAACACTCCCGGGCGCATATACATCAGCAACAAGCACGACGGCCGCCTCCGCCGGATCAAGCCGACCGGGGAAGCAGGCATCATCCTGACAGGCAACAACGCGGGCCAGACTCAGCTTGAGTTCAGCGGCCTGCTGCAGACCAGCCCCGACCTGGAAACCTGGAGCACCGTCATTCCCCAGCCGGCCAGCCCGTGGATCATCCCGGAGCCTTCGGAGGCGGTTTTCTGGCGCAGCCTGGTTCCCTGAGCCCCGCCGGATCAGAACCGCTGCCAATATTCAACGGCCCCGCAATATTTGATTGCCTGGCATCCGGAATCCGGCGATAAGTTCCGGACAGCTCGATTGCTCGTATCCCTGAATCCAATACAGATACACCACTAATTCCGAAACCAAGGAGCATTCCCATGCCCAAGTACCTGATCGAGCGAGAAATCCCGGGCGCCGGCGACCTGACCAAGCAGGAATTGCAGGCCATTTCCCAGAAATCCTGCGGAGTCCTTTCCGAACTGGGCCCGCAAATACAATGGGTCCAGAGCTACGTCACGAAGGACAAGATTTACTGCGTCTACATCGCCCCCTCCGAGGAGATGGTCCGCCTTCACGCCGAGAAGGGAGGATTCCCGGCCAATACCATCGCGGCCGTCTCCGAGATCATCGACCCGACCACCTCGGAAGCCTGAAGCCGCGATCTCAATCCCTGATCGCGGTCAGGGCGAAGCAAAGAGGCGGTTTGACCGCAAACTGTTCCAGGGGCCGGTAGACCATGGAGATGTCGTGCGGATATTCCTCGAAAAAGGTGATCCGCAGCCCGTGTCGCAGGCAGCCGCCGATAATGTCCGACAGCTTGTGCTGGAACCAGTAGGAACCGGCCTCGATGACGCTGTCCGGGTCCATGTAATCCTCCCCGGTGGCCTCGTAATAGGGCTGGGTCTCGAAATATGAATGGGCCAGCTCCAGCGAGTCACCCGACTTGAACATGTTCAGGATGGGGTGCATCTCATAAATGAAGAGGCTGCCCCCGGGACGCAGCAAACGGGTGATGAGATCCAGCAGGGCATTCAGGTCCGGCAGCCAGCCGAGGGCGCCGATGGTGATGTAGACCAGGTCGAACTGCTTGTCGTAAGCGTTCCCCAGCCGCATCAAGTCGGCCTGCAGGAATTCGACCTCCGCACCGGCAATTTCAGCAAGCCCGCGCGCCTGCACGATGAACTGCTCGCTGATATCGATGCCCAGGCAGCGGCGGGCGCCCGCCCGCTTGAGGCTGATCAGCTCCCGTCCGTTGTTGCAGGCCAGTTGGACCACGTCCAGTCCGGCCAGTCCGGTCCGGCCAAGGACTTCCCGCTCCACAGCGTCCAGGGTGCTGTATCCGGGATCGGCGAGTTTCTTTTTTAGCTCCTCGACATAGGCCTTGTAATGGATCCCGGCGGTCAGGTTCCACATGACCCGGTTGGCCTCGGTGTACTTTTGCAGATCCTCCTCGGGCGGATCCATCACGCCTCCTCCCGGATCGGCAAGTTCCGGTAGATCGCCTTTTCGATATTCTCGCAGGTGACGGACTCGATCTGCCGCAGGTGAAGGAGTTCGCTCTCCGCCTCCCGGCTGATCTGCCTGGCAATCCTGACGATTTCCTGGTCGAAGTCCTTGCTGCGCTCCGCCTCGACGAGAACCAGCTGCATCTGGTTCAGGTAATTGAGCAGGATGTGGTGGGCTCCTTCGACCGTCTTGTGAAAGGTATCGAGAATTCCCTGCTCGCGCTCAATTTGGTGCAGGTATGTTCTCCGGGTGAGGACAAAGACCAAGCCGGCGGACAGAATGACGTAAAACCAGCCCTTCAAGGTCTGGATTATGGTCAATTCCTCATTGTTTTGGGCGATATTAAAACTGATCAGATCGGAAAGGAGAATCCAGATCAGACCGAACAGGAGATAGAAGATGGTAACTTTCCAGTATGGTTTCATGGCGATAGATCGATTCAGACAGAAATAGAGAGGAGCTGCCTTATAGCTATCCCGGTACCGGGAGTCAACCATCCCGGCCGGGGCCGATTGCGGGCCGGAGGCCAATCCCGCTCAATCCGAGCGGGAGCACTTGCCACAGGCCAGGCAGGGATTCCCGGCCTCGGCGGCCGGTACCGCGGCCTGCACCGGGGATGCGGCAGGGAGGACGCCGGCCTGGCCGGCCTTGTCTATGTGGAGAGGATGCGGCTCCCGGTTGGCGCTGAGCCGGAGCAAGCCGGGATTCAGCTGGCGCAGCCGCTCGTATCGCTCCAGCCACTCGGAGGTGGTCAGGTCGCGTATGGCTCCCTGCTCCACGGTGCAACTGGAGACCACTTCCCCAAGGAGCAGCAGGTCGTCCCCGGAAATGGTCGATTCCTGCAGGAGCGAGGCCAGGTCGAGGATCGGGGTATCCTTGCCCAGGGTACCGGCCACCACGTGATCGCCGTCGGCCGTAATTTCAACATTGAAGACCTGTGTCCCGACATGGACCGGCGGTCCTAGCAACTGGCCGCTGCCGGGCTCCCAGATGCGCACGTTTCCGTCCCGGCAGGCGGTCAGGATCCAGCGATTGTCCGGAGTGAAGACGGCATCGTAAACCTCGTTGGGGTGCGCCAGGGGCCCGGAGACCGGCTCTCCCTTCCGGCAATCCCAGATTCGCACCTTGCCGTCGTGTGAAGCCGTGGCCAGCAGGCTCTGGTCGGGACTGAAATGGCTGTGATAGACCCAGGCGGGATGCTCCATGGGCTTTCCCAGCCGGACTCCCTGATCGAGGTCCCAGAGGATGACTTTGCCGCTGGTGGTTGTGGAGGCCAGGATCCGGCTGTCCGGGGACAGGGTAATGGACCAGAAGCCTTCCGGGTCATCCGACAGGGGGGCATAGACCAGTTGTCCGTTGGTAGCCTCGCGGACGTAGATCCGTCCATCCGAGTCAAGGCAGACCAGAAGCCGCCCGTCACCTGTGAAGAAGGTCATGGGATTGATCCGGGACTTGGGTATCACGGGGGCTGAGGTCCACTCCACCTCCGGACTTTCATCGGGACGAAAGACACAAAGCTCGCCGGTCCGGCAAATGACGGCGATACGGGTCCCGTCCGGACTCCAGGCCATCGAACCGGGACCGGAAGGCAGCTCGAGGCCGTCGCCAATGCGCTTCATGGTCCCCGTTTCATAGAGACCGACATGTCCCGGGGCGGAACCTCCGGGCTGCCCCACCCCGACCGCCAGGATTCCCGAATCCGGTGAAAAGGAGGCCGCCTCCACGCAGCCCTTGAACAAAACGGAAGGGCCCTCCGCCATGCCATCGGCGGCCGAATAGACGGTAACCCGGCTCAGGCATGCATCCCGGCAGGGATCCCAGCTCGGCTCGCGGGTCAGGACGAACTTGTCCCGCTGCCGGTTCATCCGGACATAGGTAGGATATTCCCCTGTCGCTTCATGATGTTCGTCGGGAGCGAAATCCAGGACTTCCCAGATCCGCACCAGGCCGTCGGACTGGCTGGTGGCGACGCGTTTCCCGTCCCGGGCGAAGGCGACGCGATCCACATCGGTGCAGTGGTGAAGCGGCGACTGGATTTGCATGGCATTCTCGATGGACCACAGGCGGGCCATGCCGTTGGCATCGGCTGAAATCAGGTACCGTCCCTCGTGGCCAAAGGCGATGTCCAGCACGCAGGCCCCGCGGGAGGGCAGCAGCTGCCGCGGCATTCCCGTAGCGATATCCCAGATACCGACCTTGCCGCCATGGAGCCCGCAGGCCATCAGGTCGGCGCGGGGACAGGTAATAAACCGGCAACTGCAACAGACGTCCTCCACCCGCTGCAGGGCCTCCCCCGTCCCGGCATCCCAGAGGGTGATCTCGTAGGTTCCGGTCCGGGTCAGGAGGCGGGTTCCCCCGAGGGCCAGGGCCGGCTCGGCGAGAACCGGCTCCTCCAGGAATTCCTCCCGGTAATTGCTTTTGCTGGTGCAGGAATCCACCCGGATGGCATGGCGGTGGGGAAAGACCTGGCCTCCACTGACATCCCAGGGAATCCCGCCCTTGATTTCCATCACCTGGGCCAGGTCGGCGCTGCTGCCGCCGATGAACCGGTTGCCGTCGCCGGCGAAGGCCAGCTCGACGAGTGGTGCCTCCCCGAAGCCGAGGTTCTCGTGCAAGATCCCGGTCTTCAGGTCGAGGACGTGCAGGGCGTCGTTGCCGAAGACAACAAAGGGCGACTCCGGCATGAAGCCGACGCTGGAGGGCACCGGATCAATCCGGAAGTCCTGCAGGATACGGCCCGCCCCGACATCAAGAACCTGCACCCTGCCGTCCGGTTCGACCAGGACCAGGCGGTTTCCCTCCGGACTCCAGGCACCGACCCGGACCTCCGGGATATCCACCGCCAGGGGGACCGGCTCCTGGATCCGGGCATCCCACAGCTGCCAGTTGTTGTCGGTCCCGACAGCCAGAAGGTAGCGCGAGTCCCGGCTGAATTCAAATTGCCGGAAAGTCGAGTCGAGTTTGAAGGCGCCGATGGGGACGGAAACCTTGCTCAGCCAGGCCGTGGCCCGGCGTGTGTTGACCTCCTGCTGGTAGTTGCCCTCGCCGGCCAGGCGGGCGGCATTGGCAAACCACAGGACCGCCCGGTCGTAGGACATGTCCTCCGCCGCGGTCATGCCGGAAGAGACATGCATGGCCACCATGGCCTGGTGGGACTGCCGCTCGGCCTGGCTGGCGACCTGCTCCATGTCGCGGGCGTTGTGGGCGGAAAAGGAGACCAGCACCGTCGTCACCAACAGCAGGGCGAAGGCCAGGGAGGTGGCCGTGACCAGGCGGCGGTTGCGCTTGATCAGCTTGACCAGGCGGTATTTGCGGCTGGGGGCGGCGGCGCTGACCGGGCGGTGCTCAAAGTGACAGGTGATATCCTTGGTCAATCCGTCGGCGCTGGCATACCGGCGTTCCCGCTGCTTCTCGAGGGCCTTCAGGGTAATCCAGTCCAGGTCTCCCCGGAGGGTCCTCATCAGTTCCGCCGGCGTGGTGCGCCTGGCCTCGGCCACTGCCTGCTGCTCGGACTCGGGCAAGCGGCTGAATCGACACGAGGGAGCCAGCGGATCCTGCTTGCGGATGGTTTCCAGCATTTCCTCCAGACCGCCCTTCATCAGGGTTTCATGGTCGAAAGGCGGATGGCCCACCAGCAATTCGTAAAGAAGCGCGCCCAGGGAATAGATGTCGGTCCGGGTGTCCAGGTCGCTCCCATCCATGGATACCTGTTCGGGGCTCATGTAGGCCGGCGTGCCGAGGAAAGGCAGCATCGTGGTCCGGGTGGTGTTTTCCACCCCCCAGGCATGCAACACCTTGGCAATGCCGAAATCGATGATCTTCAGGGAGGGATTCTCGTCCGTCCCGCTGACCAGAACATTGTCCGGCTTGAGGTCCCGATGCAGGATGCCCCGCTGATGGGCGTGCAGCACGGCTTCGCAAACCTGGCTGAAAAGGGTCAGGCGGTCGGCCACGGTCATCCGCTGCTCGTCGCAGAACTGGGTGATGCTGAGACCGGAAACCAGTTCCATGACAAAGAAGGGCCGGCCGCTCTTGGTGGCCCCCGCATCGAAAAGCTTGGCGATTCCGGGATGGTCCATGAGGGCCAGGGCCTGCCGTTCCAGGCTGAACCGGAGAATCACCTTGCGGGTGTCCATGCCCGGCTTGACCACCTTCAGGGCCACCCAGCGCCGGACTGGCTCCTCCTGCTCGGCCAGGAACACGGTGGAAGTGCTCCCCTCCCCGATGTGGCCGATTATACGGTACGGCCCAACACGGTTTCCAGCACCCATTTCCCGGTCCACATCCCCATCCTCATCCTCAAGGGACAGGTGAGGCGGGGTTCCCCCCATCAGGAATTTGCCGGAACTGCCGTGCGCCCGCAACAGCCGCTCCACCTCCCGGCGCAGATCTTCCGATCCGGCGCAGGCGGAGTCCAGGTAGGCGGCCTGCTTCAGGGGATCGTCGATCTCGATGCATTCCTCGAAGATGAAAGCCACCTTCTCCGCTCGATTGTCGCTCATTCTATCTTCCTCCATGCGCCTCCCCCGTTGAAATCAGGCCAGTTTTGGAATCCGTTCCGGCACGATTGCCTACTCCTCCGGATTGAGCTCCGCGAACAGCCAGGACCGGGCAAAGGCCCAGTGCCGCTTGACCGTCCGCTCACTGATGTTGAGACACTCCCCGACCTCGGTCTGGGTCAGGCCGGCAAAGAACATCAGCCAGACCACCTCCGCCCGCAGGGGATGCTCCTCGGCCAGGCGGTTGAGCGCCTCGTCGATGTTCAGCAGCAGTTCGGGATGGGCATCGGTGGCCACCTGGATTTCCGAGAGGGGAATGCGGGTCCAGTTGCCACCGCGCTTGAGGCGTAACTTCCGCCGGGCGTCCTCGATCAGGATCCGCCGCATGGCCTCGGCCGCCGCGCCAAAGAAGTGCCGCCGGTTGATATGGTCCTTCTGGTAAGTGTAGCTCAGCCGCAGGTAGGCCTCATGCACCAGCACCGTGGCCTGGATGGTCCGGCTCGGGGGAGAATTCCAGAGCATTCCGTGAGCCATCCGGCGAAGTTCCTCGTACACCTCGCCGAACATATTGTCCAATACCTCTGCCGAAGGCTTTCCCATGCGTGTCGTTCCCCCCTCTATGTAAACGAAATCGACCGGCTGCTATCACGCCGAATGGATTACAGGTGGAGCCTAATTTTCCTGCTTAAAAATGTCAAAATCATTATAGGGGCTATCCCCTGTTTTTGATCGGGTGTCCCCTTTAGGAAGCAGGAGGCGCATGTTGGTTATGAAAGGTCCCATATGTAATGAATCCGAGATTCAACCTTATGAACCTCTCCGGTCGCAACGACAGGATTGTCAGCTGGGGAGCCACTTCGACCCCAACAACCCCAAAACGTTAGGTAAAACAATGAAAGCGAAACTGATTATCTCCACCCTGGCCATGCTGGCAACGTGGCCTTTCCTCCAGGCAGATAATGTGACCGTCCACGGTTCCCTGGGCATGCTCGATGGCCGGTTGATGACCAAGGACATGGAATCCGTAGGCTCGGTCAATGTCTGGAACACGACACAGGACTTCAACCTGGAAGTCCTCCCTGCTGACGGTTACCTGATCAGCAAGGTCTATGTATTTATTAATCCCGAACCGCCTCCCCCTCCACTTCCGGACGGCAAGACGGTGGAACCGGACTTTGGGGAGTGGCCCGTCAGAGTCTTCTACAAGAAGGATCTCGCTGAGGTGTACAGCCTCAAGCAGTCCTTCGAGGACGAACTGGACTTTGAATGGGGCCACTGGGGGCCGATGTGGCTCGAAGAACGACTGCTCACAGTCGGGGTCCAGGTGGAGCTGAAAACCGACGAAGCAACGCCGGTGACAGTTACCGCCTGGGCCTTTAACCCCAATGTTCCGCTTGAGGTGCAGCGCACCGCCTGGGGAGACAACGCCCTGGCCATGCGCTACGAGGTCCAGCACCCGGAGCACGGCCAGTTCGTAATCGGCCCGGTCAGTGGTCTGGGTTACGCCACACGGACCCAGGCCGACCTGGTCAATGACGATGGCGGCTTCTGGTTCTTCCCCGGCGAAACGGTCCTTTTCTACATCGGTGATGTGGAAATCGGCTTTGCCGAGGCGGACCAGCGGGTCACCCCGCTGGACATCTTCCCGGGATCGGATATCGACGATCCCAGCGTGGTCAATATGGCCCGCCTGATGATGACCCTCGACGCCGACGGGGAAAGCAACGGCGCCATCAGCATTACCCAAAAGTCGGTCAATGCCTTGAACGCGGCCATGGCGGCACGCAACCTGGAGGCGATTCCCTGGGAGGAGGACGGTGAAATGCTGTCCCTCCTGACGGAAATCAACATCGCGGATCCGGAGCTGCAGATCGCCAGTGCGGAGGATGCGGCGGCCCGGCTCGAACAATCCGTCGGCAACCTGATCTTCCGCCGCAACATCTCCAAGAGCCCGGAATACCCGGTCGACAAGCCCAAGCTGGACATCTTCCCGATCTGGGTGCCGGCCAGGAGCGCCAACGGGTCCGCGACCACGGTGGAATACACCGACCCGAATGGAAACAAGGCCGCGGAACGCGACCGGGTTAAGCCGCTGGTGGTCACCTACACGGAAGTGCAGGATGCCAATCCGGCCGCGGGAATCACCCGCCAGGGCGCGGACATTATCACCGCGGTCTCCCTGGACGACGGAGCCACCTGGAGGCGGTTCAACATCTCCAAGTCCGCCCGCAAGTCCTCCTTCACCCTGCCCACCGGGGAAAAATTCCCGGGTGACAACCGAGGACCCCAACAGAAGATCGCCGAGGACAAAATCCTCATCACCTGGACCAGCGCCTATGCCCGCGGAGGGAAGCCCAGCTTCTCCATCCGGACAGACGACGACTATCCCTACGACGACGCCTATGTCGTCGAGGACTACTTCGGCGTGCGCGGCCGGCAGGGATCGGTGGACTATGACGAGGACAAGGATGTCGGCGACCAGGGCATCGGGGTCATTCCCTATTATGCCCTCTGGGCCTGCCGTGGCGTGCTGATCTGGGATGGTGACAAGGGCAACATCGACAAGTACAGGGGCATGGGATTCGATGTGGAAGCCGGTGATATCCTGTGGTTCAAGCCGGAACGGCTGACCTCCGGTCGCCGCGACGCCAATTTCAACGTCTCCAGCAGCGCCAAGAACGTCGGTTTCGCCGTGGCCTGGCAGGAAGACCCGGGAGGCCTGCTGCCCGGCAGTTGCAAGGGCGGCGGCCACGGCTGGAGCGGTGCCACGGTGCACAAGAAGACGGACATCTGGTACAGCTACATCCCTTACAGCGACTTCGACAGGATCGACACCAACTTCGATCCGGAGCTCATGTCGCACGGGGATGAGCATGGCGACCTTGAAGCCGAGGATCCGGACTTGTACGCCGGCCACCGGCCCGATGAATCGAACCGGCCCAAGTGGCTGGTCCCGATGTCGATCGCAGTCCGCGTATCCGACAACAACACCGTCAACACCGACAACATGAAGGTGCAGCTGGATCCTGAATCCGGCCTTCCCCTGGTCGATCCGGAAACGGGCAGCTTCATTCCCCTGGCCGGAGCCATCGAGGAGGATTACGAGGCCACCGAACACGAAGGCGAAGGCAACTGTGGTTCCACGGCCGAGGAAATTGAAGAAAACGATGGGTCCAGTGGAGCCGGAGGCGGATGGGGCATGGCCCGCTACGCCTACATGATGCCCGCGCTGAATATTGCCGACCAGACCACCGGTTCCACCATCTGGGACAAGTCGGTCGACGGTGAGTACCGCCCGGTTGAAGGCCTGGCCGACAACAGCCGCTGGTTCCGCTTCATCAACAAGCCGGGCATGGTCAAGACCGTGGCCGTGACGGAAGACGGACGTCCCCTGGACGGGGACACCGGGGCCGCCCGCCCGAACCTGTTTGTCATGCCGGGCGGCTGGGTGATCCTCGGCTACGAGGAATCAAAAGGCATGGGTGAACCGCCGGAAGGTGAACACGAGGATGGCGAGGAAGATCCCCTCAAACCGGAAGCGGAAGACTCCGGCAAGAACATCATCTACCATTCCTTCAAGCTCAACCAGCCGGACATGGTCAGCGGCGGCAACATCATGAACCTGCCCGCCCTCGATGATAACGGGGAACTGATCCCGATCTACTACAAGGACGCCGATGGTGAGAACACCGACGTTCTCCATACCTACAAGTATGAGAATGCCCGGCGGGTCCGCTTCATGGCCCAGCCCAAGCCGTGGATCGGCGACACGCGGACTTCCGTCATCGCCATCTACAAGCAGGGCCGCGAAGGCCAGGGAAAACCTTCCGATGTCTTCGCCGTCCGGGCCGTGGTTCCGGAAGCGGATATGGCCAATTCAAAGGCCAATCCCTACCAGTTCAGCAACTTCCAGCGATTCGAGGCCGGAGCGTCCAGTGACGATCCCCAGCAGCTCCAGTTCAGGCGCCGCCACATGAACATGAGCAGTGTCCAGAATGACTCGTTCATGGACATCGATGCGGATGATGCATTCGCCGGCGACGGGGAAGGGCACAGCTGGCGCAAGGTGGCCAAGTTCAGCCAGAAGGAAAACAACATGTCCGACGAGTCCTTCGCCAATCCCTACTCCGAGGCCAAGGCCCACCGCGGCTTCCTCCGCGGCGACACGGTCGTCTTCGGCTACTCCTTCACCCCCAACTGGGGGCGCCTCGGCGGGGATCACATGGACTTCTATGTCCGCCGCTCCTTCGACGGCGGACAGACCTGGACCACCGACCCGAACGGTCCGGAGGAGGTCGTCCACACGGTCATCGAGAAAACGGCACACGGCGTGTACGAGGAAAAGCAATACCGCTACGGCCGCGGGGAATTCGAACCCGGAAGGAATGTCTCCCTCCTGAAGGGGAATTCCCATACCGTCGGGGATCCGCGCCTGGTTCCGCCCATGGGACCGGGAACCGTGAATCCCACCTATCCCGAGGATGATACCTACGATTGGAGCAATTCCACCTACCACGTGGCCTTCGGCACCCAGAAAGTCCTGCACGGTATCGGCGATCCCGCGACCACCGACACCGAGGCCGAGGATATCTACTACACCCGGACCACCGACGGCGGCTCGACCTGGCTGACCGTCGAATGGGAGGTCAATCCCGACAGCTCCAGCCCGATCGCCGGGGAAACCGTGGACCGCTTCCCCTGGCTGGCCCACGGCACCCCCCACCAGGGACATGCCCAGTTACGCGCCCATCCCTCCGGGACCCGCCTCTACGCCATCTGGCACCAGTGGACCGACGGCGACGAGGGCGTCGTCTCCCCCCACGATATGGGAGACGATATCTGGTTCCGCCGCATCGATTTCATGGAGGCTCCCGTGGAAGCTCCTGAGGAAACACCCCAGGAGTGAGCCCGTGATAAATAGTGAGAGAGTGGAAGGGCCGCGCGTTGCGGCCCTTCTTCTTTAGGGACAGGTAAATTATCAGCGGCTTTAGAGACAAGCGGCTTTAGGGACAGGTAAATTATCAGCGCTTACAAGAGGAGGGCTTACAAGGACCTCACAGGGGACAGGTAAATTATCCACAGTTGACGGCCTGGCCGGTCCGTCTAGGATTAGAAGCGACGCCAACCTCCGCATCTCTCCTTCCATGAACAGAAAAACCGCCTCCGATTTTCCCCAAGAGCTCCTGGACCTGTATGACTACTACGCCCATGGGCTGATCAACCGCCGGACTTTCCTCGAAAGAGCCGCCAAATTCACGGCGGGCGGGTTGAGTGCGATGGCGATTCTGCAGGCCCTAAACCCTAATTATGCCCTGGCCACCCAGGTCTCACCGGGGGATCCACGGATTGTGAGCCATTATCTCGAGTATCCCTCTCCCCAGGGACACGGAATCATAAAGGCACTTTACGCCAAGCCGGCCGAGCTGAACGGAAAGACCCCGGGGGTCCTGGTAGTCCATGAGAACCGCGGCTTGAATCCCTACATCGAGGATGTTGCCCGGCGTGTGGCGCTGGCTGGATTTGTGGCCCTTGCTCCCGATGCGCTGACGCCCCTAGGCGGGTATCCTGGCAATGACGACCAAGGCCGGCAGATGCAGCGTAAACTGGATGGGCCGAAGATGGCCGAGGATTTCGTCGCCGCAGCAAAATTCCTGCACGATCACCCGGACTCCAATGGCAAGGTGGGCGTGGTCGGGTTCTGTTTTGGCGGAGGCGTCGCCAACGCCCTGGCCGTCAGCCTGCCGGGCATCATCAGCGCAGCCGTCCCCTTTTACGGTCGCCAGCCAAAGGCCGAGGACGTCGCTAAAATAAGGGCGTCACTGCTGCTTCACTACGCGGAGCTTGACGAACGGGTGAACGCCGGCTGGCCGGACTATGAGGCCGCCCTCAAGGCCAATCATATCGATTACACGGCGTACATCTACCCGGGCGTGAACCACGGATTCCATAACGACACCACCCCGCGTTACGACGAGGCGGCGGCGCAGCTGGCCTGGGAGCGGACCATCGCCTTCTTCAGGGAAAAGCTTGGATTGGACCTCTGAGGTGAGGTCCAGCAGGTTGTACCAATCACGACACGGCCTCCATTCGGAGATCTCGGATAACCCTCAGGGAAGCATCTGACAAGCAACACATTGGCCGGGATCCGGTTTTCCGACTGGTCCCAAAGTAGTCCCGGTACTGATTGAAGATCTCCTCCACAAAATCTTCACTACCCAAGACCAAACCATCGGTAAGGAAGCGTACTTTCAAGCGAAGCAGCTGGGAGCGTGGTAAATGGCCTTTCATCTCAAGCGTTTCAAGCAACAGCTTCCGATCAATGGAGCCCCTCTTACCCTCCACCTGCACGTTGCCTCTTTGCATCAATAGTTTGCGGTAATCGGCAGCCGCTTTTTTCCAATTTTCAATTCCGGTGATTTGCATGATTCCATCCCGGCAGCGCTGATCCCCGCCAATTGCCGCTCCGTATCCACAATGGCGATAATCCTTAGGATCCGCGACCATTTTCGCCCGTACAGGATTCAGGTCGATATACGCTGCAACAGTGGTTCGGGCACTCACGCAATCCTCCAGCAACAAACTTTTGAAGCGCTCCATCCAGAGTGTACCCTTTCGTTTGTTGCGTTTGTTGTACCACCTGGAAAATTTCTGTTTAAGCACCTTCTCGAACTCGGAAATATTGCCCATTCTTCGCAGATGAATTCCCCTCGCCTTGGAAGCGGTTAAACCACCCCTCTCCAAAGCTGCATCAAACATAGCCACCTTCTTGTGATCCGGACCGTAGTAGGCTCTCAGTCGATTTCGCAATTCCAGATCATCGATATCAACCGAAGCAGGGGCTTTAATTAACTGATGATAATGATTACCCATTACAACATAGTCCAGCACCTCTATCCCCAAGAAGTCGGCTAACTTCCACATCATCTGCAAAAAGACCTCCTTTTCCTCCGGTCCAAAAATATAACTCCCGTCCACGACATGTGACATGCAGTGATACAGCCCGGATACCCCCTTTCTCGCCTTGATCCTAGGTGTTCGCATATGGGAAAGGAATCAATCTGGAACGCGTCACACAAAGCATAATTGTAGTCATATTTGACTACCTCTTGAAGCTTCGATAAACCAGCTGGAGTTCTTCAAAAATTCGGTACAGCCAGTCTTACATCATCTACCAGACTAAAAAACCTCCGGAGTAAAATTCACCTGTCCCTAACAAGAACAAGGAGAGGAGGGAAAATAATTCACCTGTCCCTAAAAGGAGAATAGCGCCTACCGGCCGGAGGCGATGCGTATGAAGTCCGGGTGATTGTGGAGGGCCTCGAGGTCCGGATCTCGCTTGAGGAGGTCCCAGTCATCGAAACCGAGGCGGACGCATTCCTTGAGGCTGCGGGCGGCGGCCTCGCGATCGGCCAGACGGGCCTCCGCGCCTGACCGGCTGACCGAGCGCAGGCTCAGGGAACAGGCCAGGTTGTAATAGGCGTCCAGCCGCATCCAGTTGGCCAGGCGCTCGTCTCCGGAAAGGGAATTATAGAGCGCCACGGACTGGTCCAGAATGCGACTGTAGAGCAGGATGGATCCCAGGTTGCTGGCCACGGTGTAGTAGCGGTCTCGCAGTTCCCGGGGATTTTCAACCGAAGTGTTCCCATTGAAATCCCGGGCCACGCGACCGAGTCCCTGTGACAGGGCGAGGCGAGCCTCCTCAACCTTGTCCAGTTGCTGCCGGGCCAGGATATCGGAGACCAGGCCACTGAAGTAATCCATGGCGAGATTGTAGTCATTTGTGTCGTAGCCAGCGGTCAGGAGCGACTGCCCGTGGAACTGCAACGGCTGCTCCCGCATCAGGACAAACTTGGTCGCCTCGCCGGTTAACCTCAGGATGGCCTGATCGACCGGTTCCCGCAACAGGCTGTTGATGCCCAGCTCCTGGTCGAGTTCACGGTAGCATGCAAGGGCCAGGTCCTTTTGGCCACCCTTCTCGTGGATCCGGCCCAGCAGGTAACGGGCGGCAAGATACTGGAAGTCCGATTCACCGACCTGATCCGCCGCCTCCCCTACGAGCCTGAGATGCTGCTCCGGGGTGAGTACCGGCCAGACCTCCTCGAACCAGTCGTCATCCGGCCGATGGGGCCGGCCGTAGGCATCAATGGCTTCCCAGGGCATGGCGCGGCTCCCGCCGGTCAGCCACGGTTCATCGTTCTCCAGCATCGAGGAAAGCATCTTCAGCTGTGCCTTCCGGGCCTCGATGTGCTCGGGAGACCCCGTCGAGGTGGTTCGCAGGTAATTCAGCAGTCCGCCCCACTCATAGCTGCGGACAAACTCCCGGTGCCTGCCGCTGCTCAAGGCCTTGGCGAAATAATCCATCCCCCCGGCCAGGTCTCCCTTCTCAGTCAGCAACCAGTGCCCGAGGAAAGTGTTGGCGTAGGGATTCTGCGGATCCAGCTCCAGGGCGCGCCGGTACAGGCCCGGCACGTCCGTATCGGTAATGCCCCTTTCACGCGCCTCCAGCGAATGGGCCCAGCCGACAAGGGCCTGGATATCGGCAGCCTTCTCTCCCTTCGAACGCACGAGGGCCCGCATCAGTATCGGGAGCGTCTTGTTGACGATGGAGGTGAAGGTTTCCTCGCCGGTAATGTGCACATTCGGCAACCAGTCGATGACCAGTTCTTCCTGGCCGCGGCGGACCACCCGGGATCCCGGCTCCAGATCCTGCGCCTGCCCGTACAACTGCCATGAGCGCCGGTAATCTCCGTCCAGGCGCAGTTGGTCGGCGGCGGCCGCCAGCTCGTTCACCGCCTCGCGCTTTTCCACCTGCCCCTTGTAGATGCCGACCAGTGAATGAACGCCAAGGACCAGGGAAACCACGGTGGCGGTTCCGCCGACCCACTTCAGGACAACGCCCAGCTTTCCGGCCCAGGTCAGGGAGGAACCACAGTGGGGACAGACTTTGGCTCCCTCGGGAACCGGTTGCTTGCATGATCGGCAGGTGTTTTCCATTGGCCGGAGTCCTTTCTGGTGAAAGTGACAGCGTAGGATTGCTAAACTTTCCCCCCGCTGTCAATACGCCCCACTGACGCGTCCCATCGTGCTTGCCCCAAGCGTACCAGCCGCCATGATGGGAGCCCGTGAAAGCCGTAACCCGTACCTTCCTCTTCCTGTTCATCATGAGTACTCCATTCCTAAATCCATCCAAAGGCTCTTCCCCCACCCCGCCAAAGGACATTATCAAGGAGAGCCCCGCGGCTTTCGACACCCGCATGGAATGGTGGCGGGACGCCACTTTCGGGATGTTCATCCACTGGGGCCTCTATTCAGTCCCCGCGGGTTATTATCATGGTGAACCGGTTGAGGGAATCGGCGAATGGATCATGGACCACGCCGCCATTCCCGTCGCCGAGTATGAAGAATTCGCTACAGAATTCAACCCGGCCAGGTTCGACGCAGAGGAATGGGTTCGCATCGCGAAAAACGCCGGCATGAAGTACATCGTCATCACCTCCAAGCACCACGACGGGTTCAGCCTCTGGGACAGCAAGGTCAGCGACTACGACGTGGTCGATTCCACGCCTTACGGCCGCGACCTGCTGGCCCAGCTGCGCGACGCCTGCGAGGAGGCCGGCATCAAGTTGTGCTTCTACCACTCGATCATGGACTGGCATCATCCGGACGCCCAGGCCCCGCACTATCCGGATTACAACAGCCACAAGGTGAATCCCGAATTCCCCCGGTACTTCGAGAACTACCTCAAGCCGCAGATTAAGGAATTGATCACCCGGTACCGGCCACACGTCATGTGGTACGACGGGGAGTGGATCCCCGAGTACACCCACGAGATGGGTGTCGGGCTCTACAATTTCAACCGCCGTCTCAACCCCGACCTGATCATCAATAACCGGATCGACAAGGGACGTCAGGGCATGAAGGGCATGAACAGCGACGACAGGCAATACGCCGGCGACTTCGGCACCCCCGAACAGGAAATCCTCGACGGCACCTCCTCCTTCGACTGGGAGAGCTGCATGACCATGAACGACACCTGGGGCTACAAGAAGGACGACCACAACTGGAAGAGCGCGGAGACCCTGATCCACAATCTGGCCGACATCGCCGCCAAGGGCGGCAACTACCTGCTCAACGTCGGCCCCACCGCGGAAGGCCTGATCCCGGAGCCCAGCGTCGAGCGCCTGGCCGAGATGGGCGCCTGGCTGCGGGTCAACGGGGAAGCGATTTATGCCACGGAGGGCGGCCAACCCTACCATGAGGGCGATTCCATCCGCTACATCCGCAGCAAGGACAGCGCCACCACCTACGCCATCACACTGGAGTGGCCGGGCAGCACCCTTTCCCTGGAACATGTCCACCCAAGGGCGGGCGGGCAGGTTAATCTGCTCGGTCATGACAAGCCGCTGGCCTGGGAACTGCAAGCCGGCACCACCGTCATCCACCTGCCACCGGAGCTGCAGGCCCCGGGAAACCGCCCCTGCCAGTACGCCTGGACCTTCCGGATCGAGGATTGAGCACGGATCAAAGGTCGTGCCCATTATTTACCTGTCCCTAATCCAACAACAGATGCGACTAGACTTTCACCATTTTCCAACCGTCACAACCGGTCCAAAATGGGTAAAATATGGTCCATCCAAATTAATTGCCCCCACAGCTAAACGGGAATTAGCCCCGCGAGACTAAAGAATCCAGCCGCACGACAAATTACCTGTCCCTAAACACGCCTAAACACGACAATTTACCTGTCCCTATGTAAAAGCGAGGGCGGATAAATCACCTGTCCCTAAGCGGAGCGCTAAGGCGGACGAATAATTCACCTGTCCCTAAGCGAGCGCTCCGAGGGAGAAAACGGAATCCTAGACGTCGTTCTCGCCCTTGACGTAGCCGAAGTTGGCCAGAATGCCGCCGTCGACGTAAAGCACGTGGCCGTTGACGAAGTCCGCCGCCTTGGAGGCCAGGAAGAGGGCGGCGTTGCCGACGTCTTCCGGTTCGCCCCAGCGGGCGGCCGGGGTCCGCATCATGACCAGGTCGTTGAAGGGATGGCCGCCCTCGCGGATGGGGGCGGTCTGGGCGGTGGCAATGTAGCCCGGCCCAATGCCGTTGACCTGGATGTTGTGCTTGGCCCACTCGCAGCACATGTTGGCCGTGAGCAGCTTCAGGCCTCCCTTGGCCGAGGCGTAGGCGGAGACCGAGTTGCGCCCGTAGACGCTCATCATGGAGCACATGTTGATGATCTTGCCGGCCTTCTTGGCGATCATGCCCGGGGCCACCCGCTTGCCGACAATGAACGGCGCGATGAGGTCCACCTCGATGACCATCTTGTAGTCCTTGACCGGCATATCGAGGATCGGCACCCGCTTGATGATCCCGGCGTTGTTGACCAGGATGTCGATGGTCCCGACTTCCTTCTCGATCTGCGAAATCCCCTTGTCGACATCGGCCTCGTCGGTGACGTTGAAGACCAGGGTATAGGCATCGATGCCCACCTTGGCGTATTCCTCCTTCGCGGAAGCCAGCTTGGACTCGTCGATGTCATTGACGCAGATCTTGGCCCCGGCCTTGCCGAGGATCTTGCCGATGGCCATCCCGATTCCGTGGGTGCCGCCGGTGATGAGGGCGACTTTCCCGTTCAGATCAAACATTTCCTGAATCATGGTTCTATCCTGTTTTGGGTATTAAAGTAATGCCTACCGAATCAGCGGACCCGGCCGAAAGTGGTCATCATGAACCGGATTCTCCGGGCGCGCGAGGCTGAATTCAACGACCCGACCCTAACCCTCATGCAGGCGGGGACGCCATAGCGGGAATAATTGACTGTCAGGGTTTCGGCGTATCCACCCCCGGTGCGGCAGGAGTTGGCCGGGCCGTTGTAACGATGGCGGGAATGGCCCGTATATACTGTTGAAGGCAATGGAATTACGGGACACAATCAGGCTGGAGATGAATGACGAAGCCGCCATGGGCAGGGTCAAGAATGGCGAGGTGAAGGAGTTGGATGTTCTCTTCCGCCGCCATTCGGGCGCCCTTTACGGCTATTTCTACGGCATGTGCCGGAATGCGGCCCTCAGCGAGGACCTGGTCCAGGAAGCATTCTGGCGCATTTTGCGGTTCCGGGAGACATTCGATGAAAATTACAGTTTCAAGGCCTGGCTCTACCGCATATCCCGCAACCTCTACATCGACCGGATGCGCCGGGAAAAGAACCGAACCGAAATAGCCATTGAGTACATCGGCGAGCAGGAGGACGAGAAGGCTCCGACCGGATACGACGCCGCCGTGAACCAGGACGACCGGGAGCGGCTTCGGTCAGCCCTCGAGGCGCTCCCTCACGAGCAGCGCGAAGTTCTGGTCCTGGCCCGCTATAAAGGGCTGGGTTTCAAGGCTGTGGGGGAAATTCTGGGCTGCAGCGAAGGAACCGCGAAAGTGCGTGCATTCCGGGCGCTGCAAGCCCTCCGGACCCAGTATTTTCAAGAGAAGGGAGTGAGCTCCAATGAAGCATAAGGATAAAAAGTATCAGGAAATGATGCAGGCGGCACGGGAGGCCGGGGTGGCCGATCCCACCGACTCCGAGTCGGCCGAACTGGAGCGCCTCTGGTCGGAACTGGATTCGGTCCTGGAACCGCCTCATTCGGATAGGCCGGCCTTGTCATTCAAAAGGATCGATGGATTCGGGACGTCTGGACCGTCTTTCATTTCCCGGCTGCACACATTTCCCGTGTGGGCCATAACCGCTGGAATCGCAGCCGTCCTCGCATTCGGATTCCTGGTTGTCCAGTCAGCCCGGATGCACACGGCCCTGACGCAGATGGAAAGCCAGGTATATCATCTGGAATCCTCACTGATCCTGGCTTCCCTGCGATCGGATTCCGCCGTCGACCGGATGGATGGATTACTGAAACTGGCCGGAGGCGACTACACAAATCCCTCCATCATGCGGGCGGTCGTCGATCGCCTGGAGTACGATCCCAACAGCAATATCCGGCTGGCCTCAGTGAGGACCCTGGCCCGGCATGCGGAGAACCCCGAGGTGCGCGAAACCCTTGAGTCGGTGGCGCGGGTTGAGGAGTCGCCACTGGTGGTCATGGAGATTCTGGAAATCCTTTGGGCCCATGATCCCCAGCGCGCCGAGAGGCTTTGGACCGAGATTCGGGAAGATGGACGCTTCGCCGGTATACTCGGAACTGAACCCCCCTCCGAATCCCATCCATCAACGACTAACCTGTAGAGGCTACCCATGAAAACGCGAATTCCTACCCTGCTTTCCGTTTGCCTGCTCGCGGCGGGCGCATCTCTTTCGGCAGACCGGATTCCCATCGAGGACGGAATGGCCGAGTTCGATGTCCCCGGTTCGGAGACCATCACCTTTGCCTTCCAGCACCATCGCGCCGATATCGAGATCATCGGCCATGACGCAAACGTGGTGCGGATCGAGGTCGCCAATGACAGCCACGAGCCCTTTGCCAGCTTTCTGGACTGGGATGAGGCCAGGCGGAGCCTCCGCCTGGATCTCAGCAATTCCCCCGGCACCAGGAGTGTCAGGATCTGGCTGCCATACCAAAGCGGCATCAACCTCCAGGGAGTCGAATCCGAAGTCACGGTCAAGGACATCAGGGGAAACGCCGTAGTTCGCCTGGTCAACGGGGACCTGGGGATGGACGGCGCATCCGGGGCCATCCTGGTCGAGCTGGTGAACGGGAATGCCACGGTGAAGCCGGTGGTTTCGAGTTCCACTGAACCCATCTCCATCATGAGCCAGAACGGCGACATCAGCCTGATTGTGCCCAAGGATTTCAGGGGAACGGCCAACATGAACACGGTCGCCGGCGAGATCACCTGTGACCTGCCGGGAGCGGATGCAACGGGCCCTTCCGCCAAAAGCCATGCGGTGAACCTGGGGCCGATGTCGCGGCTGACGACACCCATCAACGGGGGCGGCCGGCCCGTGATCCTCAACACTGTCAACGGGGACATCGAGTTGAGAACCCCCTGACGGGAGCACTGGTTGCCGGACCGGGCAACGCAATTTCAAGTCCAATTCAAACAGGATAACGTAATGAATAACCGATACAATCTGACATACTCAATCGTGCTTTCCATCATCATGCTGCTGGCCGGAACCATCCCCGCCACGGCCGCGGAGAGCAAGGACATCGAGGAACGGGTCCTGCCCGCGGCGGGGATCACCTCGTTTGAGGCGGAATCCATTGAGGGAAGCTTCAAGGTGGTGTCCCACGGGAATGACGAGGTCCAGCTCACGATCACCCGGGTGGTCAAAGGCGTTTCGCAGGAGCAGGCGGAGAAGGTCCTGGCGGCCCTGAAGACCGTATTCAAGGCGGAAGGGGACTCGATTTACCTGCAGGAGGACCATCCCGGCAACAGGAAGGAATGGAAGGAAGCGACCGGCCTGAATGATGTGGAGTTCGAGATCCTCTACGAGCTGCGGATGCCGGCCTCGATCCACCAGGCAATCAGGACAGTGGAGGGGGATGTCATGCTCGCGAAGATGTCCGGCAAGATCGGGATCACCACGGTTGAGGGGGATGTCCTGGTGGAGCAGGCCGGCGGCCAGGTGGGCGTCAAGACCACCGAGGGCGATGTGCTTATCAAGCAGGTGGCCGGCTTCGCCCGCGTCAGCTCGGTCGAGGGAGACGTGATGATCAGGGATTCTTCCGGGTTCCAGGTTCAATCGGTCGAGGGGGACGTGTTGGTCGACCTGTCCGGGGAGCCGGCCGGGAACTGCAGCCTGAATACAGTGCAGGGGGATGCGACACTCAGCCTCTCGCCGGACCTGGCGGTCAATATCGTTGCACAATCCCTCAGCGGCGAGGTGAAGCTCAAGCTCTCCCTGGACGACCTGGTCAGGACCCGCGGACAGGTGGTCGGCGCCCGCAACGGAGGCGGTGTTTCCATTCAATTAAATTCAGTCCGGGGAGATATTATCCTCAAATAAGCTTTCCTCACTCGTTAAGGACTTTTGCAACCAAGGCTTTTATTGAAGCCCTTCTTCCCCTGCCGGACTAATGGCTGCCGCCACTAGGACACCTCTTTATCAGGAGCCTTCCGCTCTTCACGCGAGGCGGGGCTTTTCTCCATCTGCTTGTTGAAGACCTCCCTGGCAAAAGTCCGCAGATCCTCGACCTCGTCCGCCTCGTCCATGATTTCCTGGCCGATCAGGGTCTCAAGTACATCCTCCAGGGTGACCACGCCCGAAAAGGAACCGAATTCGTCGACCACCGCGGCCATGTGCTCGCGCCGTTTGAGAAAGGTCGACAGGGCCTTCTTGACGGTGGCTTGTTCCGGCAGGATAATCACCTCGCTGGTCAATTCCCGGATCGCCCGTTCCCAGTTGTCGGCGGCGGCGGCGGCGAGAATGTCGTTCCGCAATACAAATCCGGACAGTTTTTCCGGGCCGGCCAGGACCAGGTAACGCGAATAGACCAGTTCCTTGTCCCCGGACATGACCTCGCGAATGGTGCTCTCCGCCCGCAGGGTGTGGACCACCGGGCGCGGCGTCATGACGTCACGGACCCGCACGTTCTTGAAGGCCATGGCGCTGCGCAGGACGCGGGCATCGGTCTCATCAATGACGCCCTCCCGGTGGCCGAGGTCGGCCATGGCGTTGATTTCCTCGCGGCTGATGGTGGCCGCGTGACCGCCCGGCGTCAGGATTTTGGAAATTCCCTGCGACATCAGGACTAGCGGGTACATGCAATAGATCAGGAATTGGATGATGTAGGCGCTGGGGACGGCCAGGGGCCTCCAGTAGACGGCGCCCAGAGTCTTCGGAATAATTTCGGAAACAACAAGTATGAGGAAAGTCAGGACCCCCGAAATGACACTCAGGGGAATATTTTCAAAGACCACCTGGGCCTGCGCCCCGACTCCCGCCGCCCCAATGGTATGGGCAATGGTATTGAGGCTGAGGATGGAGGCCAGGGGCCGGTCGACATTGCGCTTCAGATCCTCCAGCAGCCGGCCGGCCCGGCCCCCCTTGGCCCTGGCCGCGGATATGAAGGATGGCGTCAGCGAAAGCAGCACCGATTCCAGGATCGAGCAAAGGAAAGAGACCAGGATGGCGAGGGAGAAATAAAACAGTAAGAGAAACATAGCGCGGCACCAAAATGCACACTTTCCGCCTCCAGATCAACCTTCCTGACCAAAATGCGGAATTTGTGTAAAATTAGGGACAGGTAATTTATTATCCCGAAATTAGGGACAGGTAATTTATTCAAGGGCCGAAGTTAGGGGCCAAAGTTAGGGACAGGTAATATATTCGCGGGGCAGATGGGGGGATTTGTTCTGGCTGAATACGGGGAGCACGATTATTACCTGTCCCTAAGAATTAATATGAAGAACTCGCAAAATCCAAGCCTGACAGAGCTGGCCCGCATGATCGACCATTCCCTGCTGCACCCCACCATGAGCGACGCGGAAGTGGTGGCCGGGTGCGTGCTGGCCCGCGATTACGGGGTGGCCACGGCCTGTGTAAAACCCTATCATATCCGGACCGCCGGGCGGATCCTGGAAGCCACCGGAGTCGGGATCTGTGCGGTGATCGGGTTTCCCCATGGCAACAGCACGACCGGAATCAAGGTCGCCGAGGCGGAATCCGCCTGTCTCGCCGGCGCCGGGGAAATCGACATGGTGGTCAATGTGGGGAAAGCCAGAAGCGGGGACTGGGCCTACGTGACCCGGGAAATCCGCCTGGTCAACGAGATCGTGAGAAGCAGCGGCTCAATCCTGAAGGTCATCTTCGAGAATGACTACCTGTCGGATGCGGAAATCATCCGCCTGTGCGAAATCTGCAGCGAAGCGGGCGTGGCCTTCGTCAAGACCTCCACCGGCTACGGATTTGTCAAACAGGAGAATGGCAGCTACGCCTATGCCGGAGCCACGCCCCACCACCTGAAACTGATGCGGGAGCATTGTCCGGCCACCATCCAGATCAAGGCGGCTGGCGGGGTCCGGACATTGGACGACCTGCTGGCCGTGCGCCAGCTCGGCGTAACCCGGATCGGGGCCACCGCCACCGAGGACATCCTCAACGAGGCCATGCGGCGCGGATTCCCCGGCAGTTTGCCCCATCCCCGCCTGAAGGATTAAGGCACCTGCAGGACCTGCAGGCGAACCATGGTGCCGGGCCCGGCCAGGGGATCGGTCATCCGGTAGCTGACGGATTCCACCTGCGGATTGATGCTTGACGGAGAGCCGTCCATGGAGACCGAACCGCTGCCGTCGAGCCAGGATTCCGAAATGGGATCGTAAAATTGCAGGGAATAGACCAGGCTTCCCGGGGACTTCAGGCGTCGGTAGCTGACAGAGAGGTAATGCTCCCCGCCGTCCTCGACCACAGAGACCGTCATGGGCTGCAGGTCGCCCGGATTGGTCGGATCCAGTCCGGTTGCCATCTCGATCAGGTTAAGCACGCCATCCCAGTCGAAATCCTCCAGCTCACCGGTGCCGGTACCCGCCAGCAGCTCGGCTTCCGTAAAATAGAGGCGCTGCCAGACGGGAAAGAGCTCGCTGAATACTGAGACCGGAATGACCAGCTGGTCGGTCTTGGGATCGGCCGGGTCGTTGTCGGCCAGATCCAGGGTCAGCTGCGTATCGGCATTGGTATTGGTGGAGTACACCAGCCCGAAGGGATCCGCCAGGGTGGCGTTGAGCTGGGCCAGGTCGGCCAGGACGGTCACCGACACGGTTCCGTTGCCGGTAATCTGGCCGGGAACCAGCCCGCCCGGGACATCGGTGGCCAGGATCAGCTGGCCGTGGCCGACGCTGAGGACCAGTTGAAGCCCCGTACCGGTATTCGGATCGGCGATGGTCAGGTTCCGGAAAGGATGGCTTCCGGTGGTCGATGCATAAAGGTTGGCGGGCCCGTTAAGGGTCGGAGCCACGTTGGTCTCCACGACATAGACGGTCACGTACCGGTAGCTCGTGAATTTGCCGTCGGTGGCTGAAATTTTCAGGGTGGCGGGACCCGTCAATCCCGCCGCATCGAACTCGACCGTTCTGGAGGAACCGCTCCCAGTGACGGAGAGGGAGCCCTCCAGAACCAGTTCCGGGTTGAGCGACACCACGCTGAAGCTGACGGAATCCGCCGGGGTGTCGGCATCACTGAAGGAAACCGGAAAGGAGTTGTTGAGGGTACTTCGCACCACGGTCTGGGCTGGCACACTGGCAATGACGGGAGCATATGCGTCAATTGTTCCGCCGTACCCGCTTGCGACCTGCAGATCGTAGAAGGCCAGATACCCGGTACCTTCGGTGTAGGTCCCGTCGGCATTCCGCCGCAGCACCTGGATGGAGGCGCTGGAGAAGGCGCAGGAAAAGCTTTCTGCACCGGCCACCCCTTCCGAAGACCAGGAAACACCGGAAAAATAGGCATCGTTGAAGCTGAACCTGACTGGTACCACGGGGGCCGGATCCGCCGGAAGCTCCATTTCAACTTCAAGGCTGTTGAATGGCTTCCCCTGGGTCACGGCCGCAAAGAAGGTGGGGGAGAGCCCGTCCATCGGCTTGGACATGGACATTTCAGACAGGTTGAGATCACCGATTTCCCGGCTTCCTGAGATAAATACGGAGGAAATCCCTACCCCTGCCCCGAATTGGAAACCGTCGATATCGAACCAGCCGGTCCGGCCAGGCGCGGTGCTCTCCCCGGCGGCAGAGGGGATTCCGGACGGAAATCCATTGAGCCGGCCGTAAATGGCACCCGAAACCTCCGCCACCGGACCCGAGAAAGCCAACAGGCAGACAGCGGCGCGCACCGCTAGCGAGATCAATTGCCCCTTGCTGACCATCCCGAGCTGTAATCCCGAACGGCTACTTTGTGGTCTGGGTGGCCCGATTCCAGGACGCCGATCCGGTCAGGATCTCGCCTCCCTTTTCATCCACCGAGTAGTGCTCAACGGTAATGGTCCTGAAGTTCAGGGAAAGGGATTCGCTTCCATCAAGGCCACCCGAGCTCCAGCTGACGCTGGAGATGTAGACATCCTCGATGATGTACTTGAAAGTGCGGGAACCGAGGCGGAGGACCACCCGCATAACGGGTATGCGCTCCCCTTGGGTAAGGTTGGCAAACAAGGCCGGACTGGTGCTGTCCATCGTTTTGGACAAGGTAATCTCCGTGAGGCTCGGGGTGCCGGACCGGTTTGGCGAGCCGAAGTCAGTGGAAACGGGATTCCCCGCGCCAAACTGGAAGCTGTCCACCTCGATCCAGCCTTCAAATCCCGGCTCGGTGGACTCCCCCTTCAGGCCGCCGTCAAAATTATCGGATTTCAGGAACAGGTCCCCGTTGATGGTCAGGAGGGGGATGGTGTAGAGTCCGGCACAGAGGAGGCCGGTGAGGATGGCTGTCTTTGGTGTGAATTTCATCGGTTGCAGGGATGATAAATGGCCAAGGCTGGCTGAAAAAATCTGCAACGGCAGGCAAAGGCTGTAAAGATGAATCAATCTTATACCCGGGATTCGGGAATCTAATTAGCAGCCCTACTAGTGAAATCCTCAGCGCAACACTTTCCAGAGGTTGCTGAAATCATCGGTCCAGACCATGTTCCGGAAATTCCGGTCACTGGGGAGGGCGGCCTGAATGACGGAATCCTCATGGAATTCACGACCCTTGCTCATCAGGATCCAGGTGGATTGGGCCGGGATGGGAAAGTCGCCGCTGCTGCGGATCACAACCGCCTCCATTCCCATTTCCCGGGCCATGGAGAGGACGGGATCCCGCAGGTCGAGTATCTTGTTGGTGATGTTGACGGCGATGATGGAGCCCTCGTCCCGAAGATGGTCCCGGTAGATGCCAAAAGCTTCGCGGGTGAGCAGATGGAGAGGGACCGAGTCGCTGGAAAAGGCGTCCAGGACGAGAAGGTCGAAAGTGCCCGGCTCGGCGCGGTCCAGTTCCTCCTCCATGGAGAGCCGTGCATCCCCGGGAACGATCTCGACAGTGGCCCGGCACTTGTTCAGGTAGCTGAACCAGGCCTGTGGACCAAATGCGTAGTCCACGACCAGGGGGTTGATCTCATAGAAGCGGAGAAAGTCGCCGGAACCGACATAGGTGGACAGGGCCCCGGTTCCGAGGCCCGTCACCCCGACCCGCAGCGGGGAGTCCTGCCGACGGGATTTCTGGATCCGGAAGGCCTCCCCCACTCCGCTGTCGGCCACGTAGTAGGCGGTTGGAACCAACTCGAGGTCGGGGCTCTGGAACTGGTAGCCGTGAATGATTTTCCCGTGGACGAGGCTCCGCATGACGAAGAGCTCCCCGAAAGGCAGCGGCTCGTCCCTGACCTTGACCACCCCGAAGAAGTTGCGCCCGGAAACCCGCGACTGGGCCATGTTGCTGCGGATCTGGTAGACCGTGAAGCACTCGACGACAAAGACCAGCAGTCCCAGCAGGAGCCGCGGCCAGAGAGGGGAACGGACCAGGGAACGGGCCCGGAAGGGGAGATAGAGTAGCAGCGTTACCACTACAGCCAGCGTCAGGTTGGCCGGTTCCCGGTGCTCCCGGAGGACCGGCAATTCGTACCCGCCAAGAAAATGCAGGCCATAGTGGGTGAGGATATAGGCCAGAAGGAAAATCAGCCCGAAAAAGTGCCACCGGTCGCCCCTGTTCAGAAAACTCTCCTTGTCGCTCCAGAAGATGACCGCCAGGAGGACCAGGCTGACCAGGATCGCGATATGGAATTCCCAGTAGCCGCGGAAGAACATGGGGGCCAGGATGCCGACCAGGACACCTCCGGCAAGGCCGCCAAGGGCCACCGTCAGGTAGAAGTGGGTCAGCTTGTCGGCCCCGGGACGCAGACGGTAGAGCTCCCCGTGGCAAAGCATGCAGAAGCTGAAAAGGAAGGCGCTGTAGGCGGCCAGATGAGCCAGGATTCCCAGGTGGAAGCCCTTCAGGATGGTGATCAGGACCACCATCGAGGTGGCGTAGGTCAGGAGGACAAAAAAGCGCCGGTTATACCACCTCGCATGGTCGAAGCAGACAATGAAGCTGAGCAGGTAGATGGCCAGCGGCAGGACCCAGATAAACGGGGTCACCGCCACCTCCTGGCTGAGGTCGTTGGTGATGGCCAGCAGCATGCAGGACGGGCAGGCGGCGAGGACCAGCCAGAAAATCCGCATCAACGGGCTTGCCGGCGCGGTCCCCGCAGGCATGGAGGACGGGACCGGTTCGGGGAACGTGACGTCGCGGGTCGTCCAGACCCGGGCCATGCAGGCGAAAGTGGCCGCGGCGAACAGACCGTAGAGGCAGGCCCAGACGATGGCCTGGAGGCGGAGGGGGCCATTGGGCTCGACCAGGAACGGGTAGGAAAGCAGCGCCAGCAGGGATCCTGTATTGGAAACCGAATACAGCCGGTAGGGAATCGTTCCGGGACGGGCCAGGCTGAACCAGCGCTGGACCAGGGGGCTGTTGGCAGCCAGGAGCGGATAAGTCAGGCCAACCGAGACCAGGAGAATCCCCAGCAGGCTGGCCACCGGATGACCGGCACCCGCCTCCGGCTTCCAGTTCCCCGCGGGAAGAAGCGGGGAGCCCCAGGAAAGCCAGGCTAGGACCAGAATCGCCAGCGAGGCCAGCAACAACGTGCCGTGCAACTTGACCTGGCCGCGGGGGGAGAAGCGCCCGTCGATGTAGAAGGCGTAGGCATACCCGATCAGCAGGTAGCCTTGAAAAAACAGGATGCAGGTGGTCCATACCGCCGGCGCTCCGCCAAACCAGGGAAGCAGGTACTTGCCCAGGATCAGTTGTATCTGGAACAGGAGAAAGGCCGAAAGAAACGTGGACCCCACAAAACGCACTCCGGAAGTGGAATGCCAAGCCGATCAACCTGTCAAAGCCATTGTGGGCGCATTGCCGACCCGGGCAACGGCAGCGAGCGTTAGCGTTAGCGAGCGTTAGGGCGAGCGTTAGGGCGAGCGTTAGGGACAGGTAAGTTATTCTCGAAACCGAATACCGCCGATAGGGAACATTAGGGACAGGTAAATTATTCTGAGGCAAAAATCAGGGCGGAACTGGGGAACGTTAGGAGGGACGTTAGGGACAGGACGTTAGGGACAGGTAAGTTATTCTTTCTGCGAATAATGTTAGGGACAGGTAAGTTATTCTCCTCGTCTGGCTGTTCCGATCTGTCGCCTACCAGTCCAGCCACTCCCGGACCAGGGGGACCAACTCGGCGGCCATGGCCGCATGCTGGGGACCGGTCGGGTGGCTGTCCCAGTCTGTACCGGCATAATCGCCGAAAATGTAGACCCTGACGTACTGTCCGCCGCGCCGGTGTACCTCGGCCTCGACCTCGCGGAGAATACCGGCCAGGTCGGCCGCTTTGTCCGGGGCATAGCCGGCCAGCATGGGGCTGCCCAGCAACAGGATTTTCGCCTCCGGATGGACATCATGGATCCGGTCGACCAGCTTCAGGTAGGCCGTCAGATAAGTGTCGTGGTCGACGAAGCCCGTTGCGTAGTCGTTGGTGCCGAAGCAGATCGTGACCAGGTCGGGCTGGTAACGGGAATGGTCCCAGGCCGGCTCTGCCAGGTCTGAATGGGCACGTTCAAAGAGCTCGATGGCCTTGACCTCATCGGTCTTTCCTTCCCAGGTGCGGATGACTCCCTTGCCGCCGTAACTGACCAGATGGACACTGGCATCGAAGGCCTTGGCCAGTTGCCAGCCGTAGGTCAGTTCGGCATTGGCGGTGGAACTGCCGGCAGGGGCATAGGGAGGGATGAATTCCGTTCCCTGGCCGCAGGTGATTGAGTCGCCGAGGCACATGATGCGCCGTTCCCTCGGCTCCGGCGGATCGAGAAACTCGCCCCCCTCCGGCAGCACAAAAGCATCCAGCCGCAGAACTCCCTGCCAGGCCTCGTTGCGCCGGACCAGGCGGATCTCGTGCACGGCCTCCGGATCCAGGCCCTCGGCCAGGACCTTGTCGAACGGCCCGTTGGCAAGGTCCACCCGGGGCTTGGGCGCCCCGTCGATTCGCAAGTTAAACCACCCCTCCCCGGAAGTGACCTCCCCCCGCATGCCAATGGCCGGTCCGCGGAAACGGAGGCGGAATTCCGTTCCGGGGAAGGAAAGGACCAGGCTTTCCGCCTCCCGGAGGACGCGCCCCATACAGTCCACCTCGGCATCGGCCGCCGGGACCGCGGCTTCATCGGCATTCACGGAGGCAAACGTGCTTCCAAGGCACAAGCCAAGGAGCAGGAGCCGGCCCACATTAGGGACAGGTAATTTATTTTGCCGGCGGCTGGTGTTAGGGACAGGTGAATTATCGGGATATCGGAGCATGGAGCTGTGGGAAGAAATTTCAGTTTAATTTAGGTATATTTTCGGGAAATTACACGGTTTCCGCGTCCAGGCGCAGGCGGTGCGGACTCGGTACACGCTTGGGAAGGGGATGCATTAGGGACAGGTAAGTTATTGGGTAAGTTATTGTGCAGGCAGGTTTCCGCATTAGGGACAGGTAAGTTATCGAGGCCCAGCCTACAATCGGTCACAAATTTCTGACAAGATTTCAAATGGCCAGCATTGGGCCCGGGGGCTAAACTCGGGTACCATGATACCCCATCCTGCCCCGCGACTCGTTCTGGTTCTCTTCAGCGTACTCCTCCCCTCCCTTGTGCCGGCGGCCGAACCGGCCAACCGGATCGGCTACAACGGCCAGGAACTGTTTCTCAACGGCACCAACCTGGCCTGGAAGTCGTTCGCCAACGACATCGGGCCGAGCGGCTACTCGCCGGACCTGGCCCACTTCGAGCAGGTATTCCGGAAACTGCAGGCCAACGGGGCCAACTCGATGCGGCTCTGGCTGCACACCACGGGCGCCTTCACGCCGGAATGGAACGGCAGCATGGTCACCGGACCGGGGACTGACACCATCAAGGACCTGGGATCCATCCTGGACCTGGCCCGGCAGTACGACGTCGGGATGATCCTCTGCCTGTGGTCCTTCGACATGCTGCGGATCACCGAGGGGGCACCGGTCACGGACCGGAATATGGCCATCCTGACCCAGCCGGCCAACCGCCAGTCCTACATTGACAACTCCCTCATGCCGATGGTGGAGGCATTCAAGGACCACCCGGCCGTGCTTTGCTGGGAGATCTTCAATGAGCCGGAAGGGATGAGCAACGAGCACGGCTGGGACATCACCCGCCATGTCCCCATGGCCGACATCCAGGCCTTCATCAACCTCTGCGCCGGGACCATCCACCGGACCGACCCGGGAGTCCTCGTCTCCAACGGCTCATGGGCTTTCATTGCCAGCAGCGACGTCGGCGAGGGGAATTTCAACTACTACACCGACGAGCGGCTGATCGCGGCCGGCGGCGACCCGGACGGCACCCTCGATTTCTACATGGTCCACTACTACGACTGGGCCGGCCCGGAGCTTTCCCCTTTCAACTACCCGGCCAGCCACTGGGGCCTGGACAAGCCGCTGGTGGTGGCGGAGTTCTATCCCAATTGCCAGTACTGCGGAGAGCACAGTCATGAGGTGCTTTATGAGAATGGCTATGCCGGGGCCCTGAACTGGTCATGGACGGACCGCAATCCGGCGGAGCTGCTGGAGGAGATCGCCTACACCTCGGCCCGCCATGCGGATGACATCCTCCTGGAACAGGTTGGTAAGCCGGAGGTGTCCCTGCTGCAACCGGCGGGCCGCAGCTGGTTCGTGAGCGGAATCCCGGTCGTCCTGGAAGCCGCCGCTAACGATCCGGACGGTGCCGTCGAGCGGGTGGTCTTCTATTTGGACGGCCATGCGACCGGCGAGGACACCACTCCGCCCTACCAAATCGAGCTGGGGGAGCTGTCCACGGGTTCCTACACGGTCTCCGCAGCTGCCATCGACGACCAGGGCCTGCGCTCGGCGACAGCGGAAATTCCGGTCCATGTCGGCCGGCCGGACCTGCTGGAACGCTTTGAGGCGGAAACAGCGGACCTGGACGCGGTCACCGTGGAAACGGACCTCCAGGCCAGCGGCGATGCCTACGCCGACCTGCGCGGATCAGGATCGATTTTGTGGACCATTAATAACATACCGTCCGCCGGGACCTACGACCTGGTCATCGGCTACAACCTCGGCTACGCCACGCCGAAGACGAATCTCTTAAGCATCAACAGCGGATCCGCCGAGGCGGTTGAGTTCAGCGGCCCGGTCGGCCAATGGGCGGAGAAGACCATCCAGGTCCCTTTGCAGGCCGGGACCAACACCCTCGAGATCACGCCCTCCTGGGGGTGGATGTATTTTGATTACATCGCCCTGCCCGGCCTGGGCCAGGCAGCTTCACCGGAAATCCTCAACGTCTCCCTCTCCGGCGATGCCACGCATATTTCCGCCTATGGCCCGCCCGGTATTGAGTACGATTTCCTTTATTCCGCAGACCTGGTGCACTGGTCCGTTCTCCAGTCCTTCACGCCCTCCGTAATGCCGGCCGAGCTGACTGATATCTCCTCCAACGGCCAGCCGTGGCGTTTCTACCGGATCAGCAGCGGCTCAACCGGGCAATCGGGGATACAGTAGGACCTTGACCGCCTTCATCGACTGCAGCAATGCAACCGCTTCCGCGTAGCGGGCCAGCGGCAGTGAATGGGTAATGAGCGCCGACAGGTCGAGGTCCCGGTCGAGGACCGCCTGCAGCGCCCGGTCCGCGGCACCGCGGTTGTGCTCGCCGTAGCCCAGCAGGGAAAAGCCTCCATACCACTGCTGCGGGCCGAAGCGGACCGTCTCCCTGAGAACGCCGAAAATGCCAACCGCCCGCCTTGTGGCCTGCATCAGGGCCTCGATGGAGACCGGCAGGCCGGTGGTGTCGAGGGCAGCGGCAAATGCCTCTTGGGCGGTGCGCTGTTTCGGCAGCGCGGGATCCCCCGGTGGCACCACCACGTCGGCCCCGTGCCGGGCGGCCAGCTTGCGCCGACCCTCCTGCGGGTCGATGCCCCAGATCTCGCCGGCCCCGGCCCGGCGCAGCAGCTGCACCGCGACCAGCCCGGCCGGGCCCAGTCCGGAGACGGCCACCTTGTTCCCGCGAATCAGATCCGGGCCGGCCAGTTGGTCGATGGAAACCTGCACGCACATGGCCAGCTCCAGGGAGGCGATCTCCGACGGCGGAATATGTTCTGGAATTTCCACTACATTTTCCGCCGGCACGATCCCGTGGGTGGCATACAGCCCCGGCCGGTACGGACCGGCATCCCGCCAGACCGCCACCCGCTTGCCGACAAGTTCCCGCGGGGCCTTTTTCCCGGCCCGGACCACCCGCCCGATGGCCTCGTGTCCGGGCTGGCCCGGCCAGTAGGGATACTCCAGCTTCATCCCGGCAAACATGGGCCGCCCCTCGAAGATGTGCATGTCCCAATGGGGACAGGTGCTGATTGCCTCGACCTCCAGAAGGACTTCAACGGCGCCCGGTTCGGGCATCGGCAATTCCACCAGCCCGGCCAGGCCCGGTTTCGTGATCTGCAATGCCTGGAGGTGTTTCATCAAACGTGTATTACTCCCAATCAAGGATCACGCCCAGCACCGGTTCGGATTTGCTCTCGATCAGCTCCCAGGCATCGGCCGCACGCCGGGCCGGGAAGTGGTGGGTGATCAGTGGCAGGGTCTCCAGGTACCCGCCGGCAATCAGGCGGATCGTCTCCTCCATGCGGAAGGGCCGCAGCCCGGAGACCAGCTCGATGGACAACTCCCCGTAGCGCAGCGGCTGCAGGGCCACGCGGTCCTCGGTCCCATAAAAGCCCGCGCTGACCGCATGGCCGAAGCGGTGCAGGACCTCGAAAAAGGATTCCATGACCCCGGCCGAGCCGACCGTATCCACGGCCACCGTGGCCCCGTCCGGAAACAGCCGGCGCGCCGCGGCCACCCAGTCCGGGTCACGGGAAAGGTTGTGGATATGCCGGTACGGCTTGCCGGCAAAACGATCCAGCCGGTCCCCGTGCCGGCCGACCAGCAGGACCTCCGCCCCGCGCCAGGCCAGGGTCTGCGCCGCCCACTGGCCGACCAGTCCGTCGCCCACCACGACGGCACCCTGCCCGATCCCGATCGGGCTACGAACCCCGCAATTGTAACCGACCTGGGTCAGGACCAGCCCGGCATAAGCCAGCGGATCGGGCTGGTCCGGCAGCTTGTAGACCTGCGAGCGCGGCGTCACCGAGGGATTCACATGCCCGGCCCATGACTCGAACATTCCCTCCACGTTGCCGCAGACCGCGAAGACCCGTTCGCCGATCTCAAGGTCTTCGACGTCCGCCCCGACGGCCTCCACAAAGCCGATTTTCTGGTACCCGGAAACGATCGGGAACGGCCAGGGATCGCCTTCCCGGCGCGGGGTGTCCCCGGCAATGCGCTCCCCGCGCAAGTAGGAGCCCTCGGTCCCGTTGCTGATCCAGGAATGGGTGACCCGGACCACCACGTCGGAGGGGCCGGGTTCAGGACAGTCGATGGTGCGGAATTCCACCTGGCGGGGACCTGTGAAGACGACGGCTTGGGCTTTCATGATACGGGGGATACCCACATTTGATAGCGGAGCCTCGGGCCAGCTCACCCTCCCCCCGCGTTTATCGTAAACCCGCTAGCCGGAAATCCGCCGGATCCAGGCCTCAATTTCCGAATGATGGTTCTTCAGGTAATGGCGGAGCCAGATGGCAAAAGCCTCCGGCTGTTCCGCGACCGACTCCATCAGCCCGGGTAAGGCAAACCAATTCACGCTGTCCACCTCCCCGGGGTCCGAATCCACTTCCCCTTCGAATCTCCCGAAATAGACCTCGACCAGCTCGTTCTCCACCATGTCCCGGCCGACCGGTTCGCGGTAGCGGGCCTGGAAGGCGTGGACCAGCCGGGACGCCACCCCCAGTTCCTCCTTCAGGCGCCGGCTCGCGGCCTTCAGGCTGGCCTCTCCCGGACGCGGGTGGCCGCAGGCGGAGTTGGCCCAGAGTCCCGGGGAATGGTACTTGAGCCGGCTGCGTTGCTGCAGCAGCAGCC
>ENA-ORCW01000320-ORCW01000320.1-marine-metagenome-genome-assembly--contig:-NODE-320-length-38229-cov-3.657921_pt1 | contig 38229 bp, 38 predicted proteins | sample MGYA00237784_ERZ508517 | MGnify/ENA primary metagenome ERZ508517 (study PRJEB26187, sample SAMN06268979) | marine metagenome | isolation source: Tt ae E1 feedstock associated aerobic enrichment on... | reverse complement strand
GCCGCTTCGACGAGATCGACGAAGACTTCGCCAGCGACGAGGGCGAGGGCTTCGGCACACTGCCGGAATGGCGTGAAGGCCACCGCGGCTTTTTTGAGCGCAATGGCGGTTATGCGCCGGACATGATGCTTGTTTGCGAGCGGTTTCGCCTGGTCGAAACCCTCGAAATCGATGACACGGAACACTGAGCCATGAAATTCACCCTCTCCTGGTTGAAGGACCATCTGGAAACCGACGCCACGCTCGACGAGATCGTCGAAAAGCTCACCATGATCGGCCTTGAGGTCGAGGAGGTGGACGACAAGGCGTCGCTCAAGCCCTTCGTGATCGCGAAAGTTCTGAGTGCCGAACAGCACCCCGATGCTGACCGACTGCGTGTGCTTTCCGTCGACACGGGCGACGGCAAGCCGGTTCAGGTGGTGTGCGGTGCGCCCAATGCGCGTGCCGGTCTCGTCGGCGCCTTTGCCGCGCCCGGCACATATGTGCCCGGCATCGACGTGACACTTTCCATCGGCAAGATCCGCGGCGTGGAAAGCCACGGCATGATGTGCTCGGAACGCGAATTGCAGATGTCGGACGAGCATGACGGCATCATCGACCTGCCCGAAGACGCGCCCGTCGGCACCTCCTTCGCCGGCTGGGCGAAGCTTGACGATCCGGTGATCGAGATCGGCCTGACGCCGAACCGGCCCGACTGCACCGGCGTTTACGGCATCGCGCGCGATCTGGCGGCGGCGGGTCTCGGCACGCTGAAGGATGCGCCCATTGCGCCTGTTGCTGGGGCCGGTGCCTGCCCGGTCGATCTCACCATCGAGGCGCCGGAGCTTTGCCCCGGCTTCGCGCTGCGGCTCGTGCGCGGCGTGAAAAACGGCCCCTCGCCCAAATGGATGCAGCAGCGGCTTTCGGCGATCGGCCTGCGCCCGATCAACGCGCTGGTGGACATCACCAATTATGTGACCTTCGACCGGGGACGCCCGCTCCACGTGTTCGATGCGGCCAAGGTGAAGGGAAACCTCACCGTTCGCCGCGCCAAAGACGGCGAGACGGTGCTGGCGCTCGACGAGCGCGAATACAAACTGACGCCGGAAATGTGCGTCATCGCCGATGACAATGGCGTGGAGTCCATTGCCGGCATCATGGGCGGCGAGCATTCGGGCTGCGACGAAAACACCACGGATGTGCTGATCGAATCCGCCCTGTGGGACGCGATGAACATTGCCCGCACGGGCCGCGATCTCGGCATCATCACCGATGCGCGCTACCGCTTCGAGCGCGGCGCGGACCCAGAGATGATGGAGCCGGGCCTGGAGCTTGCCACGCAGCTCGTTCTCGACCTGTGCGGTGGCGAGGCCAGCGAAAGCCGCGTGGTTGGCTACAAGGGCTATGAGCCGCGCGGCATCACCTTTCCGGTGAGCGAGGTTGAGCGCCTGACCGGTCTCGACGTTTCAAGCGCCGAGAGCCGCGACGTCCTGAACCGTCTCGGCTTTGCCTCGACGGGCGATGGCGAGGTGTTGGACGTGTCCGTGCCGTCCTGGCGTCCGGACATCGACGGCAAGGCCGATCTGGTGGAAGAGGTGATGCGCATTCACGGCGTCAACGAGATTGCACCGCAGCCCCTGCCCTCCCATGGCGCGGTCAACGGCCAGATCCTCACCGTTCTGCAAAACCGCACCCGCAATGCGCGGCGCGCGCTGGCCGTGCGCGGCATGATGGAGGCGGTTACCTGGACCTTCATCGACGAGGCGCAGGCGAAGCTTTTCGGCGGCGGCGATGCCGCGCTCAAACTCTCCAACCCGATTGCGGCCTCCATGTCGGACATGCGTCCTTCGCTGCTGCCGGGGCTGATTTCCGCCGCGCAGCGCAATGCGGCGCGCGGCTTTTCGGACGTGGCGCTGTTCGAGGTGTCGAGCACCTATGAAAACGACCGCTATGAAGGCCAGCGCCGCGTTGCCGGCGGCATTCGCCGCGGCACGGCAGTGATGGACGGGGCGGGGCGTCACTGGTCGGGCAACAGCGCGGCGGTGGGCGTCTTCGACGCCAAGGCCGATGCACTGGCAGCCCTCGAGGCGGCGGGCGCGCCGGTGGACAAGCTGCAAATCGTCGCCGGTGGTCCCGATTGGTATCATCCCGGTCGCTCCGGCACGATCCGCCTTGGCCCCAAGATCGTGCTTGCCACATTCGGCGAAATCCACCCGCGCACGTTGGAGGCGCTGGATGCGGAGGGACCTGTCTGCGGTTTCGAGGTGTTCATCGACGCGATCCCGGAGCCAAAGGCCAAGGCGACGCGCACCAAGCCGCGCCTCGATCTCTCGCCCTTCCAGCTCGTGCGGCGCGACTTCGCTTTCGTGGTCGACAAATCGGTCGAGGCGGCAACCATCGAGCGGGCTGCGGCAGCGGCCGACAAGAAACTCGTCACCGCCGTGCGCGTGTTCGACATTTTCGAGGGTGCCTCGCTTGGCGAAGACAAGAAATCGGTGGCCATCGAGGTCTCGATCCAGCCGCGCGAAAAGACGCTGACGGACGAGGACCTCGAAGCCATCGCCGGCCGCATCGTTGCCAATGTCGGCAAGCAGACCGGCGGCACGCTGCGGGGGTAGTTCCCTGTCGTCGCAGGGTTAAAAAAGGCGACCTTGCGGGCCGCCTTTTCTTTTGCCGAACGGATCGATAGGGTCTGCCTTCCAATAAAGAGGAGAGGAGAATCCATGTTCCGTTGGGGCGTTCTTTCGACGGCCAGGATTGGCCGCGAGCAGGTTATTCCGCAGATTCAGGATGCCGAGAACGGCGTGGTGACGGCGATTGCCAGCCGCGACGCTGCAAGAGCGGAGGCAGTGGCCGCGCGTTTCGGTATTCCCAACGTCTTTTCCTCCTACGACGCACTTCTTGCCTCGCCGGATGTGGACGGCGTCTATATACCGCTGCCGACCTCCGACCATGTGGACTGGGCCATCAGAGCGGCGGATGCCGGCAAGCATGTGCTGGTCGAAAAGCCGCTGGCGCTCGATGCCAAGGACATCGCCCGCGTGATCGATGCGCGCGACCGAAACAATGTGGTCGTCTCGGAAGCCTTCATGGTCACCTACCACCCGCAATGGCACAAGGTGCGCGACCTGATCGCCGAAGGCGCCATCGGGCGGCTGCGGCATGTGCAGGGCGCTTTCTGCTATCACAATGTCGACCCGGACAACATGCGCAACAAGCGGGAGCTGGGTGGCGGTGGCCTGCCGGATATCGGCGTCTATCCGACGGTCACCGCGCGCTTTGCAACCGGACTGGAGCCGCAGCGTGTGCAGGCCGTCGTGGAGCGTGATCCGACATTCGGGACCGACATCTATGCCAGCGCCAAGGCCGATTTCGGCGATTTCGAACTGAGTTTCTATGTATCGACACAGATGGCGCTCAGACAGAGTATGGTGTTCCACGGCGACAAGGGCTTCATCGAGGTGAACGCCCCCTTCAACACGCCGGATTATGGCGACACACGCGTTACTGTGTTCAGCGCCGATCACAACAGCGCCAGCATTCACCGTTTCCCCCGGGCGCGCCAATATCGCTTGCAGGCCGAGGCCATCGCGCGCGCGGCGCGGGGAGAGGCGGCAACGATCTTTACGCTCGAGGATTCGGTGAAAAACCAGAAGCTGATCGACGCCATTTACCGCGCCGCCGACAAGGACGGCTGGGAGACGGTCTAGGGTCGACACGCACCGGCGCCAGCCGGATGTCAGGTTTGACCGGCAGCCCTGGGCGACAGGAATACGTGACGTCCGATCTGGCCATGCTTGCGCATTTTCCGGGCCCATTTGGGCCGGACATAGGTGGCGTAGTAATGCGTTGCGTTGACCGCCAAAATGTCGTCATCGTCCACCAGTGGATCGATGCCGCACTCCGGTGCGCAGGGCGGCAGCGAGCTGGCAATGCCGACGGCTCGTTCCCAGGCCGGACGGTTTTTCGGCACCAGGGAGATGCCTGTGCAGGCGAAGGAAAACTGGCAACGGTTGCGCCAGCGCGCATTCTGGAAGACGACGCCGCATATGCTGTTCGGATAGGCCCGTGAACTGACGCGGTTCAAGATCACCATGGCCACCGCCTTCTGCCCACTCACCGGCTCGCCGCGCGCCTCGTAATAGATCGCGGTCGCCAGACAGGTGTATTCGGCTTTCTGGCGAATCGCCAAGACGATACGCCTCGGCGACGGCAACCTCCGCGCCAGCATCAGGGCCATTATCGGCCGCGCATGGCCTTCGGAGTGCCACATTGGCGCGTGCGTTACCTCGTAGTCCCAGATCCAGCCCTGATGAAACAGCGACGACAGATAAAGCCCCCCGAGAAAAATTCCTCGGACCATCGTTTTCCAGAGATGTGCTGTCTGCAGGCAACCATGACCCGCAGGAAAACGCCCCGCTTGGTCACAACTTCCATATTCAGGGAGGCATTATCAAATCGGGTTTTGTTAAATTTCGACGGGCGCAGCGCGACCTGCATGCGACGGTGAAGGAAACGGTCGCCACACGAAAACCGAACCGCAAGCCCTCCGGGTAGGCGCCGCGAGCGCCCGGGAAACGCGCAACCGGACACTGAAAGGTCAGTCTATCGACGGATAAGAAGGCCGGGAACCCGCAGCCCGACGGGCGAAATGCTCCACAATCGACACAAATCCCGCCTTGCGCTTGAAAAATCACATTCTTATATACGCGTCGAAGCCGTATGGCGCGTTTCCTCAAAAAACGCTGCCGCGGCAAATTCGTGTGAACAGGGGCTGTCATCTGGAACGCCGGAATGGGTCCTGACAGTCTGCTTAGCGGAGAGAAGACATGGCTAAAGTAATCGGTATCGATCTCGGAACGACCAACTCCTGTGTCGCCGTCATGGACGGCAAGGATGCGAAGGTCATCGAAAACGCGGAAGGCGCGCGCACCACGCCGTCCATCGTGGCATTCACGGATTCGGACGAGCGGCTGGTCGGCCAGCCGGCCAAGCGCCAGGCGGTAACCAACCCCGAGAACACCCTTTTTGCAATCAAGCGGCTGATCGGCCGCCGCTTCTCCGACCCCACGGTCGAGAAGGACAAGAAGCTGGTCCCTTACAAGATCGTCAAGGCGGACAATGGCGACGCATGGGTCGAGTCGCACGGCAAGACCTATTCGCCCTCGCAGATTTCGGCCATGACGCTGCAGAAGATGAAGGAAACGGCCGAATCCTATCTCGGCGAAAAGGTCGAGAAAGCGGTCATCACCGTTCCCGCCTACTTCAACGACGCCCAGCGTCAGGCCACCAAGGACGCCGGCAAGATTGCCGGTCTGGAAGTGCTGCGCATCATCAACGAGCCGACGGCGGCCGCGCTCGCCTACGGCCTCGACAAGAAGGACGGCAAGACCATCGCCGTCTACGATCTGGGCGGCGGCACGTTCGACATCTCGATCCTGGAGATCGGCGACGGCGTGTTCGAGGTGAAGTCCACCAATGGCGACACCTTCCTGGGCGGTGAAGACTTCGACATGCGGCTGGTCGAATATCTGGCCGCAGAGTTCAAGAAAGAGCAGGGCATCGACCTGCAGCAGGACAAGCTGGCCCTGCAGCGCCTCAAGGAAGCGGCCGAGAAGGCCAAGATCGAGCTTTCGTCGGCTTCGCAGACCGAAATCAACCTGCCCTTCATCACGGCCGACCAGTCGGGCCCGAAGCACCTGACCATGAAGCTGACGCGCGCCAAGTTCGAAAGCCTCGTCGAGGATCTCATCAAGCGCACCGTCGAGCCCTGCAGGGCGGCGCTCAAGGATGCCGGCATGAATGCCGGTGAGATCGACGAAGTGGTTCTCGTCGGCGGCATGACCCGCATGCCCAAGGTGCAGGAGACCGTGAAGAGCTTCTTCGGCAAGGAGCCGCACAAGGGTGTGAACCCGGATGAAGTGGTCGCCATGGGCGCCGCGATCCAGGCCGGCGTGCTGCAGGGCGATGTGAAGGACGTTCTGCTGCTCGACGTGACCCCGCTTTCGCTGGGCATCGAGACGCTCGGCGGCGTGTTCACCCGCCTGATCGACCGCAACACGACGATCCCGACCAAAAAGAGCCAGGTCTTCTCGACCGCCGAGGACAACCAGAATGCGGTGACCATCAACGTGTTCCAGGGCGAACGCGAAATGGCCGCCGACAACAAGAGCCTCGGCCGCTTCGACCTGACCGGCCTTCCGCCCGCACCGCGCGGCGTGCCGCAGATCGAGGTCACGTTCGACATCGACGCCAACGGCATCGTCAACGTGTCGGCGAAGGACAAGGGCACCGGCAAGGAGCAGCAGATCCGTATCCAGGCTTCCGGCGGTCTGAGCGACGACGAAATCGAGACCATGGTGAAGGACGCCGAGTCCAACGCCGAGGCCGACAAGAAGCGCCGCGAGGCGGTGGAAGCCAAGAACCAGGCCGAGGCCCTCGTCCACTCGACCGAGAAGTCGCTCAGCGACTATGGCGACAAGATCTCCGAAGAGGAGAAGAAGGCCATCGAAGACGCGCTCGCCGATCTTAAGTCGGCTGTCGAGGGCGACGACGCCGAAGACATCAAGACGAAGACCAATACGCTCGCCGAGGCTTCCATGAAGCTCGGTCAGGCCATGTACGAGGCCAGCCAGGCGGAAACCGCGGAGGCTGACGCCGCGGCCGATGCCAAGGCTTCCGGCGACGACGTCGTGGACGCCGACTTCGAGGAAATCGACGAGGACGACAAGAAGTCGGCCTGACCGGCAAGAGCACCACAAGCGATAGCGATTAGGAGAACCCGGGGTTTCGGCCCCGGGTTTTTTCATGTCTTCTTAAACGTCTACTGCCTAAGCTTGCTCCAGGTCAGAGGACGTCGATCGGTCGAGGAGACACATGATCCGTTACCGGCTCTTCGAGATTTGGCGCTTCTTCGCGGCATTGCTGATCATGCTCTACCATTTCGGGCATTTTGCCCCTGGCAAGGGCCTTGTCGTGAAAAACGAGCTGGAGTCCCTGCGCCTGCTCCTCGATATGTTCTTCATCATTTCCGGCTTCCTGATCTTCACCCGCTACGGCGAGCAGGTCCGCGATGCCAGGAGCTATTCTATCTACCTCTACAAGCGGCTGATCCGCCTCTACCCGCTTCATCTCGCCACGCTTTCCTATTTCGTGTTTGTCGGTCTTCTGGTTCTCTTCGGCGTGCTGCGCACCGGCGGCGAAGCGCAACTTTACGACTGGAGCACATTGCCTTCGAACCTTTTCCTGATCCAGGCATGGGGCGTGGAAGACAATCTCACCTTCAACTTCGTCTCATGGTCCCTGTCGGCAGAGTGGTTCGCCTATCTCTTGTTGCCTGTCATCATCCTCGCCTATCGCGGCGCCGGCCTGACCGGCCTCTTCGGCTTGCTTTTCGTCTGCTATGCCCTTCTGGAACTGATGGTGCGCACCGGTATCATGCCGTTCGAGAGCTGGATCATGGCGGACACCTGGGGCGCCTACCGCACCTTTGCCGATTTCGTGCTTGGGGCCTTGCTCGCGGTTCTCGTTCAGCGCGCGGCATTGCCGATAACCGCCCGCTGGCCGGCCTGGATCGCGATCCTGCTGGCCTGCACATCCATGGCGCTGCAATTCGACATCTATATCTCGCTGCTGATCCTGGCCGCCGCCGTCTTCCTGGCCGGCGTCGTGGAGCGCAACGACCCTGACCGATACACTTATCCGGCCTTTCTGCGGTCGGCTGCCGCCGTCTCCTTCGGCATCTACCTCTGGCATCCGGTCACGGAAAGCATCTTCTTCTCCTACGTCTGGGGCCACCACATCCAATCGCCCTCAATCCTTCTGTTCTTCGCATATACGGGCGGCGTGATGTTCCTCACGGTCATCATCGCCATGGTATCGTTCCGATTGTTCGAAAACGTTCTGTACGGATACTTGTTGAACGCCGCCGGTCTCGCGCGGCGAGAAAGCCGTTCGGGCGCGCCGACCATCTGAGCCGACCGCAAAACTCGCTCTTCATGCGGTTGTCGCCGCCGCATGGCTGGCAATCTGCCGCAAACTATGGCATTCGCTGTCGCGAATACCTAAATAACGGACACTGATCGGGGGAACGGTGTTCGCTCCAAACAGACTATGCGGGACTCTCATTCATGAAGGCAGATTTTTACGAGACGCTCAGCGTGTCGAGAAACGCCGACGAGAAGGAACTTAAAAGCGCTTTTCGCAAACTCGCCATGCGGTATCACCCTGACCGCAATCCCGGCGACGACGAAGCGGAACGGAAGTTCAAGGAAGTCAACGAAGCCTACGAAACGCTGCGCGATCCGCAGAAGCGTGCGGCTTACGACCAGTTCGGCCATGCCGCCTTCGAAAACGGCGGAATGGGCGCGCGCGGTGGCTTCGGCGGCGGCGGCGGCGGTTTCGCCGATATCTTCGAGGACATCTTCGGCGACATGATGGGCGGTGGCGGCGGCCGACGCCGTGGCGGCCGCCAGCACGGCGCGGACCTGCGCTTCAACATGGAAATCACGCTCGAGGAAGCCTTTACCGGCAAGACTGGACAGATTCGCGTGCCCACAGCCGTTGCCTGCGACGATTGTGCCGGCACCGGGGCCAAACCCGGCACCTCGCCGACGCAGTGCCAGATGTGCCACGGCTCGGGCCGCGTCCGGGCCGCACAGGGCTTTTTCTCGATCGAACGCACCTGCCCGCAATGTCAGGGACGCGGCGAGACCATTTCCGACCCCTGCCCCAAATGTTCCGGCCAGGGGCGGGTGGCGGAAGAGCGCTCGCTCTCGGTCAACATCCCCGCCGGCATCGAAGACGGCACACGCATCCGACTGGCCGGCGAGGGCGAGGCGGGACTGCGCGGCGGCCCTTCAGGCGATCTCTACATCTTCCTGTCCGTCAGGCCGCATGAATTCTTCCAGCGCGACGGCGCCGATCTCTATTGCAAGGTGCCGATCTCGATGACGACAGCCGCGCTGGGCGGTTCCTTCGAAGTGGCGACACTCGACGGCACGCAGACGCGCGTAAAGGTTCCGGAGGGCACGCAGAACGGACGCCAGTTCCGCCTGAGCGGCAAGGGCATGCCGGTGCTGCGTCAGCCGAAGGTCGGCGATCTTTATATTCAGGTGGCCGTAGAAACGCCGCAAAACCTTACCAAGAAGCAGCGGGAGCTGCTGGAGGCGTTCGAAGAGATTTCCTCCAAGGAAAACAGCCCGCAATCGGCCGGTTTCTTTTCGCGGATGAAGGACTTCTTCGAAACCTTCGGCGAATAGACAAACCGTGTTAAGAGAAACGGTCGGGTTGTCTTGCCGGGCGTTTCGGATGCGGGCGGGTTGCCGCCGCAAAGAGCGGCTTTGAGGATGAGGTTTTGAAGGAGGACGCCGGAAAGATGAGCAAGGGCATGGATGTGCGCAAAGCGATCGCGGATCGCTTCGGAGAGGAATTGCGCTTCTTTCGCGGCTGGATCGAGCAGCCCAAGGCCGTAGGCTCCATCATTCCGACGAGCGGAACAACGGCGAGGCGAATGGCCTCGATCATCAACACGAATTCCGGCCTGCCGGTTCTCGAAGTCGGGCCGGGCACGGGTGTCATCACCAAGGCGATTCTCGCTCAAGGCGTGAAACCGGGCGATCTCTACGCACTCGAATACTCGCCGGATTTCGTGAAGCATCTGCGTGAAACCTATCCCGGCGTCAACGTGATTCAGGGCGATGCGTTCAACCTCGCTCAGACGCTGACGCAGGCCCTGGGAGAGCGGGCACCGCGGCTTTTCGACAGTGTGGTCTCCGGCGTTCCCCTGCTTAACTTCCCGGTGGAGGCGCGCGTCGCCTATCTGGACTCCCTGCTCGACCGCATTCCCGATGGACGGCCGGTGATTCAGCTCACTTACGGCCCGAAATCCCCGATCCCGCCCGGCCATGGCGACTACACCGTCGAGCATTTCGACTTCGTGCTGCGCAACATTCCCCCGACACAGTTGTGGATTTATCGCCGCGGAAAGCACTGAGGCCGCCTGGCCGGAAGACGCGACCGCGCACAGCCGACATTAAGCCATTGATCGGCGCCAACATTGGCTATACGGCTCTTTCAAAAAGGAGCTGTGGCCCATGACCCCAAAAATCCTGGTTTTCGCGGGATCGATCCGAACCGGCGCCTATAGCGGACAAACCGCCGATGCGGCCGTGAAGGAACTGGCACAGCAAGGTGCCGAAGTGACGCGGATTTCGCTTGCGGACTATCCGCTGCCGATCATGGACCAGGATCTCGAGAAGGAGAAAGGTGTTCCGGAGAACGCCTACAAGCTCGGCCGGCTGATCGACGCTCATGACGGCGTGCTGATCGCCAGCCCGGAGTACAATGCCTCCATCCCGCCGCTGCTGAAGAACACGGTCGACTGGTTGAGCCGGCTTTCCAAGGACAATGGCAAGACGTTGCGCCCCTGGGCCGGCAAGCCCATCGGGCTATGCTCCTCTTCCGACGGCAATTTTGCCGGCATTCGCGGTCTCTACCATCTGCGCGCCGTGCTGATGAACTGCAAGGCCGATATCATCACGCAACAATGTTCCGTCGCCCGCGCCCAGGACGCCTTCGACGAGAAGGGCGGCTTCAGGGATGACCGCACGCGCGGGATGATGGAAGCCGTGTGCAACAGCCTGATCGAACGCGCCAGATTGACATCGACAAGAGTGGGAGCCTGAGCCTATGAGCGACGAGATGCGGGACCGCCTGATTGTGGGCCTCGATGTACCGAGCCTGACCGAGGCCGACCGGGTGGTCGCCGCACTCGGCGACACCGTGTCCTTCTACAAAATCGGCCATCAGCTCGCCTTTGCCGGCGGCCTGAGCTTCGCGCGTGAGCTGGCCGGTTCGGGCAAGAAGATCTTCCTCGACATGAAACTGCTCGACATCGACAACACGGTCGCCAAGGGCGTGGAAAACATAGCCCGCATGGGCATGACCATGCTCACCATCCACGCCTATCCGAAGGCGATGCGCGCGGCGGTGCAGGCGGCCCAGGGCTCCGGTCTGACCTTGCTCGGCGTAACGGTGCTGACCTCCATGGACGACGCGGATCTGGTGGAGGCCGGCTATGCGATGACGGCGCGGGACCTGGTGAAAAAACGCGTCGGCCAGGCGCGCGAGGCGGGGATGGGCGGCATTGTCTGCGCACCGACGGAGGTGGAGGAAATGCGCACCGTGGCAGGCTCCGACATGGCGCTGGTGACGCCCGGCATCCGCCCGGCGGGCAGCGACCACGGCGACCAGAAGCGGGTGATGACGCCGGGCGACGCGATCCGCGCCGGAAGTTCGCATCTGGTGGTGGCCCGCCCCATCGTCGCGGCACAAGATCCCAAAGCCGCAGCACAGGCCATTCTCGACGAGATGGCCGCGGCCTGACAGAGTGGCACTGAAACGGGCCAAGGGAGGAGAAATCATGCCAAAGGGATACTGGATCGCCCATGTCGATGTGCGCGACCCCGAGCGCTATAAGGACTATGTGGCCACGGCCAAACCGGCGTTCGAAAAGTTCGGCGCACGCTTTCTGGCACGCGGCGGCGCCTGGGAGGGGCTGGAAGGCACCGGTCGCGGACGCAATGTGGTGATCGAGTTCCCCTCGTTGCAGGCCGCGCACGATTGCTATAACTCGCCCGAATATCAGGCTGCAAAGGCGATTCGCACAACCGTGGCCGAGGCCGACATGGTTTTGGTCGAAGGTGCGGATTGAAGACAGAACGATCGAGGATCGACCCACGCTCGACAGCCGTACGAATTATGTAATCCGCAACTATCGCCAAACCGATGCGGCGCTTCTGCCCGCGGTGGAGGTGCGCGCCGGCCAGCTCTTCGCCGCGCACGGTTATGCCGAGCTGGCGGCGTCACCCGCCATGGCCGCCGATGCGTTCGACAAGCTCGCTTCGCAGAACCGCACCCTCGTCGCAGCGCATGATACGGATGGCGCCGTGGGCTACGCCATCGCAGGCGCCATCGGCACGTTTTTTCATCTGAAGGAACTTTCCGTTGCCCCGGAGCATGGGCGACGTGGGCTCGGCGGAGCGCTGGTGAAGGCAGTCGTCGCCGAGAGTGTCGCGCGCGGCCTCGATGGCGTGTCGCTCAGCACCTTTCGCGCGGTTCCGTTCAACGCGCCCTTCTACGCGCGCCACGGCTTTGCCGAACTGCCGCTCGAGGACGCTCCCGAAGCGCTGAGAGCGCGTTTTCTCACCGAAGTGCCGCCCGGGATACCACCCGAAAGCCGCCTGCTAATGCTGCGCCGCAACACTTCCGGCTGAACAGCGCGGCTTATTTTCTTTTTTATATCAATATTTTATAGTTCGCTCATTGCTGCAATTCGCAGCTTCTATTGCAACGCAGCAAAAGTCGTTTACTCTGATTGGTATGCAAACGACCAAGGCTTCACCGTCGCGCACGCACATCCTTTGGCGGTCCAGCCGTGGCGAAGGTCCTCCCAGGAAACCTAGCAATGTATTATCAGCTTTATGAATTCAATCACGCCGCGCTCCAGCCGGCGCGAGCTTACGCAGACGCCGTTCGGCTCTTTTACAGCAACCCGATGAACCCGGTTGCCAAGACTTATTTCGGTCGCACGGTGGCCGCCGCCGCCGAGGTCTTCGAGCGCAGCACCCGCCGCTACACCAAGCCCGAGTTCGGGCTTACGGAAACCAGTGTCAACGGGGTGAAAGTTGCCGTTCGCGAACAAACCGTGTGGTCGCAGCCCTTCTGCGATGTGATCCGCTTCAAGCGCGATCTGCCCAAAGGCACACATCCGGGCCCCCGCATCCTCATGGTTGCGCCGATGTCGGGTCACTACGCCACGCTGCTGCGCGGCACGGTGGAAACGATGCTGCCCTATGCCGACGTGTACATTACCGACTGGGCCGATGCGCGCACGGTGCCGGTGACCGACGGATCGTTCGATCTCGACGATTATATCGACTATCTGATCGACATTTTCGACCATCTCGGCCCCGAGACGCATGTGATGGCGGTCTGCCAGCCATCCGTTCCCGTGCTTGCCGCTATTGCCCTGATGGAAGCGCGCGGCGAGAAAAACGTGCCCGCCAGCATGACGCTGATGGGTGGCCCCATCGACACACGCAAAAACCCGACCGCCGTGAACGAACTCGCCGAGCAGAAGGATATCTCCTGGTTCCGCGACAATGTGATCATGCCGGTCCCCTGGCCCAATCCCGGCTTCATGCGCCATGTCTATCCGGGTTTCCTGCAGCTTTCCGGTTTCATGAGCATGAATCTCGACCGCCATATCACGGCGCACAAAGACTTCTTCATGCACCTTGTGAAGAATGACGGCGATTCCGCCGAGAAGCACCGCGACTTCTACGATGAGTATCTTGCCGTCATGGATCTGACCGCCGAATTCTACCTTCAGACGGTGGAAACCGTGTTCATTCGCCACGACCTGCCGCGCGGCCAGATGCGGCATCGCGGCGAACCGGTCGACCCCAGCGCCATCCGGCGCGTGGCGCTGCTGACGGTGGAAGGCGAGAATGACGACATTTCCGGTGTCGGCCAGACCAAGGCCGCGCACGATCTGTGCGTGAACATTCCCGGCGAAATGCGCCATCACTACATGCAACCGGCGGTCGGCCATTACGGCGTATTCAACGGTTCGCGCTTCCGCTCGGAGATCGCGCCGCGCATTCTCGACTTCATGCGCAGCAATCCCGCCGGCGGCTTAAAGACGGGCACACAAACGGCAGCGAAGCCAACACCTGCCAAAGCGACATCCCGAAAGAGCCCGGCCGCAAAAACCTCGGCGAAGACCGAGCCCTCTGCCAAGAAGCCGATCAAACGCGCGCGAAAAACGCCTGCGAAACGCGCCATGCGCGCCAAATCGACCTGATCCTCACGCGCTTCGCTCTACGCCCGACGATCACGTTTCTTCCAACGGCGGGGTCAGTGCGCGTGGCGCCGCCGGGCATTTCTCGCCCATTCGAATGTGCATTTCGGCAACAGTGGAGCTGAAAGCAGTGGCGAGGAGCGGCGCCGGTAACCATAGCTACCAAGATTGTCTGTCTGCCGATTGACAGCGACCCCTCACGTTTCTTAACGTTTCATTAACGATAGAAACGAACGGGGAGCGGCATGATGGCTGCTTGGCGGGGGGTAATCCGCAGCGGGGTCTTTGCGGGCCTGATTCTGACGGGAGCCATGATGGCACCGGCCGGAGCGACGAATCTTATGGAGACTGGCGGGCTGACATCCCAGCCGATCGGCCATTACGAGTTCTGCAAGGCCAACCCCGTGGAATGCTCCATCCGCATGCGCGATGAGGGGCCGGAGCACATGACGAAAACGCTCTGGAAAGCCGTCACCGAAATCAACGCGACGGTGAATCGCTCTGTAAAGCCGATGAACGATATCGACATTTATGGTGCGGAGGAGGTGTGGACCTATCCCTCGACCGGTGTCGGCGACTGCGAGGACTATGTGCTCGAAAAGCGCCGCGCCCTGAAGCGGGCCGGGTTTTCACTTTCCAATCTGCTGATCACCGTGGTGCGCAAGCCCAATGGCGAAGGCCACGCGGTGCTGACCGTGCGCACCGACCGGGGCGATTTCGTGCTCGACAACCTTAACGACAGTGTCAAGCTGTGGAGCGCCACCGACTACCGTTACCTGAAGCGCCAGGCAAGCGACCATACGGGCCGCTGGGTGAGCTTACGCGAGGGCAACAATCCGGTTGTCGGTGCGGTCAGCGAATAATCGATCCAATCTCCAAACTTCGTCACATTTGCCGTTCTAGACTCTGCAAGCATGGGCAAAGCGGGAGTTTTGGATGCATGATCCCAGATCGGAACTTGGCAGACGGTTGTTCTGCCTTGCTGCGGCGCTGCTGATGGCTGCCGGATTTCACACCGGCGCCTCCGCGCAAACCCCTCTCATCGCCGCCGCGGAAAACGGCGATATCGCCGCCCTTCAAAACGCCTTGCAGGATGGCGCGGCCATCGAAGAGCGCGACGAGCGCCAGAGAACGGCGTTGATGGCCGCCGTGCAGGCGAACCGGACCGATGCGGCGCGCCTGCTCATCGAAGCCGGCGCCGACGTCAACGCCAAGGACGGAATCGAAGACAGCCCCTATCTGCTTGCCGGCGCGCGCGGCTATCTGGATATACTGCGCCTGACGCTTGAGCACGGTGCCGACCTTGCAAGCACCAATCGCTATGGCGGTACGGCGCTTATTCCGGCCGCCGACCGCGGCCATGTGGAGACAGTGAGAACGCTCATCGAGGCCGGCGTGAACCTGGATCACGTCAACAAGCTTGGCTGGACGGCCCTGCTCGAAGCGGTCATTCTGGGCGACGGTGGACCGAACCATCAGGCGATCGTCGAATTGCTGGTTAAGGCGGGCGCGGATACCGACATTGCCGACCGGGAGGGTGTGACCGCCTTGCAGCATGCAAAGCGCAGCGGCTATGCGCAGATGGTGAAGACCCTCGAAGCCGCAGGGGCGCAATGAACGGGCCGACAGGTCCCTTCGGCGAAACCGTCTCGCCGGCCTTCGGCGTTGTGCAGGAAACGAAGACGCTTTGCGGTTGAAGGTCTGCGGGTGCGGCGGCAAACCGCCACGCAGTCGGCCGAACCGCCCGACACCCGAACCGACGGCTGGCCGCCGCCCTCTTCTGTTTCCACCGCGCACGATCAGAACGCGGTTCCGCTCGATGCGAAAACGGCCGGGGTCGAGGCGAGCCCCATTTTCCGCCTCCTTGACAACTCATAACTGCAGAGTTATTCGTCCAATACATAGCCCTGTAGTTATAAGTAGCGATGCAGCAACCCCACGATATCCTTTTTCGCACGCTGGCCGATCCGACACGACGCGCCATTTTCGAGCGGCTGTGCCGCGACGGCGATCTGACGGTGGGGGTTCTGACGGCGGGAGCGGGCGTATCGCAACCGGCCGTTTCCAAACATCTCGGCGTTTTGAAGCGCGCGGGGCTCGTGCGCGATCGCCAGGATGGCCGGCAAACCCACTACAGCGTGCAGATCGACGCGCTGGCGCCCCTTGTCCACTGGACGAAGGAAATGAAGAGCTTCTGGCAAAACCGTTTCGACGACCTTGAAGACCTGCTCAACAGGATGGACCAATGACGAATGCCGCGACCGAAACGCTCTCCGTGGTGGTCGAGCGCGAGATTCCGCATCCGCCGGAGAAAATCTGGCGCGCGCTCACACAGCCGCACCTGATCGCGGAGTGGTTGATGAAGAACGATTTCGAAGCGCGAGAGGGCCACCGCTTCAACCTGACCGCCGACTGGGGTGGCGTGGACTGCGTGGTGGAGACCGTGGAACCGCACAGGGCGCTCTCCTATGCGTGGGACACCAAGGACCTGCGGAGCACGGTCAGCTGGACTCTCACGCCCACATCGACCGGCACGCTTCTGCGCATGGAGCAGGAAGGGTTTCAGCCCGATCAGAAACCTTACTATCAGGGCGCAACGGTGGGATGGCCACGTTTCATCTCCGAACTGGAACGGGTTGTCGCGAGGCTCGACTGATACAGCCCGCTGAACCGAAAAAGTTTTGATCCGAAAGACCGAGGAAGACGCATGACCACATCCGAAACCGGCAAATCACCCTCCGATCTGATCGATGAGAAGATTGCGGGGTTGGCGGACTGGCGGGGTGAAACGCTCTCGAAGCTTCGCGCTCTGGTCAAGCAGGCCCTGCCCGACGTGACCGAGGAATGGAAATGGCGTGGCGTTCCCGTCTGGTATCGAGACGGGATGATCTGCACCGGCGAGACCTATAAGAAAGCCGTGAAGATGACCTTCGCTAAGGGGGCTTCCCTCGACGATCCTTCGGGACTGTTCAATGCCAGCCTCGAAGGCAACACGCGACGCGCCATCGACTTCCACGAAGGCGACACGATCGACGAGGACGCGTTGAAGGCGCTCCTTCGCGCCGCCGCAGAACGCAACGCCGACAAAAGCAGATAGGAGCGCACTGCAATGAACTGGAATTTATGGATCCGACAATCTCATCGCTGGATCTCGATTGCCTTCACGCTGGGCGTGATCGTCAACACCATTGCCACGGCCAGCGGGCAGGAACCGCCCGTGTGGGTTTATTTCCTGGCGCTTGGACCGCTCCTCCTGTTGCTGATAACCGGGCTTTACCTTTTCGCTCTTCCCTATTTCGCAAGAAGACGCGCGGAACGGGGTGCCGGCGCGTAGATCGTTTCACCATTTCAAGTGATCGGTGAAGCGATCTATCCTGTCGGTTCCGCCACTTGTGCAACCCAGTGCGGTTGCACGCGACCACAGAGCGCCGAGGAGGACCGTGCATGCCTGCGAAACGAGCATCGGGAAAGCCGAAGAAAGCCGCCGATACACCAAGACTGCTCTCCGGTGGCAATCCGCAGATCGCCAAGGGCGATGGAGATGCACCGGTGCAGGCCTATATCGCGGCCATGCCCGGCTGGAAAAGCGACATGGGGCGCCAGCTCGACACGCTCATCGTGCGCGCGCTTCCGGAGGTTCGCAAAGCGGTGAAATGGAATTCCCCCTTCTATGGCATCGAAGGCCGGGGCTGGTTTCTCAGCTTCCACTGCTTCACCCGCTACATCAAGATCGCCTTCTTTCGCGGCGCCGCGCTCGAGCCTGTGCCGCCCGTTACCTCCAAGGACGAAAACACGCGCTACTTTCACATTCATGAAAACGACGTGCTGGACGAAGCGCTTTTCGCCTCATGGGTGCGGCAAGCGTCTACCCTGCCCGGCTGGACACCTTGAGCCGCCCGCCGCATTGGCCTTCGCAGCGATGAACGGCGCATTCGATCCGCGCGAGGCCGGATATAAATTAGCCGGCTATTTTTCCTGAAATGCGAGCCGGGCGCCGAGAGCCAGATAGACCGTACCGACAACGCGCCCCTGCCAGCGCGCGATAGCGGGATTGCGCCGCAGCCATGCGCCCACGGACCCTGCGCCAAACGCGATCAAGGAGGTGTAGGCCGCGCTCATGGCGACAAAAACTATTCCCAATGTGGCAAGCTGCAGAATGGCGGGACTTCCCGGCTGGATAAACTGCGGCAGGAAGGCGAGGAAGAACAGGGCGGTCTTCGGATTGAGCACCTCGGCCACCAACGCCTGCCGGAACGCGCGCGGCGCCGTGATCGGACGCACGCTGGGCAGGTCGAACCGGTCCGTCTTTTCCAGAAAGGCGCTAATGCCGAGATAGACCAGATAAGCGACGCCGGCATATTTCACCACCGTGAAAGCAAGCGCCGAGGTCATGAGAATGGCCGACAAGCCGACCGTCGCCATGATGGTGTGAACCAGATCGCCGGCGGCGATGCCGAGCCCGGTGGCGATGCCGATGCGGCGACCGCCCGACGCGGCGCGGGCGAGCGTCATCAGCACCGCCGGCCCGGGGATCAAAAACAGTCCCAAAACAACGAGCATGTAGGTCAGCAGGGTCGCACCATCGATCACTTTGTTTCCTCCCAGATTCCGTTCGGGTCGTCGTGACGACTATGCGGCGCGTCCTCCGCCACCGCAAGACCTGGATTTGAACCCGAGCGCGCCGGAGTCATGCGGCCTGCGACCGCATCGCGCCTGCCATGCGATAGGAGATCGCTTCGGCGATGTGGGAGCGCGCAACAGTGTCGGAGCCGCCAAGATCGGCCAATGTGCGCGCAACCTTGAGCACGCGATGGTAAGCGCGGGCGGAAAAGCCGAGCTTCTCGCTTGCCTCGCGGATGAGCGCCGCACACCCTGAATCGAGCTTTACCACATCCTCGATCAGCGCGGCCGAACAGGATGCGTTGGTGGTCCACGCCGGGAGGCCCTGCGCCGTATAACGGACCTGTTGCGCTCCGCGGGCGCGGGCAACCCGCTCGGCAACGGTCGCGCTCGTTTCCGCCCGTTCGGCGCCGCCCACAAGATCGCTGGCCGAAACCGCCGGCACATCGATGCGAAGGTCGACGCGGTCGAGCAGCGGACCCGAGATGCGCGCCTGATAATCCGTTACGCAGCGCGGCCCGCGCCGGCAGCGATGACCGGGCTCGCCGGCCATGCCGCAACGGCACGGGTTCATCGCCGCGACAAGCTGGATGCGGGCAGGATAACTCACTCGATGATTGGCACGGGCAATCACGCATTCGGCGGTTTCGAGCGGCTGGCGCAGTGAATCGAGAACCTGCGGAGAAAACTCCGGCAACTCGTCAAGAAACAGAACGCCGTGATGGGCAAGCGAGGCTTCGCCTGGCCGCGCCTTCAGCCCGCCGCCAACGATCGCCGCCATGGAAGCCGAATGATGGGGGGCGCGAAAAGGCCGGCGATCGGACAGTTTTCCATCCGCCAGCTCCCCGGCGATGGAGGCGATCATGGAGACTTCGAGAAGCTCCCGCGGCGAGAGCGGCGGCAGGATGGACGGCAGGCGTTGCGCCAGCATGGACTTTCCGGCGCCGGGCGGACCGATCATCAGGAGATTGTGCCCTCCGGCGGCCGCCACTTCGAGCGCCCGTTTGGCGCCCTCCTGCCCCCGAATATCGGCGAGATCGGGCACATTGGCCGGAGGCGGACCGAGGGCTGCCTCCGGTCGGCGCATCACCTGAGTGCCTTTGAAATGATTGGCAAGCGCGATAAGGCTTCGCGGGGCGAGAATATCGATATCGGCGCTGGCCCAGGCCGCTTCCGCACCGCAAGCATGCGGGCAGATCAGCCCGCGCTCCATCGCGTTGGCGCCGATCGCCGCCGGCAGGACACCGTTGACCGCAGCCACCGTGCCGTCGAGCGACAGTTCTCCAAGAACGACATAGCCGGCCAACGCATCGGCCGGAATGGCGCCGAGCGCGGCCATGAGCCCCAGGGCGATTGGCAAATCGTAATGGCTGCCCTCCTTCGGCAGATCGGCCGGGGCGAGATTGACCGTCACCTTTTTCGGCGGCATGGAAAGACCGGAGGCATGAAGCGCGGCCTGTACGCGCTCACGACTTTCCGTCACGGCCTTATCGGCCAGTCCGACGATCTGCATCCCCATCTTGCCGGGCGCGACCATCACCTGCACATCGACGGGCACGGCCTCTATGCCCTGAAACGCCACGGTGCACACACGCGAAACCATGCGCCCTCCCCTTGCACGCCGGAAATACAGCCAGAACAAGAATTCCAACCCCGATACAACCGCATTGAAACAGGTTCGCGCGGCCAGATCAAGAACGTTTGCGGAACAAACAAACGCAGAGGTTGCAGATGGATTGCAAATGGTTGTGCGGATGGAACAAAAGCCGGCGGAGCAAGCGCCCGCCGGGCAAGGAGTGAAATACGGCACGGCCGACGGTTGAGCGCATCGGCCCGCCCAGCGACGGTCAGGCGCGCGTACGGCGCGCTTCCACGGCATCCCAGAAGAGCGCGGCAATATCCGCCCCGCCGAACCTTCTGACCTCGCGAATGCCGGTTGGCGAGGTGACGTTGATCTCCGTCAGCCAATCGCCGATCACGTCTATGCCGACCAGCGTGAAACCGCGCTCACGCAGGGACGGGCCGATGCGAGCGCAGATCTCGCGCTCGCGATCCGTAAGGTCCGCATGTTCGGCACGCCCGCCGACATGCATGTTGGAGCGGGAATCGTGCTCGGCCGGTATGCGATTGATGGCGCCGACCGGCTCTCCCTCGATCAGAATGATGCGCTTGTCTCCGCCCCGCACTTCCTTCAGGTAGCGCTGCACGATGAACGGTTCGCGAAACGCGTCCATGAACATCTCCAGAAGCGAGGCGAGGTTGCGGTCCCCTTCCCGCAGATGGAAGATGCCCGCGCCGCCATTGCCGTAAAGCGGCTTGACGATGATGTCGCCATGCTTTTTGCGGAAATCGTCGACCTCGCGTGTGTCGCGGGTGATCAGCGTTTCCGGCATCAGATCCGCGAATTCGGTGACGAAGATCTTTTCAGGACTGTTGCGCACCCAGGAGGGATCGTTGACCACCAGCGTCTCGGGATGGATCCGGTCCAGAACATGGGTCGTGGTGATGTAGTTCATGTCAAAAGGCGGATCCTGACGCAGAAGCACCACATCCAGCTCCGACAAGTCGATCCGCTGGGGCTCGCCCAATGTGAAGTGATTGCCCTGTTCGTCGCGCACCTCGAGTGTCTCTGCCCAGGCGATCGCCTTGCCATCCACCATGGACAGCCGGTCCGGCGTGTAGTGCCAGAGTTCATGGCCCCGCGCCTGCGCCTCAAGAGCGAGCGCGAAGCTCGTGTCGCCGGCAATGGAAACGGTGGAGATATGGTCCATCTGGACCGCGACTTTCAGGGACATGGGATAACGCTCCGGAGGGGATCTGGCGATTCGGCTCCAAGTTCTGCATCCCATTCGTATCGACCGCGGGAGCAAATGTCGGAACCGACAGGGCCAGAAGCAGCTGTATGTCTCCAGCGGAACTTACGCGTTCCACCAGTAGGCCGCAGATGACGGCGCGAGAGCGCTCATGTCAAGCCGTTCGGGAAACATGGTATCGCTGCGCGCACCACCCGGCGAAAGCACCCTTCACAGTATCGCGATATTGGATACGATTCCTAAACAATTTCAGTCCATGGTCCGGAAAATGTGATCAAAAAATCGCCAATGCAATGGAGTATCGATGCAGCCGGCGCCCGCACCTGAACGGACGACAACGGCGGACCAGTCCGACTATGCCTTCACCGATGCGTTGACGGGCCTTGGAAACATGCGTCGCTTCTTCGACAAGATCAATCGGTTGATCGAGGAGCGCGCCGACGATCCGGCCCCGTTCGCCATCGGCGTTCTCGACCTGGACGGCTTCAAGCCGATCAACGATCTTTTCGGCCGTGCCGCTGGCGATGAAATCCTGCAGCAGGTCGCGATGCGGCTTCGCGCGGCCATGGATTCGAATTCCACGGTGACGCGAATCGGTGCCGACGAATTCGCTTTTCTGTTCCCGCTCGTCTTCAGCGAAGAGGCGGCGCGCGAAAAGACAAGGCTTTTGATCGAAATCCTTTCGGCACCCTACGATGTGGGTCAGCGCACGGCCAGGCTTTCGGCTTCTGCCGGCTGCTCGCTCTATTATTCGGAGGAAGAGACGAGCGAGGTGCTGCTGAACAAGGCGGAAACCGCGCTTTATCAGGCCAAACGCACCGGGCGCGGAGCGGTGGTGGTCTACACGCGCGAGATGGAAGAAGCCGCAAAGCGCGTAACCCATATCGAGCAGGCCCTGCGCCGCGCGGTTGCCGCCGGCGAGGTTGAGCCGCACTTCCAGCCGATCGTCGACCTGGAAACGCGCCGCACGGTGGGTTTCGAAACGCTTGCCCGCTGGACGGACCGGGATCTCGGCCCCGTTTCGCCTGGCATCTTTATCCCCATCGCCGAGGAGCGCGGCATTATCGGCCAGCTCTCCCAACTTGTGCTGCGCAAGGCCACGGAAGCCGCCCGCGACTGGCCGAAAGATCTGTTTCTGTCGTTCAATCTATCGCCATCGCAACTGGTGGACCACAATACGGGCCTTCAGATTCTATCGATACTGGAGCGCACGGGCTTCGATCCGCGCCGCCTCGAGATCGAGATCACCGAAACCGGGCTGATGAACGATCCCACCTCGGCACGGCGCATCGTGGAAGATTTGCGCCGGGTCGGCATCCGCGTCTCGCTGGACGATTTCGGCACCGGCCAGTCCAGCCTCGGACGGCTGCGCGAATTTCACTTCGACAAGCTGAAAATCGACCGCGCCTTCGTGGCCTCGATCCTCGACGACCGTCCGTCGGAGCACATTATCCGCGCCATTCTCGCCATGTGCGAGGGATTGGGCATGGATGTGGTTGCCGAAGGGATCGAAGCCGAAGCGCAAGCCGATCGCCTGGTGCAATTCGGCTGCGCCGGAGGGCAGGGGTATCTTTTCGGACGTCCCTGCAATGCCGATGCGACACTAGGCTATCTGCGCCAGAACAACGAATCGCCGGCCCAGCGCAAGGCCAGCGTCTGACCCGACCCGGCGGCAGGTCGTCACCGCCTGTTCAGGCAAACCCTGGTATGCCCGGCACGGATGAAACCGAGTTTCGCAGCGGCGGCCTTCGACAAGTCGAGGATTCTGCCGCGGACGAAAGGTCCGCGATCGTTGATCCGCACGATCACGCTGCGGCCATTGCGCTTGTTGGTGACGCGGAGTTTCGTGCCGAAGGGAAGCGTGCGATGCGCGGCGGTCATGGCCGCCGGGTTCATGCGCTCGCCGGAAGCGGTTTTGGAGGTCAGCGCGTACCATGACGCACCGCCGCACTGTGCGAAAGCCGGCGCGGAAAACACCGCAACCAACAGAGCGGCTGCCGGCGCGGTTATCGCGCCGCGGGAAAGTCGCCTATGCATTGTCTGGTCCTGGGATGCTCGTTGTGGCGCAATTAGCGGCCAAATGCGGCAGGGAAGGGGCAACTTCCCCGCCGGCAGGCCGAGAGCCGGAACGATTGCAACAGCCATGTGGGAAAAGCCCTTGTCGGTCGCGATGATGCGCGGGGCGGGCGCACCCTTAACGTGGGGGTAACCAGAGGCTGATACCCGCCGGTGATGAAACGGGTTTTGCTCAAAGCCGCGATTGCAACTTGTCTCTCCATCATCGCATCGCTGGCGATATGCTGGATCGCCCTGCGCATCGCGGGCAGTTCCATGAGCTGGTTTCCGGTGTTCATGAGCACGCTTTGCCCACTGCTGATCGCATTTCCGGCCAGCACCTATACGTTCTACCAGAATCACAGGATTGCACGGGCGCACCGAGACCTCGAATCCGCCCATCGCGAACTGGCGGGCGTCTATCGCAAGCTTGCAGCGGCGGCGCGCGTCGACGACATGACCGGACTGCTCAATCGCAGCACCTTCATTGCAGAGCTGAATCAAACCGGCCGGGGCGGCGCCGGCGGCGTTTTCCTCGCCATCGACGCGGACGACTTCAAGAGGATCAACGACACCCATGGACATCTGGCCGGAGACCGCGCACTTCGCGCCATCGCAGGCGTAATCCGGGATGTCGTAGACGGAGAGGGAATTTCCGGTCGTATCGGCGGGGAAGAGTTCGGCGTTTTCGTGGAATCGGCAACGCTCGCCCGCGGCGAAGCGCTTGCCGAATCGCTGCGGCGCGGCGTCCAACGCCTGGTGCTCCGTTCGGGCGAGAACGAAATCGCCCGGTTGAGTGTCAGCATCGGCGTCGCCTGCAGCGGCACCCGCGCAGACTTCTCCGCTCTCATGACGATCGCCGACAAGCATCTCTACAGGGCGAAACGGCGCGGCCGAAATCAGGTCTCGACTCCGGACTCGCCGCCCGAAGCGGTGCATCTGCGGACGGTATCCTGATCCCCGTAAGCCGATATGGAACCTCGGCGAGACCGGCCGCGCACACTGCTCCAGGCGAACCATAGAAGCCTGACCAATATGCCCGCGCACCAGCAGGCCGGCAGGAATGCAAGCGCGATGCCGCGCTGTTTTGTGACCTACGACGCGCCATGAACCAGATAGGCCCCGGCGAAATCGGCGGCGATCATCGCCGCGAACAAACCGGCAAGAAACGCGAGCAGCATGAACGTCGCGGCTTTCCACTCGCGCGATCCGTAGAGATAGACGGCGAGGCCGACAGGTACGAACAAAACCGGCCACCACATCGCGGCGCGGCGTCTTCGGCCGTCGCGGATTTTCGCATCGGCCATCTGCCACCATGACACGAGACAGACGATCCCGATCATCTGTATAATGTCGTTCGGCGTGAGACCCGGTTGCCGTACGGGCCAGAAGCACCAGTCGGCCAAAACACCCGCGGCGACGAAAAGCAACAACAGGATGTATGCGGCCGTTCTGCCGGTCACTCGGACAAGCTCATATCGTTCCCGTTTGCCCGTACGCTCAGGACAGGACCTGGAAATACTGGGCGATCCAGACAATCTGGACGACCAGCGCGATGAGCACGAAACCCAGATGAAAGCGCCTGTTCGTTACAAACATGGCGACGATGGAGGCACCGATCATAGCCACCTGCCTGATCGGATACTCGGCCCCCAACGCTCTGAAATGTTCGGCGCCCTTGGCCAGCGTGTCGAGTATGTCGGCTGCGTAAAGCGTGGCCAGCAGGCCATAAAACCATTTCTGTCTGGAGTGAAAATAATCCGCATAACCGGAGTATTCGCTCATTTGATCCGGAAACAGCAGCGCGCACACGAAAAAGAACAGCGCCGCGTAAAGGATGACGAAGACGTAGAGCTCGAAGGTCCAATGAGAAATACGCATGAGCCCGAATTCGAACCACCAGAAATGCACGACCGCCAGAAACAGAAACAGGACCCAGCCCAGGTGGACGGAGTAGATCTGGCTCTTGCTGGGGTGTTGAACGAAGCGGGCGAGGCCATTCAGCAGGCGCGCCAGGCTCAGCCCCATGACGACACCGAGAATCACACGAATGTGGATAACCTGATCGGCATGGGGTGCGGGTTGCTCCATCTTCGACCTGTTGCCTCCCGCCATCCCGGTTTCGGTCTCGATCCGTCGTCAGGCTGCTGTCGCGCACGCACTGTCGAACATCACCGATATCAGGCATAACATAGCCAACTCAACCTCGCTTTCCACCGACCGGATGCCGAATGGATGCGTTTGGCGCGTTGAGACCCCTCGACCGGAGCGATAGGGTTGCGCAAACCGCTGGGAGGGTCGCGATGCAGTGGAAACTCGATGAGACCGTGGAGACATTTGCCGGGCGCGTCGCGGCCGGACGTTGCGGCGCCGGCCCCGCGCTGGTGCTGGCGCATGGATGGCCATGGTCGTCGTTTTCATGGCATCGCGTCATTCCGGAGCTGGCAAAGCACTTTCGCGTTCACTGGTACGACATGCCCGGCTACGGGCAGTCGGAGAAGAGCGCCGAGCAGCGCACATCGCTCGACGTGCAGGGCCGCGTTTTCGCAGAGATGCTGACACATTGGGACCTGGAACGGCCGATTGTCGTCGCGCACGACATGGGCGGCGCGACGACGCTTCGCGCGCACCTGCTGCACGATTGTGCGTTTCAGGGCTTCGTTCTCATGAACGTTGTCGCCATGCGCCCATGGGGTTCGGCGTTTTTCGAGCATGTCGGGCGTCACGTGGACGCGTTTCTCGGCTTGCCGCCGCACATTCATCGGGCGGTCGTTGAGGCCTATATCGAAGGAGCGATCGTCAACGAGATCGATCGCTCGGATTTCGAGCAGCTCGTTGCGCCATGGATTTCGGAAGAGGGGACGGCCAGCTTCTATCGGCAGTTTGCGCAAGCCGACGAAAAATACACTGCCGAGGTCGAACCGCTGTTCGGGCGGATACGCTGTCCGTCAAAGATCATATGGGGCGAGGAGGATCCATGGATCCCGCTGGAGCGCGGCAGGGCGCTCCATGCGCTTATCCCGCAGGCCGCCTTCGAAACGCTTCCCGGCATCGGACACCTGCCGCAGATCGAGGCTCCGGATCGGGTGCTGGGCCTGCTGCTGGAGGCCTGTTCGAGATTCGCCAAGGCCTGACGAAACGTCGCGGCTCAATCGAACAATGCGGTTTTTGAGAGAAATGGTGCCCAGGAGAGGACTCGAACCTCCACGCCTCGCGGCACACGGACCTGAACCGTGCGCGTCTACCAATTCCGCCACCTGGGCAGGTGTGCGATGCCGATGTAAGGGCCAAGCTGTTCCGTGTCAACGCGGATTCTTCCTGTTTGTCAGGAAAATGGGCAAGGCTCCGCCGCGCCAGCGCTTAAATGCGGCCGAGGGCGCTTTCTAGCGCCCTCCAACCGTCAATCAGTCCTCCAGAACCTCTTTCGAAGCCACGGTCGAATCGGCATTCAGCTTGTAGACGATGGGGACGCCGGTGGCGATCTCCATCTTGACGATCTCCTCGCCGGACAGCCCGTCCAGCGCCATGACGAGGGCGCGCAGCGAGTTGCCATGCGCGGCCACCAGCACCGTCTCTCCACGCAGAACGTGCGGCAGAATCTCGTGCAGAAAATAGGGCCAGACACGCGCGCCGGTGTCCTTCAGGCTTTCGCCGCCGGGGGGCGGGGTGTCGTAGGAGCGGCGCCAGATATGCACCTGCTCCTCGCCCCATTTTGCACGGGCATCGTCCTTGTTCAGGCCCGACAGGTCGCCATAGTCGCGCTCGTTGAGCGCCTGATCGCGAACGGTCTCCAGATCCTCCATCCCCAACTCCTTGAGGATGTGATCGTTGGTGACCTGGGCGCGCGACAGGACGGAGGTGTAGGCGATGTCCGGCGCGAAGCCACGCGCCTTGAGGCGGCGGCCCGCATCCTTCGCTTCCTCATGACCCTTTTCGGTCAGGCCCGGATCGCGCCAGCCGGTAAACAGGTTCTTCAGGTTCCATTCGCTTTGACCGTGACGAACGAGGATGAGGGTACCGGACATGGTTCGTTCCTTGTTGCTTCGTAATAATGGGATCAGTTGAGCCCGAGCACGTCGAGCATGGAATACAGACCGGGCTTGCGGCCATGCGCCCAGAGCGCGGCCTTGGCCGCGCCATGAGCAAAGATGCCGCGATCCTCGGCCTGATGCGAAAGGGTGATGCGCTCGCCGGAGCCCGCCAGAAGAACGGAATGCTCACCGACAACGGAGCCGCCGCGCAGCGTGGCGAAACCGATCGTGCCTTCCTCGCGCGGACCGGTCTGGCCGTCGCGCACGCGCACGCTCTTGTCCGCCAGCGCGATTTCACGACCGCGTGCCGCCGCCTCACCAAGCAGCAGTGCCGTGCCGGAAGGCGCATCCACCTTGTGCCGATGGTGCATTTCAAGAACCTCGATGTCGAAATCGGAGGCCTCCAGCGCGCGGGCGGCTTTCTCGACCAGCACCGCGAGCAGGTTGACGCCGAGACTCATATTGCCGGACTTGACGATTGTGGCGTGGTGTGCAGCCGCCTTGATCCTCGCCTCGTGTTCGGGCGCGAAACCGGTGGTGCCAATCACGTGAACGATCTGTGCCTGCGCGGCATAGCCGGCAAATTCAATGCTCGAATCGGGCGAGGTGAAGTCGAGCACGCCATCGGCTCTGGCAAAGGCAGCCAGCGGATCGTCGCCGATGAGAACGTTGATCGTTCCGATTCCCGACAGCTCGCCCGCATCCCGGCCCAGAAAAGTCGAGCCGGGACGCTCGACGGCGGCGGCAACGCGCAGCCCGTCCATCGCATGGACGGTGCGGATCAGCGTCTGGCCCATACGGCCTGCCGCTCCGACGATCACAAGCCCCATATCCGTCATGCCTTGGTCTCCTGTGGCGCGGCGATGCCGTCGTCTTCTGTCGTGTTGGCGAGCAGATTCTCGCCCTTCTGGCTCTGCATGCGGTGGAAACGCGCATAGATGCCGTGCGGTTTGCGCATAAGGCTCTCATGCGTGCCTTCCTCCACCAGGTGCCCCTCTTCCAGCACCACGATGCGGTCGGAATTGACCACCGTGGAAAGCCGGTGAGCGATGACCAGCGTCGTGCGTGTTTCCATAATGCCTTCCAGCGCCTGTTGCACGCGCGCCTCCGATTCGTTGTCGAGCGCGGACGTCGCTTCGTCGAGCAGGAGGATCGGCGCATCGCGGACAATGGCGCGGGCAATGGAGATGCGCTGGCGCTGACCGCCAGAGAGATTGGCGCCGTTCTCACCCACCAGCGTGTCATACCCCTCGGCTTGCTGGCGGATGAACCCGTCGGCGAAAGCGAGCCGGGCCGCCTCTTCAACCTCGGCATCCGTGGCGTCCGGACGTCCGTAGCGGATATTGTCGCGGATCGTGCCCTCGAACAGATAAGGCTGTTGCGAGACATAGGCGACCGCGCCGCGCAGCGAATTCTTGGTGACGGTGGATATATCCTGCCCGTCAATGTCGATCCTGCCGCCATCGAGATCGTAGAAGCGCTGAAGAAGGGCAAAGAGGGTCGATTTCCCGGCGCCCGAAGGACCGACGATCGCCGTGGTCTCGCCCGCCTTGGCAACGAAGCTGATGCCGTGCAGCACTGGCAGGTCGTCGCCATAGGAGAACGCCACTTTGTCGAAGGTGACCGTGCCCTTCTTCACAGCCAGCGTGCCGGCGCCGGGTGCGTCTCGCTGCTGGGGCTCGGTGTCGAGGATCTCGTAGATCATGCGGGCATTCACCAGCGCGCGCTCGAGATTGACCTGCACACGGGCAAGCTTGCGCACCGGATCGTAGGCGAGCAACAAGGCGGTGATGAAGGCGAACACCGAGCCCGGCGGCTGGGCACTGACGGACGCGCGCCAGGCCGCGTATCCGATGACGCCGGCGATCGCCAGACCGGCGAGAAGTTCGGTTATCGGTCCGAGCCGCTCGGAAACGCGGGCGATCTTGTTGGAACGGTCCTCGGCATAGCCGATCAGCCCGGACATCTTGTCCGAAAGCTGGTTTTCCATGGTGAAGGCCTTGATAATGGCGATGCCCTGCACCGATTCCTGCATCGCGCCCAGAAGCCGGGAGTTTACATCGACCGCCTCGCGGGTGACGCGGCGCAGCCGGCGCATCAGATAATTGACCGCGTAGATGAGCGGCGGGCCGATCACCAGGGCAATCACCGACAGCAGGGGATCCTGCATCACCATCACGGCGACGAGGCCGATCAGCGTCACCAGATCGCGGGCGATGGAGGCGACCGTCATGTTGAGCAGGTCGCGGATGCCGGTCACGTTCTGGCTGATCTGGGCGGCGAGCTGACCGGAGCGCGTGACGGTGAAATAATCGATGCCCAGACGCATCAGGTGATCGAACAGGCGCTGCTGGTAGCGTGCGACGATGTTGTTGCCGATCTTGGCCAGCATCACCGACTGGCCGTAGGTGGCAAAACCGCGGATCGCAAAGGCGGCGACGATCGCGCCGCAAATCCAGCCGACAAGCTCCCAGCGCTGGCGGTAGAACACCTCGTCGATAATGTCGCGCATGATCCAGGCGCTGAAGGCCGTGGTGGCGGCGATGGCCAGCATGCAGACGATCGCGATCAGATAGTGTCCGATATAATCGCGGCCGTTTTCCGCGAAGATACGGCGAATGACGGGAATGACCTCGCCCACATCCGCCTTGTTCTTTCCAAGCTTCAAAACGTCCGTCCTGTTCAACCGGGCTATCGCATGGTGCTTTTAGAGCATTTTGCAAGCAGGCGAAATCACCTGGCTTCATGCATGTGAGGCGTAAACGAGCGGATGGGGTGCAAGTTCGGGCCGGGCCCGAAACGCTCCATAGCCGCCTGGCCGACAGGCTATGCCCGTTCGATGACGCGCATGCAACGCTGAATCGGGTGGAACGGGGCGGGGGTCATCCCGCTTTCCAGCGCCGCCCCTGTGTTTCGATGCCGAAACGGACGGGCGTGCGAGCGTAGGCGGCAAGCCCCACAAGCGCTGCCTTTGGGTGCGTGATCACATAGACGGGGATGGCTTTCACCAGGGCGCTGTGCGGAGCCTTGTCCTCGAATGCCGCCTTGAACTTCCCGTTCTTGAGGATCGGAACGATCTTCTGGGCGATGCCGCCGCTCAGATAAACACCGCCGCGCGCCATGAAGATCAGCGCCATATCGCCAGCGAGCCGCCCCAGATAGGTGACGAAAAGATCGAGCGTTTCGACGGCGACCGGGTCGGAGCCATCGAGCCCGGCGCTGCTGATCTCGGCCGGTGTTTCGTGCGTCGGCGTGTTGCCGTCGGCGGCGTTGATCGCCCGGTAAAGGTTCACCATACCGCGCCCGCACAGGATCTGCTCGGCCGCGATGCGGCCCTCGATGCGCTCCAGATGCGGGAAGATCTCAAGGTCGCGCTCGCTGCGCGGTCCCAGATCCACATGGCCGCCTTCGCCGGGCACCGGAAACCACGTGTGTTGCGCATGCACAAGCCCGGCCATGCCGAGCCCCGTTCCCGGGCCGAGAACCACACGGCTGCCCGTCGCTTCAGACCTGCCGGGGCACACCATTTCCAGATGCTCGTCGTCGAGCGCCACCACGGCCAGCGCCTGCGCCTCGAAATCGTTGATGACGACGATATCGCTGAGGCCCATTGCCTCCATCATCCGACGTGGGCGCACCACCCAGTCGCAATTGGTGAGATCGATCTCGTCGCCATCCACCGGGCCGGCCACCGCCAGAACCGCCGATTGCGGCAGGATCGATGTACGGTCGAGAATGGCGCTCTGGATCGCCTCGTCGATGGTTTCGTAATCGGCCGTCTGAACCACCGGAAAGGTTTTCGGCTCAGCGTTGGAATCCACGAGAATGGCAAACCGCGCATTCGTGCCGCCGATATCGCCGATCAGGACAGGAAATCGCAGCGCTGTATCGTTTTCATTCTTGAAATGCATGGCACAGTTTCTGGCGACTTGCCGCTCCGAAAAGGTAGATCAAAGCGGGATTAAATCGGTTAAAGGCGTAACGCAAGCGCATCTGACCGAAAAGTCGATGCGCCTGCTGCTTCGAATCCGGATCCGTTCTACTCAAAGCCAGGTCGATTGGTTGGTCTCGGCACCTGAGCCGGCGGCATCGCCGACAGAACGCTCGCCGGGCTCACCGCCTGATAGCCAAGCGCGGGCAGATCTGCCGTTGCGGCCTGCGGGACGCCGCCCCGGCCGGCAACGGTGACCGCTGCTTCCGATACGGGATTCGGCGCCTCGAGCACGACGCGGCAAGCGGAAGGCAGCGCGGCCATGGTCATGACATCGCGAGCCTTCGGCTTGGCCGGTCCCTTGGCCGGCTTCCACGGTTCTTCCGTAAACCACCAGGCCAGCGTGTCGTCGCACCCTTCGCTGCGCGGCGGCGGATTCTGCGATTTGCAGCCGGGAGAGCCGGCCGGGCAGCCGATGCGCACATGGAAATGGTAATGGTGTCCCCAGAAGGGGCGGATCTTGCTGAGCCAGGAGCGGTTGCCGCGCACCGTGTCGCAGAGCTTTTTCTTGATGCCGGGATGCACGAGGATGCGCTCGACTTCCGGGTAGCTCGCCGCGCGATGCAGGACAGCCTCATGCGCTGGCGTCCATTTTTTGTCGTCGACATAAAGCGATCCCTTCTTGAGCATGGAGATCGCACTGATGCGCTCACGGTCTGCCACGCTCATACGCTTTGCCGGCATTTCGGTGAACCAGATATCGGCGTCCAACCCGATCTGGTGCGAGGCGTGACCGGTGAGCATGGGTCCCCCGCGCGGTTGCGAAATGTCGCCGACGAGCAGGCCACGCCAACCATCCTGCGCGGCCTCCCGCGACAGCCGCTCAAGCATGGAGATGAGTGCCGGATGTCCCCAACGGCGATTGCGCGACAGGCGCATAGCCTGCCAGTTCGGTCCGTCGGGCGCGATGGCGACGCCGCCGGCGAAACAGCCCTTGGAATAAAACCCGTGTACGGCCGGACGGGTGGCGGCGGGCAGCGTCTTCGCACCGAAGAGCTGCTTGGCCAGCGGCTCGGCCCCGGCGGTCGCAACCGCAGCGGAGAAACCGAGCAAAGTCATGGCCGCCAGTTTCAGAATCCGTTGGAATCGCATCGTTTCCTCGTTTTCGACCCGCCCTTCGATCATCGAAGCATAACACAGCTTGCGATTCGCTTACCCGTTCGGTTTACGATTCTTCCGTTCGCCAGCGTCCTTCCGCCCACATGGCATCGAGCGCGGCGCGATAGTCCGGATGACGCATCCGGTAGCCGGTGGCCTTCAGCCGTGCATTCGAAACACGCTTGCACTCACCGTAGAACGACCGTCCCATGGGGCTCAGATCGGCATCCTCGAAGGCGATTTCGGGCGGTGCCGCCTGCCCCATCAGACCGGCGGCGTGGGCCACCACATCCTGCGGCGGGCAGGGCGCATCGTCCGTAACGTTGAAAATGCCGGTTTCGAACCGCCGGGCCAAATGGGCGGTGGCTCCGGCGATGTCGTCCACATGGATGCGATTGAACACCTGGCCCGGCTTGACGATGCGCCGCGCCTTGCCCAACTCCAGGTTGCGAAAGGCGTTGCGGCCCGGTCCGTAAATGCCCGAGAGGCGGATAATCGCGACGGGCAGGCCGATCTTCTCCCCCATTTGCGTCCACTCGGCCTCGGCGACAAGCCGCTGTTTCGAGCGTTCCGAAACGGGCGTGCAGGTCGCCGTTTCATCCACCCATGCGCCGCCGTGATCGCCATAGACACCCACTGTCGATAGATAGCCGATCCATCTGAGCGCCGGCATGGCGGTCGCGATGGTCCTGTGTGCCGCAGTCAATACGGGTTCTCCCGACGCATCCGGCGCGATGCTGACGACGAGATGCGTGGTGCCGGCCAGCACCGCTTCCATATCGGGCGAAAGCGCGCCGCCGCCCTGAAACACATGCGGCGCAAGGCCAGCAGCCTTCAGCCGTTCGGCGTTGTCGGCGCTGCGCGTGGTGCCAGCGACGAACGCCGCCTCGCCGGCGAGCTCACGCGCAATGGCCCGGCCCGAATAGCCCGCGCCGAAGATGAAGAAGGTCTTGGTCATGATCGCCCGTCCCATTCGGCTTGAACATCCACATCGTTTTCCTGCGGACGCAGTTGCGTTTCAAGAGATGCGAACGCTTTTTCATCGAGAAGCCTCGACAATGCCCATACGGCCGCGCCGCGCACAAGCGGCGCTTCGTCTTCCGCAAGCCGCCTGCATGGAGCGATCAACACCGCTTCGCCCGAATTTCACGCCGCGATCAGCACATTGCGGATGAACCGGTCGCGCCCGATCCGCTTGACGGGCGAGCCGGAGAAGAACGCACGGAATCCCGCGTCATCCAGTTCGAGAAGCGTGGAAAGCGGCGGTTCTTTCAGATCCTCGCGCGCCTGCAGTTTCGCCTCGGCGGCATCCTGCGCGAACTTGTTCCACGGACAGGCGGCGAGACAATCGTCGCAGCCATAGATGCGGTTTCCCATGGGGGCGCGGAACTCGCGCGGGATCGGGCCCTTGTTCTCGATGGTTAGATAGGAAATGCAGCGCCGCGCATCGATCTGGTAGGGCGCCGGAAACGCTCCGGTCGGGCAGATATCGAGACAGGCGCGACACGAACCGCAACGGTCGTGCTCCGGTGTGTCGGGTGGCAGTTCGGCGGTGGTGAAGACAGAGCCGAGAAACAGCCAGGAGCCGTATTCGCGACTCACCAGGTTGGTGTGCTTGCCCTGCCAGCCGAGCCCCGCCTCACGGGCGAGCGGCTTTTCCATTACCGGGGCGGTGTCGACGAACACCTTCACGTCCTCCCCGGTACGGGCGGCGAGTTTGCCGGCAAGCTGTTTCAGCCGACCCTTTATGACATCGTGATAATCGCGGTTGCGCGCATAAACCGAAATCGCTGCCCGATCCTTGCGTTCCAGGATTTCGAGCGGATTCTCATCCGGCCCGTAGTTCATGCCCAGCATGATAACCGAACGCACATCCGGCCATAGATCGCGCGGATGGGCACGGCGATTGGCCGTTTCCTCCATCCACCGCATGCTGCCATGGCGGCCTTCCTTCAGGAATTGGCCGAGCTCGGCCGCACGCGACGGTGCGGTTTCCGCAGACGCCACCGCGACGGCATCGAAACCCAGCGCATGCGCCTCTTTCTCGACGAACGCGCGAAGCCGGTCGGCCTGCGCGCCAGACATCAAAAGTCCAGGTCCGCGTAATGGGAGACGGGGGAGAGCCCGCGCACGCGGTCGGCCAGGATGGAGCGGAAGGATGGGCGCGATTTCATGCGCGAGTACCAGTCGCGCGCCGCCGGATAGTCGCGCCATTCGATCTCGCCGAGATAATCGAGCACCGAAAGCGCGGCCGCAGCGGCGAGATCCGCGTAGGAAAGGCGCTTTCCGGCCATCCAGTCGCGCGTGCCGGCAAGCCAGTTGGTGTATTTGAGATGCTGACGGACATTGGCCCGCGCGGCGCGAATGGCGGCGGAATCCGGCGAGCCGCCGCCCTCGGCGCCCGCCATCTGCGGCTTGAGGGCCCGCTCGCGCACCAGATGCCGGGTGACATCGGCATCGGTCTTGACCAGATACCAGTCGACAAGGCGACGAATTTCCGCCCGATCGACCGAATCTTCGGCCATCAGACGCTTTTCACGCTTCAGCGCGCCGCGGGTTTCGTCCAGATACTCGGCAATAACCGTTGCGCCGACGATCGGGTGATCGCCCTCGGCCAGAAGCACGGGGATCGTGCCGGCCGGATTGAGGGTGAGAAACTCCTCGCGCCGTGTCCACGGGCGTTCTTCGATCAGGGCGAGTTCCTCGCCATACTCACCGAAGGAAAGCCGCACGAAACGGCAGGAAGCGTATAAGGGATGATGAAAGAGCGTCAGCATGCGTGGGCTTCTACAGGAAGGCTCTGGCCATTTCATGGCCGTGGCGGTAATCCTTCGATTACCTGATTCTGCGAGTTCTTCCCTCAGCTATAGGGGGAGACTTCCCAGCTGACAAGCAAGCCTTGATTGAGGAGCGAACATGACGGATCAGACCATCGTGGGAGCCCTTCTTCTCGGCATCCTCGAGGGGCTGACGGAATTCATTCCCGTCTCCTCGACCGGACACATCCTGCTCGCCGGTCATTTCCTCGGCTTCGAATCCACCGGCAAGGCCTTCGAGGTTCTGATCCAGCTTGGCGCGATACTGGCCATTCTCAGCGTCTATGCCGCCCGACTTTGGCGAATGCTGATCGACCTGCCGCGCGACCCGGCCACGCAACGCTTCGTGATCGGTATCCTGATCGCCTTCCTGCCGGCGGCGGTTATCGGCGTGCTGGCCTACAAGATCATCAAGACGGTCTTTTTCGAAACCCCGCTTCTGATTTGCGTCATGCTCATTCTCGGTGGCTTTGTGCTTCTCTGGGTGGACCGCTGGGCGAGCAAACCGCGCTACAGCGACATCACGAAATTTCCCCTGCCCATGTATCTCGGCATCGGTCTTATCCAATGCCTGTCGATGATACCCGGCACGTCGCGATCGGGCGCGACGATCGTCGGCGGACTTCTGATGGGAGCGGACAAGCGCTCGGCGGCGGAGTTTTCGTTCTTTCTCGCCATGCCGACAATGACGGGCGCGTTCGCCTACGATCTCTACAAGAATTACGATCTGCTCTCGGCGGCTGATTTCAAGATTATCGCCATCGGCTTCGTCGCCGCTTTCCTTGCGGCGCTGATGGTTGTGCGCTGGCTGCTCGGCTATGTGTCGCGGCGCGGCTATGCGCTTTTCGGCTGGTGGCGTCTGCTCGTTGGAAGCCTTGGCCTGATCGCTCTGCTCGTCTGGGGCTGAGTGCAGCCTGTTTCACAAACAGGCAACAAAAAAACCCGGCGCCAGGCCGGGTTTTTCGTGAGATGGATTGTGCGAACGCTCAGCTGACCGCGCCGTTAATCCAGGCCGAAAGGGCCGTCTTCGGAGCGGCACCGACCTTCATGTCGGCCACTTCGCCATTCTTGAACAGCATCAGCGTCGGGATCGAACGCACGCCATACTGCGCTGCGATCTCGGGATTTTCGTCGATGTTCAGCTTGGCGATCTTCACCTTGCCGCCCAGCTCGGAGGCAATCTCGTCGAGTGCCGGGGAGATCATCTTGCACGGGCCGCACCATTCGGCCCAGAAATCGACAACCACGGGCTCGGCGGCCTGCAGCACATCAGACTGGAAGTTGTTCTTGTCCGCCTTCACGGTGGTCATGGAAATCTCCTTATCGGCAAATCTGTTCCACTAGATGTGGGGGGCGCGCGCGGTCACGTCAAGCTCTCTTGTGTCACGCTCCCGTGAGTCGTTCAAGCGCGGCCCCAAGCCGCTCTTCGGAGACGGGCAGAAGCAAGGGGGCTTCGGTGAAGAGCAGGGCGGCTTCGACCCTGCGGTCGGGATAAAGCGGTTTCAGAAGCTCCGCATAAAGCGCGAGCTGCGCCACATAGGCGGCGGGCGCTTCATCCAATGTTTCAGGGGCAGGCCGGTTGGTCTTGTAATCGACGATCAGCACCGCGTCTTCGGTGACCGCGAGACGGTCGATCTTGCCGGAAACGGCATGGCGGCGCTCGCCGAGCGTCAACGCTCCCATCACGGAAATCTCTGCCCGCGAGCCCGGTGCAAAGATTGCGCTGAAACGGACATCCTCAAGGATTCCAAGGACCGAACGCCAGACATTTTCCCGCTCGGATTCGCTCCAGTCGCCGCCAACGCGTTCCAGATAGCGCCGCGCCGGGGCTTCGCGTCCGCCCTCCGGGCAGTCGGGCAACAATTGAAGCAGCTTGTGTACGGCCAGACCGCGCTGAACCGCAAAGCCGGGCTTTCGCTCCCCGTCGAGCACCGGCGAGCGCGGCGAGGGAACCGGCTCGTAATCGGCTTCGATCAGCGCGCCGGCCCGCGACGGTGAAAGCGGGCGAGGCAGGTCCGGTGGCATTGGCGGCGGGGTCAGCAGAGCGTCGGGCAGCGCCGTATCGGACACGGCCGCAACGTCCGGTTCCGCCGCTTCCCGCTCGACAGGCGCGGCATCGCTTACCCGGTAGCGATAGACCGGCGCGCAGATTGCCGGACGATCCAGCTCAATGGCGGTTTCCGAACCCGAAAGCGCCTGCCGCACGACATTCTGCCAGGTCAGTGCCTGCGGTTCGCGCGCTCCATGATAGCCGCAGACGATCAGCCGGTCCTCGGCGCGCGTCATACCCACATAAAGAAGTCTGCGGTATTCTTCCTCCGCCTTGACTTTCGCATCCGCCTCGAAGGACGCCGCCACCGCGTTGGACACATCCTTGCCGGCGCGCCACAGGAAACCCTTGCCCTGCCAGCCTTCGCGGCGCGGCGAAAACGGCATCAGCCTGGGCAGATGCTGTGCCACGAACGGCGCACTGCCCGGATCGACCAGAAACACCACCGGCGCTTCGAGACCCTTGGCGGCATGAACCGTCATGATGCGAAGTTCGTCGCGCGTCTGGTCCATCTCGCGCTTGATTTCCGGTGCCTGCCCGTCGAGCGCCGAAAGCAGCGCCTCCAGACCGTTCAGCCCGGCCCGCTCGCCCGCGAGCGCGAAGGACAAAAACTCGTCGAGAATGTCGTTTGCCTCATGGCCGAGCCTTGCGACGAACAACCGGCGCGCGCCTTCCCGGTCGGGACCGCCGGAAAGCAGCGCCGCATAAAATTCGAAAGCCGGCTTGAATGCAGCGTCGTTCTGCCAGCGCTGAAGCGTATCGACCATGCCGGCCACCGCAGGATCCTGCAGTGCCTGCGCCCGCATGGCGTCGAACAGCGGCACCGCCTTGCCCCGGTTCCAGGCGAGCCGAAACAGACGCTCTTCATCCATGCCGAAGAGCGGGCTTTTCAGCACCGCGGCCAGCGACAGG
>ENA-ORCW01000319-ORCW01000319.1-marine-metagenome-genome-assembly--contig:-NODE-319-length-38251-cov-4.240242_pt1 | contig 38251 bp, 33 predicted proteins | sample MGYA00237784_ERZ508517 | MGnify/ENA primary metagenome ERZ508517 (study PRJEB26187, sample SAMN06268979) | marine metagenome | isolation source: Tt ae E1 feedstock associated aerobic enrichment on... | reverse complement strand
TGCGTCGTCGGGTGAACTGGACAACAGCGATGCCTGCCGCCAGATCCTCAAGCTCCGCAAGGAAAAGGCGGCCCTGCTGGGCTACTCGAACTTCGCCGAGGTGAGCCTGGCCCAGAAGATGGCGCCCGATGTGGCCGCCGTCGAGGAAATGTTCGAGACGCTGCGGACCGCCTCGTGGGACGCTGCCGAACGGGACATGCAGGAGATCCACGAGCTGGCGATCGCCTCGGGGCACACCGGCCCGATCGCGCACTGGGATGTCGCCTTCTGGGCAGAGCGTCTGCGGGAACGCCGGTTCCAGTTCACCGACGAGGAACTGCGGCCCTACTTCCCGCATGAGCGCGTCCTGCAGGGGCTGTTCGATCTGGTGCAGCGGCTGTTCGGCATTCAGGTCGTCGCCGCCGATGACGAAGCCCCCCGCTGGAACGACGATGTCCGGTTCTTCAAGGTTCTGGACGACGACGGCACCCACATCGCCTCGTTCTACTACGACCCGTATTCGCGGCCGGAGGACAAGCGCGGCGGTGCCTGGATGGACACCTGCCTGGGCCGGCGTCACTTCGACGGCCAGCTGCAGGTTCCCGTGGCGCACCTGGTCTGCAATTGCACGCCACCGGTCGGCGACAAGCCGTCGCTGATGACGTTCCGCGAAGTGGAAACGTTGTTCCACGAGTTCGGGCACGGCCTGCAGCATATGCTGACCACGGTCGATTACCCGGAAGCGGCGGGCATCAACGGCGTCGAATGGGATGCGGTCGAGCTGCCCAGCCAGTTCATGGAGAACTGGTGCTACCACAAGCCGACGCTGCTGGGCATGACAAAGCATTTCGAGACGGGCGAGCCGCTGCCGGACGAACTGTTCGAGAAGATCGTCGCGGCCCGCACGTACCGGGCCGGCTCTCTGATGCTGCGTCAGCTGACGTTCGGGATGACCGACATGCAGCTGCACACGGTCTTCGATCCGGACGGTCAGGAGAGTGTCTTCGACGTGCAGAAGCGGGTCATGGAGAAGACGTCGGTCCTGCCGATGCTCCCCGAAGACCGCTTCCTCTGCTCGTTCCAGCACATCTTCGCCGGCGGCTACGCGGCCGGTTACTACAGCTACAAATGGGCGGAAGTCCTCAGTGCCGATGCGTTTGGAGCGTTCGAAGACGCCGGTCTGGACAACGACGACGCGGTTCGCGAGACCGGTCGCCGGTTCCGCGAGACGATCCTGGCCCAGGGGGGCAGCCGGCACCCGATGGATCTGTTCAAGGAGTTCCGCGGACGGGAACCGAGTCCCGAGGCCCTGCTGCGGCACAACGACCTGCTGAAGTAGCCATCGCAGGTCGAGAAAGTTCATGCTCCGTCGGCGGCAATCGGTTGTCGTCGGCGGAGCCGGTTCCCACGGAAGCGGTCCCATCCGGACCGACAGGAGAGGCAGCGTGTCCGTCGAATTTGACAGCCGTTCGCAGCTGGCGGCCGAGCGGCTCATCGCAGCGTCGCTTGAAGAAGACCTGCACGACGTCGGCGACCTGACGTCGCAGGCACTGATCGATGCCGACGCCACCGGATCGGTCGATATCGTCGCCCGCGCAACCGGCGTCCTCTCCGGAATGCCGATCGCCCCCCTCGTCTTCTCGAAAGTCGACGCGCGGGTCACGATCGAGGAGCGGATTCCGGACGGCACCCTGCTCTCCCCCGGCGATGTCGTGGCGACGGTCTCCGGACCGGTGCAGGCCCTGCTCTCGGGCGAACGGACGGTGCTCAACTTCCTGACGCATCTGAGCGGCGTCGCCACCCGCACCCGCGCCTTCGTCGACGCCATCGCGGGGACCCAGGCGACGATTCTCGATACCCGCAAGACCCTGCCCGGCTGGCGGGATCTGCACAAGTACGCCGTCCGCTGTGGCGGCGGAGCCAATCACCGCATGGGACTGTTCGACGCGGTCCTGATCAAGGACAACCACCTCGCCGCGTGGCGGGATGCTCACCCGACGGCCACCATTGCCGAGGCGGTCCGGCACGCCCGGGACGTCTCCCCGACGTGCGAGTTCGTCGAGGTGGAAGTCGACACGCTCGAGCAGCTTGCCGATGCCCTGCAGGCCCCCCCCGACATGGTCCTGCTGGACAACATGACGTGCGACCAGATGCGCGAGGCGGTCGCCATGCGAAACGACACCGCCCCCGAAGTGCTGCTGGAGGCCTCGGGAGGAATCACACTGGAGACCGCAGCCGGGATTGCCCGCACCGGTGTCGACCGCATCAGCGTGGGGGGACTGACCCACTCGGCTCCGGCTCTGGACCTGGCGTTCGACTGGTCCGCCGCCTGATCAACCAGACCGCCAGTGAGAGGACAGCGAACACGGGGAAGACCCACTTCCACACCGGGGGCCCGAACACGACCGTCGCGTTGAAGATCATGAAGACGAACAGGCCGTGCAGGATCACCAGGTATGTCGGCGGGAGCGGCCGGCGGAGCACACAGGCACGCCAGCAGACGCCGACATCGGCCAGCCACAGCAGGCTGAAGACGTAGTTGACGTACAGACCTCCCCCCCAGTGCCAGCCGGTTACCGCGGCCGTCTGCCGGGCGACGTGCTCCCACGCCGCGGCGGCATCCCAGGCATGGGCGTAGTGAAACGCGACCAGGACGTGCAGCAGATTGGTCACGCCGCCCATCGTCCAGACGAGACTGAGCCACCGCGGTGGAGACTGACCGGGTCGATGGAGGTCGCGCAGCCAGCGCACGGCCCAGGCGGCGATTGCTAGGCGCGCGGACCAGACAACAAGCAGGTTTCCCATCGGGTCGTCCAACGCAGCCCCTTGCAGTGGTTCGATTTGTGGGGAACAATCCATTGCCGGACGCAACCGGACCACTGAACTCCAGCGGTGCCGCATCTCCGGAGTCCGCCGAGCGTTCCGCCCGATTCGTCCAGTGTGGCGACGGGTGATCCATTCCGCCAATCATGGCAACCGCGATCGACATGAGCGACAACACGTCATCACGATACCTCAATCGCGAGCTGAGCTGGCTCGAATTCAACCAGCGCGTGCTCGACGAAGCCCTCGACCCCGAGATTCCGCTGCTGGAGCGGCTGAAATTTCTGGCGATCACGGCATCGAATCTGGACGAATTCTTCCGCGTTCGGGTGGGAGGTCTGCAGCTGATGGTGCGGCAGGGTTTGACCCGCCGGGACCCGTCAGGAATGACGCCGCAGGAACAGCTCGATGCCATCGCGGCCCGCGTCCAGAAGATGGCCGACGACCAGTATGCGTGCTATCTGAATGATCTCGAGCCACAACTCGCCGAAGCCGGCATGTGCCGCATCCGCCCGGAAGACCTGACCGGCACGCAGCGGGATGTCGTCGAGCACGTCTTCGACTCGGAGATCCACGCGATCCTTACGCCGATGGCGGTCACTTCGACGGGCGAGTTTCCGCTGCTTCCGAACCAGATGCTCAATGTCTGCGTCCGTCTGGCCCCTGCGGAGGATGCCCCGGACGAGGACCGCTTTGCCGTCATTCCGTTCGCCCCGGCGTCGTCCCGATTCATCTCGCTGCCGGCCGAGACCGGCTACGCCTACCTGCTGCTCGAAGATGCTGTCGCCCAGTTCGCAGGCCGGTTCTTCGTCGGCGAAACGATTCTCGAATGCATACCGTTCCGGATCACCCGCAATGCCGATGTCTCGGTGCGGGAAGATTCCGCGTCGGACCTGCTGGTCGAGATGGAGCATGTCCTGGACGAGCGTCGGACGGCAAGCTGTGTGCGTCTGGAGATCGCCGACAACGCCTCGGAGGAACTGCTCGGCTTTCTGCAGGAAGCGCTGGAAATCACCGACAAAGAGACCCTGCAACTGGCCGGACCGCTCGACCTGTCCGCGTTCTTCCGGCTGACGGATCGTCAGGGCTTCGATCACCTCAAGTACGATTCATGGCCGGCTCAACCTTCCCCCGACTGTCCGACGGGTGCCTCGCTGTTCGACGTGATCGCCCTGCAGGACGTGCTGCTGTATCACCCGTACGAGAGTTTCGAACCGGTGGTGCGTCTCATCGAAGAAGCCGCCAACGACCCGGACGTCCTCTCGATCAAGCAGACGCTGTACCGCACCAGTCGCAACAGTCCCATCGTGGCCGCCCTGATGCGGGCCGCCGAACGGGGCAAACAGGTGACCGCCATCGTCGAACTGAAGGCCCGATTCGACGAAGCCCGCAACATCGAGTGGGCCCGGGCCCTCGAGCAGGCCGGCGCCCAGGTGATCTACGGCGTCAAGGGGCTGAAGACGCACGCGAAGACCTGCATCATCGTCCGCCGCGAACCGGACGGCATCCAGCGGTACCTGCACTTCGGGACGGGCAACTACAACGAGGCGACCGCACGGCTGTACAGCGACGTGAGCCTGATGACCCGTGACGAGGAGCTCGGCGACGATGCGGTGGCGTTCATCAACGCGATCACCGGCTACTCGCAGCCGCAGCCGTACCGCAAGCTGGCGGCCGCCCCCATCGGCCTGCGGGACGCCCTGCTGGAGATGATCGCCAGCGAAACCGAGCGCAAAAAGCAGGGGCAGGAAGCCCGCATCATGGCCAAGGTGAATGCCTTGGTCGACCCGGCACTCATCGATGCCCTGTACGAAGCGTCGCAGGCGGGCGTGCAGATCCGCCTGAACATCCGCGGCATCTGCTGCCTGAAGCCGGGCGTCAAGGGGCTCAGCGAGAACATCGAAGTCATCAGCATCGTGGACCGGTTCCTCGAACACGCCCGGATTGCGTACTTCCATCACGGTGGCGAAGGACGGGTCTTTATCTCGAGTGCCGACTGGATGCCCCGCAATCTCGACCGACGAGCGGAACTGCTCGTCCCGGTGGATGACCCCGCGTGCCGCCAGCGGTTGATCACGATCCTGGAGACGTACTTCCGGGACACGGTCAAGGCCCGCAGGCTGCTGCCGGACGGCTCGCACGAACGGGTCGTCTCGAAGGACGACAGATCGTTCCGGGCTCAGGAGCGACTCTACAAGGACGCCCGCGAAGCGATTGCCCGGGCCGAACACCAGCGGAGGACGCTGTTCGAACCGCACCGGCCCGGCGAAGCGTAGACGGTCTTCTGCAAACGGAAAACCGGGTCACACGCCCTGGAGCGGAGTGACGGGCGTGGTCTGGGAGGGCCTGAGGATTCGGGTACCCGCGGTTGCTCGTCAACCGCGGCCGGCGCAGCCGGCAAGAGGCCGACACACATTGGGCGCACATGCTTGCCTTCAAGGGCAGGGATGCCATCCTGCATCGCCCCGACGTTCATCCTCCGCACTGCCGAACCGACATGACGACTCCATCGACGCCAGCGGGCGGTTCCGCCGAGTTCAAGGCGATGACACCATGAAGACATTGCTGCTGATGCGGCACGCGAAGTCGAGCTGGGACGATGCGTCGCTGCCGGACCACGATCGACCGCTCAACGCACGGGGCAAGAAGGATGCGCCTCGGATGGGAGAGTGGCTGGTTGCACAGGATCTGGTTCCGACACTGATTGTCTCCTCGTCGGCCCGACGCGCCCGAAAGACGGCGGACAAGGTCGCGGCGGCGTGTAGCCACGCGGACGACGTCTCCCGTGAACCGTCACTCTACCACGCGGGTCCGGAAGACTGGTACGCGTTTGTCCGGACACTTCCCGCAGACGTAGACCGGGCCCTCTGCATCGGCCACAATCCGGGTCTGGAAGAATTTGTCTACCGGTTGACGCTGACGTACGTCCGGATGCCGACCGCTGCCATTGCCCACATCCGGCTGCCCGTCGATGCCTGGTCCGAGCTGGACACCGGCATCGATTGCGAACTGGTGGACGTCTGGCGTCCAAAGGAACTGCCGGCCTGACGCCGCTGCCATCTCCGGAGACATCCCCCCACACACAGACCGCGGTCCGGGTGATCGCGGACACGAGACCGAAAATGCTTGCGAAACGGATCATTCCCTGCCTGGACGTCCACGCCGGCCGTGTGGTCAAGGGCGTCAACTTCGTCAACCTGCGTGATGCAGGCGATCCCGTCGACATCGCCGCCCGCTACGAATCCGAAGGCGCCGACGAACTGGTCTTCCTGGACATCACCGCCAGTCACGAAGAACGAGACATCATTCTCGACGTGGTGCAGCGAACGAGCGAACAGGTGTTCATGCCGCTGACGGTCGGAGGCGGCATCCGCACACTGGACGACATCCGCAACCTGCTCAACGCCGGCTGCGACAAGGTCTCGATCAACAGTGCCGCGGTGAAAGATCCCGACTTCGTTCGCGAAGCGGCCCTGCGGTTCGGCAGCCAGTGCATCGTCGTCAACATCGACCCCAAACGGGTCGAGAAGGATGGCAAGGAATTCTGGGACGTCCACATCAACGGTGGACGCAAGCCGACCGGCCTCGAAGCGGTCGAATGGGCCCGCGAGGTCGAGCGGCTGGGGGCCGGCGAGATCGTGTTGACCTGTATGGATGCCGACGGCACCAAGGACGGCTACGACCTCGAAATCACCCGCGCCGTCGTCGATGCCGTCGAGATCCCGGTCGTCGCCAGTGGCGGAGCCGGCTGCCCGGAGCATCTCTATCAGGCGGTGACGACGGCCGGTGCCAGTGCGGCCCTGGCGGCGAGCATCTTCCACTACGGCGAATACACGATCGAAGAGACAAAGCGGTACATGGCCGAACGGGGTGTCCCGGTCCGGCTGTAACCGCCGCGTCTGCCGTCATTCCGGAATTGCCGTCCTGCGGATCGCTCAGGCAGTCGACCGGTCAGGCAATCGTGACCGACTCGTCCAGGTAGACGTCCTGAATCCGGTTGAGCAGCTGCACACCTTCGCTCATCGGACGCTGGAACGCCTTGCGGCCGCTGATCAGCCCCATGCCGCCGGCACGCTTGTTGATCACCGCCGTCCGCACCGCCTGGGCCAGGTCACCGGACCCGGACGACGCGCCACCGGAGTTGATCATGCCCACCCGCCCCATGTAGCAGTTGGCGACCTGATACCGGCACAGGTCGATGGGGTGGTCGGACGTGAGCTGTTCGTAAACGAGCGGCGAGGTCTTGCCAAATTTGATCGCGTTGTAGCCCCCGTTGTTCTGCGCCTGCTTCTGCTTGATGATGTCCGCCTGCAGTGTGACGCCCAGGTGATTCGCCTGCCCGGTCAGGTCCGCCGAGACGTGGTAGTCGGTTCCGTCCTTGAAGGCGCTGTTCCGCAGGTAACACCACAGGAAGCAGGCCATGCCGAGTTCGTGGGCCCGAGCAAAGCACTCGGCGACTTCGGTGATCTGCCGATCCGCTTCTTCGGAGCCGAAGTAGATCGTCGCTCCGACCGCCACAGCCCCCATGTCGAAGGCCTGCTCGACCTGACCGAACATGATCTGGTCGTAGTGGTTCGGATAGGTCAGCAGTTCGTTGTGGTTGACCTTCACCAGAAACGGAATCTTGTGCGCGTACTTGCGGGCCACCTGGCCCAGCACCCCGAGCGTCGAGGCCACCGCGTTGCAGCCCCCTTCGATTGCCAGCCGGACGATGTTCTCCGGGTCGAAGTAGTCCGGGTTCGGCGCAAACGATGCTCCGGCGGAGTGCTCCACCCCCTGGTCGACCGGGAGGATCGACATGTAACCGGTGCCAGCCAGCCGGCCGTGGTGAAAGATCGCATTCAGACTCCGCAGCACGCGGGGGTTGCGATCGGTCTGAGTGACGACGTTGTCGACGAAATCGGGCCCCGGCAGACTCAGCCGCGAACGGTCGATTGTCCGGCATTCGTGTTCCAGCAATCCGGGAGCTTCCGCCCCCAGAAGGTCTTCGATCCACTGAGACATGATCGGGCTCCGTAGCAGAGGGATCTCCGGCTGTGTCGACCGGCGACGGTCAGGGCCCATCCCCTCGACCGCATCCACACCAGAGCAACTCGAATGCCGGCGGTTTTGCGGCCGATCCGCCAACTTCAGCATACCGGGGCGCGACGAACGGGCGCAGTGACTGCTGCAGATGTGCCCCGGTGCACATCCGCACCTGCCGCGGCTGACGACGGACGTCCCACGGCAACGAACAAAGGCCCGGATGCGACAGGTCGAGGGAGTGCAGCAGATTCAGTGCACTTCGTCGCAGGTCCGGGTCGATCCTGCTGAGGTGGGCTGCATGGCGTTCTTCCCTCTGCAGCAGGTCATCGCGGAGGGAGACCAGTTGCAGTTCAAGCTCGCGCGGGTCGGGTCGCTGGTGAAGCTGAGTTGCGGCGTTATCCTGTGTCATCGGTCGTGCCTGTCACCGGCGCTCGGGGCAGAGGCGGTACAGTGCCATCTCTGAGGACGCAGGCCGCGGCCCGCAACGACAATCCCTTCATGCGGTCAGACTATTCGCAGAGAGTGAACTTTCTGCAAATCTCCTGCCATGTCTGGCCGCGCGTCACACGGTCACATCGCATCGGACGACTCACGGTCCCCAGGAGCGCGAACACTGATGTTCCATCTTCCCAAACGACCGATCAAACGGATCGGATTTGTCTCATTCCGGATCGCGGGCACGGACGGCGTGAGCCTGGAAATCGGCAAGTGGACCGAGATCCTCGAACGGATGGGCTACGAATGCTTTTTCATCTGCGGGCACAGTGATCGCCCGGAAGAGAAAACCTTCCTGATCGAAGAAGCCGACTTCCGCCACCCCGACGTCGACCTCATCAACCGCGAGAGCTTCGGCAACATCCATCGTTCCCCGCAGATCAGTGAACTGATCCGGACGACGGCGACAAAGATCAAGGAGAAGCTGTACGCGGCCCTGCAGGCAACGAATGTCGATCTGCTGATCGCCGAGAACTGCCTGACCATCCCGATGAACATCCCGCTTGGCTCGGCCCTGGAGGACCTGGTCGTCGAGACGCGGATCCCCTGCATCGCCCATCACCACGACTTCGTCTGGGAACGACAGCGGTACGCGGTCAGTGCCGTCAACGACTACCTGCGGGCGATCTTTCCGCCGCCGCTCTCCGAGATTGCGCATGTGGTGATCAGCACGGTTGCGGGCGAGGAGTTCGGCCGCCGGACGGGGCTGCCGTACCATGTCGTCCCGAACGTGATGGACTTCGAAGTGCCGCCGCCGGAACCGGACGACTATTCGCAGGACTTCCGGGAGTCGTTCGGTGTCGGTCCGGATGACTTCCTGATCCTGCAGCCGACACGTGTCGTCCCCCGCAAGGGGATCGAGCACACGATCGAGCTGATCCGCCGCCTGGACGATCCGCGGTGCCGGCTGATGATCACGCACGATCACACTGACGAAGGGGATGCGTACTTTCATCGCATCCGTTCGTACGCGGAGCTGCTGGGGGTGGAGATCATCTTTGCGACAGAGCGGATCTGCAGCCGCCGCCGCATCAAATCCGACGGACGCAAATGCTACTCGATCTGGGATGCCTACCCGCATGCGGATCTGATCACGTACCCGTCGACGTACGAAGGATTCGGCAATGCGTTTCTGGAGGCGATCCACTTTCGCAAGCCGATCTTCTGCAACCGGTACACGATCTTCATGACGGATATCGCACCGCTGGGCTTTCAGTGTGCGGCGATGGACGGGTTCCTGACGGACGAGGTGGTGGAAGAAGTTCGCGCACTGCTGCTCGACAAAGAGCGGCAAGAGGTTATGGTGGAGCATAACTACGAACTCGCACGTCGTTACTTCTCGTACGATCGCGTCGAGAACGAGTTGCGTAGCCTGTTGTCACCTCCCTGGGCCGTCACTCCACATTGATGCCGTACTTGCCGTCGACGTTGCTGCGCATTTGGAATGCGTGATCGCGAACGACTGGCCGCGGCAGTGGAACCGGCCCCGGAGAATCCGATGTGACGGGCGCGGTCCGCGCCGTTCATCTGTTCGATTCCCTCACCCCGAACCGCCTGCCTCGCACGCCCTTCGGGGGGAGTTTGCGCAAAGGTTCCTCTCATGCTTCCACGATTTCGACACATCCTGATTCCTGTCGACTTCACCGAGAAGAACCGGGCAGCTCTCGAGATCGCCTTCGAGATGGCGGCACACAACCGGGCCCGGGTCACTCTGCTGCACGTTATCGAAACGCTCGACGCCATCGGTGACGACGAAGACGTCCAGACGCTCTACGACCGCCTTGCCGTCCGCGCGAATTCGGAACTCGATTCGCTCATCCAGCGGTTCAGCGATTCCGGACAGGACGCCGAGTACAAAGTGCGTTACGGCAAACGGGTCCACGAGATCGTCAGCTATGCGGCTGAGCGTGACGTCGACCTGGTCGTCATGAGTTCGCATCCGATCGACCGGCAGCATCCGGTGCAGAGCATCGCCACCGTCAGCTATCAGGTCTCCCTGCTGTGCGAATGCCCCGTCCTGCTGGTGAAGTAGCTCCCGCAGCCATGATGACGGACCGGTTGATCGACCGGCCCACCTGTACGGATCGCAACGGCTGCGACGCCGGCCAGGGCAGAAACCGGCGGCGATCAACCGCAACTCGGGATCCCTCTCAAGCCTGTTCGTTCGCGCAAGCTACGTTTCGCCAGACGCGACGCCGACGTTGCGCCCTCACTCTGACGGTGTGGCGGCCGGTCTGACCCACGCATGCTGGACGGCGCGAATCCCATGAAAGTCCCTGTCGACCGGACGTTGAACCGCAGCGGCCTGAGCGAGGTTTCCTGGCCGATCATCGGCGGTGGCTTCGCCGTCGGTCTCCTCTGCGGGGCCGTCTGGCTGATGAGCGAACGCGGAGCCAGCTCCGCCGAAACCGCCCACACCGAGCCACCGGCCACCGACCAGTCGCTCGATGTCCGCATCGAGAACGAACGACTCAAACACCAGCTCGAAGTCGCCCGGCTCGAGGCTCGGATTGCGGAACTGGAGCGGCAACTCGCACTCTCCCGCGCAGCAGCCACTACCGTCTCCGAGCCGGTTGCAGCCGCACCGGCCCCGGTTCCATCGTCCCGCCCCGCTCCCGTGGGGGGATCAACGACCGTTCGCCCGCGGACGGCCCCCCGCACGCCGCAGCAGCCCACAGGTCGGGCCACGCTCAACTACTGGAACCGGATGAACAGTGTTATCGCCCGGGAAGCCATAATGCGAACCGCTCCCGCCGGTGGAGTGACCGCGTCCAATGCCGGCTCGTTTCTCGATCGACGCATCGCAGCCGGCGAATACGCCGCGACAGAACTCGCGAAGCTCGACACAACCGGTGTCGATCCCGAGGTCGTCGCTCTCGCGGGTGAAGTGGCCGCCTGGTATCGCGATGGCGTGACGGTCTGTCGCACGGGGAAGGATCTGTTCTCGGGTCGCAACAGCGGCCCCGACATGCGGGCAGCCACCGAACAGTACAAGGCTTCCGAGAAAGCTCACGCGGCCGCCGTCAACGGCGTCAACGCCCGTGGCAAAGAAGTGCGCGACGCCATGTCCCGCAAGTACTCACTGACGTTCCCGCCGCTGAACTGACGTTCGGTCACTGCCCCTCAGTCCTGCTGCGCCAGCGGATGAAACTCTGCCCAGCGGACATCCGACGGCAGCTGTGCAGATGCCGCAAACTCCAGGTGCAGGATCCGTCGATGCTGCCCGGTCTGCGGACGGGACTTCCCGCTGCAGTGCACCAGCAGCGGTCGCATCAGCAATACGTCCCCGGCAGCGGCATGCAGGGTGACCGGCTCGAACTGGTCAATCTGCAGTCGTTTCCCCGTGCGATGTGATCCGGGCAGGATTTCCAGCGGTCCGTTCTCGTCGGTCATCGCGTCGAGATGAATCCGCAGCGTCAGCATCCCTTCGAGCACCGACAGGGGTGGCTCGCAATGAGGAACGCCCGCGCGGCGGCGAAACGGCGAATAACCGGACGGCGGATCCCCCTGCCGCTCGCAGACGGCAATCGTCAGGTCCTTGTGCCACGGCAGCGCCCAGGTCTGATCGGGGGGTTTGTCGAAGTAGAGCCCGCGCACCAGGCCGGCACCGTCTCCCAGCACGCGACGCACCACTTCCACCAGCTGCGGGTGCCGCCACTGGCGAACCACCTCCGGACAGATGGCAAGCACGTTGCGAACGGCGTAGATCTGACCGGATCGCTGCCGGACTGACTCCGTCGTCTCCTGTTCCCGACGAAACGCCTCGTCGAGCGACGACGCCAGCACCCGGAGTTCGTCCTCAGGCAGAACGCCGCGCAGCATCGCGCCGCCGTCCCGATCGAGCGTCGCAAGCCAGTCACCGTTCGCCACGCTGCTGATGCCTCCTGCGAGAACCGATCCGGGAAGGCCGCGTCACTCAGAAGAACAAATCCGGGAGCAGCGGACGCTCAGTCGCCGTCGGACTCGGGTGCCAGCAGAGCATCGGCCCCGTTCTTCCGGAGCTGGTCGGCAACACGCTGCCCACACAGGTCGGCATCGGCGACGGAACCGGTCTCACTCGCGTCGACGCGCTGCGTCCCGTCCGCCGAGAGCACGACGGCATCGATCGAAAGTGTCCGTGCTTCGGTATCCACCTTCGTCAGCGTTCCCACAGGAGCGTGACAGCCGGCCCGCAGCGTCGCCAGGCAGGCCCGCTCGGCCACGACCTCCGCTCGCGTGATGGGGTCGGACAGTGCTGTGAGCATTTCGATCAGCGCGGCATCGTCGGCACGACACTCGATTCCGAGCGCGGCCTGTCCCACGGCGGGGAGCATGAGCGGCGGCTCGAGCACCTGGCTGATCCGCTCCTGCAGGCCGAGCCGTTCGAGACCGGCGACCGCCATGATCAGCGCGTCGTACTCACCTTCATCGAGCTTCCGCAGTCGCGTCTCGACATTGCCGCGGACCTCGAGCATCTCGAGATCGTCGCGGACATGCAGCAGCTGCGCCCGTCGCCGAAGGCTGCCGGTCCCGATGCGGGCACCGTTCGGCAACTCTTCGAACGTCCCCGACTCCGCACCAGCGGGCAGGACGAGCGCGTCGAAGCGGGCCGCTCTCACCGGGATCCCGGCCAGGCAGAGCCCCGCGACCGTTTGCGTCGGCAGGTCCTTGAGGCTGTGCACGGCGACATCGCAGCGTCCGTCGAGCACGGCGTTCTGGACTTCGCGGGTAAAGACCCCCTGCCCCCCCATCGCGTGCAACGGTTCTTTCAGATCACGATCTCCGCGGGTGGAGATCTTCACGATCTCGACGGACACATCCGGTCCCTGCCCGGCGAGCAGGCCGGCGACATGCTCCGCCTGCCACATCGCCAGACTGCTGGCGCGGGTCGCAATGCGGATGGTCCGTTCTGAATTCGAGGCAGTCACGATTCCGGGTTTTCCTGTTCGTCGCGCGGCGTACGGCCCCTGGGAGGATCCACGATCTCCGGGTTCCCCGGAGAACCGATGCTGAATTCGTTGAGTTTGGGGGTGCCCGACCGCTGAGTTGCGTCTCCACGAAAGCCTTCCGCCAGTTTACGGGCGAGATGCTCCTGCAGCAGCTGAGGCGTGACACGCTCGTGCGGGGGCACCAGCACGCCACACGAAATGCAGAACTGCATCGCCTGATCGACCGTCAGGTTCAGGTCGAGGACCTCGCTGCGGGGAACGCTCATCGTGTAGCCGGTCATCGGCATCGGCGAACTGGGGATGAGGATGCTCAAACATGGCTCGCCGACCGCCGTTGCCACATCGAGCATACTCTCGCCGGTCACCAGCCCGATCGACCAGATCCCCCGCCGCGGGTATTCGATTGCCACAACCCGGCGATATTCGACCTGATTCTCGCTGAAGAGGAAGTCGGTCACCTGCTTGACGGAGCCGTAGACATTCCTGACGACCGGCAACCGGCCGAGCAGTTCCGACTCGAACTTCGCCACCAGCCAGCCACCAATCCGCACATTGACGAATCGCCCGAGGAAATACAGGACAACGACAATGATGATGACGGCGACGGCACTGAGGTGAAACACGCTGCCGAAATACCGGTCGGCGGCGTATTCCATGTACAGACCGGTCGCGGAGACCGGCATTGCCCCGGGACGGGCGAGTCGGGCCACCACCACGTAGTGCCGGTACGGCACCGCCTCCGGCCCGAACGGTACGTAGACGCCGCCGTCCTCGGTAAGGGCCTGAGTCATCAGCCAGTCGCGGCGAAGCTGTTCGAGGGAGCGGACCGCGTCGACCGGATCCTCCACAGCATCGGCGTTCTGGCGACGGGCCGACCGTTCCTTCTGGAGAAACATCTGGTAGGTCTGCTGCAGTCGCGGCGTCACCAGATAGTCGTCGCCGCAGAACTCCAGCTCCGGCCCGTGCTGCAGACGCATCAGTCGCGGTGCTCCGCCCCGCGTCTGGACCGAGTCGTTCAGCGACAGTGCGAGGACGTATTTGACGGTCCAGGTGGCGGGATCGACGATGTAATCCTTCACCCCGCGGAGGATCCAGATCAGGATGACGATGGTGACGATCGTGGGCAGGCTGATCGCCAGGCCCCGCAGAAACACCTGCGTCACTGTCAGGTCGCGCTTGTTCTCGTCGCTCGTATCAGCCGACATGCAGGTCGATTCCAGAATCCTGGGTCCATCCGGAGCACGTGCCCGGCTCGGGCGTCTGGCGGCCGCTGACAACGTCCCTCGTTGCCTGCCCGACGGTTACCACTGCTGGAACTCGGGCGTGCGGGTGGCCGGAGGAGTACCACGACTGCCCAGCCCGCGTGCGATCACTGCCACGTTGACTTCTGCTGCTCCTGCCTGCCTGAGAAGTCGTGCGATCCGGTGGACCGTCGTTCCGGTCGTCAGAATGTCATCGGTAAGCAGAATCCGGGCTCCTGTCATGCGCACACCGGACGCAACCCGGAACGCGTTCCGCAGGTTTGCCCGACGACCACTGGGCGGCAGTGACGACTGTGCAGGTGTGCGCCGAACCTTGCGGAGTATATGGCCGGCTACCGGCACCTTCAAGCGGCGACCAAGGCTGTGTGCCAGAACGACCGGCGGAAGCGGCCCGCTCCACAACCGTGTCGTCCAGTGGTGAGGCACCGGCACAGCGAGGTCGACATCCCAACCGGCGATCCGCTCCTGATGCCGCTCCCACAGCAGATCGCCCAGAACGGACGTCAGCGCCGCACCGGCCGACTCCTTGGCGGCCAGACAGGCCGACTTCAGCGGGCCCGCGTAAACTCCCAGCGCAGCCACCGATGCAAACGCAAAGCGATCGTCACGGCAATGGATGCAGCCGGCCTCGACACGCACGTTCGGTCCGACCGGAGCTCCACACTTCAGACAGGCAGGCCCGCACAGGGACCGGCCTCGCTCGCGATCACGCGAGTGTGTCTCTGCCGAAAGCGGCCTGGCACAGACGGCACAGGCGGGCGGATAGACGAAGTCCCGCGCAACTGCCAGGAGCGTCAAAGTGCGTTGCCGCCAGAAACGCGATGCCTCGGTGCGGGGTTCAACGGACATCAAACCATCCCCGACTGCTCGAAATCTCGGCCGGAATCGACTATAGGACGCATCACCTTCCATCATGTCAAGATCAGGCCCCCATGCAGAAACGTGTGATCGTCGTTGGCGGAGGACTCGCTGGACTCGCCGCATCGGTGGCGATCGCCGACGCCGGAATCCCCGTCCTGCTGCTCGAGTCACGGCCCCGGCTGGGGGGCCGGGCCAGCTCGTTCGTCGACCAGACGACGGGGGAGCTGATCGACAACTGTCAGCACGTCGCCATGGGGTGCTGCACGAATCTGCACGACTTCTGCAACCGCCTGGGACTGACTGATCTGCTGCGGACCGAGCCGTCCCTGACATTCATCGGACCGGAAGGCCAGCAGAGCCGGTTTGCCGCCGGTCCGCTTCCGGCACCGCTGCATCTGACCGGAGCCTTCGCGCGACTGGGGTTCCTCACCTGGGGCGAGAAGCTGTCGCTCGCCGGTGCCCTCAAGGCGCTCGCGTGCGACCATTCCGCCGCGAACCGGTCGTTCGCCGACTGGCTCCGCGAACACAATCAGTCCGAGCGGCTGATGGAGCGGTTCTGGAGCGTCGTACTCGTCAGCGCCCTGAGCGAGACGCTCGACCGCATCGATGTCGCCTATGCCCGCAAGGTATTTGTCGACGGATTCATGACGCACCGGGACGGCTGGACCGTCCAGATCCCGCAGTCGCCGCTGGACGAACTGTATGGCAGCCGGGTCACACGCTGGCTGCGGGAACGTGGCGGTGAGGTCCGCCTGCAGGCGGGCGTCGCCGAACTCGTCGCCGAAGAGGGTGGCCCGGTCCGCATGGTCCGCATGGTCCGCCTGCGCAGCGGCGAGGAGATTCCGGGCGACGAATTCGTTCTGGCTGTCCCGTGCGAGCGTGTCGCCGCTGTCGCACCCGAGGCACTGAGGTCGCATTCGGTCGTCACGTCGCTGGCGGAGATCGAGGCGGCACCGATTTCGAGCGTGCACCTCTGGTTCGACCGCGAGATCACCGAGCTGCCGCACGCGGTCCTCGTGGGACGGCTGAGCCAGTGGATGTTCAACCGGCACCGGATTCTCGGACGGACCGGGGACGTGGAGTCGTTCGAGTACCAGGTTGTCATCAGTGCCAGCCGGATGCTGGCCGGCGAGTCCCGTGAGGATACGATCTCCCGGGTTGTCGGCGAACTGTCGGAGATCTGGCCGCAGGTCGCCCAGGCCCGCCTTCAGCACGCACGGATCGTCACCGAGCACCGGGCGGTCTTTTCGGTGAAACCGGGCACCGACTCCCTCAGGCCGGTGCAGCAGTCACCGATCCCCAATCTTCAGTTCGCCGGAGATTGGACGCAGACCGGATGGCCGGCCACGATGGAGGGGGCGGTACGAAGCGGCTACCTGGCCGCAGAGAACGTCCTCAGCCGTCTGGGCCGGCCACGGCAGATGCTGTGCGACGACCTGCCGTGCAGCCGTTTGTCACAGTGGTTGCTGGGGCTGAACACGAACGGTGCATCGGGAGCGCAGCGGCCGGAATGAGACGATTCTTCTCCATCGCAGGACTGCTGCTGGCGCTGACCTCGGCCGGAGCGGCCGGTATTCAGCTGCTGACAGGGCGGACCTGGCTGGAGTCGTTCTACCTGGCCGTCATTACGCTGACGACACTCGGTTCCGAAGATGTGGCCCGTGGCGATCCGTGGGCCATGTTCTTTGTCATCATGTACCTGGTCTGCGGGCTGAGTATCTTTACGTACAGCGCCTTCCAGATCGGGCAACTCATCGTCAATGCGGAAATCCGAGGGATGCTGGAGCGGCGACGCATGGAACGACAGATCAGGGCCCTCGAAGACCACTTCATCATCTGCGGCATGGGCCGGATGGGCATGGCCATCTGCGAGTACCTGGCGGAGCGGCAACGTCCGTTCGTCATCATCGACCGGGACCAGTCCCGGCTCGAAGAGATCGCCAAGGAGCACGACTGGCTGTACCTCAATGGCGACGCGACCGACGACGAGGTGCTGATGCGGGCCGGCATCGAGCGGGCCCGGGCACTGGCCACCGTTCTCGCCACCGATGCCGACAATGTCTATGTCGTGCTGTCGGCCCGGATGCTCTCGGCCGGAACCCAGATCATCGCCCGCGCCAGCGAAGACACGGCGATCCAGAAGCTCGAACGGGCCGGCGCCTCCCGGGTGATCAGCCCCTTCAGCAGCGGTGCCGTCAAGATGGCCCGCTTCATGCTCAACCCCAGCATCGAGGACTTCCTCGAGATCACCGATGCCCGGGGAAGCGAACTCGAACTGGCCGACGTACAGATTCGCGAGGGAAGCCCCTACATCGGTATGCGACTGGCCGAAACCGACCTGAGCCGCAAGGGTGTGATGGTGATCGGCATTCGCCGCGCGACCGGCGAGCGGCTGCTGCCCCCCAGCGGAAACGCGATGATTCACGCCGGCGACAGCCTGTTTGCGTTCGGGAGTTCCGCAGCGGTCAACGCGATGATTGGTGAACAGGAAACATAGGTCTCCGAACCGGACCGCACCATAAGGATTTTGCAAAGCTTCTGTTCAGAAAGGGTTTACGCCACATCCGAGGTGCGCCTGAGCTGTTGTCGCCCGTCCCGGGCCGGCGTAGAATGGCGTGCGACCGGCCGCGGCAGCTGATGCCCCCCGAACGAGGAGCGCGAATGATCTCGACGTCTCCGGAGGAGAATGCGGATCCCGCGATACCGCCTGGTGTGCGGACGCGTGTGTCCCGCCACCACCCCTCCCCAGGAATGCAGGCAAGCGTTCTGGCCCTGAACCGGAGCTGGCTTGCCGTTCACGTGCTTTCCGTCCCCCGGGCCTTCTGCCTGCTCTTCAAGGGACACGCTGAGGTCGTCAGCGACGACGACGGCTCCTGGCAGACCTACGACTTCGACGCCTGGCGCGAGCTGAGCGAACTGAAGTCCACGATGGGCGAGCCTCCCGACGACGAAAGTGACTGGATCTCGGCCGTCAATTTCGACATCCAGGTTCCCCGCATCATCCGGCTGACGGCGTACAACCGCGTTCCCAGCCGCACCATCAGGTTCAACCGCCGGAACATCTTCCTGCGGGACGATCACCGCTGCCAGTACTGCGGCAAGCGGTTTGCTCTCAAGCGGTTGAGTCTGGATCACGTGTTGCCCCGCAGCCGCGGCGGAGGCGATTCCTGGGAGAATCTGGTCTGTGCCTGCGTGACGTGCAACGTCCGCAAAGGTGGTCGGACACCCCGGGAGGCGGGCATGCGACTGCTGAGCCAGCCGGTCCGCCCCCGACAGAGTCCGCTGATCAGCCGCCACCTGCTCCAACGGAAGTACGGATGCTGGCGACAGTTCCTGCCAGCCGCGCCTGAAGCCGAGCCGCACCGGGCCCGGCGGGCGGGAGTTCATTGAGACGAAGTTTGAAGAAACTTCCGGATTCCCCGGCGCGACCCCGGCCGACTTGCCGTAAGAGTATGGAGGAGGCGTCCTCCCGGGTTGCCCCCTGCGCCGTCCGCGAATTTGCAATAATCGCAGAAACTGTGCTACCCTGAACGGTCATCCCTCAGCACCTTCGACCGATTTTGGAGAACGTTCGATGCGTCAGGTCGCCGTCGCGAAACCTCCCGCCCCGATGGGGCGACGAGGATTTACGCTGATCGAACTGCTGGTCGTGATTGCCATTATCGGGCTGCTGGTCGCCATGCTGATGCCGGCCGTCCAGCGGGCCCGCGAAGCGGCCCGACGCAACAGCTGCATCAACAACATGAAGCAGCTCGGCCTGGCAGCCCATAACTACCTCGACTCGCAGGGGGTCTTCCCCTCCGGCTACGTCATCGGCGATCCGCTGTGCGATTTCGACTTCTCGATCGCAAACGGCGACTTCATCGAGCCGGTCGTCTTTCCGGTCGACACGATGAGTGCCGTCGGTGTCGCTCCGGTTCAGCAGCTGACCAACATCCAGGAGCACACGATGGGGTCCTACTGGAGCTGGCACAGCATGCTGCTCCCCCAGATGGACCAGACAACACTCGCCCTCGACTTCCTTCAACCAAAGAACACGCAGCCGAACTGGCAACTGCTGCAGACACCGATCGAACCGTACGTCTGCCCGAGCGCCACCTTCCCCGGCTCACGAATTGGCGGGATGGGCTGGACCAGCTACCGCGGCTGCGTCGGTTACTGGCAGAGCCACGACCCGACTCTGCCACACTATGTCGATCCGTCCGACCCGAATTCCGTTCCGCTCAACAACGGCATCATCTTCGAGAACAGCAAGATCGACGACCGCAACATCAGCGACGGATTCTCGAGCACGATCCTGTTCGGCGAGTCGCTGTTCGGCCTGTGGCCCGATTCCTACTCCTGCTGTGCCCGCGTTCGTGACGACCAGGCCAATTTCGACAGCTACTGGAACGCGACCGACCTGTCCGGCTGCGGGAACGGCACGACGCACTTCTTCGGATTCGGCAGCTTCCACGAAGACGTCTGCAACTTCACGCTCGCCGATGGCTCGTCCCGCTCGATCTCCAAGACAATCGACGGCGGAGTTCTGCGGGCCCTGGCGACCCGCAACGGACGCGAACCGATCCAGAGCGAGTTCTGATCCCCCCACCAGCGTCCCCGCAACGACAAACAACTGGCGACTGCTTCCGGGCGGTCGCCTTTTCTATGCGCCGGCCTGTGTGCGCGCCGCCCGGTGTTCGCACCGGTCCCTGATTCGCCTCAGCAGCGATCGAACGGAAACGGAATCACCTCCGCCACCGACGCCCGCCCCAGCGACCACATCACCAGACGGTCCAGCCCCAGCGCGACACCGGCGCAGTCCGGCAGGCCGGCCCGCATCGCCTCCAGCAGGCGACTCTCAACCGGCAGGGGCGGCAGGCCCGCTGCCCTGCGCCGGTCGGACTGCTGCTGCATCCGCCGGGCCAGCTCGTCCGCATCGGTCAGCTCGTGGTAGCCATTGCAGATCTCGATCCCGTCGAGATACAGCTCGAACCGCTCTGCGACCGGAGGCGGACCATCAGACACCTTCGCCAGCGCCGCCTGTGACGCGGGATAGTCGTACAGAAACACGGCCCCCTGCTCGGCCAGAGCCGGCTCGACAATCTCGGCCAGCAGCAGGTTGAGCCAGTCGTCCCGGTCCCCGCTTGCCAGCGACTCCGGAACGGTGACCCCACGGGTCCGGGCCAGTTCCGCCAGCTCCGCTGTCTCCAGCCCCAGCACCGGCATGCCCGCGAACTCGGCGAAGGCATCGTCATAACGCAAACGACGAATCGGCTCTGCGAGGCGGGCAAGCGGTTCCGTGCCGGCACCATGCTCCGCCGCCTGTGCGGCAACGTGGCGGACGAGTGCTTCGGTGAACGTCATCTGGTCGTGATGATCATCGCCCCCGCGGTACCACTCGAGAATCGCAAACTCCGGATTGTGGAACCGTCCGGTTTCGTCTTTCCGAAAGGAGCGCGTCAACTGCCAGATGGCGTCGGCCCCCGCAGCCAGCAGTCGCTTCATCGCAAACTCGGGAGACGTCTGCAGATAGAGCGCATTGTCTCCGCCGGCCGTCGTGTCGACGCAAAACGGATCGATCCAGGCATCGACACAGATGTCGCGGGAGAGCAACGGCGTTTCGACTTCCCAGTAGCCGTGCTCGTCGAAGAACGTCCGCACCGCCCGCGTGAGAGTCGCCCGTTGCCGCAGCGTGGCCAGATCAGCCGTCGGAAGCCAGCTCTCATCGCCGGCTGCCGCCCCGGTCATGTGACCACCCGTTCCGACTCGGCATTGGCGGCCCGTCGGTCGGAGTCCCCAACACCGCACAGCTCTTCGATGGCGGTTCGGATGCGCCGCAGGATGACCGGCTGCTGCAGGACGTTGGCATGCGGAGAGACGGAAGGAATCGCCTCACGCAGGTGCTTCTGCTTCTCCGACAGGACGCAGACCACACCGAAGCGACGCTCGCGACCGATGTCCTGGGCCCGCATGAAGTCATCGGCGACCCGGTCACCAATGGCGTCCCCCATCAGCAGGACGCAGTCGGGCGGCTGCTGCGAAAGACGCGTCAGCGCCCGCCCGATATCGCTGAGCACCAGAACGCGAAAACCGTGCTTGGACAGGTAGTCGCGGAGCAGATCCTGCTGCTTCGTCCGGTTCTCGACACACATGACCGTGGGACGATCGTTACCGCTCGTCCGTCCGTTCGTGTTGCCCCCCAGTTCCGCCATGCACAGCCGCAGGTCGGCGATGACTTCGGTCGGAGACTGATACCGTTCGGACGGCGAGATGTGCATCAGCCGGGTAACAAGTTCCCCGAGACGCGGAGAGATATCCGGCATCTGCATCGTGATCGGCCGGACATCCCGGTAGCGACCGAAGCGTTTGCGTTCGTCCCGGTCGGACGTCCGGGGATAGGGCGGCTCACCCGACAGCAGTTCGTACAGGATGCCACCAAGGAAATACAGGTCGCTGCGGGGATCGTTCTTCGGAGCCCCGGTGTTCCGTTCGAGTGTGGAATACTCGAGCGCCTGCTGAAGGTCGTCGCCGCCGGTACGGTTGACGGTCGCTTCGTCGGCGGCGAGCCCGAAGTCGATCAGCTTTGCGACTCCCTGACTGCTCATCAGGACGTTCGTGAGTTTCAGGTCGCGGTGGGCCACGCCCATACCGAAGGCGTACTCGAGGGCCTGTGCCATGTGCAGCGTGTACTGACAGGCTTCAAGCGGCTGGAGCCGTCCGCGAATCTTCAGGAAGTCCCGCAGGTTTCCTCCTTCGACGAACTCCATGACGATGTAGTGGAACTTGCCCTGCACCGCGATGTTGTAGAGCGGGACGATGTTGACATGCTTCAGCCGCATGCCGATCTCGCCCTCGCGGTGGAACAGCTTGACCATATCGGGGTCGGCCGCCCAGCGCTCGCGGAGCACCTTGACGCCGACCATGGAGTCGTCAACAACCGAGCAGGCACGATACACCCGGGCAAAACTGCCCGCGGCGTTTCGATACATCAACTTGTAGTCGCCCAGGACCAGTCCGTCGTGATCTCCCCGTCGGATGCGGTTGGCCTGGAGGTCGGTCAGCAGCTGGCGGCGTTCCAGAATCTCGAGCAGGTCGTTTCCCGAAGCCCCCGGCGGAAGCTCCCCATGGGCCATCGAAAGGTCGCGGGGCGCGACAAGTCGCAAACCAACGACCAGATCCGCAGTGTCTTCGAGTTTCAGGTTCGACATGAAGTGCGCGTTACCCTGGAAACGAATCAGCCAGAAGACAGTCCGGCTGCCCGCCGCGAAGCGTCTCCGCTGCGGTCGGCCCGTCAGACCCGATCTTCAGCAGACCATGAGCACAGTGAGAAATCAACATCCACTGCGCGGCCCACCTTCCGGGCAGTCAACATCCCGCCAGAAATTGGCAAAGAAAGTGTTATCGTACCGGTTCGCCGAACCGCGTCAACGTGGTGCAGGACCTCCCCCCGCAAAGGCCGGACCAATGCGTAGGGGATGTAACGGTTTCTGTTGACGCGACACAACACGCCCCCCCGGACCGGTCTGGCGAAATCACCCGGGTCACGTTCCCTCGGGGAGATCGCCATATCGCAACGCCCCGGACAGCAGCGAGGCCGTTATTTCCAGCCGACTCCCGGATCCGCCATAGCGGAACAGTATCAGGTCGGCACGACTGCCCCGCGTGAGCGTTACAACCGGCACACCCAGCAGCCGGCAGGGATTGAGCGCCGCCATATCACACGCCTGCCCCAGCGTGATGCCCGCCATTGTCACTGCGTTCGAAACACACGTATCCGTCAGCTGTCCCGAGCCGGCCAGGTACTGCCGCTGACCCGCCACGACGATCGGCCCGTCCGCCAGCACTTCGAAGCGACCGCCGTGGTAGTCGTACTCCCCCGGCTCGCACCCCGCCAGCCCCGATGCGTCGCACGTCAGCACGACGTTGCCCGTTCCTTTTGCGTAGATGATGCTGCGGACGACGCTGGGGGGCAGATGATGGCCGTCGGTGATGATGCTGGCAGTCAGTCGTGGCTCACCCAGCTGATCCCAGATGTAGTTCGGATGCCGACGCATCGTCCCGTGCGCCCCGTTCCCCAGATGCGTACTCAGGCGGGCTCCCGCATCGACCGCCGCGATAATCTGCTCCGAGTTCGCCGCCGTGTGTCCGATCGCCACCGTCACTCCGGAGGCGACCGCCTGGCGGATGAAGTCCTCGGCCCCGTCGGCCTCGGCAGCGAGCGTGACCAGCCGGATCCGCCCGCCGGACGCCTTCTGCCACTTCTCGAATTCGCTCCAGTCGCAGCCCCGCACATGTTCGAGCGGATGGGCTCCCCGCGGGCCATCCTCGGACGCGATGTACGGACCTTCGAGGTGACAGCCGGCCACCATCTGATCAGCCCACGGTTCTCGCTCGCAGGCTTCGCGGACGGCGGTAAAGCCGTCGTGAATCGCTTCGAACGAGTTCGTGATCAGCGTCGGACACAGCCGCGTCACCCCGTAGCGGAAGTGCGCTTCGAGCACCGTCAGCACCGCATCGCTCGTCAGCCCCTCGTCACTGAACCAGACGCCACCGTGGCCATTGATCTGCAGGTCGAAGAATCCGGGGGCGACGTACGGCAGGGAGGCAAGGTCTTCGGGTGACGGAGTCACCGGCTGGACGCCGGCGATCTGTTCGCCCTCCAACGTGATGCGAACGGCTTCTCCGGTGTCATAGCGACGTGCAACAAACGGGGTCATCAGACTCTTCTGGCTGGATACTGCGGGACGGACGCCACGGGCGAAGCGCAGTCGCGGCGACAGGCGCGAGCGGACAATCGTCCATTCGCGGACCGGCCGGCGCGACCGGTTCCGTCCACAGTGTCGGCAGCAGCCGCTCGCAACGTCAACGCCACGCGGCCGGCCGAGCGCGTCCGGCCATCACAAGAAGAGCGCCGGCTACTCGCGGCTGGGGGGAAGCCGCCGACGCACCACCAGCTGAAACATCGTGTACTGCCGCAGCTCCTCGGCACTGCGGAACTCGTAGTGCCGCTGAAAACCATGGTCGATGTACGCCCGGGCTGCGGGCGTGAGATACAGCTCCGGTGCACGGGCAATCAGGTCGTCGACGAGCAAGCGGAAGTTCGCCGTCGCGGAGGTACTCTTGCGTTCCCCGAGATACTCGTAGTTCATCTCCTGGTGATCGATCCGGAATCCCGTTTCAGGCTCTCCGTACACAATCCAGGCCTGCGGTCCCGTTCGGACGACATCCAGCGACCGGTGCGCCATCCCGGTCGGGGCACTGTGAATGACCGCCGTCGTGTCCGAGATGTAGCGGTGCTCCGGTTCATCCAGCGGTACGTAGCCGATGCTCAGCATGTCGAGCTGATACCACGGCACCGTCGTCTCGACCTCTCCGGAGAGCCCGACAAGCTGCAGGCCATCGTCGACCAGGCGGAGGTGATGCACCTCACGCTCCGCGTCCAGGTCGGGAAGCTCCTCCTCACGAATCACCTCCGCGGACAGCCCGAGTTCACCGAACGCCGCGACCAGCTCGTCCCCCTTCTCGCGGCTGACGCGATCGGGCAGCAGTCCGGGAACGGCACGGGCATGAATCTGTGCATCCACCCCGTTCAGCCCAAGCACACGAACGAGGACATCCCGCAGTTCCGCCGGGTCATCCGCCGGCGCAAAAACGGCCACACGGCACAGATGTGATTCACTGGGAACCGGGTTACTCGACATCGTCGGACTCCTCGTCTGCAGATGTATCTCACAAGAGGGAGACGCCGCTCCCTGAAGTTCAACCATGTCAGTGTGCCGAGCGGCACGACGCATCCGCGACGTGTGCACATTCGCACTGACTACCGACGGTGCGCCGCCGCAAACCTCGTGGAAATCAGCCACTTCATCGCTGGCACACAATTCGCCTCGCAAACCCGGTACCGGGGCGCGGCAACCAGTCCGGAAAGTGCAAACCGGTTGCCACAGACCCGTGGCCACGTGTGAGGGAATCCGGAATGTCGAAGTCCGTTCTGCATGCCGGCAGCAAAGCGGCAATGATTGTCTGGCGTGGTGCGTCCATTCTGGGAGCACTCTGTGTCCTGGGACTGATCATCGCCTGGCTCTCAGGCGCCTTCACCACGAAGGTCTCCCCCGGCCAGACCGAACCGGCCGTGCGACAGCATGCCGACGAACCGGTCGGCCGCGTCGAAGAGGTGACGAAAGACTACGTCGAGGAGGCACTCGGCACCCTGCGGGCCGCGGAACGGACCGCCGTCTCGAGCAAGATCCTGGCCCGTATCGACAAGATCCTCGTCGACGCCGACGACGAAGTCACCACCGGCCAGCTTCTCATCCAGCTGCAGCCGGACGAGCTCGAAGCGAGGCTCAATCAGGCGCGGGAGACGCTTACTGCAGCGCAGGCCCGTCAGGAGGAAGCCCGCACGGCATTCACCCGAATCGAACGCCTGAAGGAACAGAACGCCGCGACGCAGGCACAGTACGATGCGGCCAGGGCGCAAGTCGATGTGACCGAAGCGGACGTTCGCCGGGCCGAACAGGCACTCGCCGAAGCGACCACCATGCTCTCGTACACGCAGATTGCCGCCCCCAAGGATGGACGCATCGTCGACCGTCTGGCCGAGCCGGGCGACATTGCCGTCCCCGGCCAGCCGCTGTTGACCCTGTACGATCCGCAGTCGCTCCGCCTGGAAGTTCCCGTACGCGAGGATCTGGCACTGAAGCTGACGCCCGGCACCCGGGTCACGGTCGCAATCGACGCACTCGATCGGGAACTGGAAGGGACGGTGGACCTGCGGGTTCCCCAGGCTCAGGCCGCCAGCCGGTCGTTCCTCATCAAGGTCGCCCTGCCGGCGACTGACGACCTGTTTGAAGGAATGTTCGGTCGGCTGAAGATACCGGCCGGCAGCCGGCGCCATCTCTGTCTGCCGGAATCGGCACTGCGCGAGATCGGTCAGCTCGAGTTTGTGGATGTGGTCGAGCCGGACGGCACGATCACGCGACGCTTCGTGAAGACCGGCCGCCGTGGACTGCCCGGCAAGGTTGAAGTCCTCAGCGGTGTCGAAGCGGGCGAGCAGGTTGTGATTCACCACCAGGAGTAACGTTCGCGACCGGCCGATACGTCATCCCACCTTCCTGACCTCCGTCGACTGTTCCCGCCGTGAGTACCAACGACCAGCCTCCGTTTCTCACACGTGTCGTCGCGGTCTTTCTGCGTGGCGACATCGCAATCCTGCTGACGCTCCTGTCGCTTGTGCTTGGTGCCGCGGCCCTGCTGCTCACGCCCCGCGAGGAAGAACCGCAGATCGTCGTCCCGATGGCCGACGTCCTCGTTCAGGCCCCCGGACTGAGTGCCGCCGAGGTCGAACACTCCGTCACCAGCCGGCTCGAGAAGCTCCTCTCGCAGATCGACGGCGTCGAGTACGTCTATTCGATGTCGCAGCCGGGCCAGGCGATCGTGACGGTCCGCTTCTACGTCGGCGAGGACCGGGAGGACTCGCTGGTCAAGCTGTACAACAAGCTCCACTCCAGCACCGACGAGATCCCGCCGCAGGTCGCCGGTTGGGTCGTCAAACCGATCGAAATCGACGACGTCCCGATCGTCAACGTCACGCTCTGGTCCCGCGAGCCGGAACGGTACTCGGACCACGAACTGCGTCGCCTGGCCGAACAGCTCCAGTACGAACTGAAGGCGATCCCGTCGACCAACCGGGTTGAGGTCGTCGGTGGCCGCCCGCGGCGGATCCGGGTCGAGCTGGATGCCCTGCGACTGGCGGCCCGCGAGACATCACTGCTGCAGGTCGCCAGCGCTCTGGAGGCCAGCAACGTCAACCGCCAGGCCGGAACATTCGAGCAGCAGGACACCGAGTTCGTCGTCGACGCCGGCACGTTTCTGCAGGATGCCGACGACATCCGCCGCCTGGTCGTTAACGTCACCGGTGGTCGCCCCGTCTACCTGGGAGATGTCGCCACAGTCCTTGACGGTCCCGCCGAGGTCGAGAACTACACCTGGATCGGCTTCGGTCCCGCAAACGCGCCCCATGCAGAGGACGACGCAGAAACGACCGGCGTCCTCCCCGCCGTGCACATCTCGGTCGCCAAACAGAAGGGAACCAATGCCGTCCGCGTCGCCGAAGAAGTGGAACAACGCATGGACGAACTGGCGGCCACACATCTGCCGGCGGGTGTCGAATACCGACTGACGCGGGACTATGGCGAGACGGCCAACGACAAGGTGAACGAACTTGTCGAGGGGCTGGCCGTTGCCGTGCTGACCGTCATCGGTCTGATCGGCCTGACGCTTGGCTGGCGGGCGGCTCTGGTGATCGCGCTGGCGGTTCCGGTCTGCTACAGCCTGACGCTGTTCGTCAATCTGATTGCCGGGTATACGATCAATCGCGTTACGATGTTCGCGCTGATCCTCTCGCTCGGCCTGCTGGTCGACGACCCGATCACCGACGTGGAGAATATCGCCCGCTACTTTGCCATGCGGACCCGTTCGCCTCGCGACGCCACGCTGCAGGCGGTGCAGGAAGTCCGCCCGGCCCTGCTCCTCTCGACGCTGGCGATCATCGTCAGCTTCCTGCCGCTGGCGTTCATCACCGGCATGATGGGCCCGTACATGGCCCCGATGGCGCTGAATGTCCCGCTGACGGTCACCATCTCGACCGTCGTCGCCTTCGTCATTACCCCCTGGCTGGCGATGGTCGCCCTGCAGGGAAACCAGACGGCCACAAGCGACGAAGAAACGGGAGACCGCGTTCAACAGGGCCTGCTGTACCGGGTGTTCAGCGCGATCCTCGGCCCGATTCTCGACCATCTGTGGCTGCGACTGACGGTTCTGGGCGGAATCGTCGCACTGCTCGTCGCCGCCCTGCTGCTGCCGATGTTCCGAGCCGTCCCGCTCAAGATGCTCCCCTACGACAACAAGAACGAGTTCCAGGTCGTCATCGACATGCCGGAAGGGACCACCCTCGACCGGACTAACGCCGTCGCCCTCGAGGTCGGCCGGTATCTGTCCGGCATCGCCGAGGTGACCGACTACGAGGTGTACGTCGGCACCGCCTCGCCGATGGACTTCAACGGGATGGTCCGGCACTACTTTCTGCGGAGCGAACCGCACCAGGCGGACATTCGGGTCAATCTCCTCCACAAGGACTTCCGTGAGCAGCAGTCGCACGAACTGATCCTGCGAATCCGGAACGACATCGAAGCGATCGGCAAGGCACTGGGCGGCAATCTGAAGCTCGTCGAAGTTCCCCCCGGACCGCCCGTCATCGCCACGATCACCGCAGAAGTCTACGCCCCCGACGACGCCACCTGGGAAGAGCACCAGGCAGTCGCACAGCAGGTCGAAGACCGGCTGCGGCGCGAACCGGGCATCGTCGACGTCGACAGCAGTCTCGAAGCCGAGCAGACCCGCTGGGTCTTCGTCACCGACAAGGCCAAAGCGGCCCTCTCCGGCGTCTCGACCGACGACGTCGCCGCCACACTTCAGCTGGCCCTCTCCGGACGGAACGCCACCGTGCTGCATCAGCCCACGGAGGTCGACCCGCTGTGGATCGAGCTGCGGCTGCCGCGGGCAAGCCGGTCGGCCACCGACGACCTGACGGAACTGTACGTCCGCGGGCGCGAAGGACAGATCGTCCAGCTCGGCGCGATCGGACACTTCGAACCGCACCCGGAAGACCAGACGCGGTATCACAAGAACCTGCGGCGGGTCGTGTATGTCTACGGCGAAGTCGCCGGTCGTCCCCCCGCCGATGCCATCCTCGACATGGAATTCGATCGCGGCTCGGACGCAGCGGCCCCACGTCCTGTCGAGTCGCGCACGTGGTGGTCTCCCGGTGGTGGCGACGGCTGGTCGCTGCCGGCCGGCTATCAGGTTGTCTGGAACGGCGAAGGTGAATGGAAGATCACGCTCGACGTGTTCCGCGATCTGGGGATTGCGTTCGCCGCGGCCCTGTTCGGCATCTTCGTCATCCTGATGTTCCAGACCGGTTCCCGCGTCCTGCCGCTGGTCATCATGCTGGCCATCCCGCTGACACTGATCGGCATCATGCCGGGCTTCTGGATGCTGAACGTGCTGGTGAACCGGCCTGTGGGCGGGTATCCGAATCCGGTGTTCTTTACGGCCACCGCCATGATCGGGATGATCGGCCTGGCGGGAATCGTCGTGCGGAACTCAGTGATCCTGATCGACTTCATCCAGAACGCACTGGCCGAGGGGATGGACCTGCGCGAAGCGACGATCCGCAGCGTTGCGATTCGAACGCGTCCGATCCTGCTGACGGCCGGCACCACGCTGCTGGGGAACTGGGTGATCACGCTCGATCCGATCTTCTCGGGGCTGGCGTGGGCGATCATCTTCGGCATCGCGACATCAACGCTGTTTACGTTGATCGTGATACCGGTTGTGTACTGGATGCTGTACGGCCTGTCGCCCGCCAGCAAATCGTAGGGTGTGTCGCCGCAGGCGACGCACCAGCCACCGACGTGAGTGTATTCACCGGGTAGCCCCGGTTCTCTGAACCGGGGTCGCGCAGCGACAGGAGGCAGCAGGGAAGCGTTCAAACAACCGGACCGGCAACAACCTTCTGCGGAATGCTGGGACCAGTCCCAGCCTACCTGCTGAAGACCGTCGCCACCCCGAGAGCAGCGGATGCCGGGGTCAGCAATGTAGGGTGTGTCGCCGCAGGCGACGCACCACCCCATGAATGGTCGTCGCACAATTCGGATTCGTGGCTACACGGCCGGAGGCCGTGGCACACACGCCACGCAACCACGTAGCCCCGGGTGGCTCGCCAACCGGCCTCGCCTGCCTCATGCGCCTCGCTCACGCCTCCGAGAGGTCAATCTCGCGCGGCCACTGCTGATACGCTTCCCAGTAGGTCCGTTTGAGCGCGATTTCGTCATCTTCGGCAGTCGGCTGAATACGACCGTCCGCGTCGATCGCCCGTGAGACCAGCGTGTGCTTCTCCGGCGACAGCTTGCCCAGGTCGATCGAGAAAAATCGCCAGCAGTACTTCGAGTACGGCTCGGCATCGATCGTCGCCGGCTGCCACTCGCCATCGTCGACGCGCACTTCTACCCGCTCAATCGGAGTCCCGTCGTTCCAGACCGCTCCATAGGCCTTCACAGGCACCATGCCCTCCACGGCAGGCAGGCGGGTCACGCGGGCCACAATCGACTTCAGGTTCATCTTGAGGACCGACGTCTCGACGAACTCGACCTCGTCGCCACGACGCTCGGCACGGACCGTCACGTAGTCGCGAGCCATGTACCGGCCCATGTAGCGGCGGTCACGCAGTTCGATCCGCCGCAGCCACTTGACGTTGGCGATGCCGTAGCAGCCCGGCACGATCAGACGCAGCGGGGCACCGTTCTCCGGCCGGATCGGCTCGCCGTTCCGCTCGTACGCCAGCAGCAGCTCGGGTTGCATGGCGTCCTCGACCGGCAGGCTACGACCGAAGGGGACCTCAAACGTCGTCTCCCGTTTGGTTCCCTTGCGAAGCGTCTCCTCCTTGCGATCGGTCCCGATGAAAACCGCCTCGATCGCCTCGTCCTTGACACCGCATTCCTTCAGCAGCGGAGCCAGCGGCGTGCCGGTCCAGCGGCTGTTGTAGATCGCTCCCATGAACCCCTTCGAGGCACCGTTGCCGGCACACTCGAGGGTCATCAGCTGGTCGACCTTCGGCATCGCCCGGATGTCATCAAGGGTGAGCGAGACGGGACGGTCGACCAGACCGGTGATCTCCAGCCGGTACTCGTCCGGGTCGACCTTCGGGTTGCCGTAGTGCGAGACCGAGAAAACCTGATCGTCCGGCGTCAGCCACGAATCGAGCGTCTCCCAGTCGAGGATTCCCGGCCGCGAGCGGGGCATGTTGAGGAACGGAACGAGTTCCTCGTCGTCCCCCTGTGCAGCGAACGTAAACGTGGGATCAAGAAACCCGAGCCACCCCAGGCCGGCCGCAATGGTCCCGCTCCGGAGAATGTCACGACGGGAAAGCGAGGCGTCAGTCATCGTGTGCCCTTTTTCAGTTGATCGGGTGAGACGGGAATGTCGACTTCGAGCTGGCCGCCGGCGGTCAGGGTCACGTCACGACTCCAGACCAGATCGCCCGCGGGATGAACCATCTGCAGTTCGTACTCTCCGGGGGGAACGCCTGCGAAGCGGAATGTTCCATCCTCGCCGGTGACGGCAAAGAACGGATGATCGAACACGTAGACCCAGCACCGCATCGCGCTGTGGAACACGCAACCGATCCGGATCGGTCGCCTGGTCCCACCGGCCCGGCGAAACAGCACCTCGTGCCGGCCCCCCTGTGCCATGTTGACGTTGAACGGGTCGATCCCGTCGCCGGTCATCACGTTGTGGACGGCACCGTCGCTGTTGGTGAACAGGACAGTGTCTCCGGCGCGAATCGCCAGCGTCTCCGGCACAAAGCGGAAGTTCTCCTGGTCGACCTTGTGCTGCCCCGGCTTCTCAGACTTCGCATACCCCTTGAGCGACCGTCCCTTCAGACAGACGACCGCCTCGGCCAGCGCGCCGTCCTTGCGGCTCTTCACGTAGTAGCGGCTGTACCGCCAGGGTCGCTTCGGGTCGGCGATGTACGTGACCGTTCCGGAGATGGTTGCCAGGTCGGCAGAGACGTCGCCCGCGACCGGTTCAGCGGCCGACAGCCGGACCGACGTCAGTGCGAGAAGCAGCAGAGTCGCCGCCAGGGGGCGTAAGCAGTAAGCCGGCATCAGGAGGTCCGTTCGAGGCAGATGCGGTCGCGTTGGTATCGACTGATCGGTTCACAGAGTTTACGGCGACCGGACGCGGCTCACAACGACGCCGGGCAGTGACAGAGGGACGGTCCCCCCTGTGCGCATCAGGCGGCTGACCAGTCATCGGCCATCAAAGCACTGAGAGTCCACCGACCGGTCTGATCGATCGCCGAACAGCCACCCGCGACTCTCCCCGACCGGGCCGTCCCCTCGAGTTTTTTTCTTCCGCTGCAACACCCGACTCCAATGGAATTTGCGCGAACACTGCATCCGCGCCGCGCGGATTCGGCACGCATGCTGCCTAGATCCTCCTCCGCTTCGGAAACAGAGGGAGACCGGGATGAACAGCTCAGACAAACCAGCCGGAAGCCGACGTCGGCTGCTCGCTTTGACCGCCCTCATCGGGCTCGGCATGGCGACCGCCGGCTGTGAGGAACCGAAGGAAAAGGTCCTCGATGTGGATGCCCCGGGCGTCGACATCGAGGTTCACAAGGAGGCAGACGACGGCACCGACGTGGAGATCGGTGTCGACGCAGAGGAAGCAGACGCCACGGAATAAGGCAGCCGCCGCCGGCGGCAACACCATGTGAGGGGACTTGTCCCACCAGTCCGTGCAATGTTGCAGGGCGTGTGACGGGCAAGCCGGACCAACTGACGTCGCGCAGCAGGCGCCGCCTGACCGGGCGTCAATTCATCGGAATCCAGAAAGGATCGAACCATGTTGTCCTGGGCAATCACGTTTCTGATTATCGCTCTTGTTGCCGCTCTGCTGGGATTTGGCGGTGTCGCCGGTACGGCGTCCTGGATCGCGCAGGTGCTGTTCGTCGTGTTCCTGGTGCTGTTCGTGGTCTCGCTGATCGCCGGCCGTGGTTCCCGCCGCCCCATGTGACGCACACCGGCCGCGGCCAGATAGCCTCAGTCTGGAGGTGCATCCATGAAAGCACTTCTCGTCATCGTGCTGCTCGTCGCGGCCGGAGTCCTGCTGGGCTGGATTTCGTTCTCCAGCAGTGAGAACGATGCCACGATCCGGCTGGACACTCAGGAAGTCTGGGAGGATACCCGAGAAGCCGCGGAGCGCGCCGAAGATGTTGCCGACGATGTCGCCAACGGAATCGACCGCTCCCTCCGCGAATCGACAGAGCCGGCCGGCGCAGCTCCCTGATGAGTTGCCATGCGTAACACAGAAAGCCCGACGCAATCAGCGCCGGGCTTTTTTTCATGCGCGGTCGGAGACGGGTTCAGAACTCGGCATTGCGGGGCGTTCGCGGGAACGGAATGACGTCCCGGATGTTCTGCATGCCGGTCAACAGCAGCAGCATCCGCTCCAGCCCCAGACCAAACCCGGAGTGAGGCACGCTGCCGAACCGCCGCAGATCGAGGTACCACCAGTACTCTTCCGGATCCAGTTCGCACTCGGCCATGCGGGTTTCGAGGACGTCGAGACGGTCTTCCCGCTGACTGCCGCCGATGATCTCACCGACCCCCGGCACGAGGACGTCCATCGCCCGGACGGTCTTACCGTCATCGTTGCAGTACATGTAGAACGGTTTGATCACCCGCGGATAGTCATAGACGATGATCGGCTGACGGAAGTGCTCCTCAGTCAGAAACCGTTCGTGCTCTGCCTGCAGATTGTGGCCCCACTCGACCGGGTACTCCCAGTCGCGATCGACCGACGTGAGCACGTCGACCGCTTCGGTATAGCTGACCCGTCGAAACTCGTTGTTCAGAATGTGGTCGAGTGTCTCCAGGATCGTCTTGTCGATCCGCAGGTTGAAGAACTCCATGTCTTCGCGGCAGCGCTCGAGCACATCGCTGATGGTCGTCTTGATGAAGTCTTCGGCGAGCTGCATGTTGTCGGTCAGCTCGAAGAAGGGGACTTCCGGCTCGACCATCCAGAACTCGGCCAGATGCCGGGTCGTGTGCGAATTCTCTGCACGGAACGTCGGACCGAACGTGTAGCAGGGACCAACTGAGGTCGCGTAGGTCTCGGCCTCGAGCTGTCCGGAGACGGTCAGAGCCGCCCGCTTGCCGAAGAAGTCGTGCTCGAAGTCCGGGTCGTCGACACTCTCCTTCTGTGCCGACCCGACTTCGCCATCATGACCAAGCAGCGTCGTGACGGTGAACATCTCACCGGCCCCTTCGCAGTCACTGGTCGTGATGATGGGAGTGTGCACATAGAGAAAGCCGCGCTGCTGGAAGAAGTTGTGAATCGACCAGCAGAGGGCGTTGCGGACGCGGGCGATCGCACCGAACGTGTTCGTCCGCGGACGCAGATGCGCAATCTCACGGAGGAACTCGAACGAGTGCCGCTTCTTCTGCAGCGGGTAGGTCTCGGAATCGGCCGGGCCGATCAGTTCGAGCGTGGCCGCATGCAGCTCGACGCGCTGCTTGGCACCGGGCGACTCCTTGAGTCCCCCGGTGACCCGCACGCTGGCTCCGGTATGGACCTCGCGGATGGTCTCCTCGTAACCGGGAACCGAGGCATCGACGACCACCTGCAGGTTGCTCATGCAGGATCCGTCGTTGAGTTCCACGAACGAGAAACCGTTCTTCGAGTCGCGGCGGGTCCGCACCCAGCCGGACACGTCGACGGCCGCACCGACAGGGGCATCAGCAAGCAGGGCGGCAATGCGAGGACGTTCCGTAGCCATCAGGAGTCTCCCTTCCCCGATTTCGAACAGCTGTCCGGGATATCCGCAGCGTACCAACTGCGCACCGGTTGCACCAAGATCGGCGCTGGCGGCGCAGATGGACAGCAGGGCCGCGCAAGGCTCGCCGGGAACCGTCACGCAGCCCTGAATGGACGCAGTCGACTTGAGACGACGCTACTCGGCGACCGCGGCCGCCACGGCTTCGGTCAGCGCCTCTTTCCCCTTGCGGTCACAGAAGTCGCCGAACGATTCGCCATCCTGACGCTCCGCCTTGAACAGGCCGAACACCGGCGAGAGCCGCTGCGGGATTTCGTCAAACGGCACCAGATCGTCGTACAGGTACGCCAGCCGGGTTCCCTGGGCATTGCCACCCAGATAGATCGTGTACTTGCCGCGGGCCTTCCCGACAATCCCGACGTCCGGCGTGTATGGCCGCGCACACCCGTTCGGGCAACCGGTCATGTGAACCGAGACCCGTTCGTCGGAGAGTCCGTATCGGGCCAGCTCCGTTTCGATGCCGGAGAGCAGATCCGGCATGACGCGTTCGGAGTCGGTCACTGCCAGTCCGCAGGTCGGCAGCGCGGGGCAGGAGATCGCGTAGCGGTGCGTAGGCGTGAGCGTTTCGGCCAGAGCGATGCCGTGGTCGGTCAGGATCGACTCGATGTCGGCCCGGTCCGCCGGATCGATGTCGCAGAAGATCACGCTCTGCAGTGCGGTCAGGCGGGTATCCATCCCGTACTTCTTCAGGATGGTGCGAATGCCGGTCTTGGCCCGGAAGTCGCCGACATCCTGGATACGGCCGTTGTCGATGTTCACGCCCAGGAACAGCTTGCCGTCCCCCTGCTCGTGCCAGCCGAGGTGATCGTCGACGCCAGTGACGTCGGCCGGGTGCGGCTCGGGCAGCGACTGGCCGTAGTACTCCTCGACCTTGGCCTTGAACTTCTCGAGGCCCCAGTTGGCGATGAGGTACTTCATGCGGGCGAACTTGCGGTCGGCCCGGTTGCCGAAGTCCCGCTGCACCTTGACGACCGCCTCGGTCACGTCGAGCACCTGGTCGGGCGTAATGAAGGCCATCCGCTTCGCCAGTGCGGGGAAGGTGTCCTTCTTGGCCGGCGTCATGCCCATCCCGCCGCCGACGAGGACGTTATAGCCGATGATCTCGTCGTTCTCGACGACCGCCAGCAGGCCCAGGTCCTGCGTGTAGACGTCGATGCAGTTGTCCTCGGGCAGCGTGATGCCGACCTTGAACTTACGGGGCAGGTAAGTCTTGCCGTAAATCGGCTCTTCCTCGACCACCTCTTCGTGAACCTTCTGGTTCTCGTCGCCATCGCGGAGCCAGATTTCGTAGTAGGCCTGCGAGCGGGGCTTGAGGTGAGCGGCGACGGCGTCGGCCGTCTCCTGCATCTGCTGATGCACCTTGTTGTTACGGAACGGCGCCGGGCAGCACATGACGTTTCGCGAGACGTCGCCACAGGCCGCGTAGGTGGAGAGCTTCACCTCGTTGATGCCGCGGATCGCGTCCCGCAGATTCGACTTCAGCACGCCGTGAAGCTGGAACCCCTGCCGATCGGTGATCCGGAGCGTGCCGTTGCCGTACTTCTCGCAGAGATCGAACTCGGCGAGGAACTGCTCGGCGGTCACTTTGCCACCGGGGATGCGGCTGCGGACCATGAAGATGAATTCGCGATTCCCACCGCCCCGCTGATCCCGGTCGTCCTGCTGGTAGGTGCCGTGGTGCTTCAGGAGCTGGATCGCGTCGCCGGAAAAGTGATCTTCACCGTTGACCAGTTCGTCTGCAATCGTGCCACGGAGCTGGCGGCTCGCCTCCTTGATTCCCTCAACCTTACTCAACTTCACGGGTTCTGACATTTCGTCCATCTGCTCCTGGATAGGTCGTTCGCGCGGTGGTGGGCTGCCGGCTGGCGGCACGGAGGCGGCGTCCGGGACCGGCCGCACGGAGGGAATCGGGTTGGGGTCGGCGGCTACCCGGCAGGACAGGACAATGGCATCGCCGGTTCGCACCGGGGGTGTTCGTCTTGGGCAGCATCGTCGGCGTCGATTATAGTCACAATCCGTCCGCTTGTTGAGAGCCCGAAAAATCGAAGGATCTTACCGTGTTTCGCATGCCGATCTGGCCCGACGCCACCCTGCTGGCTCTCGCAACAGGGTTTGGTGCCGGATATTCCCGGTTTGCCCCGGGAACGGTCGGCAGCCTGTGGGGGCTTCCGCTGGTCTGGATCCTTCAGCAGACCTGCCCCAACAAGGCCATTTACGGCCTGGTGACGCTTGTGCTGGTGCTGATCGGCGTGCCGATTTGCGCGTGGGCCTGTCGACACTTCGGACGCCATGACCCGGGGAGTGTCGTCTACGACGAGATCGTCGCGATGGGGCTCACATTCACGTTCACCGATCTGACCCTCGCGACCGGCACAGCCGGCTTTCTCTTATTTCGGCTGTTCGACATCTGGAAACCATGGCCAATCCGGGCATTCGAGAAGCTGCCGCATGGATGGGGCATCATGGCGGACGACCTGCTCGCGGGCGTCTACGCGGCCCTGATTCTGTGGCTGGCCAGCCCGATCCTTGCACCGACCGGCTGAGAATGCCGATACAGGCCGGAGCGGGCACCTTCCGGGGCGACCGACAGGCCGGCATGCGCAGAAACAGCCGGCCGAAACGCGGGGGGGATCCGCCATTCCGGCCGGCTGGGGTTCATCACCACTCAGAACGAACGCGGCAAGGTGCACCGGGAGGCCGGGCACCTCGTTAACGATCCTCCGGAATTCAAGCCGGAGGAAGGCCTCGCGACCTGGCCACCGGCAGACGCACGGTGGCCACAACCCGATTCGTCACGGCGCGTCCTGTTCCACATCGGAAGCCGCGGCCGCTGCCGCATCGTCCGCCTGAGCATCCGCTTCCGCATCCAGCTGCGCAGACGAATCGCACCCGACAACCGTCAGGGCGCATCCGAGAATCGTGGACAACAGGAACCGTCGCATCCAGATTTCAGCCATCTTCTCTCCAATTGCATCCTGGGTGGACATCACAGGGCCGGAGTTGACCGGCCGAAGCAACGGGCCCGACAGGATGGCCGATTCGAAACGATACGCCAATCCGAACCGGGCCCGAGCACACAAGGCATTCCGGCTCAGAATTCACCGACAACCTGGCCGTCGGCGAGGAAGTTCAGCAAACACAGCGTCTCGAAGTTGATGTTCTCGCTGATGAAACGGACCGAGCCGTCTCCCAGCAGGAAGTGTGCCCCCCCTTCGTGTGAACTCGCGAAGCCCCAGGCGTAAGGAAGTTCCGGCGGCTGGCTGCAGCACCACGTTGACGAACCGTTGCAGCAGAATTCGTGGCCGGACGCATTGATCCGATACCGCTGGTCGCTTCCAACAACACGACCGAACTGCCCGGTGTGGCGGGCGGAGCCCCACACAGGCGTATAGGTGCTGCTGATGTGCAGCTGACGGGTCTCCCCGACGATGACG
>ENA-ORCW01000317-ORCW01000317.1-marine-metagenome-genome-assembly--contig:-NODE-317-length-38549-cov-8.324600_pt1 | contig 38549 bp, 31 predicted proteins | sample MGYA00237784_ERZ508517 | MGnify/ENA primary metagenome ERZ508517 (study PRJEB26187, sample SAMN06268979) | marine metagenome | isolation source: Tt ae E1 feedstock associated aerobic enrichment on... | reverse complement strand
AGAATTTAGAATTTAGAATTTAGATTTGAGTTGATAGATAAGAGAAAAGTAGGGTGGTTTAGCGAAGCATGTGCGTAAGCCACCATGAAGATGTGAGGTTCTAGGGTTTAGGCGCTAGGTTTGAGGTTTAAAACCCGGCATAAAACACCGTAGACGCGAAGCTTGCTCGCGTTCCGGGTTACCACGCAGAGCGTGGGAACCAGCAAGAATTTAGAATTTAGAATTTAGATTTGAGTTGATAGATAAGAGAAAAGTAGGGTGGTTTAGCGAAGCATGTGCGTAAGCCACCATGAAGATGTGAGGTTCTAGGGTTTAGGCGCTAGGTTTGAGGTTTAAAACCCGGCATAAAACACCGTAGACGCGAAGCTTGCTCGCGTTCCGGGTTACCACGCAGAGCGTGGGAACCAGCAAATGTTTCGAGAATTTAGATTTGAGATGATAGATAAGAGAAAAGTAGGGTGGTTTAGCGAAGCATGAGCGTAAGCCACCAAGAAAATGTGAGGTTCTTGGGTTTAGGCACTAGGTTTGAGGTTTAAAACCTAGTGCCCCACAAATACAAAACTGGCATAAAACACAGGGGCATCGCGTGCGCAAGCTGCACGCCTACGATTAGGCTCGGTGTTTATTTGTAGACGCGAAGCTTGCTCGCGTTTCTAAATTTTAGTGAATACAGAGCAATTGCCACAAACCTTACGTACGCAAGTTCCACTCCTCCCTTGTAGGTCGACATTTATGTCGAAAAGCGAACTCAAAGACCTGTGAGCATTTCTTGTTCAACCTAAAATCCGGGTTTCCACGCAGAGCGTGGGAACCAGCAAAGCCGCACGTAAATTCCTAACTTTGTTCTGGCTCTGTGGTGTCTGTGGATGCGAGCGGCCAGCCGCCCAATAATTGCCATTTATTCACCATATGGCAAAAAAGCTCTGCGGTTTTTTGGGTATCATATAAAGCGCTGTGAGCTTGCTTATTATCAAACTCAATTTCTGCCGCCTGACAGGCTTTTACCAGCACAGTTTGTCCGAGTGTTAAACCCGCCAGACTGGTTGTATCAAATGAAACAAACGGATGAAACGGAACGCGTTTGATATTGGTTCTTTTGATCGCGGCATTGACAAATGACATATCAAACGCCGAATTATGCGCTACCATGACAGAACGCTGGCAGTCATAATGTTTTTGTCGTTTACGTACCAGTTTAAATATTTCGGTTAATGCCTCTTTTTCACTGACTGCGCCGCGCAGAGGGTTATGTGGATCTATCCCGTTAAATTCAAGCGCTGCAGGCTCTAAAATAGAATCTTCAAATGGGTCCACATTAAACTGGATGGCTTCTCCCGGATGTAAAAAACCGTCTTCATCCATTTCGGTGACGACCGCCGCGATTTCTAATAAGGCATTTTTTTCAGGATCGAAACCCGCGGTTTCAACATCGACTACAACCGGGTAATAACCGCGAAACCTGTCTTTAAAATTATGTTCTGGCATGAGATAAAGCGTTAATTAATTTGCCGGGCATTATGCCAGAATAGAATTAAAATATCAGGTCTAGTTGTGATTAAGTCTTTGCTATTAAAGCTTGGGGATATCACCTTAAATCAAGTTGGTCTGATAATTGCCTTATCCAGCATAAGTGATTAAATTAAACGAATATTAGCGGGTTTGATGCGAAAAGCGTCAATTCTTTGTCATGAGGCGAGTTAAAATGAAAAAGCGCTGGGGATTGATTTGGGCAGCATGTCTGCTTTCCAGTCAGAGTTTTGCCGATGTCCGGCAGTATAAAGCCAGTTTAGATAATTCTAAATGGGCGCTGGCAAAACATTCGCGTTTACAGTGTCAGCTAGAGCACAGTATACCCAGATACGGCAAGGCGATTTTTTCCAGTCAGGCCAGTCGTGCGCTCAATCTGAATTTTTCGCTGGATATGCTTAAACTGCCCAATAATTATAGTTTTGCTAAAGTAAGCTCAGTGCCGCCCAGTTATAAACCCGGTATACCGAGTAAATCGGTGTCTGAGATGCAACTGCTAAAACAATTTGATGGTGAACTCAGTGAAAAGCCGGCCTGGACATTATTAGCTGAACTAGAAAAAGGTATGACACCTACTTTTTATTATCAGGACTGGTACAGTGAGTTTGACAGCATTTTAGTTGGGTTAAACGCCGCTAATTTTCACCGCGCTTATGATGACTTTTTAAACTGCATTGATAATTTATTACCTTACAATTTCGAAGATATTTCATTAACGGTTCTGACTTATCAAAAAAATTCATCCGAGCTGAGTAAAGCATCCAAAAAGCGATTGGCCATGATTGCTGAGTATTTGAAACAGGATGCAGAACTTGATTTAGTTTTAGTGGATGCGTATACGGATAGTTATGGTGGCCGGTGGCACAATCAACAATTATCTGAAAAACGAGCTGCCACGATTCGCCAGTTTTTTACGGACAATGGTGTTGAAGAAAATCGGGTGAAAATTGAAGGTTTTGGTGAAAAACGACATATTGCATCTAATCAAAACGTAATAGAGCGCGGTAAAAACCGCCGGGTTGTGATTCGGATGCAAAGACCATAAAACTGACGATTAGCCCTGTACCCGTCGGTTTTAAGTCGGGTACATAAAGCTCATAATTAAATCAAAGATTCATTACTACTAACTCAGCCAGCTTTAAGATATAGTATTACTGTTTTATTTAATAAATTCATGATTCAGGTACGCTATATGGCTGACAAAAAACGATTGTTCTTCCGCTTGTTAGCTTTCTCTTTTTTTCTTGGTTTTATTTTTTCCCTTTCTTCTTTATCGGTATATTCTTCACAAACCTTAGATAATCCCGAAAGCCGAATTCAGATTAAAGTGGGTGCCGGAATAAGACCACCATTTTTAATTGGTAATAATCAAGGCATGGGACCTGAAATAATAGCAGTACTTAATCAGGTTCAGGACAGATATTATTTTCAGTTATTACCTGTACCAATCAGTCGCAGAGTTCAATCGGTTAAAGACGGTTGGGTTGATATTATTATGTGGGACAATTTGCATTGGGGCTGGGCAGATATTGCACTGGAAGCTTCGCAGCAATTGCTGGAGTCTAAAGACCTCTTTATTACCCTGAATACAGATGGAAAATCTCAGGATTATTTTGATAACCTTGAGAATCACAGAATTTGCGTCGTCAATGGATATCATTATCAGTTTCTTGGTCAATCGACTGATTACCGGCAATTAAGAAAAAAATTAAATCTTACTTTAGTCACGACAGAAGAGGACGCTATTAAAATGGTGCTGCATAATCGATGTGATATCAGTCTGGCCAGTCAGTCTGCTGTTGACTGGTTTTTCCGTCATCAAGATGAATATAAAGCATCCGACATTGTAATATCGAAGTATTTTGATACAGAGTATACAAGGCATTTTTTAGTCCCCGAGCAGGCGCAGCTGAGTGTTACACAAATCAATCAGTTCATTGAGCAGGCTAACAGGTTAAATTTACTAAAACCTATTTATCAAAAATATGGACAAGCAATGCCTTTTTGATTGTCAACGTTTCAGGGCTGACGAGATTGGTTTCGACATAAATGTCGAGCTACAGCGTAGGCGCGGTGCTTGCCTGCGCATTAACGGGTGTGTGGTTTTGATTACCAACGTTTCAGGGCTGACGCGATTGGTTTCGACATAAATGTCGACCTACAGTGTAGGCGCGGCGCTTGCCTGCGCATTAACGGGTGTGTGGTTTTGATTGTCAACGTTTCAGGGCTGACGAGATTGATTTCGACATAAATGTCGACCTACAGCGTAGGCGCGGCGCTTGCCCGCGCGTTAACGGGCGTGTGGTTTTGATTACCAGCGTTTCAGGGCTGACGAGATTGATTTCGACATAAATGTCGACCTACAGCGTAGGCGCGGCGCTTGCCCGCGCATTTATGCTGGTTCCCACGCTCTGCGTGGTAACCCTGGCGCCCCGGCGGATCTTATATTTTGTAAACCGGGTTTACGTATTCATCGTCATCTTCATCGACCCCAAAATGCTGATTCGTTAAATAGCAGTAGGCGCTGTTAAATGCATTTTGCTGAAACATTTTTAAACCCGTATCTTTAAACTCTACCGGTATCGGGTTGCGTTTAATACAGGCTTTTTCAGATGCATTGGTTTGCAGGGTCACATTCAGGTCTTCAATTAACTGAATCGCAGATTCCATTTTAAATCCGGCTGCACTGCCTGAAAACTTACCTTTGGTCGGACGCTCTTTAATTACAACATGCTCAATTTTGTAATCTTGCATTAGCTTTTTAAATGCAAACTGAAATTCAGTAATATCTTGCTGACTACTGCCTTTGAGCACAAATTTGTTGGCTCGGCAATCCGGCACACCAAATAAACCTGATTCTAACGATAATAGGCAGATGATAGCCTCACTGCCTTTTAACTCAACACCACAAGCTTTCATTAATAATGATTCCAAAATCCAAAAAAATTAAGCTTATTGTAACTGATGTTTGTATTTAAACCAAAGCTGGTTCAAGGGTTTTAAAGCGGCCAGGTAATATTGTGTTCGTATTTTGAGTTCGCTCATGTCACAGTGGCTTTCAAATGCATAGCGGTGTAATAAAAAATCTTGTTGCTCGTGAGTGAGTGAATTGATCAGAATGCAGGCCGCCAAATCATAGGCTGGCTCGCCGATGCGGGCATATTCCCAGTCAATTAAATAAGGTCTGTCGCCAAATAAAATATTTTCAAATGATAAATCTCCGTGGCAAATACAGACCTTTGGATTCTTCTCGTCTAACAAAGCCGCTGTGGCTAACAGCGCTTTATAGTCATCTAATGGTAAATTGAGCGCGTTAAGCAAATCTTTAATATCTTTATTAATTTGCTGTGGTAGCAGGGATTTTTCAACGGGCACAGGCAAACTATGTAGCTTAACCATAAGTTGAGCAATATGAGCAAGGCGGGTTTGTTTTGAGTGTTCCGGCTGAGCGGGAATATAGCGATCTACAATTAAACCAAGTGTTTGGTTTTCACACAGGGTTTCAGGCGTCAGGCCAAAGCTTGTCTTTTGTACCCAGTGTCTTGCCTGTCTTTCATTTTGCATACTTTGTTTACTGAGTAGCGCCCGGTTAAGCATTTTAATAAATACCCGGACAGGCTGCTGGCCATAAGTGGCAATAAACCCGAAGTTGGTATGATTATGTTTTACCGGTGACAGCTTAACCAGGGGGCCCAGTGATTGCTCCAGCCAGTTAAGCGCTTGTGTATCCAGATGGGTATTCACTCAATAACCTATGAATCCAACAGCACATCGTTGCTTAGCTCTGTTTGGCGATTGTAATAATGCTGACGCCATTGCCAATAAGCCCAAAGTGCTAACAGGGTATAACAGGCAAAAAGAACCGCAGTCGGTATCAGTGATTTATTCAGATACACGTAGATGGACACTGCATCTATCACAATCCAGTATAGCCAGCTTTCAACCACTCGCTCCGCAATCAAATAGGTGGCGTAAATACTAAATACAGTGGTAAAAGTATCTATAGTCGCAAAATCAGCATTGGTGTAATTTTCCATAAAATAACCCAACACCAGGCTAACCAAAGTAAATAATGCGATGAGTGACAGATGATGTTTGATAGGCCAGCTCGTATAATTAACATGGTGATCTTTTTGATTCCAGCCAAATTTCCAGCTGAACCAGCCATAAATGGCCATCGCCATATAGTATACCTGCAGCAGACTATCCATCAGAAGCTGTGCTGAAAAGAAAATGGAGCAATAAACAGCGCTGGCGATAAAAGCAACCGGCCAGCACCAGATAGTCCCCTTTGCGGCCATAATCACATAAGCAATGCTGAAAACAAATGCGATAGCTTCAGGCGCTGATGTGATATACAGCTCAGCCAGAATATCACTCATTGACACTAGACCTGTCACCAGCTAAAAATTTACAAACAAAAATTTGCGTGCCGGTTCGCTCAAAGGTGGTTTTTAATTCTTTATTTAAACAGGCCATCACAGCGTCATACTCGCCAAATATCTGGCTGCTCATACCGTTGGTGACTATTTGTAAATCTGAGTAAGTTCTGATTCGTTTAATAAATTCCCATACTTCAGATTCAAAATCTTCAAACTGAAGTGGATATAAACTAATTTCAACTGATAACTGCATAATAATCCTGAAAACAAGTAACGGGCAAAGCTGCCAGCCTTGCCCGTTGATTTACATTAAAACTGGTACTCGGCTGTAATACCAAATTGTTTGGGAGCTCCGAACTGAAAATAAGGCTCGGGCGCGTACGCTTTACGTGGATCATTACCATATTCACCAAAGTCAAAGCCTTGAATATAATAATCCTGATCAAACAGATTTCTTGCCCAAAGCTTAATTAGCACATCCTGAACCTGATAGTTGACACTGGTGTTGACCAAATCATAACGTTTTGACTTTAAGTTATGATCGTCCGAGAAATAGAAATTATCTTTGCCTTCGGCTTCGATATTCCACCAGATATGGTCGGTCAGAGTGATATTGAATCCCAGGTTATAGGTATAACTAGGTGACTGTGACAGTTCTCTGCCAGGATAAGTTAAGGTATTCGTTTCATCCTGATAGGTGTCATACTCAGCTTTTAAATAGCCTAAACTTGCATAGGTTTGAACTGAGTTAGTTATAATATAGCTTAGATCAAGTTCTACGCCTTGTGACGTACCATCGGTTGCATTTCTGATATAGGGAATAAATTGTTCAACGCGACCATCTTCACCATTAATGATAAAGTCTTTTTTAACCTGAATGTCTTTGCGCTGCATATAAAATGCCGCTAAGTTAGCCGTTAAACCCTTATTTTGGTATTTAACACCGGTTTCATAGTTCCATAAATATTCAGGTGCATAATGACGTGCTTCATCGGGTAAAGTTCCGTCTGAATTGACGCCACCATTCATATAACCCTTATTCACTGAGGCATACCAGAAAAGGTCATTTGAAACCTGATAGTTTAAGCTGATTTTGCCACCAAACAGATTATAGTTCGGGCTTAAATCCACCCCATTCGAGTTGAGATAATCCATCTCATGATATTCATATCTTAACCCTGTGGTTAAACTCATCTGGTCCGTTAGCTGACTGTCAAACTGCGCATAGATAGCTCGTTTTTCATTATCAAAATCAGAATTTAAGTTGTAATCTGAATTGGCGTGAGTTCGTTTATATTCGTCCTGCTTTTTTTGCCAGTAAATACCGGTTATCCAATCTGTGGTGCCATTAAAAATACGTCCGCCAGGCTCAGATAAAAACCTAAATTCAGTGCTGTAGTTTTTCTTTTCATGGCGGTTTCTGTCTGTGGTTGAGTATTCCCAACCTGGCGCAATACCGACATAAGTCCAGTCTTCATCAAAACCATAATCTGTATCAGTTGTTAAAAAGCTTTGGATTGATTCAAAAGACGCTTCGTCATTTAATTTGATTGTCAGATGGCTGTTTAGCCCGGTTGATTTTTGTTTGTCCTGACCAGGTTGATCCGATAAGGTTTGACGAATATTGTCTAAACTGAATGCGTCATAGCCGTTGTCTATATCAATATGGGTGGCATTAATATCCCAAACAACGTCCTGATTAGGTTGGAATCTGAGTTTACCGCGTAAAGTCAGCTCATCTCTGTCGTTGGTATCATGGCGGTTTAGGTAAGTATTTTCGATAAAGCCATTGCTTACGTATTGATGTGCAGATACACGAAAGCTGGTGGTATCTGTTAAGCCATTAGAATAAGCAACACCCAATTCTTTGGTACCATAGTTTGCTATACCGGCTTTTATTCTGCCAGACGCAGTATCGGTTGGCTGGGCGCTTTGCAAATAAATTAAACCGGCCAGGGCGTTTGCACCAAAACGAGAGCCCTGAGGGCCTCTGAAAATTTCTACCTGCTCAATATCAAATAAAGTCGCAGCACTGCCCACGGCGGTATAATCAACGCCATCAATGTACAAGCCTACCGGATAGTTTGTTGGTGAATCATATTCACTTTGAGCGCCTATCCCTCGGATTTGGAAAAAACGGGCTCTGGATGTGCCGCCTGCAAAATTTAAATTGGCTGCTGAAGATAAAATAGCCTCAAGGTGGTTAGCTGAATTTCGTTCTATTGTCTCAGCACCGATGACACTGACTGAAATCGCACTGGTTTGAATTGAGTTTTCACGAAAGTCGCCTTGTACTTTAATCACTTCAGTATCGCCGGAATCTATCGTTTGTTCCGGTTCTGCATTGGCTGCAAAGCTATTAAAGTGAAAACAGGTTAAGAAAGCGAGAGATAAACGGGAAAGCTTATGGTTCATTAGGTTCTCTGTATTGTTGAAATTCAAGAACGCAGAGATGTGTACCTTTTTTCATGGACCATCCCTACGCCAGCATTACCTGAACAGGTACAATGGGTTTGCTGTAATGCATCTCAGTCCATCTATAAAAGGTTTTAACCCTATTTATTAATGAACACCCCATGGTTGCTGCGGATTCTAACAATTTTGAGCAGGCGAGTCGACCTTAATTAACCTCAGCTGCGGTTATTTAAAGTTGAATGGGTGCAAGCCCTTCTCCGGCTGAATAAGCAGCCAGGCTCGTCAAAGACTGCTTTTTAACTGTCTTGTGTAAATGCTTCAAGCTGGCTTTTTTGGCAGATAATAATCAGCTCGTTGATTAAATCAATTGCGCTGTCGTGATCATAATGATCTATATTTTCAAGTAGTTGTTTGTACTCTTTTTGAGCATCCAGTTTCGTCAGCTGTTTTAATTCAGTCAGCTTATCCGGGTCGATAAACTCATCGTTCTCTAAACTGTTTTTTATCTGTAAAAGTGAGCTAATTAATTGCTCAATATTGATTTCGGGTTCTGCTGTGTCTTCCGGCACTGACCCTTCAATGATCTGCTCTATCTGTTTTAATGTTTCGCCTAAAATCCAACTAAATTGGTTAATCCAGTAGTCTGTTGCTTCTCTGTCATTTAAAGCGATATTGGTTTCAAGCAATTTGCAGGTTAAATGCAGCTTTTCCAGCCCTAGGTTGCCGGAGACCCCTTTAATTGAATGGGCCAGTTTCTGAATTTGTTCAAGCTCTCCCTGAACAAAAAGATTTTGCATTAGATGGTCACTGGCACGAAAATCTTTAATAAATTTTTGTTGTAGGCGGGTAATTAAAGACTGATTACCTGATACCTGACTGAGTGCGTAATTAGCATTGACGTAAGATGCGTTTAATAAATCCTGATTGATTTCTGCGTTATGCTGTTCTGGCTCAGCAGCAACCTCGGTATATTCAGTTTCAATTAGCTTGTTTACATTAATTTCTTTGCCCAGCCAGGTCGCCAGAGTTGTTAACATAGCCTGTTCGTCAATGGGCTTTGAAAGATGGTCATTCATGCCGGTTTCAATGCACTTTTCAATATCGTGCGGCATCACATTCGCTGTCATCGCAATAATTGGCAGGTTTTTATATGCTGGGTTATCTCTTATCGCTGCGGTTGCCTGATATCCATCCATTTCCGGCATTTGAACATCCATTAAAATCAGATCAAATTGATTGTCTGATAGTAGCTCAATTGCGGCTTTACCATGCTCTGCGATAGTTACGTCAAAGCCATGGTGTTCCAGCATAGCTCGAGCCACTTCCTGATTAATCTCATTATCTTCAACAACCAAAATATGTAAGCCTCTGAATATATCTTTACTGGCAATTGGCTCAGGTTGGATTTGGTTTGCATCCTCTAGTCTGGCTTGCTCGCTCGGATGTTTTAGCAATTTAAATAAATCCCAGATATGCAATGGTCTCTCTATATATTTAATATTGCCGCTATCTTGCTCATGGCGCATTTGTTCATGGGCTTGCTGAATAACAATTTGTGCCTGTTTACAGTTGTCATGGTTAACGAGTTTTTCAACCTGATCAAAATTATCTATGCAGAGTGAATTAATAATAATCAGCGGGATAGGCTCGTTTGTTTGTGTAGCCGCAAAATCAGAGGCTTGATCTATGGTTTTAAAGCATTGACTGGTATACGAAAAAGTGATCAGATTGTCTGTTAATAGGGTTTGCAATCTTGGATTGTTTTCAACAATCAATACCGGACTGGCATTATCTATCAGCTTTTCTGCATAAAAAACAGGCTGAGGAATGTTATTCAGACTGAAAGGCAGCTCAAAAGTAAAAACAGAGCCATGGTGTTTTTCGCTACTGACTCGAATATCGCCTTTCATTAACTGGCATAGCTGGCGGCAAATGGTTAAGCCTAGTCCGGTACCGCCGTATTTACGTGACGTTGAGTTGTCTGCCTGATTAAACGACTGAAACAGATTATCAATTTGGCTCTGACTGAGGCCAATTCCAGTATCCTTTACTTCAAACTGAATTTGCGCAGTGAGGTCACTGGCTGTTTTTAAACTGATTTTTAATTCAATCTGGCCGGATTCAGTAAATTTGATAGCGTTACTGATTAAATTGATCAGGATTTGATTAAGTCTGTGCGGATCACCTATCAGAGAGAAGGGCACATTAGGTTCAACATCGACTATATATTCTAAACCTTTATGCTGAGCCTTGTGGGCAAACATGACGCTAATGTTACTTATGATATCCGTCAGATTAAAATGAATCTTCTCAAGTTTGAGTTTGCCGGCTTCAATTTTGGAAAAGTCCAGAATGTCATTGATTATGTTCAGCAGGTTGTGCGATGCAGTATCAATATTTTTTAACTGCCTTTGCTGATCAGTCGATAGTTCACTTTTACCCAGAATATTGGTTAAACCGATAATTGCGCTGATGGGCGTTCTGATTTCATGGCTCATATTGGCGAGGAAATCCCCTTTAATCTGACTGGCTTGCTCTGCTTTTTCTTTTGCTTCAGTCAGCGCATGATTGGTTTGCTCAAGCTGCTTGGTTCTTTCTTCCACTCTTTGCTCAAGATGTTCGTTGAGTTGTCTTAATTTATTTTCCGCGAGTTTTCTTTTGGTCACGTCTGTGTTGGAGCCAATTATTCTCTGTGGAGCGCCATTGCTGTCGCGTGAAACCACTTTAGCTCGACTTAATATCCAAATATACGCTGAGTTTTTATGTTTAAGACGAAACTCTTCAATCAGTTCATTTTTATCCTGTTCCTGCACCAAATTCATTGTGGCTGTTAATTTGTCCTGATCATCAGGGTGAACGAGTTCGCTCAGAGCTCTCATGTCTGAGCTGATCTCATCACGCTGGTAACCCATCATTTCAAGCCATCTCGGACTCAGGTAGATTTTATTGGTTTTTATATCCCAGTCCCACATGCCGTCGTTGGTCGCTTCCTGTGCATAGGCAAGTCGCTGCAGACTCTTTGCTAAATTTTGCTGGGTATTTTTTAAATCAGTGATGTCGTTTATGCAGCCCAAAATAATATCCGGTGCATTCTGGAATTTTTCGAGACGTATATAAAGATACTTTTGCTGATTGTTTTTGGTCAGGTAACGGCAATCAAATAACTCAGTTGCCTGACTGCTTTCAGGAGATAGCAGGTTATTCAGCGCATCCGTTGCTATATTTGCATAACTGGTTTCGAGTCGTTCAAATAAATCTGTAATTTTTGGCTGATGATCTAGCTCTAATATGTCTAATAGGGCTTGAGAACATTCCAGTTTTAAACTGCCACAATGCAACTCAAAGGTACCAATTTGCGCTATATTTTGTGCTCTATCTATTTGCTGCTGCTGGATATTCAGCCGGTTTCGTTTTCGTACCAGCCTTTTTGAAATCAGATACAGTGCTCTGTGAAATACAGATACTCTGTTACGGGACTGAGTTTTTTGAGCTTTAAAGGCAGCCTGCCAGCGAGACACATCGGCTCTGGATAAATCGATAGCGAGCCGGGTAACCTTATTATAATTTAATAATGATTTGATTTGGCTGATAATCAGGATTAAGCAAGCCATTGCCAGCACACTAATGGCGGCAAGATACAAGGTATTATTAGTTGTTCGATTATTGGAGAGTAAACCATCAGCACTTAAGCTTGCCGTTCCGGCAGAAATGAAAACTTCTGATGGATTAAATGCCAGTTGCCAGTTTGGCAGATTCAGTTGATTTTTTACTTGAGGTGTAAAGGCCGGTACGGTTTGGCTCAGTCGTGTTGTGATGTCTTTATTTTGCTCATTTAATATTGGAAAAATAATCTTGTTTTGCAGATCTGACAGATAAATGCCTTTACCTAGCTCAGATTCGAGAAAATGCGCTTTCAATTCAAGTCCGTATCGAACCGACTGGTAAGGCTGGCCGATCAATAAAAGATGCGCTCCTAACCGGGTAGCCGAACCTGCGTTTTTGATGGCTTGAAGGTGTTCAACTGAGGCGCTTTGAGTCGGCTGCATTGAACTTTTTACAGAATTATCCGGGCTAATCTGATACAGATTAACAAAATTATTGTCATATTGACTGCGAAAAAGCTCAGTTATCACTTGAAAATGGTTAAATGAATCTTCATTGTTAGAAGCGTTAGTTGTTATCTGAGCGCCGGTAATTTTTGGCCATTCAGACAGGGTATTAATCGTTTGGCTTAGCCGATTAGAAATTTGTATCTGTTTATTATGCAGTAAGGATTCCAGAGACAGATTAGGTGTAGCCGGTTTGAGCGTATTTTGGTTAAAGACGAAAGGTGTAAGGGCGGCAGCTGTGAGTAGGCTAGCGACTATGACTATTTTGGATAATGCCTTCCATTTCAAACCGGGTAACATCTTAAAATGATTCCTTTTTGTTCAAACTGAAACAGTAACGTTGTCTGTCAATTGAGTATAACCTCAAATCGACATAAAATACGAATTATAGTCAAACTGGCCTGACACCCAAGCTAATTGAATATATAACAGCGAGAAATTAACTAATTTTGTTAATCCGCGTGCAAACAGGTTACTTATTAATGAAACTTAATTTGCAATTTAAATGAATAACTGCTGGTCATTAAAACTGAGCGGACCCATAAGGAAACTTCTAGGTGAATGTAGATAATAACCTGTTTAATTTTTTAAAAAGCCAGCCAACTTCCTATTTCTCGCAATTTAATCGCGGTATTGAAAAAGAAGCCTTACGAATTCAGTCATCGGGCAAATTAGCGGATACGCCACATCCGGCTGGGTTAGGCTCAGCCTTAACTCATGATTTTATTACGACAGATTATGCCGAGAGCCTGTTAGAGTTTATTACGCCGGTGGAGCAGGACGTTGATAAGAGTATTAATCAGCTATTGGATTTGCATAAGTACGCTTATCTGAAACAAGGCGAAGAGTTGCTATGGCCGATGAGCATGCCCTGTTTTGTCGGCTGTGAAGCGGATATAAAAATAGCCCAGTATGGTCAGTCCAATGTTGGCCAAATGAAAACTTTATACCGCCAGGGTTTAAAAAATCGTTACGGTAGTTATATGCAAGCCATATCCGGCGTGCATTTTAACTTTTCATTTCCTGACAGTTTTTGGCAAGCCTGGGCAGACAGCCAGCAACTGGAATTTAATCAGGATACTATATCAGCCGGTTATCTGGCGGTACTCCGTAATTTAAAACGCAATCTCTGGCTTTTAGCTTACCTGTTTGGGGCGTCACCTGCTTTGTGCTCGTCTTTTTTAAATGGCAAACAAACGCGATACCCCATGCAGAAAGTAGGCAAAGGCACTTTGTATTTACCTTATGCAACCGCGCTTAGACTAAGTGATTTGGGGTATACCAATAAGGCTCAGGCCGCTCTTAACATTCGTTATAATCACCTGGATGAGTATATTGCCGGTTTAAGGTGTGCTATTAGAATGCACTCGGCAGAGTTTGCGCATATACCGGCCGGTGAGCAAGGCGACTATCAGCAGTTAAACCAGAACGTTTTGCAAATTGAAAATGAATATTATTCTCCAGTGCGCCCTAAACGAGTTGCCCGCTCTGGTGAAAAGCCAACCGATGCACTAGACAGAGCCGGTATTCAGTATATTGAACTTCGCGCCTTGGATATTGACCCTTATAGCCCGGCTGGTGTGAGCGCTGAACAGGTAAGATTTTTAGATTTATTAATAACCTGGTGTGCGTTAACCGAATCTCCTGAAATTCATGCAGACGATGAGTTTGCTATTGGAGCGAATCTGCAGCAGGTTATCTTATACGGTCGTAAACCTGGATTAATGCTGGATCGGGAACATCAGAAAATTTCGTTAAAAGACTGGGCACATTCAATCTTATCCAGCCTGTCAGAGTTAGCGAAAATATTTGATGGTGAGCAAAAAGAAGGGCTTTATCAGCAGGCGCTTGCTATTCAGATGGCGAAAGTAGATGATCCTGATTTAACGCCATCAGCCAAAATCATCAAGCATTTACTTGAACAAAATATTGATAACGGTACTTTGGGCATGCAACTGGCCGAGCAGTACAGACAGGCTAGTTTTGAGCGTAGTTTTAATGAATTTAACTTAAATCAGTTAGATGCTGAAAGCCAACAGAGTATTGAACGCCAGTTGTCAATTGAACAGAGCGATGAAACCAGCTTTGCTGAGTATTTAACACAGTATTTTGCCTACACAGGACCTTGCAATAAAGCTTGAAGTATATGAAAAAACTGAGTTTATTATCTTTATCGGCGCTAGTATTGCTAACCAGTTGTGCCACGCCTCCGCCACAGCGGCCTGATAACCTGTGTGAAATATTTTTTGAACACAGGGACTGGTATGACGATGCAAAAGATGCACAGGAGAAGTGGGGAACCCCAATTCATGTTGCTATGGCGATTATGTATCAGGAAAGCTCGTTTAAACATGATGCGGCGCCACCGATGGAATACTTTTTATGGATAATTCCAATCGGTAGAGCGAGTTCGGCTTATGGATATTCGCAAGCAAAAACGCCTACCTGGGAAGACTATATGCGCGAAACGGACAGCTATGGCGCAGACCGGGATGATTTTGATGATGCTATCGACTTTATGGCCTGGTTTATTTATAAAACGCATAAAGTTAATAAGGTTTCTAAATGGGATGCTTATAATCAGTATCTTAACTATCATGAAGGTTGGGGTGGTTATCGTAAAAAAAGCTATAATCGTAAACCCTGGTTGAAAAAGGTATCAGCCAAAGTTCAGCGTAGAGCTGAGATATATGGCAGTCAGCTCAAGGGTTGTGAAGAAGAACTCAGTCATGGTTGGTTATGGCGGCTCTTTTTTGGTTAAACTAGATTACCGATTTAAATTAGTGCCATTTCCATTTAATTTTGATGAGTTCAAATTTTTTACTGTAGATCGGCGTTTACGCCGTTAGACTAGGATATTCAACGGCGTAAACACAGATCTACAAGATGTACTCAAACATTTAAAACTTTATGGTAACAGCACTCGTGCTTGGCCTGTTTTAATATCTTTGAGCATGAGTCTTCTAAGTGACTCATGCTCAATAGCACAGTTAGTTCCCATCATTTTAAATCAATTGTGAATTTTTTAGATTGTTTTATTCTAAATTTATTCCGCTCAGTTGTACCTGAATTTAAAATAAACTCACTAAGTAAATCAATTCAAATATAAAACCCAGTTGTTTGTATTGTTTCCATAAAATGACTGATGACCAGTAAAGAGGTCTAACCTTAACTTTATATTAACATATTCTAATTCATCTATACTTGTGTTTAATAAACTTCAACTCTAAATAATAAAAAGTTAGCTAAAGCCTTAAATTTATTGGCTTTTAGTTTTATTTCGTTTTCTAATGAGAGATTTTTCTTAGAACAAGGCGAATTTGCGTACGTAATAGCTGGCTATTACTCGCGAATTCACTGCAGTTATCCGGAAAAATAGCCACTAGAAAGCAATTTGTTATTCAGAGTTGAGGTGATTAGGTCAAGCAATATTGAATATTGGATGTAAGTAAATACTTGCTTTTGAAAGATGCATCAGGAGTTAATTATGTTTCAGGCGCAATCTATGTGCGGTCATAAGTGGATGATTAAAACACTACAGGGACAGTATTTATCTGTGCTAAAAGGTCAGGTTGGGTTAACACTGCGACCGGATGCCAATGCAGTCGACTGGACCTTTAAACCTGCTTTTGAATTTGGCCGCTATTATATTGAACACATAGAAACGGGCGAACGCCTGGTTGATGTGGTCAATGGTGGATTTGACTGCTGGAGTGTTGAACAGGAATATAGCGGCTGTTTTGCATTTGTTGGTCAGGGCGGGGTATTCCGTCATTTTGATTTTAATATTGAAGATCAAGCCGATAAATCACTGGCGGAGACGAATTTGGCCTTACCACAAAAGAGAAAGTTCAACCGGACTATCAAAAACGAAGCTTGTCGTCATTGTCAGAAACGGCTGACAGAATATTGTAACTGGATCATTGAAAAGGGATGTTAGGTTCTGCATTCCCTTTTCAATTGAGTCTGTTATTGAGCGCTGCCGATACGCTGTTTATCGTATTGTTCGCTGCGGGCAAGCAGGGATTCATATCTGGACTGTTGTTGTGAATCAAGCTCGTGCTCTGCGATGACTTCCATGGCTTTCCAGTACAAGGCGTCCTGAATTTCTGACAACTGGTTTCTATGTTTTTGCTCAACCAATGCCTGTAACAAGTTCAGTGCAATGCGAACATTTTTAGGCATGAGTTTTAAGGCATCACTAAACGCCTGCATCGCAGGTTCAATTTGCTTTTGGTTGTAAAGTTGAACTGCAATATTGTTGAGTTGCCGCGGTGAAAACGGAATATCTCTTTTTTCCTGTTTTTCCTGTGCCATAAATTTATGCAGGATTTTTTCATTGACGTCTTCTGAATCAAACGAAAAAGGAATATCTTCCAATACCGCAACGGCTTTATCCTGATACCCTATTTCATGCAAAGCTTTTGCACGGTCGAGATAATCCTCAAAAGTACAGCTGGTATATTGGTCAAACTGCAGTGAATCTACGAGTTGTTTAGCTTTGTCCTGTTCATCTTTGATATAGTGCAGTCTGGCCTGAACAACCGCAATTTTATTTTTTGATTCAGCCGTTGGATGAAACTCTCGCTTGAGTGTATCCAGATATTTTTCCGTCTGTCTGGCAATGGCAGCTGATTCTTGCTCGGTTAGCGTTAGCGCATAGTCGATGCCCGCTCGGGCGACCGTTAGGTATAAATCCTCATTATCATGCAGTGAATGTTTGGCACAGCGTAACATGGTTTTGGCAGCCTCGTACTGGCCACCGTGATCGTGCAGTAATCGTGCTAAATTAATCACATTCTGGTGCCGGCTGATATTGCGCGGCGATAAGGCTTTCGCATCTTTGAACTGCTGATAGGCTAAATCATACTCATCGTGGTTGATATAATACTGAGCCAATAAATCCAGTGCCGCTAAGCGGGTTTCCGGCTTTTTAACCAGCTTATCTAAAATTGCTTTACCTGCATCTTCTTTATTTAAACCCAGATAGGCTTTGGCTAGACCTATCATTGCCCAGGTAAATTTTTGTACGTTAACAATATCAAAAAAATAACGGGCGGCTGCGCCAAATTCTTTTTTGGCCAGTAGAATATCCCCTTTTAAGCGCATGACCAGAGGGTATAAGCTGCCTTGCTTGGGATTTTTTAAAACCGCTTCAATTTGAGTGAGTGCACTGTCTAAATCTTTATTTTCAAGTGCCCAGTATATTTTTTTCAGTTTATGTTTTCGGTTAAGGACTCTTAAAACCCGGTCACTCAGTTCTTTTGAGGTAAAAGGTTTCGCCAAAAAATCATCTGGTTGCAGCTCTATAACACTGTTGACCAAAGCGGCATCGGTTTCGGCGCTGGTAAAAATAAACGTGGTATCAAGCCGGATGGCGCCATTGTTTTTAAATTCTTCAAATAAATGATAGCCGTCTCTATCGCGACTGAGGTTAAATGAACAAATAATTAAATCAAACTGAACTTCCTGAGTGAGTCTGAGCGCATGTTTAGCACTTTCAGCTATCTGAATCGTTTCAAACCCAATTCTTTCTAAAGATTGTTTGAGAAACGTCTGTGCCAGAGGCTGGTCATCAATGATTAAAACCCGAGCATGTTTGATTAATTCTTGATTCATAAAGCAGACATTTATAAGAAGTGTATTTTTAAGTTTATATATTCTTGATTATTGATTTAAATCGCAATAATTACAAGCTTTGAGCGGCCGACGAGATTTTCCTTTTAATATGTCGTCAGTTCAGTATAATCTCCGGTGAAAACTTGTCGGAGTGCCTGTAAGGCTGAGATCGCGAAAGTGGGATCCGTCGAACCTGATCTGGTTAAAACCAGCGTAGGGAACAAGAGTAAACATCTTTTTATACTCTTCACAGTCAGCTCATCGATTATTTTCAAAGTTTTGTTTTTAATGCCTCTGTATTGCGGTACATGAGTCTAAGCAATTTATTTGAAGATGACGATAGAGTGATTAACGCTATCAGCGTTTGTGAGTAATAGGTCAATATATCTGTTGCTGACCGGTGTGAGTATATCTTATTTATATCTTGTCCAGATTTGCATTCCGTCTTTATTCAGTGAAACTTTTAAACCACAGAGATAAAGGCATTTTATGGCTACTAGCAATAGAAGAGAAAACCGAGCTGCGGCGCAGGAATTTATTAATAACCTGACCGGACAACCTTTCCCAAATTCAGAAAAAGTATATGTTGAAGGCTCTGACCCGAGTATCCGGGTTGGCATGAGACAGATTAATCTGACGGATACTTTTGTCGGTGGCGACAAAGACAACCCGCAATATGAGCCGAATGAACCCATTTGTGTTTATGATACATCAGGTCCGTACACAGACCCGAATATTGAAATTGATGTTCATCAGGGCTTGCCTAAATTACGTGAAAGCTGGATTGAAGCACGCAATGATACTGAATCTCTGGATTCTGTTACTTCACGTTTCAGTCAAAAGCGATTGGCAGACGAAGGTTTAGATCATATCCGTTTTGAGCATTTACCTAAAATTCGCCGTGCTAAAGCGGGTAAAAACGTAACTCAAATGCATTATGCCCGCCAAGGCATTATTACGCCTGAAATGGAATATATTGCGATTCGTGAAAATATGAAGCGTGCTGAAGTTAAAGATCAGATTTTAACTCAGCAGCATAAAGGACAAGCCTGGGGTGCTAAAATACCGGAAGCGATCACACCTGAATTTGTTCGTCAGGAAGTTGCTGAAGGCCGCGCTATTATTCCGGCTAATATTAATCACCCGGAAACTGAGCCTATGATTATTGGTCGTAACTTTTTAGTCAAAGTGAATGCTAATATCGGTAACTCAGCTGTCACTTCTTCGATTGAAGAAGAGGTTGAAAAACTGGTGTGGTCAACCCGTTGGGGCGGTGACACTGTCATGGATTTATCTACCGGTCGTTATATCCATGAAACCCGAGAATGGATTATCCGTAACTCACCGGTTCCAATCGGTACTGTACCTATTTATCAGGCGCTGGAAAAAGTAAACGGTGTTGCCGAAGATTTAACCTGGGAAGTTTTTCGCGATACCTTGATAGAACAAGCGGAACAAGGCGTTGACTATTTTACCATTCACGCGGGGGTTTTATTACGTTATGTGCCTATGACCGCAAAACGCTTGACCGGCATTGTATCTCGTGGTGGTTCGATTATGGCAAAATGGTGTTTAGCGCACCATAAAGAAAACTTTTTATATACCCACTTTGAAGACATTTGTGAAATTTTAAAAGCCTATGATGTCTCTTTCTCGTTAGGGGATGGTTTACGTCCGGGATCCATTGCGGATGCAAATGATGAAGCTCAGTTCAGTGAATTGCGTACGTTAGGCGAGCTTACAAAAATTGCCTGGAAGCATGATGTACAGGTAATGATTGAAGGCCCGGGGCATGTGCCAATGCATATGATCCATGAAAATATGACAGAGCAGCTTGAGCATTGTGATGAAGCACCATTTTATACTTTAGGTCCGCTCACTACAGATATCGCACCTGGGTATGATCATATTACTTCTGGTATAGGTGCGGCGCAAATTGGCTGGTATGGCTGTGCTATGTTGTGTTATGTAACACCCAAAGAGCATCTTGGTTTACCGAATAAAGAAGATGTTAAAGAAGGTCTGATTACTTATAAAATTGCGGCTCATGCAGGGGATTTGGCAAAAGGTCATCCGGGTGCTCAAATTCGTGATAATGCGTTATCCAAAGCTCGTTTTGAATTCAGATGGCATGATCAGTTTAACTTAGGTCTGGACCCGGACAGAGCCCGTGAATATCACGATGAAACTCTGCCGCAAGAATCAGGCAAAGTTGCGCACTTTTGTTCAATGTGTGGCCCTAAATTCTGCTCAATGAAAATTACTCAGGAAGTTCGTGATTATGCGGCTGATTTAGAAGCGAAAAAAATACAAATCGGCGAGTATGATGACAAGTTGTCTGCTGAGCAGGGCATGGCTGAAAAGTCTGCTGAGTTCAGAGAGAAAGGGGCAGAAATTTATCATCAGGCAAAATAATTTAGCAGGTTAAATTAGAGCTAGCCGGGGTTGAGAAACTTTGTACTTAACGCCGGTTGATCTATTTAGCATGCTTGAATTTATATTTTTCAGCTGCGGAAGATTGAAATGAAAATTGCAGTGGTAGGCTCAGGGTTAGTGGGGCGCTTATTGGCCTGGCAATTAAGTCAGCATCATCAAATTACCCTATACGATAAAGATTTTAAAACTGCCAAACACAGCGCAGGCTTTATTGCGGCCGCTATGCTGGCACCGGTTGCTGAATCGGTAATCGCCAGTCAACTGGTGGTTGGATTGGGACAGCTATCGGTTAAGCTGTGGCCAAATATTCTGTCACAATTAAAACAACCCGTATTTTATCAGCAGGCGGGCAGCTTAATTCTGGCTCATGCTCAGGACAGAGGCGACTTAACCAGCTTTTGTCAGCGGCTGAAACTTCAGGATGGCTTAACGCAAGTTAATAGCCAACAAATTGCTGAATTAGAACCGCAAATACAGGGGCGTTTTCATCAGGGAGTGTGGCTTGAAAATGAAGCTCAGATTGATAATCGAGCTTTGTATCAGGCTTTGTTACACGCACTGGTAAATGCGGGTGTGCAGCAGATCGAAACGACTCATGCTGATATTACAGATAACCGGGTTTACGCAAATGGTGAGCAGACGGATTTTGACTGGGTATTTGACTGTCGTGGTCTAGGTGCTCAAGTGGATTTAAAAAAATTACGCGGCGTGCGTGGTGAAGTGGCCAGAGTTTATGCCCCCGAGGTCAAATTAAACCGTCCGATTCGGTTATTGCATCCAAGATATCCGATTTATATTGTGCCTAAACCGAACCATGAATATGTGATTGGTGCAACTGAGATTGAATCTGACAGTGATAAAGCGATGACAGTTCGCTCGGCACTTGAGTTATTGTCTGCAGCCTATAGTGTGCATTCTGGTTTTGCTGAAGCGCAAATCACATCTCTTGATGCAGGGTTAAGACCTAGCTTGCCTGATAATGAACCCGCCATTATTACAGACGGCAAATGCATTCGAATTAATAGCCTATACCGTCATGGTTACTTGCTTGCACCCGCTGTGATTGCTCATGCGCTTAATTTGTTTAATCAACTGAGCGAGCAACAAACAAGATATTTTTATCAGGCTGAACAATTATCTGAATCTCACTTTAGCCAGCTTACCGGTCATTTTGAGGGTAAATAAATTATGAAAGTTACAATTAACGGTAAACCGGTAGAGTTTACTCAAGCCCAATCTTTATTAAGTTTAGTTGAGTCTTTTGGTGCTCAGCCGCCATACGCATTGGCCGTTAATGGCCAGTTTATACCTAAAAGCCAGCATGCCAGTTATGCGGTTAATACGGGTGATTCCATTGACGTTTTATCGCCGGTACAGGGAGGTTAACCCGTTATGGATAATGTAAATCAGGCAATATCAGATACTTGGTCTATTTATGGTACTGAGCTGTCGAGCCGTTTATTAATTGGCAGTGCTTTGTATCCGTCGCCAGCTATCATGCAAGAATCTATTAAACAGTCGCAAGCTGAAGTTGTGACGGTTTCACTGCGCAGACAATCGCCGGAAAGTGCAGGTGGTCAGGCGTTTTGGCAGCAGATTCAGTCACTGGGTAAAAAAATATTACCTAATACGGCAGGTTGCCATTCCATTCAGGAAGCGGTCACGCTGGCGCAAATGTCACGCGAAATTTTTGATACTGACTGGATTAAATTAGAGCTGGTAGGGGATGAGTATAACCTTCAACCTGACCCGATTGATTTGGTTAAGGCAACCGAAATTTTGCTTAATGACGGTTTTAAGGTCTTGCCCTATTGTACCGATGATCTGGTGATTTGCCGTCATTTGGTTGAGCTAGGCTGTGAAGTTTTAATGCCCTGGGGCGCGCCTATTGGCACGGGGAAAGGGCTATTAAACCCTTATGCCTTGTCGGCCATTCGGCATAGATTCCCACAAATTAGTTTAGTGGTGGATGCGGGCATTGGTTTACCTTCTCATGCGGCTCAGGCACTTGAGTTAGGATATGATGCCGTCTTATTGAATTCAGCGATCGCACAGGCTCAAGATCCTGTCATGATGGCTAAGGCGTTTAAATCTGCAATTGACGCCGGACGTTTAGGTTATCTTGGCGGACGTATGCCAGAAAAAGATACGGCTAATCCGAGTACGCCGACTTTAGGTATGCCGTTTTGGCATCAGATGTAAGGGGTATGCATTTTAGACGCGATTATTTTAGCAAAAACGCTGTAAATATATCCCGATAAGCTTGGATATTTCATCCATGAAATATACATTATTGCTATAAATAATTCGCATCTATCAGCTGAAATTTTACTCAAATTTCAGTTCATCAAAATTTATGAGAAAAATAGAGTTAGAGAATTTCATGCTGGAAGAGAATAAACGTGCCATTGTTTGGTCCATTGCCGGATCAGATTGCTCAGGTGGAGCCGGTATTCAGGCTGATTTAAAAACCATGCATAATCTGGGCTGTGAAGCCTGTACTGTAATCACAGCTAATACAGCACAAAATAGTTTAGGCGTGAGTGAAATTAATGCCGTTAATGAAGATGTGCTCTGGTCACAACTTAAAGCCCTACAACAGGATAAGCCGGCCAAAGTGATAAAAATTGGTTTATTGGCCAATAAGCGACAGGTTGATCTGGTCGCTGACTGGATTTTGCGCTGCCAGAAAGAATTTGCTGAGGCGCCGCTTGTGGTTTATGACCCGGTAGCCATTGCTTCGGCTGGTGGTGAGCTGGTAGAAGAAGATATTTTACCCACGATCAAACAAAAATTATTTCCGTTAGTCGATGTGCTGACCCCGAATGCAGATGAAGCTCAGCGTTTATCCGGGGTGTATATCATTAACTGGCAAAGTATGTTGGACGTGAGTGCACAGTTACAAAAAATGGGGATAGGCGCTGTTATTATTAAAGGCGGCCATTTGGATATCGATAGTCGCTACTGTGTGGATTTAGCTGATAATGGTCAGAATCAATACTGGCTGACTTCAGAAAAAATTGATACTGAACATTCACATGGCGGTGGATGCACCTATGCATCGGCAGTAGCCGCGTGTTTGGCTCAGGGATATTTATTAAGAGATGCGGTTACTCTGGCCAAAGCTTATATCAACCAAGGGTTAATTGAATCGAAAAAGTTTGATGGTATTTATGGTCCTATCTGGCAGGGGCCATGGCCTGACAAACTGATTCATTACCCGCATATACTTCAGCCAAATTCACCGCTGGCAGACGATCTAGACTGGGCACTTGATCATTTATCCGAAACCAGTTGGGCCAGTGGATTTGCCAGTTGTGATGCCGAAAACTTAGGTTTATATCCGGTCGTTGATTCAGTGCAATGGATAGCTTTTTTGTTAAAGCAAGGCGTGAAAACGCTCCAGCTGAGAATGAAAAACTTATCTTTGGAGGAAGTTGAACCTCATATAATCAAAGCGATTGAACTGGGGCGCGAGTATAATGCCAGATTGTTTATAAATGATTATTGGCAACTGGCGGTTAAACATAATGCTTATGGGGTGCATCTGGGTCAGGAAGATGTGCAAAGTGCCGATCTGGATCAGATTAAACAAGCGGGTTTAAGATTGGGGATCAGTACACACGGCGAGTATGAATTATTGGCTGCAATGCAGTTAAAGCCAAGTTATCTTGCGGTAGGTGCGATTTATCCGACTAAAACTAAAGATATGTCCGGACAAATACAGGGTATCACCCGGTTGCGCCGTTATCTGACGTTAAAAAATCAAATTAGAGCACCACTGCCTATGGTGGCGATTGGCGGCATTAATCTTGAGCGCGCTGCTAAGGTTTGGCAAACTGGTGTTGGCTGTATTGCTGTTGTCACCGCGATCACTGAAGCAGACGACCCTAAACAAGCCGTGATAGAATTACAGAAAATTGCGCAAACTGAACTCATAACTCAGACAATGACACAGGATTAATGCATGCAATTAAGTGCGCAGGAACAACTTAGGTACAGTCGTCATTTATTATTGGACAAAATTGGTGAGCAGGGACAGCTAAAACTGAAACAATCCCATGTGGTCATTGTAGGAGCGGGTGGATTAGGCTGTCCCGCAGCGCTTTATCTGGCCGCCAGTGGCGTAGGTAAATTAACCATAATTGATCCGGATAAAATCGAGTTGTCGAACTTACAACGGCAGATTATCTATAAAACCAATCATATTAAGCGGACTAAAGCACAAACGGCTGCAAATCAACTCCAGGCGCTTAACCCGGAAATTCAGGTCGATGCACTTGAAAAAACAGTCGAGGGGTGTGAATTTGATACATTGATCAAATCCGCGGCTATGGTGTTGGATTGTACCGATAATGCGAGCAGCCGCTATTTTATTAATCAGGCTTGTTTTAATCAGCAAACCGCTTTAATTTCGGGCGCTGCAATTCGTGGTGAAGGCCAGTTAATGGTATTTGATTTTACCAATCAGGCGGCACCTTGTTATCAGTGTATCTACCCTGATTTGCAGGACGAAAATTTAAATTGCAGTAATGCCGGTGTATTGGCGCCTGTTTTAGGGATTATTGGCAGTATGCAGGCTCAGGAAGCCATTAAGCTGATTACTCAGGGTAAAAGTAGTCAGCAAAATAAACTCTTGTGTTATGATGCTTGGCAGATGACTTTTCATCAGTTTAATTTGAATGCGGATGAAAATTGCACAGTGTGCAGCAGTAAAAATTAAATTATTCAGCTTTTAGCATGAAAGTTAATCGATTTGAGGATAAAATAAGCAAACGATACACAGGAGTGAAATAATTGCTTTACACAGGTCAAAGCCTCTGTATAATCCGGACTCAATTCGCTAGGGGTGTAGTTCCAATTGGTAGAACAGCGGTCTCCAAAACCGATGGTTGGGGGTTCGAGTCCCTCCACCCCTGCCATTTCTCGAGAAATCTGAAATGACGCAATTATTAAGCCGCTATCAACAGGCAGTCCTTGCTGAGTTGAATATACCAATTTATCAATCCAAATCTGTATTAACTTTGGATGATTCAGACGCTTCTGATTCAGTTACCGAAACACAGCATACTCTATCAAAACCTAAGCCTATTCATTCTGAAACCAGTGAAACATTGCCTGTTGAAACATCACAACCAGTTTATAATATTGAACCTGCAACAGAGCAACAGTTAGCCGAACCACAAGCAAGTGAATTGAGTACAGAAAGGCAAAGCCCAAACGAGCAGGTTGAAACTCGCCCTGATATTGGACACATACAGCCTGAATTTTCTTCTGAAAATGTGAACTCAACTGAATCGCTTGCTCAAGCGGCAGCAAAACCCTCATTTACCGAAGCCCAGAATCAGGATGAACAGGCAAAACGGGACCGTGAAAAAACCATTGCTGATAAAACCAGAATGATTAATCAACTGGCTTCAATTCTGCCGGCAGACAGTGAATCTGCTGTAGAGCCAGAATCGCAAGTTCCATCCGCTCGTTTACATTTATCTGGTATGGCAGAGCCAGATCTTGCAGCTATACAAACCTGGTCTGGCAATAATGACTGGCAATTTGAAACCGGTGCGGATAATCAAATATTAGCTAATCATCCCGAATTAATTGAAACCAAGTCTTTTGATTTATCTCAGTCGGACCAAAAGAAATCTTTTTGGTCTCTGGTATTGTCGCTGACCTGATTAATTATTTAGCGGACTATAATATGACATACCAAGTGGTGCCATTTAGTGCAGAGCATATCCCTCAGGCTTTGAACATTGAACGCAAATCTCAACCTGCACCCTGGAGTCAGAATATTTTTCAGTCTTGTCTGAATAAACGCTATTTCAATTTTGCGTTACTCAATTCGGAACAAAACTTGATTGGATTTTTAATCAGTGATCATATAGCCGGTGAGATCAGCCTGATGAATATTTGCATCGCACCTGAATATCGGCGTAAAGGGCTGGCTCAAATTTTATTCCAGCAACTTGTCGACACAGCGACAGAGATTCATGCCGAAATGATCTGGCTCGAAGTACGCGAATCTAATAAACCCGCACAAAACCTCTATTTTCAGCTGGGCTTTAATGAAATTGCCATCAGACAAAACTACTATCCGGCTAAAGGCGGAATGGAAGATGCGATTGTCATGAGTCTTTCTTTGGATTAAAGACTTTAGCTAACTCCTTTCCAGATTAAAGATTTTTTACCCAATTTTAAAAATTCGTAACCTGTATTGAATAAATTCTTGTTTTTCATCAAGCTTAACTGTATACCGCTAACTAAACGTCAACACGCTCTAGTTGCATAACAGAACGGAAATGGATATGGCCCTTAAATTATTTGAACTTCAACCGGTTGACCGGCTGAAATATTTTGTTGAGCGTCAATTGGTCAAAGGCGCCGGTTATCAGTTGTTTGTTATCATTGCTTGTATTGCATTTGTCTCTATTGCGGGTGGTCTTTTGATCGCGCCCATTAATCAGGACGGACATAATGTATCAGAAGATGTATGGTGGGCATTTTTACGCTTAACTGACCCTGGTTATTTAGGGGATGACGAAGGTGCCTGGCGGCGCATTGTTTCCACCATATTGACTTTGTGTGGGTATGTTTTATTTATGGGTACTCTGGTTGCCATTATGACCCGTTGGTTGATTGCTTTTATGGAAAAACTGGAGCAAGGGCTGACGCCTGTATCTGTTAAAGATCATTTGGTCGTGCTGGGTGAAACCAGCCGTACCGTCCCGATTATTCAGGAGTTATTGGTCAATCAAGATAACCGTAATTATTTTAAACGACTCAATAAAGATAAAGAACCCTCCATCATTTTGATGGCTGAAACGGTAAACGCGATTATTCATCAGCAGCTGTTAGCTGAATTAAAAATGCCGCTTAAATTGAGTAAACGTCTGGTATTAAGATCCGGTAAAGCGCTGCAACTTGAAGCATTGCACAGAGCTGCTTGCACTCAGGCTTCAGCGATTATTCTACCCAGTCAGTTTCAAAGTTCAGATTCGCCCGTTACCTCAGATGTGGAAACCATAAAATCCCTATTATCACTGGATGTACTGGCCGAAAGTACCGGGTTAAAACCCAGAGTGGTTGTGGAGCTGGATGATGCCCGGCATGCAAAATTAGCAAGAAAATCTTATCAGGGTGGCTTAAATACTATAGCGACAGATGAAACCATTAGTCGTTTAATCGCACAATGTGCAGTTGTACCCAGTTTGCTCAAAGTGTACAGCCACTTAATGACTTCAAGTGACGGTTCTCAGTTTTATTTTAAACCGGTCGGCCAGTTTTTAGGTATGTCAGTCGCCCACGCAAAGCAATTACATAATAAAGCGACTTTGATTGGCTATATAGATACAAAAACGCAAGTGTTTGAACTGTCTGTGGGTGACACTGCTTTTCATAAATTGTCAGATGACGATATTTTAGTGTTTGTTGCGCAGGCGTTTCATCAGATTGAACAAGTACTGGATACAAAAAAACTGACTGACAATAAAGCAACCTTGCCTTTGTCCCATAAAGTAAAATCGGTTAAATCTGCTCAAAAGCGAATTTTATTGTTAGGCTGGAATCGGCGTGTGCCTGCTATAGTGGCTGAGCTCGATAGCTATTTGGATGAAAGTTTTGATGTGACATTGGTTTCGAGTTTATCGATTGAAAAGCGACAGAATGAAATTGCAAAACTCGGCCATTTAAGCAGCCGGACGCGGTTAAGTTATCAGGAAGCGGATTATATGGTGGAAGCGGAAGTGAAAACGCTGGCGCCACAAGATTATGATATTGTACTTTTATTATACAGTGACAGACTGGATTCAGCGGAGGAGGCGGATGCCAGAGTATTGGTTGGCTCTATGGTACTGGATGAAGTGCTGGCTGAAGCAGACAAGCAACCGCATGTTTTGATTGAATTAAGTGACCCGTCTAACAAAAGTTTTCTGGACGATTCCGGTTGGGATACTTTTATTACACCCTTGATTATGAGTCATATTTTATCGCAGGTCGCATTAATGCCGCATAGTCAGGTTTTATTTGACAGTTTAATGCAGGCTGGTGGCATTCAAATTCGTTTACAACAATTAAATCACTATACCGACAAAGAAATACTCAAAATGGGGCAACTGATTGAATTGGCAGAGGGGAAAGGCGAACTTGTGATTGGATTGGTTAAACAGGACAATGAAGTCGAGCAGGTTAAGTTAAATCCGGAACCGAATTCACGAGTTTCCGGTTTAGCCGGTGATCTTGTGATTGTGATTGCCAATGAAGTGGACAGATAAACAAGCCGCTCGGCTTTGTAGAAGATAAACCTTATATTTCCAAGTGACTTGAGTATAATATGCGCCATTATCCGGTTCCGTGCTCAATTTGCATTGAATATCTGAACCGGCCAAGTGATTTTTTTCAAGGTTTATATATGGCATTAGTAGAAGAAGTTAACCGACGACGCACCTTTGCGATTATTTCGCATCCGGATGCGGGTAAAACAACCATTACCGAAAAAGTATTGTTATTCGGAAAGGCGCTGCAAAAAGCAGGCACAGTTAAAGGACGGGGTTCGAATCAGCACGCCAAGTCTGACTGGATGGAGATGGAAAAAGAACGGGGTATCTCGGTAACAACTTCTGTAATGCAGTTTCCTTATAATGATGCTTTGGTCAACCTGTTAGATACACCTGGACACGAAGATTTCTCTGAAGATACATACCGTACACTCACGGCCGTCGATTCCTGTTTAATGGTAATAGACGCCGCAAAAGGTGTGGAAGACAGAACCCGTAAGTTAATGGAAGTGACTCGTTTACGTGATACGCCTATTGTGACCTTTATGAATAAGCTTGACCGTGATATTCGTGATCCTATGGAGTTGCTGGATGAGGTTGAGACTGAGTTGAATATGGCCTGCGCGCCAGTTTCATGGCCAATCGGCTGCGGTAAAGAGTTTAAAGGCGTTTATCATATTCATCGGGATGAAGCGATTTTATATAAGTCTGGACAAGGTCATACAATTCAGGATTCCAAAATTATAAAAGGGTTAGATAACCCGGAATTGGATGCTGAAGTAGGCGAAGAACTGGCTGAACTGTTGCGCGAAGAGTTAGAATTAGTTATTGGCGCGTCACATGAATTTGATCAGGCACTCTTTTTAAAAGGTGAACTGACACCTGTCTTTTTTGGTACGGCTTTAGGTAACTTTGGTGTCGACCATATGTTAGATGGGTTAACTGAATGGGCGCCAGCACCTCAGGCCCGCCAAACAGAAGCCCGTGAAGTGGTTGCCACTGAAGAAAACTTTTCCGGGTTTGTATTTAAAATTCAGGCGAATATGGATCCCAAACACAGGGATAGAATCGCATTTATGCGAATTGTATCGGGTAAATATTCTCAGGGCATGAAAATGAACCATGTCCGAATCGGAAAAAATATCAGTATTTCAGATGCCGTTACTTTTATGGCCGGTGACAGGGAGCGAGCCGCCGATGCGTATGCCGGAGATATAATCGGTTTACACAACCATGGTACCATTCAAATTGGTGATACTTTTACCCAAGGTGAAAATTTAAAATTCAGCGGAATTCCGAACTTTGCACCTGAATTATTCAGACGCATTCGTTTAAAAGATCCACTTAAACAAAAGCAGTTGCTCAAAGGGCTCGTTCAATTATCTGAAGAAGGCGCAGTTCAGGTGTTCAGACCTTTAGCAAATAATGATCTCATTGTGGGTGCCGTCGGTGTGCTTCAGTTCGACGTAGTTGTGGCACGTTTAAAAGCTGAATATAAAGTGGAAGCAATTTACGAAGCGATTAATGTTGCGACTGCGCGTTGGGTCGAATGTGGTGATGTGAAAAAATTTGAAGAGTTTAAGCGTAAAGCGGAAAGTAATTTAGCACTGGATGGCGGGGACAACCTGACTTATATCGCGCCGACTATGGTTAATTTAAACCTAGCGCAGGAACGTTATCCGGACGTTGTATTCCGTCATACCCGTGAACACTAATTTGAGCGTAATCTTATTATGAAAATCAGACAAATATTAACTGACAAAGTCCAGCAAGCAATGTTGGCAGCCGAGATACCTGCTGAATTTGCACCGCACATTGCATTAAGTAAACAGGCTCAGTTCGGTGACTATCAGGCGAACGGTATATTAGGTGCGGCTAAAAAACTTAAAACCAATCCGCGTGCGTTGGCCGAGCAGGTCATTGAAAAGCTGGATTTGACCGGTATTGCAGGCAAGGTTGAAGTGGCAGGTCCGGGATTTATTAATATTTTCCTGGCGGATAGCTGGTTATCAAATCAGTTAAATGAAGCATTTTCAGATAGCCGAAAAGGGGTTTCAACAGTAGAACAGGCAGAAACCTGTGTAGTTGATTACTCATCCCCTAATCTGGCGAAAGAAATGCACGTGGGTCACTTACGCTCAACCATTATTGGTGATGCGGTGGTGCGTGCGCTTGAGTTTCAGGGACATAATGTCATTCGTCAAAATCACATGGGCGACTGGGGCACTCAGTTTGGCATGTTGCTGGCGCATTTAAACGACAAGTTAGCCAATGATCAAGTTGCTGAAACGGCGCTGGCTGATTTAGAAGACTTTTACCGTGAAGCTAAAATCAGATTTGATGAGGAAGACGGTTTTGCTGATCGGGCACGTGACTATGTTGTCAAATTACAAGGCGGTGATGCAGATTGCCTAACGCTATGGGAAAAGTTTATTGATGTATCGGTTGCCCACAGTGAAGAAGTTTATGAAAAACTGAATGTTACGCTGCAGCGCAAAGACATCAAAGGTGAAAGCGCATATAACCCGGATTTAAAAACGGTTGTCGATGAACTCAGCGAAAAAGGGATTGCGGTAGAAGATCAGGGCGCAAAAGTTGTATTTTTGGATGAAATAGCGAATAAAGACGGTGAACCCTCTGTCTTTATTGTGCAAAAATCCGGTGGTGGCTTTTTATATGCAACAACTGATTTATCCGCATGTCGTTACCGTGCAGGTGAGTTAAATGCTGACCGTATTTTAATTTTTACTGATGCTCGTCAGGCGCTTCATTTTAAGCAAGTTGAGTTGGTTGCGCGTAAAGCTGGATTTTTACCTGATCATGTTCAGTATGAACATTGCCCATTCGGTATGATGATGGGTGAAGACGGCAAACCTTTTAAAACCCGAACTGGCGGTACCGTAAAATTAGCGGACCTGTTAGATGAATCTGTATCAAGAGCACAAACTTTGATTGCGGAACGTGCAACGGATATTTCTGTAGAAGAACAAGCAGAAATTGCCCGTAAAGTGGGTATAGGTGCAGTTAAGTTTGCTGACTTGTCTAAGCATAGAACCAGTGATTATATTTTTTCGTGGAAGAGCATGCTCAGTTTTGAAGGTGCAACTGCGCCTTATTTACAGTATGCCTATACACGCGTTCGCTCTATTTTTGCCAAAGCGGGCATTGTACCGGGTGCTTTGCAAGCCAGTATTCAGGTTGATGCGCCTCAGGAAAGAGCTTTGGCAATTAAATTGTTACAGTTTGAAGATACGCTCGAGCAAGTGACAAAAGAAGCGCACCCACATGTATTATGTGCTTATTTATACGAGCTTGCGAGTTTATTTATGAGCTTCTACGAAGCTTGCCCTATGTTAAAATCAGATGTTGCCGCTGCAGATAAAGAAAGCCGACTCGGGCTGAGTCAGTGGACAGCCGAAGTACTTCAACTGGGTTTGGATATCCTGGGTATCGAAACCATGGAGAAGATGTAATTCTGCTTTTGATAAGATAGGCTGGGTGTTCGGCCTGTCTTATCGCCTTTAATCGCCTTTTTCTGGTCCAGATTCTTTTCTGAATTATCCTCATATACAATTATGGTGATGACCTGCTTATAACAAATTAAGCTTAATACTCATCACATATATTTATCTTAACTATAAATAAATTTGTTAAAATCTTAGTTTCATTCCAGCTGTTAAATGTCAGCTTATAGCCTATTTTTATTAACATTTGGTTAAATTTAACGCGATATAAGCTTAATATGTAAATTTGATCGAAAAAAAACAAAAAATATTGCCTATTTATATAAAAATCTTTGCAATCTAGTGTCCAGATTCGCTAATATTCGGAATGCGTCTATAAGAAGAAAGTTAGTGAGTAAAATCTTCAGTGCTGGATTTTGACCCACTTCATCTTCATTTATGTAAATAGCCTAGTTGACAGACTAAGCTAATTGGTGGAATATTTGTTTCAGTTTTTATATAAAACTATAACAATTATTCAATGGTCCTTGTCAGTGTCAACTAGCTACAAAGTTCCATACAATTATTAATTATTGGGAATCGTGTCAAAGATGATTAAAAGCAAAAAACTCGCTTCTGCTATAGCTGTTGCATGTGCTATGTCACTGCCTTCAGTTGCCAATGCAGACCCAGTGGAAAATCTGCACAAAGAAGAGCGTGCTATTCATGATGCAGCTGTAAAATCTCAAGGTCGTGTTGATTCAATGTTTGAACAATCTATCGACTTGCTTTCAGAGTATCGCCAAGTTGTAGATGAAACTGATAACTTAAATCAGTACAACGATCATGTTCAAAAACTGGTTAATAACCAACAAAAGTTAATTGATTCGTTACAAAACCAAATCGATGGTATCGAAGATACTAAAAAAGGTGTTGTACCTTTAATGTATCGTATGCTTGATTCTTTAGAGAAATTTATTCAGTTAGATATTCCTATTGAAGTAGAAGCACGTACTGAGCGTGTTGAGCGTATTCGTGAGTTAATGAGTGATCCAAACATTCAAACTTCAGAGCGTTTCCGTTTAGTACTAGAAGCTTACCAAATCGAAAATGATTATGGTTCTGCTATCTCAGCTTATCAGGGCAAACTAAATGATATCACTGTTGATATGGTACATATCGGCCGTGTTGCTTTATTAGCTCAGTCTTTAGATCTTAAGCATGCTTGGGTTTGGGACAATGAAGCGCGTGATTGGGTTGAATTAGGTGATGAATACTTAAAACCAGTTACTAAGGTAATTCGTATGGCTAAAAATCAGGTTGCACCTGACTTAATTCAAGTGCCAGTATTTGCAGCGGAGAGTGCAGAATAATGAAATCGATTAAAACAATTCTTACTGCTTCAGCTATTGCTTTAACATCAATGACGTTTGGTTCATACGCTAATGCAAACGCACTAGATGATTTACTGCAAGAAGTTAAATCTAACCGTATTTCTGAAGCTAAATTAAATAAAGAGCGTGAAGCTGAATTCCGTGCAGCACGTGATCAAAAGCAAGCTCTTTTAAATAAAGCTAAAAAAGAATTATCTGACGCACAAGAGCGTCAAAAGCAATTACAACAAGCTTTTGCGGATAACGAAAAACGCATCACTGAAAAAACAGAAGAACTTGAAAGTGCTAAAGGTACTTTAGGTGAAATGTTTGGTGTGGTTCGTCAAGCAGCAGGTGACACTGTTGGTCGTATCGCAACTTCAATTGTAAGTGCACAACCAGAATATTCAGACCGTACTGGTTTATTAAGTCGTTTAGCTGAAGCGAAAGAGCTTCCTAAATTAAGCGAATTAGAAGAGTTATGGTTTGCACTTCAAACTGAAATGACTGAGTCAGGTAAAGTTGTTAAATTTGACGCGAATGTAGTTGGTTTAGACGGTAGTGAGTCTATGCAAACTGTAACTCGTGTTGGTTCATTCAACTTATTAGCTGGTGACCATTACTTAAAGTTCAACTCTGACAGTGATCAAATTGAACCTTTAGGTCGTCAACCAGAAAGCCATATGGTTGCTTCAGTATCTGAATTTAACGAAACAACTTCAGGTTACACAGGTTTATACCTTGACCCTTCACGTGGTGCGATTCTTGATATCTTCAAGCAAAAAGCAACTATGGAAGAGCGTTATCATCAAGGTGGTTTACCTGGTTACGTAATCACAGTGGTATTATTATTCGGTATCTTAATTTCAATTGAGCGTTTCATCACATTAACTGTGGTAGGTGCTAAGATTAAGAGCCAGCTGAAAAATGCTAACAATCCTAGCGACAAGAACCCATTAGGTCGTATCCTAGGTGTTTATAACTCTAACAAGAATGTTGATACTGAAACATTAGAGTTGAAACTAGATGAAGCAATTCTACGTGAAACACCAAGCATTGAGCGCGGCGTTAACGTAATCAAAATTTTAGCAGCAATTGCGCCATTATTAGGTCTATTAGGTACAGTTACCGGTATGATTGGTACTTTCCAATCAATTACCTTGTTCGGTACGGGTGATCCTAAGATTATGGCGGGTGATATCTCAATGGCACTTGTTACTACAGCTCAAGGTCTGATTGCAGCACTACCGTTAATATTCTTACACAGTATTACTGCAGCTAAGAGCAAGTCAATTGTTCATGTCTTAGAAGAGCAAAGCGCGGGTATCGTAGCGGCTCACGCGGAGCAGGAGCGAGCATAAGATGTTATACCTGATAGAACTTTGGGAAACTGTCAGGGGATTTATATCAACCGGGGGCGATGTATTATGGATCGTCTTCGGGGTGCTAGCTGTTATGTGGATTTTGATGATTGAAAGATATTGGTTTATGTTTATGGAATTTCCTAGATATAAAAAATCCATTATCGATCGTTGGGATTCGCGTGAAGATACGACATCTTGGTATGCGCACAGAGTGCGTGAAGCTTGGATTTCGGAAGCATCAGAATTACTGAATGCCAGAATTCTATTGATTAAAACCCTAGTGGCGGTATGTCCTTTAATTGGATTGTTCGGTACGGTTACGGGCATGATTTCAGTATTCGAAACCATGGCTGTATCTGGTACTGGTAACCCTCGCTTGATGGCATCAGGTATTTCCATGGCAACAATTCCGACAATGGCCGGGATGGTTGCAGCGCTTTCTGGGGTTTTCTTTAGCTCTAGAATCGAAACACGCGTAAGAGTGGAAGTGGAAAAGTTAGTGGACAGTTTGCCACATCATTAGAGAGATTCATTTATGGCACGTAGACATCGCCGAGAAGAAGAAGATGCAGCAATTGATATGACGCCGATGCTTGACATCGTATTCATCATGTTGATCTTCTTTATCGTAACAACCTCTTTTGTTAAAGAGGCAGGTATTGAAGTAATTAAACCAGAAGCAAGCCAGGCAGAATCAAAGCCTAAAGCCAATATCTTCATTGCAATTAGTGACAATGGTGATATCTGGATGGATAAGCGTATGGTAGACGTAGAGCGCGTTCAGGCTAACCTTGAAAAAATGTTAGCAGAACAAGCAACTGACACTGTTATTATCCAAGGTGATAAAGAAGCCAAACATGGCAAAATCGTAGAGGTCATGGACCAAGTCAAAGCGGCTGGTATTGATAAAATAGTAGTAGCGGGGAAAAAGTAATATGATCCGCCTACTGTTATCCATACCAATAGGCATTGCGATAACATTTGGCCTTTTTGTTTTGATGGCAGAGTTAATTGCCAATAATCAACGAGGCCCTGATGCTTCTGATGAAGCACCCAGAATAGATATCGTGATGCAAAAGCCGTCAGACTCTGTACAAGAACGAACGCGAACGCCGCCACCGCCGCCTCCGCCACCTCAGGCTCCACCACCGCCACAAGCGGCTGAGCCAGAATCAACGGATGCAGATGCGGGCGGTATTAACCTGGACATGCCTTCAGTTAATACAGGTGGTGTTGATGCAGGTATAGGTGACATTAGTGGTGCGTTAATGAAAGATGGTGATGCAACACCTATCGTTCGAATTGAACCACGTTACCCTGCACAGGCAGCAAGGGACGGCATAGAAGGTTGGGTTGAATTAAGTTTCACCATTGATGAAGTAGGTGGTGTAATTGATGTTGATGTTATCGACTCTCAACCTAAGCGAATTTTTGACCGTGAGGCTAAAAAAGCGCTTTCTAAATGGAAATATAAGCCGAAAATTGTTGATGGTAAGCCGGTTAAGCAACCTGGTCTGACAGTTCGACTAGACTTTAGTTTGGCTGCGAACTAAGTTTGGATTAAAGCTTAATTGAGGAAGGTTAGCTTTAATCCTGTAAATAAGGTCTTAAAGCTAACCCTGGAGATATTATGAAATTCTCACGATTGATATTGACGGCGGTTTTATTTGGTGCAACTGCATCGGCTACATTAGTACCAATGCAGGCTGCAGCAGCTTCACAATCGCTGGAAGAAAAGAAAAAGGCACGACCTGTAGAGGTTATGTCTGAAAAAGTCGGTAAAAAAGTAGCTGAGGCTGTTGAGCTTTTATCGCCCAATGAAGAAGAAGGGCGAATGGAAGCTGATGCTAAAGGCGCAATTGCTTTGCTTCTGGAGCTAGAACCGAAAAAAGAGTTTGATAAAGCTTATCTTGCTCAGTTGATCGGTAAACTCTATGCTCAGGAAGGTGAATACGATAAAGCTATCGAGCGTATTAAATATGCTGCTAATTTAGACGTATTAAGCTGGGATGACCAAGCTGGCGTTTTAAAATTATTAGCAATTTTGAATCTTCAGGAAGAGAAATATCAAGCATCAATTGATGCCTATGATAAATGGTTCACTTTTACTGAAGAGCACGATGCGACTGTTTATTCACATAAAGCGTTATCTTATTACCAGTTAAAGCAGTACGACCAAGTGGTCAAAAATGCTGATTTATCTATCAAATATGCAACAGAGCCTAAACAGGACCCTTATCAATTAAAAATGTCTGCTTATGTAGATACTAAAAATTATAAAGGTGCGATTGAGGTAACAACTGCTGCTATTAAGGTATTCCCACAAGATAAAAAGTGGTGGATCCCGTTAGCTCAGTTTTATTTGATGACTGAAGATTATAAACGTTCTTTATCTACTTTTGAATTAGCTGAAATTCAAGGCTTTTTAAGCAAAGCATCACATTATAAAACATATGCACAGCTTTACGCTATGAATGGTATTCCATACAAAGCGGCTGTTATTATGCAAGATAAAGTGGATAGCGGGCTTATCGAAAAAGATGCTAAGAATTTAAGTACTATTGCTAACTATTACCATCAGGCTCAGGATTATAAAAAAGCCGCTTCTACTTATTTAGCAGCAGCTAAAATGGAAAATGATCCTAACCTTTATCAAAAGGCGGGCGACTTATTTGGTATAGCAGAGCAATATAAGAATGCGATTGCGTCATTTAAACAAGCGCTTGAGAATGGCAGCGAAAAAGAAGCCTCAATCAATATGTCTTTGGTTGAAGCATACTTTTACACTGGCCAGTACAAAGATGCATATAAATACGCTCAAGCTGCAGCAAAGTCTTCTCAACAGAAGCGTGCAGCTAAAGGCTGGATCACTTACATAAGAGATACAGCAGCTCGTAAAAACGTTTCTCTTTAATATTTAAAGAATCTTCGTTTTACTAGAAAGCAGCTTCGGCTGCTTTTTTTATGTCTGAAATTTGATTTAAAAATAAAAATAATTAAAAAAATGAAATTTTGCTTTATTGACTCAGGTCTACTTAAATGTTGTTTGGTAATTACGAATAAGGAACTAATATGAAAACTCTAAACCAATCTGCAATTAATTTAGCTATAGGGGCAGTTGTTATTGGCTCTCTTTCATCTACAGATGTCGCGGCGGCAGGCTTTTCAATCGAGACCCTTGAATCAGGGTACGAACAAAGCGTGCATGAGGCTAACTGTGGTGGTAAAGCTGAAAAAGAAGGCCGTTGTGGCGCTAAAGCCGATAAAGAAGGCAAGTGTGGTGAAGCCAAATGCGGTGAAAAGGACGGTAAAGAAGGCAAGTGTGGTGAAGCTAAATGCGGTGAAAAAGCTGATAAAGAAGGCAAGTGTGGTGAAGCTAAATGCGGTGAAAAAGCTGATAAAGAAGGCAAGTGTGGTGAAGCCAAATGCGGTGAAAAGGACGGTAAAGAAGGCAAATGTGGCGAAGCCAAATGCGGTGAAAAGGCCGATAAAGAAGGCAAATGTGGCGAAGCCAAATGCGGTGCTAACTAACCTGAGCTTCGGATAAGAAAGTATTAATTTAAAGGAACTTAAAGCTCGTTCCATGATCCGATCATTCGACCAAG
>ENA-ORCW01000316-ORCW01000316.1-marine-metagenome-genome-assembly--contig:-NODE-316-length-38601-cov-6.017755_pt1 | contig 38601 bp, 37 predicted proteins | sample MGYA00237784_ERZ508517 | MGnify/ENA primary metagenome ERZ508517 (study PRJEB26187, sample SAMN06268979) | marine metagenome | isolation source: Tt ae E1 feedstock associated aerobic enrichment on... | reverse complement strand
AGTTTGAACGCCTTTACGGCAAGCAGATCCGCGCCTGGATCGGCAACACGATGAGCTGGCAGGATCTTTCGGCGATCGAAGACCGCAAGATACTGCTCGAGCGGGTGCACGACGCTGTATTTTCGCTTGATCCGTCACCGCGCCGCCGCCGGGCGGCATCGGTCGTCTCGGAACGCTACTGAGTGATCTGTTCGGCGGTTTCGGTGTCGACCTTGACGACGATGTCGCGGCCGGGCCGGATGGTTATGTCGCGCTGGAAGATGCGGTTCTTGTTCTTGGCGATGACGGTGTAATCGCCGGATGCGAGGATCATGGTCGGGAAGGCGCCGACATTCTCCGCGATGATCTCGCCCGACGGGCCGAGCACCGACCAGGCCGTGTCGGCCAGCGGGTAGCCGCCCTTGCCGCGCACGAGATTGAGCGTCACCTGGGCGGCTCGGTGTTCGACCTTTGCCGTCGTCGTCTTGCCCGCCTCGACACGGATATCGGCGCGGATGGTGGCGTTGACCTCGCCATAGTTGGAAACGACGTGATAGGTGCCGGCGTTCAGCCGCACGGTGCGGCCGGGGCGCACGTTGGGCAGGATCAGCTGGCGCTCGCCGTTTTCCTTTTCGCGGGCGTCGTAGATGTCGAAGCTCAGCTTGTCCGCACGCATCGGGATGTTGTCGGGCAACACGCCCTCGAGGCGCAGGCCTCCGGCATTGAGCACCATGGTCTCGTGGCGCGGCTCGTCACGGCCGATGGTTATGCGGGTCGTCGCGCCGGCGCGGCCGAAGGCGGCGTGCACGAGATAGCTGCCGGGGCTCAGTTGCAGCCGCGTCGAGCCGCCTTCCGCGGTGGCGAGGAGGGGCAGCTTGCCGTCATGGTCGGGCTCGGAGCCGAAGACGCGCCAGATCAGCCCCCTGACGATCAAATCGGATTCGTCGGCCAGCCTGGCATCGAGAAAGAGATCGACCGCCGGGCCCTCGGCCAACGCGCCGGCAGAGACGTTGGCGGGCGCATAGTTGACGATCCCGGGGATCTGCAGGTCGCCGATGAAAGGCGCCTCGTCCTGGGCCCGGGCATGCGTGATCGGCGCGAAAATCGTACAGGCGGCGAGAATTCGGAATACCGGCGTTGAGAAATTCATTGTTTCCGTTTCGAATCCAGTCTGTTCGATGAACAGCAAGGCGCTGGCATTTGCAAGACTGCTACGCCATATCGGGTCTGACCAATCATGCAAAATCGAGCAATTTCATGTCCATGACCAATTCCGTTGTCGAATATCTGAAAACCCGCCGCTCGGCGCCGCTGCCGCCCGAGAGGATGCACGACCACTCGCGCGAGGCGTCCGCCGTCGCGGCGCACGCACCGCCCGTGTCGTCGACGACCCGTACCTCCGCACCGGGGTACGCGAGGCCCGCGACCGTGCCGTCGGTCGCGCCGTCGGGAACCCGTACGAACGGCGGGCCGAGCACGGCGACCGTGATCTGTTCGGTGGCGGTGCCGCCTGCGGATTCGGCCGTGGCGCGGATCGGCACGCTCGGGCCGTCGGGCAGGGTCACCCGGCAGCTCCAGTCGCGCGAGGCTTCGGCGGCGACCACGCAGAGCGGCCCGCCGCCGGCGGGGTTGGAGACCGTCACCTCGGCGCCCGCGGGCCGGGTGCCGGAGACGTCGACGGTGCGCGCCAGCACGAGCGCGCCGTCGGCCGGCGACTGGATGACCGGGGCGAGACCCGGGGGAGCGGTCGGGGCCGTCGGAGCTGCCGATGCCGGTGCGGAGACCAGCGCGGCGGCGCCGAACAGTGCGGCGAAGGTGAGGGCGAGCGCCGCGCCCACGGTGCGTCTTCGGCGTCGGGGCCGGTCGGCGCCGGGCACGCCGGAGCGCGCGGCCGTATCGGCCGCGATGCGGCGCCTCTCGACCGGCATGCGTCCCCCGACTACGATTCTCGCACCCGTGTGGATCGTCGTCGCACCGTGACGCCGCATTGCGGCATACTGGGCGAAACTGGGTCAACTGACCCAGTCCAGAGTCGGGCCAGGGGAGGCCGGATGCCACGCATGTCCGCCGCCGATCGGCGCGAGGCGCTCGTGCGCGCCGCGCTGCGCGTGGTCGCGCGCCGAGGACTCGCGCAGGCCACCACGCGCGCGATCGTCGCCGAGGCGGGCATGTCGCTCGCCAGCTTCCACTACGCGTTCGACTCGCGCGACGAACTCGTCGACGCACTCATCGAGCACGTCGTCGGCGCCGAGGGGGCGGCCCTGCTCGTCGACGAGCTCCCCGGCACCGACGTCGGCGACGTGGTGCGCCTCGGGCTGCGGCGCTACCTCGACCACCTGCGTGGCGACCCCGACGCCGAGCAGGCGATGCTCGAGCTCACCCAGCACGCGCTGCGCGACCCCGAACGCCACGACGTGGCCCGGCGCCAGTACCAGCGCTACCACGACCTCGCCGAGGCGTCCCTCGACGCCGCGGCCGCACGCGCGGGCGTGCGCTGGCGCCGGCCGGTGCGCGACATCGCGGGCCTGCTCGTCGCCATGACCGACGGCATCACCATGACCTGGCTCGTCACGCGGGACGACGCGGCCGCCGAGGCCGCGATCGACCTGCTCGCCGAGACGATCGGCCGCGAGGCAGTGCCCGCGACTGTCTCCGATGCCACGCCCGACGCCACCGAGTCTCCCGACGCCGCCGAGCGCCCCGATCCCGCCGACTCCGATCCCGACCCAGGAGCCACCACGTGACCCTCGACCTCGCACCCCGCCCCGACGCCGTCGGCCCCCGCCCCGACGCCGGCCGCGTCGCCGCCGAGCTCGACGCCGCGACCTCGGGCCTCGATGCACCGCTCGGCGGGCTGCACCTGGGCGCGTTGCGCTGGAACGCCGCCGACATGCTGCGGCGCGCGAACGGCGTGCCGATCCGCGTCGCGTCGAAGTCGATCCGCTCGCGACCGGTGATCGAGGCGCTGCTGCGCGTGCCCGGCTATGCCGGCGTCATGGCCTACACGCTGACCGAGGGGCTGTGGCTCGCGACCACGATCGACGACGTGCTCGTCGGCTACCCGACGGCCGATCGCGGGGCCATCCGCTCGCTCGCGATCGACCCCGAGCTCGCGCGTCGGATCACGATCATGGTCGACTCGGTCGAGCAGCTCGACCTGATCGATCAGGTGCTCGCCCCCTCGCGCCGCGAGACCGTGCAGGTCTGCCTCGAGCTGGATGCCGCGTGGCGCGCGCCCGGCCTCGGGCACGTCGGCGTGCGGCGATCGCCCGTCCGCACGCCCGAGCAGGCCGGCGAGCTCGCCGCCCGCATCGCCGAGCGGCCCGGGTTCCGACTCATCGGGCTCATGGCGTACGAGGCGCAGGTCGCCGGCATCGCCGACGGCGCCGCAGGACCCTCGGGCCGGTTCCTGCGATGGATGCGCGAACGCTCCATGGAGGAACTCCGCGAACGTCGAGCGGCGGTGGTCGCCGCCGTGGGGCGGCACGTCGACCTGCGGTTCGTCAACGGCGGCGGCACCGGCTCGCTCGAGCTCACGGCGAGCGATCCGTCGGTCACGGAACTCGCCGCGGGCAGCGGCCTGTTCGCCGGGCACTACTTCGACGGATACGCCGGGTTCACGCCGGCACCCGCATCCGCCTTCGCGCTCGACGTGGTACGCCGGCCCGACGGCAAGCACGCCACGCTGCTCGGCGGCGGCTGGATCGCGTCGGGCCCGCCGGGGGAGGACCGCCTGCCGAAGCCCGTGCACCCGGCCGGGCTCTCGTTCATCGGCCGGGAGGCCGCGGGCGAGGTGCAGAGTCCCGTGATCGGCGGCGACGCCGGCGACCTGCGCCCCGGCGACCGGGTCTGGCTGCGCCACGCGAAATCGGGCGAACTGAGCGAGCACCTCGACGCGTTCCAGGTCGTGCACGGCGGCAGGGTCGTCGACGTCGTGTCGACCTACCGCGGCGACGGCAAGGCGTTCCTGTGACGGCATCGGGCGGCACCTGGCGCAACTGGGGCCGCACCGAGCGCGTGAAGCCGCACCGGGTCGAGCGTCCCGCAACCCCCGAGGCGGTGCAGCGCGCCGTGCAGGCCGCGGGCCGCGCCGGCCTGCGGGTGAAGCCCGTCGGTGCGAGCCACAGCTTCAGCGGCATCGCCGTCGCGCCCGACGTGCAGCTCGACCTCGACGATCTCTCTGGGCTCGTCGCGGTCGACGAGGCGACCGGCCGCGTCACGCTGCGCGCGGGCACGCGCCTCTTCCGCCTGCCCGACCTGTTGGCGCCGCACGGCCTCGCCATGCAGAACATGGGCGACATCGACCGCCAGTCGATCGCCGGCGCGACCTCCACCGGCACGCACGGCACCGGGCTCGCCTTCGGCGGGCTCGCCACGCGCATCGCAGGCGCCCGCATCGTGACCGGCACCGGCGAGCTGCTGTCGGTCAGCGCCACGGAACACCCCGAACTGCTGCCCGCCGTACGGCTCGGCCTCGGCGCGCTGGGCGTGCTCGTCGAGCTCGACCTCGACCTCGTGCCCGAGTTCGCGCTGCACGCCGCGGAAGCACCCGAGCCGCTCGACGCCGTGCTCGAGTCGTGGTCCGAGCGCGTGGCATCCGCCGACCACTTCGAGTTCTACTGGTTCCCGCATACATCACGGGTGCTGACGATGACCAACACGCGGATGCCACTGGATGCACCACTCGCCCCGCAGCATCCGCTCGCCCGCTTCGTCGACGACGAACTGCTCGCCAACGGGGCCGTCGGCGCGGTGAGCGTGCTCAGCAGGATCGCCCCGCCCCTCACCCCGCACGCCGCGAAGCTCGTCGAGCGCGCGCTCTCGAGCCGCGAGTGGAGCGACCGATCGGCCCGGGTGTACGCCTCGCGCCGCGCCGTGCGCTTCCGCGAGATGGAGTACGCGCTGCCGCTCGAGCAGGTGCCCGAGGCCTTCCGCGAGGTGCGCGCCCTCATCGAGCGGCGGGGCTGGCGCGTGAGCTTCCCGATCGAGGTGCGAGCCGCCGCGGCCGACGACGTGTGGCTCTCGACCGCGTACCAGCGGTCGACCGGGTACCTCGCGGTGCACCGCTACTTCCGCGAGGACCCGACCGAGTACTTCGCCGCCGTCGAGGCGATCATGGTCGCCCACGGCGGGCGGCCGCACTGGGGGAAGATGCACACCCGCACCGCCGAACAGCTGCGCGAGTCGTACCCGCGGTTCGACGACTTCCTCGCCGTACGCGACCGGCTCGACCCGGAACGACGGTTCGCGAACCCCTACCTCGACCGGGTGCTGGGCGCCTGAGGCGGCGACGGGGGTCCGCTGCCTCGGAACTCGCCCACAATCAGGGAGATCCCACAGGTGCCGCACAGTCCGGCGAGTAGGATTGTGCACATCCCGCACGTTTGCCTTGTCGCAAGGAGCATTCGCCATGGAATGGCTGATCCCCGTCCTCATCGTCGTCGCGCTGGTCGTCATCGTCGGCATCTACCTGTGGGCGACGTACAACTCGCTCGTCACGCTCAACGTGCGGGTGGACGAGGCGTGGAGCGACATCACCGTGCAGCTGAAGCGCAGGGCCGACCTGCTGCCGAACCTGATCAACACGGTCAAGGGCTACGCTGCGCACGAGAAGTCCGTCTTCGAGAACGTCACCAAGGCGCGCGCGGAGACCCTCTCCGCGCAGGGCCCGGCCGAGGCATCCGCCGCCGAGAATCACATGCAGCAGGCGCTGAAGTCGATCTTCGCCGTCGCCGAGGCGTACCCGCAGCTCCAGGCGAGCCAGAACTTCCTCCAGCTGCAGGCCGAGATCGTCGACACCGAGGACAAGATCCAGGCCGCCCGCCGGTTCTACAACGGCGGCGTGCGCGAGCTGAACACCAAGATCAAGGTCTTCCCGAACACCCTGTTCGTGCGGGGCCTCGGGTTCAGCGAGCGCGAGTTCTTCGAGGTCGACGAGCCGGCGGCGATCGCCGAGCCCCCTCGCGTGCAGTTCTAGGCGCTAGATGTATCGCGCGATCGCGAAGAACAAGCGCAACACCGTCTTCATCATCATCCTGTTCCTCGCCATCATCGGCGGGCTCGGATGGCTCGCGGCCTACGTCTACCAGAGCTGGGCCATCCTCATCTGGACGGTGCTGTTCGCGGGCGGCTACGCGCTGTTCCAGTACTTCATGGCCGACAAGCAGGCCATCTCCATGTCGGGCGCCGTGCAGGTGCGCTCGAAGGCCGATCACCCGCGCCTGTGGAACACGGTCGAGAACCTGTCGATCGCGACCGGCACGCCCATGCCGAAGGTCTACATCGTCAACGACCCGGCGCCGAACGCCTTCGCGACCGGGCGCGACCCCGAGCACGCGATCGTCGCGGCGACCACCGGGCTGCTCGACATCATGGACGACTCCGAGCTCGAGGGCGTCATGGCGCACGAGCTCGGGCACGTGCGCAACTACGACATCCGCGTCTCGATGATCGTGTTCGGCCTCGTCGTCGCGGTCGGCTTCATCGCCGACATGTTCCTGCGCATGGCGTTCTTCGGCCGCGGCAACAACCAGAACCCGATCGTCTTCGTCGTCGGCCTCGCCGCCATGCTCATCGCGCCGATCGTGGCGACGGTCGTGCAGTTGGCCGTCTCCCGTCAGCGCGAATACCTGGCGGATGCCACGGGGGCGATGACCACTCGCCACCCCGAGGCGCTCGCGCGGGCGCTGGAGAAGCTCGGCGCCTACGGTCGGCCGATGCGCAAGCAGAGCTCGTCCATGGCGCACCTCTGGATCGCCGACCCGATCAAGCCCGGCGTCATCGACCGCCTCTTCGCGACGCACCCTCCGATCCCCGACCGGGTCGAGCGCCTGCGCACCATGGGCGGCTCGTTCTGACCTGAGACCCGTCAAAAAACTGCGCTCTCGCGGCCCAGACGGCAGTTTCTTGACGGGTCTCGGCACTGGCCGACACGGTTGAGGCCGAGACCCGTCAAGAAGCTGCACTCTCGGGGCGCAGAGCGCAGGGAATTGACGGGTCTGGTCGCCCTCGGATGAGGGCGGGGCGAGGGCGGGCGTGGGCGGAGGCTACGCGCGGGCGAGCTCGGATGCCACAGCGGGGGAGAGCGTGCCGCGACCCGCGACCGCGATGTCGTCGAGGCCCTGCCAGGCGGCGGCGTCTCGGAGGAGCGGCACGAGGCGGGCGGCGGTCTCCTCGGGGGCATCCGCCTCGGCCCAGGCCGACTGCACGCGCAGCACGCCCGCCTTGCGGTCGGCCTTGAGGTCGACGCGGCCCACCAGGGCATCGTCGACGAGCAGCGGCAGCGAGTAGTAGCCGAACACGCGGTCGGGCTCGGGCGTGTAGATCTCGATGCGGTAGTGGAAGTCGAACATTCGCTCGGTGCGGGGGCGGAACCACGCGACCGGGTCGAACGGCGACAGCAGCGCGGCCGCCTCCATGCGGCGCGGGCGACGCGCGTCGGCGTGCAGCCAGGCGCGTCCGGGCTTCCCGTTCGATCCCCACCCCGGCACCGACACCGGCAGCAGCACGCCCGTGTCCTCCAGCTCGCGGATCGCGGGCTTCACCCGCGCCCGCAGCATGCGCCAGTAGTCGGCCAGGTCGGCTTCGGTGGCGATGCCGAGGGCGGATGCCGCGAGCGCGACCAGTTCCCGCACCTGCTCGTCCTCCGTCGGCGACGCGTCGAGCAGCTCGCCCGGCAGTGCCTGCTCGGGCAGGGCGTAGACGCGCTCGAACCGCACGCGCTCGACGCACACGACCTCGCCGGTGCGGAACATCCACTCGAGCGTGCGCTTGACGTCGGACCAGCCCCACCACGGCCCGCGCCGCTCGTTCGCGTCGTGCTCGATCTCGCTCGCGCGCATCGGCCCGTTCGCCCGCAGCTCGTCGACGAGCCACGACGCGAGCGACCGGTTCTCGGTCACGTAGCCGCCCCAGTCGCTGCCCTTCGCGAGGTACGCGGCGCGCCGGAACCCGAACAGCGGCCACAGTTCGCGCGGCACGAACGCAGCCTGGTGCGCCCAGTACTCGACGAACCGGCCGCGACGACCGTACGAGAGACGATCGAGGTCGGCGCGGTCGTACGGCCCCAGCCTGCTGAGCGCGGGCAGGTAGTGGCTGCGCTCGAACACGTTCACCGAGTCGATCTGCAGGAGCCCGAGGCGGTCGACGACCCCGCGGACCTGACGGATGCCGGGCGCCGGCGGATGCGGCCGGCCGAAGCCCTGCGCAGCGAGCGCGATGCGGCGGGCGAGCGCGGGGGAGACCTGATCGACCATGATGCCTGCGACGCTACCGGTGCCCGCCCACATCGGGGGTCCGCCGCATGCGGCACACGACATGCACCGACCATAGACTGGGGCGATGGCGGATTCGCGGGGAAGCCGGTGGGGGTCCATGTTCGGTCGCAAGCGCGACGCGGATGCTCCCGAGCCACCGGAGATCGAGGAGTCGATCCCGCCCGCCATGCGCCTCGCGGCCGCCTGGTCGTGGCGCCTCCTGCTCGTCGGCGCGGTGCTCGCCGTCGTCATCTTCCTGATCATCCAGCTGCGCCTGATCGTCATCCCGCTGCTCGTCGCGGTGCTGCTCGGTGCGCTGCTCGTGCCCTTCGTGAAGTGGCTCATGCACCACCGCTGGCCCAAGTGGCTCGCGGTCACGGTCGCGATGCTCGGCACGATCGCCGCCGTCGCGGGCCTGCTCACCCTCGGCATCAGCCAGATCGTGCGCGCCTACGGCGAACTCGAGGCGCAGACCCTGGTCGCGTGGGAGGACCTGCAGACGTGGCTGCTCGACGGCCCGCTGCACATCACCCAGGCGCAGGTCGACGACTTCATCGCGCAGATCTTCGAGACGATCCAGGCCGACAGCGGCATCTTCATCTCCGGGGCGCTCTCGGTCGGCAGCACCCTCGGCCACTTCATCGCCGGCATGCTGCTCGCGTTGTTCGCGACGCTGTTCATCCTGATCGACGGCCGCGGCATCTGGAACTGGCTGGTCAGCGTCATGCCGCGACGGTCTCGCGCCGCCATCAACGGCGCCGGGGAGGCTGGGTGGTCGACGCTGCGCAATTTCGTCCGCGTGCAGATCCTGGTCGCGACGATCGATGCGATCGGCATCGCGACCGGCGCGTTCCTGCTCGGCGTGCCGCTGGCGATCCCCATCGGCATCCTGGTCTTCCTCGGCTCGTTCGTGCCGTTCGTCGGCGCGATCGTGACCGGCGCGCTCGCGGTGTTCGTGGCACTGGTCTTCAACGGCTGGGTCATCGCGCTGCTCATGCTGGGCGTCGTGCTGCTCGTGCAGCAGATCGAGGGCCACGTGCTGCAGCCGCTCATCATGGGCACGGCCGTCAAGGTGCATCCGCTCGGCGTGGTGGTTGCGGTCGCCACGGGGTCGCTCCTCGCGGGCATCCCCGGCGCGCTGTTCGCGGTGCCGATCGCGGCGGTGGCGAACGTCATGATCCTCTACGTGTCCAGCGGCGTGTGGAAGAATCAGGCTCCCCCGCCGGCCACGATCCGGTCGCCGCTGTGGACGACGGTGCCGCAGGAGGTGCGGGGATTCTCACGAAGGAAGCGGAACACGACATGACCATGCCCGTCGACCATCGCGACGGCCCGGCCAGCGCCGACGAACAGCACGAACAGCGAGCGGATGCCTCGGAGCTGCGCTTCCCGGGCCCCGACCTCTCCGCGTTCGAGGCCGCCGCGGCGAACGTGGCCGCGGTCGCACGTCGCACGCCGATGGAGACCTCGCGCTTCCTCGCCACGCGCCTCGGCGTGCCCGTGCACTTGAAGTGCGAGAACCTGCAGCGCACGGGGTCGTACAAGCTCCGCGGCGCGTACCACCGCATCTCGCAGCTGAGCGCCGAGGAGCAGGCGCGCGGCGTCGTGGCCGCATCGGCGGGCAACCACGCGCAGGGCGTCGCCTACGCCGCGCGCGAGCTGGGCATCCGCGCGACCATCTTCATGCCCGTCGGGGTCGCCCTGCCCAAGCTCGAGGCGACGCGCGCGTACGGCGCCGACGTCGTGCTCGAGGGCGGCGAGATCGCCGAGACGCTCGCCGCGGCCTCCGCGTTCGCCGAGGAGACGGGCGCGGTCGTCATCCCGCCGTACGACCATCCCGACGTGATCGCCGGCCAGGGCACGCTCGGCCTCGAGATCCTCGAGCAGGCGCCCGACGTCGAGACCATCATCGTGCCGATCGGCGGCGGCGGGCTCGCCTCGGGCATCGCGAGCGCCGCGAAGCAGCGCGCCGCGCAGCTCGGCCGCACGCTCCGCGTCGTGGGCGTGCAGGCCCGCAACGCCGCCCCGTACGTGCCGTCGCTCGCCGCCGGCACGCCGACGTCGGTGCCGGTCGTGCCGACCATCGCCGACGGCATCGCGGTGTACCGCCCGGGCACGCTGAACTTCGACATCATCCGCGAGACGGTCGACGAGGTCGTCACGGTGTCCGACGACGACATCGCGCGCGCCCTGCTGGTGCTGCTCGAGCGGGCCAAGCTCGTGGTCGAGCCCGCGGGCGCGGTCTCGGTCGCGGCGATCCTCTCGGGCCAGGTGACGGGCTCCGGCCCGACGGTCGCGCTGCTGTCGGGCGGCAACATCGACCCGCTGCTCATGCAGCGGGTGGTCGCGCACGGCCTCGCGGCATCCGGCCGCTACCTGACCCTCACGATCGGCCTGCCCGACCGCCCGGGGCAGCTCGCGCGCATCTCCGAGCTCATCGCCGAGGCGAACGCGAACGTGGTCGAGGTGCTGCACACCCGGCACGGCTCCGACCTGATGATCACCGAGGTCGCGCTGAAGATGTCGGTCGAGACCCGTGGGCCCGACCACAGCGCGCACGTGCTGCGCATCCTGCGCGACGCCGGCTACGACCCGGTCGTCGGCGAGTAGCACGACAGACGAACGACGCCCCCGCCATCGTGGCGGGGGCGTCGTCGTCGTTCGGTCGGGCCTACTTGCCGTCCCAGGTGGCCACCTCGGTGACCTTGACCGTGATCTCGCGCCCGTTGGGGGCGGCGTACGTCGTCGACTCGCCGACCTTGAGGCCGATGATCGCCTCGCCGAGCGGGCTCTGCGGGCTGTACACGTCGAGCTCGGAATCGCCCGCGATCTCGCGGTTGCCGACGAGGAAGGTCTCGGCGTCGCCCGCGATGGTGGCGGTGACGACCGTGCCGGCCTCGACGACGCCGTGCGACTCGGGGGCATCGCCGACCTGCGCGCTGCGGAGCAGCGCGGTGAGCTGCCGAATGCGCGCCTCCTGCTTGCCCTGCTCGTCCTTCGCGGCGTGGTAGCCGCCGTTCTCCTTGAGGTCGCCCTCCTCACGGGCCGCCTCGATCCGCTTCGCGATCTCGTCGCGACCGGCGGTGCTGAGGTGCTCGAGCTCGCCGGCCAGGCGGTCGTAGGCGTCCTGGGTGAGCCAGGTGACCGTAGCGTCCTGCGCCATGGTTCTCCTCCAGATACACGTCGCGCCCCGACGACTGTCGGGGCGAATCATTGATTCTAGGTCAGCCAGCACCGGTAGATCAAACCGGTGTTGGCCTCCTGCGCCGTGCGGACGGTCTCGGTGAAGGTGCGGGTGTACTCGTCGGACGCCGGGATCTCGATGACCTTCCAGCCCACGACGACGAACTCCTCGTTGAGCGCCTGCACCACGCAGGCGGTGTCGCTGCCGACCGGCGCCGAGAGGTCGAAGCGCACCTCGACCGCCCGCTGGTCCGTGAGGAGGCGGTGGCCGGTGTCCTTCACCTCGAGGGTGGGGCGCGTGCCGTCGAGGCCAGCCCAGACGACCCACGCGACGAACACGACGGCGAACACCGCGGCGACCGTGATGAGGATCGTGCGCTCCCGCCGCCTCGACGATCGGGTGCGCCCGTACCGTTCGGCGAGCACGTCGTCGGCCACGTGCGCTCCCTTCCATCGATTACGCTGGAGACAGCCTAATCTCCGCCAGTTCGAAGGATCCTCCATGCCGTTCTCCGCCGTCGCGGTGCTCCTCGTCCGCACGGCCGAGGAGGAGTTCGATCCCGATTCGGTGACGCCCGGCCCGCTCGGCTTCATCGCGATCTTCGTGCTGATGCTCGCGGTCATCCTGCTGGTGCTCGACATGGTCCGCCGCATCCGCCGCACCAACTACCGCGGCGAGATCCGCGAGCGCCTCGAGGCCGAGCAGCTCGCGGCCGAGGCGGAGGCCGCGGCCAACGCGGGGGAGCAGGGCGAGGCGACGGATGCCCCGGACGAGGCGCCGTCCGAACGACCCGACGAGCCGCGCGGCTGACGCCGTCGCGCTCGGGTCGCCGGGCGAACTCAGCCCGCGTGGTAGGCGGGTGCGAGCGCGATCAGCAGGGTCGCCGTCCAGTGGCAGAGGAACGCCAGCACGGTGCACACGTGGAAGATCTCGTGGAAGCCGAAGTGGCCCGGCCACGGGTTCGGCTTCTTGATCGCGTAGACCACGGCACCGGCGGTGTAGAGCACGCCGCCGACGCACACGAGCACCATCATCGCGACGTTCGCGTTGACGAGGTCGACGATGTACATCATCGCGGCCCAGCCGAGCAGCACGTAGATGGGCACGTAGAGCCAGCGCGGTGCGTTGATCCAGAACACGCGGAAGCCGATGCCGAGCAGGGCTCCGCCCCAGACGATGCCGAGCAGCAGCCAGCCCTTCTCGGGCGGCAGCGCCAGGATCGCGAGCGGCGTGTAGGTGCCCGCGATGAGCAGGAAGATGTTGGCGTGGTCGATGCGCTTCAGGATCACCTTGACCTTGGGTGACCAGTCGAACCGGTGGTACAGCGCGGAGTTGCCGAACAGCAGCAGCGACGTGAGCATGAACACCGCGGACGCCCACTTGGCGGGTGCGCCCTCGGCGAGCGTGATGAGCACGATGCCCGCGGCGATCGCGATCGGGAAGGTGCCGGCGTGGATCCAGCCGCGCCAGGTGGGACGGACCTCCGCCGGGTTCGCGACCGACGCATCCAGCAGCGGGATGTTCGGCAGGTGCGGGTCGCGGCGCTCGTCGGCGGCGACCGCGCGGTCGGACTCGTCCAGCTCCGCGACCGGGTGGCCGAGGTGCGCGGCGACGTCTTCTGGTCTGGCGGTGCTGCGCGGGGTCATGCAGCCAGCGTAGGACAGCACGTATGCCGCGAAGCTGGGAGTGTGGAGTGCATCGGTGCGGCCACGACGCTCGCCGGCGCCGGAGTACGGTAGTCACCGTGCAGAAGCGGGAACGATCCACCGGCCGCGGCATCCTCTACCGGTTGTATGCGAATCGACTGCAGCGCGAGCTCGAGGCGATGACGCTGCCGCACCACGTGGCGATGATCATCGACGGCAACCGCCGCTGGGCGAAGCAGCTGGGCTACGAGACCGCGGCGCACGGGCACCGCGCGGGCGCCGCGAAGATGCGCGAGTTCCTCGAGTGGTGCGACGACCTGGGCATCCGGGTCGTCACCCTCTACCTGCTCTCGGCCGACAACCTCGGCAACCGCTCCGACTCCGAGCTCTCCGACCTGGTCGAGATCATCGCCGACCTCGCCGACGAGCTGTCGCGCTACCGCGACTGGCGCGTGCAGCACGTCGGCTCCCGCGAGGGGCTGCCCGAGCCGCTGGTCGCAGCGCTCGAGGCCGCGGAGGCGCGCACCGCGGGCCGCACCGGGCTGCACGTGAACCTCGCGGTCGGCTACGGCGGCCGTCGGGAGATCACCGACGCGATGCGCTCGATCGTGGCCTCCCATCACGCCGAGGGCCGGAGCCTCGAAGACCTGGCGGAGTCGCTCACGCCCGACCTCATCGGCGAGCACCTGTACACGGGCGGCCAGCCCGACCCCGACCTCGTGATCCGCACGTCGGGTGAGCAGCGGCTGAGCGACTTCATGCTGTGGCAGGCCGCGCACAGCGAGTTCTACTTCGTCGAGGCGCTGGGGCCCGACCTCCGGCGCGTCGACTTCCTGCGCGCGGTGCGCGACTTCTCGAGCAGGCACCGTCGGTTCGGTGGATGAGGCCCGCACGGCGTCGGGCGCCTCTGCCAGAATGAGCCGCGGAGGTGAGGCCACGTGAGTCTCGACCGCTTCATCGACGGGTTCGACGAGGAGCCCGGCTACCTGGACTACGCGCGCACCGGGCCGCTGTCGCGGGCGGTGCTCGAGGAGGGCAACGTCTTCGCCGACTTCCTCCGACGGGTGCGGCACGGCAGCCTCGACGTGCTCGCCGAGCAGGACCTCCGGCTGCGCACCGCGGTGTCGGCGCTGACCGGGTTCGACGTCGACCGCATCGCGTTCCAGCCCAACACGACCTCGGGCCTGCTGCACGCCATGTTCGGGCTGACCGGGAACGTGCTGCTCTCGCCCGACGAGTTCCCGAGCCTGCCGCTCGCGGCGGTGCGCGCGCAGGAGGCGCTGCACACCGTGCAGCCGACGTGGCTGGAGACCGACCACGGACGCGTCACGCCGGGGCAGATCCGGCGGCAGCTCGCCGACAACACGGTCGCCGTCGCGGTCAGCCTGGTCGACTCGCGCACCGGGTACGTCGCCGATCTCGAGGGCATCCGCCAGGTCATCGGCGACCGCCTGCTCATCGTCGACGCCATCCAGGGCTTCGGCATCGTGGACGCGCCGTGGGAGCACGTCGACGTCATCGCGTCGGGCGGGCAGAAGTGGTGCCGGGCCGGGTGGAGCACCGGGTTCCTCGCGCTGTCGGAGCGCGCGGTCGACCTGCTCGTGCCGGTCTTCTCGGGCTACACCGGCACCGAGGAGACCGAGGTCTGGGGCGAGGTGCCGCCGCCGGCTCCGGATGCCCGTGCCTACCGCACCTCGGTGCCCGACCCGATCGCGGAGTCGCGCCTCGCCGTCGCGCTCGAGGAGATCGCCGAGGTCGGCGTCGCCGAGATCGCCGCGGCGGTCGCGCGCAACGTGAGCGACGTCATCGACCTTGCCGACGACTTCGCGGTGCCGCTCGCGTCGTCGCGCGACGAGCGGGAGCGCGCCGGCATCGTGGTGCTGGAGCCCGAGCCCGAGCGACTCAGCGCGCTGACCGCGGCACTGTACAACCACGGCATCACGTCGACCACGCGCGGGGGCACCGTGCGCCTGTCGGTGCACGCGGGCACGACCCGGGAGACCCTGGAGATGCTGCGAGCGGCGTTCGTGTCGTTCTCCACGACCGGGTACTGATCCGGCTCGGTCCGCTTCCGACCGACAGGCAACGCGCAGGCGACGATCTCGTGTCGGTCGCGTTTCGTTCCGCGTGTCGGTTACCCGCCATGTCGGTTGCCGGACGTACCGTCGGAGCATCAGGCAAGGCGCCTGGTCGAGGCGGCCGCGTACGACTCGAACCGAAGCTGCGTGGCCGGCTCGCAAGAGCCGAGCGGTAGCTCGGAGTGGGAGCGGTTGTGACCTCACTCGAAACACCGAAGTCCACCAACCAGCCGGCGAGCGAGGCCCATCGGGCCCCCGCCGCGAAGATCCCGCAGGCGGAACGTTCATACGTGCTCGACACGTCCGTCCTGCTGTCCGATCCCAAGGCGCTGTTCCGCTTCGCGGAGCACGCGGTCATCCTGCCGGTGGTCGTCATCACCGAGCTCGAGGCCAAGCGCCACGACCCGGAGATCGGCTACTTCGCCCGGCAGGCGCTGCGCATCCTCGACGAGCTGCGCGTCGAGCACGAGCGGTTGGACTTCCCCATCCCGGTCGGCGACGGCGGCTCGCTCCGCGTGGAGCTGAACCACTCCAACCCCGCTGTGCTGCCGAGCGGCATGCGGCTCGGCGACAACGACTCGCGCATCCTGGCGTGCGCGATGAACCTGGCCAACGACGGCGTGGCCGTCACGGTCGTCTCGAAGGACCTCCCGCTGCGCGTCAAGGCCGCCTCGATCGGCATCGACGCGGAGGAGTACCGCCACGAGCTGGCCATCGACTCGGGCTGGACGGGCATGTCGGAGATCGCGCTCGGCGGCGACGACATGGCGTCGCTCTACGAGCACGAGACCCTCGACAGCGACCTCGTGCAGGGCCTGCCGACGAACACCGGGCTCGTCGTGCAGTCGGAACGCGGCTCCGCGCTCGCACGCGTCGTGGGCGAGCGCACCATGCGGCTCGTGCGCGGCGACCGCGACGTGTTCGGCGTGCACGGCCGGTCGGCCGAGCAGCGCCTCGCGATCGACCTGCTGCTCGACCCCGAGGTCGGCATCCTCTCGCTCGGCGGACGCGCCGGCACCGGCAAGTCGGCGCTCGCGCTCTGCGCGGGCCTCGAGGCGGTGCTGGAGCGCCAGCAGCACAAGAAGATCATGGTCTTCCGCCCGCTGTACGCCGTCGGCGGCCAGGAACTCGGCTACCTGCCGGGCGACCAGGGCGAGAAGATGAACCCCTGGGGCCAGGCGGTGTTCGACACGCTCGGCGCGCTCGTCTCGCAGAACGTGCTCGACGAGGTCGTCGATCGGGGCATCCTCGAGGTGCTGCCGCTCACGCACATCCGCGGCCGTTCGCTGCACGACGCGTTCGTGATCGTCGACGAGGCGCAGTCGCTCGAGCGCAACGTGCTGCTCACGATGCTCTCGCGCATCGGCCAGAACTCGCGCGTGGTGCTCACGCACGACGTCGCCCAGCGCGACAACCTGCGCGTGGGCCGGCACGACGGCATCGCCTCAGTGATCGAGACGCTCAAGGGGCATCCGCTCTTCGGCCATGTCACCCTGACCCGCTCGGAGCGCTCGGCGATCGCCGCGCTCGTGGCGGAGATGCTCGACGGCTACGAGGTGCACTGACCCGCGACACGTTCGAGGCGCCCCGCGATCGGATCGCGGGGGCGCCTCGGTCGTTCGTGGGGCGCTGGCTACGCCTGCGGCGGGCGGGTCATCTTCAGCAGGTCGAGGGCGGCATCGAGCTGCTCCTCGGTGACCTCGCCCCGCTCGACGTAGCCGAGGTCGAGCACGGCCTCGCGCACCGTGATGCCCTTGGCGACCGAGTGCTTGGCGATCTTCGCGGCGGCCTCGTAGCCGATGACCTTGTTGAGCGGCGTCACGATCGAGGGCGACATGCCGGCCAGCGCGCTCGTGCGCTCGGTGTTCGCCTCGAGTCCGTCGACGGTCTTGTCGGCCAGCACCCGCACCGCGTTCGAGAGCAGGCGGATCGACTCGAGCAGCGCGGTGCCCATCACGGGGATCTGCACGTTCAGCTCGAACGAGCCGGATGCCCCGGACCAGGCGATCGACGCGTCGTTGCCGACCACGCGCGAGGCGACCATGAGCACGGCCTCGGGTACGACCGGGTTGACCTTGCCGGGCATGATCGACGAGCCGGGCTGCAGGTCGGGGATGTGCAGCTCGCCGAGGCCGGTGTTCGGGCCCGAGCCCATCCAGCGCAGGTCGTTGCAGATCTTGGTGAGGCTCACGGCGATGGTGCGGAGGGCCCCGGATGCCTCGACCAGCCCGTCGCGGTTCGCCTGCGCCTCGAAGTGGTCGAGCGCCTCGGTGATCGGCAGTTCGGTCTCCTCCTGGAGGATCGCGATCACGCGCTGCGGGAACCCGGCGGGGGTGTTGATGCCGGTGCCCGTGGCGGTGCCGCCGAGCGGCACCTCGGCCACGCGGGGGAGCGCCGACTGCACGCGCTCGATGCCGAGGCGCAGCTGCCTGGCGTAGCCGCCGAACTCCTGGCCGAGGGTCACGGGGGTGGCGTCCATGAGGTGCGTGCGGCCCGACTTGACCTCGTTCGCCCAGAGCTCGGCCTTGGCCTCGAGCGCGACCGCGAGGTGGTCGAGCGAGGGGATGAGGTCGTCGATGAGTGCGCTCGTGACGGCGATGTGCACCGAGGTCGGGAAGACGTCGTTCGACGACTGCGACGCGTTGACGTGGTCGTTCGGGTGCACGGGCGAGCCGAGGCGCTCGGTCGCGATGGTCGCGAGCACCTCGTTCATGTTCATGTTCGACGACGTGCCCGAGCCGGTCTGGTACACGTCGACCGGGAAGTGCGCGTCGTGGCGGCCCGAGATGACCTCGTCGGCCGCGCCGGCGATCGCGTCGGCGACGGCACGGTCGAGCACGCCCAGCTCGGCGTTGGCGAGCGCTGCGGCCTTCTTGATGCGGGCGAGCGCCGCGATCTGCGCGGACTCGAGCGTCGCGCCCGAGATCGGGAAGTTCTCGACCGCCCGCTGCGTCTGCGCGCGGTAGAGGGCGTACGCGGGAACCCGCACCTCGCCCATCGTGTCGTGCTCGATCCGGTACTCGGCCTGGTTGTCCACCACGGTGTGTGCGTCCCTTTCGTCGGCGTGCCGGGTCGCCGCCCGGCGGGGGTGTCGTCGTCCGCTCAGAGCTGGCCGACGACGACGTCGGTCTCGACCCGGCCCTCCATGAGCCGGTAGTTCGCTCCGACGACAGCAAGCGTACCTTCCGCGATCGCGGCGCTGATCAACTCGGAGCGCTCGATCATCTCGGAGACGGTGTCGCGCAGGTGCTCGCGGCCGACGAACCCCGCGTCGACGTGCGACGGCTGCACCGGGGCATCCGCCCCCACCCCCGCGACCCTGCGGACCGCGGGCACGATGCGGTCGACGACCGTCTGGATGTTCGGCGGCAGCGGGTCGGCGTCGGCGGCCTGCGAGTCGATGGCGGCCTGCACCGCGCCGCACGCGTCGTGGCCGAGTACGAGGATGAGCGGCACGCCGAGCACGCCGACCGCGTACTCGAGCGAGCCGAGCACGTCGGTGGACACGACCTGGCCCGCGTTGCGCACCACGAAGGCATCACCGAGCCCCACGTCGAAGATGATCTCGGCCGACAGGCGCGAGTCGGCGCAGCCGAAGATCGCGACCAGCGGGCGCTGGCCCTGCGAGAGCGCGGCGCGGTGCTCGACGTCCTGGTGCGGGTGCTCCGGGGTGCCGGCGACGAAGCGGCGGTTGCCGTCGCGCAGCGCGATCCAGGTGTCGCGGGGCGAGACCGGGAGGAAGGGGGAGTCGGTGCGGGCCATCTGCGGGTCCGTTCTCGAGGGGGCGGGCGGGTGCGCGGTGGTGCGGTGTCGGGTGGCGATCAGGGCTGGTTGGCGATCACCGCGGGGGCGATCTCGGTGGCGAGCGCCTGGAACTCGTCGTCGGTCGCGGTGCCGAGCAGCACGAAGGTGCTGCCGCCCGCCTCGGTGGCGAGGCCGTAGCGGGCGTTGCCGACGTCGTCGACCATGTCGCGGTTGTCGTACACGGTCCACTCGACGCCGGCGATGTCGGTGACGCCGGCCGCGAGCGTGCGCTCGAGGGTCTCGGCGACCCAGGTCGGGTTCGCGTCGAACGCCTGGTACATGCCGATGTACTCGTCGCTCGGCGTGAGGTACCCGACGTACCAGCTCGTGACGCCGTCGGCGCCGCTCGTGCGCAGCTCGGCGGCGTTCGCGCGCCAGCCCTCGGGCAGCTCCGGCACGGCGAGCGTTTCGGAGGTCGCGATCGCGGCCTGCTCGGCGACGGAAGCCACGTCGACGTCGGGCTCGATCGGGGTGTCGCTGCGGGGCACGATCAGCACGATGACGGCCATGACCGCGAGCGACGCGAGCAGCGAGCCGATCAGGTTCCCGACCGTCTGCCGGCGTCGGCGGTCGGCCGCGCCCTGCGCCTTGCGCGCGGCGGTCTCGTCGGGCGTCTCGGGCCGGCCGAGTTCGGCGACCACGCGGGGTCCGCGGGCCATCAGGCCTCGGCTCCGCGGTCGGGGGCGGCGGATGCCCCGGAGCCGGTGCGCGCGGCCTCCAGGCGTGCGCGCGCGCCGACGAGCCACTCCTCGCAGCGGGCGGCGAGCGCCTCGCCGCGCTCCCAGAGCTGGAGCGAGTGCTCGAGCGTGGGCGCGCCCTGCTCGAGCTCGCCGACGACGCGGACGAGCTCGTCGCGCGCCTGCTCGTAGCTGAGCTCGGCGATGTCGTCGTGCGTGGGCATGGGGTCCATTCTATTCGGCGCTTCCTGCGTGCTCGGCGGGCGGGGCGTCGCCCTCGCGGTCGCCCGGGCCGAGCGACTCGGCGCGGATCGAGCCGACGGGCAGGGCCACGAGCACCTCGTCGCCCGTGGGGGCGTCGGCGGGCTCGCGCACGACGCGTCCGTCGGCGCGCTGCACGATGGCGTAGCCGCGGTCGAGCGTCGCCTGGGGCGAGAGCGCGCGCAGGCGCGCGTGCAGCTGGTCGGTCGCGACGCCGGCGCGTTCGATGGCCCGCTCGGCGAGGTCGCTGCCGCGCGCGACCCAGCGGGTGATCTCCTCGGCGCGCGCGTCGACCATGGTGCGCGGGTCGGCGAGCACGGGGCGCGAGCGCAGCTGGCCGATGCGGTCGACCTCGGCGGCGACCAGGTGCGCCATGCGTGCGCCGATGCGCGCGCGGGCCTGTCGGACGCGGGCCAGTTCGTCGGCCACGTCGGGGACCACGCGCTTGGCCGCATCCGTCGGTGTCGATGCCCGCAGGTCGGCCACCTCGTCGAGCAGCGGCCGGTCGGCCTCGTGCCCGATCGCGCTCACGATGGGCGTGGTCGCGGCCGCCGCGGCGCGCAGCACGCGCTCGTCGCTGAAGCCGAGCAGGTTCTGGAAGTCGCCGCCGCCGCGCGCGACGATGATGACGTCGACCTCGGGGTCGGCGTCGAGGAGCTCGATCGCGCGGCTCACCTCGCGGGCGGTGCGGTCGCCCTGCACGGCCGCGTACTCGACGCGGAAGTCGACCGACGGCCAGCGCAGGCGGGCGTTGCGCAGCACGTCCTGCTCGGCGTCGCTGTCGCGGCCGGTGACGAGCCCGATGCGATGCGGCAGGAAGGGCAGTGGACGCTTGCGCGCCGGGTCGAACAGTCCCTCGGCGGCGAGCTGGGCGCGCAGGCGCTCGAGGCGCTCGAGCAGGTCGCCGAGCCCGACGTGGCGCAGCTCGTAGACCTGCATGGTGAGCGACCCGCCCTTGACCCACCAGTTCGGCTTCACGAGCGCGACGACCCGGTCGCCCTGCGCGAACTCCTCGGTGAGGCGCGCGCGCACCGACGACCAGAGCGTGAAGCTCAGCGTGGCATCCCGGTCGAGGTCCTTGAGCTTCCCGTAGACGTTGCCGTTCGAGACGCCCCACTGGGTGACCTCGCCCTCGACCCACGCGGTGCCGAGTCGGTCGATGTAGCCGCGCAGCTTCTCGGAGAGCAGGGCGACGGGCCACGGTGCATCGCGCGTCGAGGGGGCGTCGGTCATGGTCTCCTCTCGGGCCGGTGCCCAGGTGGCGGCCCGTAGACTGGCGGGGTGACGATCACCACGGATGCCCCCCGAGTCAGCCTCGGCATGCCCCGCGTTCCCGCGGTGCGCGGGCGGCTCAAGGATACCCCGGTCGCCGGCTCGAAGAAGGTGCTGCTCGCCGCCCCGAGAGGGTACTGCGCGGGCGTCGACCGGGCCGTGATCGCGGTCGAGAAGGCGCTCGAGCACTACGGCGCGCCGGTGTACGTGCGCAAGCAGATCGTGCACAACATCCACGTCGTCACCGAGCTCGAGAAGCAGGGCGCGATCTTCGTCGAGGAGGTCGACGAGGTTCCCGAGGGCGAGCACATCGTCTTCAGCGCGCACGGCGTCTCGCCGGCCGTCGTGGGCGCGGCCGCCGACCGCGGCCTCCACGCGATCGACGCGACCTGTCCGCTGGTCACCAAGGTGCACCGCGAGGCCGTGCGCTTCGCGCGCGACGACTACGAGATCCTGCTCATCGGCCACGAGGGCCACGAGGAGGTCGAGGGCACCGCAGGCGAGGCGCCCGACCACGTGACGCTCGTGAACAGCCCCGACGACGTGCCGCACATCGAGGTGAAGGACCCCGACAAGGTGGTCTGGCTCTCGCAGACCACGCTCTCGGTCGACGAGACCATGGAGACGGTGCGGCGCCTGCGCGAGCGGTTCCCGAACCTGCAGGACCCGCCGTCCGACGACATCTGCTACGCCACCCAGAACCGCCAGGTCGCGATCAAGAAGGTGGCGCAGGGCGCCGACCTCGTGATCGTGGTCGGCAGCGCCAACTCGTCGAACAGCGTGCGCCTCGTCGAGGTCGCGCTCGAGTACGGCGCGAAGGCCGCATACCGCGTCGACTTCTCGACGCAGATCGAGCAGTCGTGGCTCGACGGCGTCGAGACCGTGGGCGTCACGAGCGGGGCGTCCGTGCCCGAGGGCCTCGTGCAGGAGGTGCTGATCGAGCTCGCCGATGCCGGCTACGGCGCGGTCGAGGAGGTCAAGACGGCGGAGGAGGACCTCATGTTCTCGCTGCCGAAGGAGCTCCGCAAGGACCTCAAGGGCTCGGGCCGCTCGCGCGGCGCCGCCCAGCACTGACCCGTTCGCTGCGGTCTCTTTCCAGACCCGTCAATAAAGTGCACTCCCAGCGCTGAGAACGCACCCTTTTGACGGGTCGTGGTGTCGGATGCTTGTGAGTGAGCGCTCACTCGCCTAGAGTCGCCGCATGGCAACGCGCACCGAACGGGCGCGGCCGCTCTCCCCGGAGGACCGCCGCGCGGCGATCGCCGACGCCGTCGTACCGCTGCTCATCGCGCACGGCCGCGACGTCAGCACCCGCCAGATCGCCGAGGCGGCGTGCGTCGCGGAGGGCACGCTCTTCCGCGCGTTCGACGACAAGGACGCGATCATCGACGCGGCCGTCACCCGCTACCTCGACCCCGAGCCCCTGCGGCGGCAGTTGCGAGAGATCGACGCGAGCCGGCCGCTCGAGTGGAAGGTCGAGCGGGTGCTCGTGCACCTCCGCGAGCGCTTCCGCGGCATCATCGGCGTCATGTCCGCGCTCGGCACCCGAACGCCGCCGCACCGCGACCACCACCACCACAACGACATCTACGAGTCGATCATCGCCGACCTGCTCGCCGCCGACGCCGAGCGACTGAGCGCGACGCCCAGCCAGGTCGCCCGGTACCTGCGCCTGGTCGCGTTCGCCTCCTCGGTGCCCGCCTTCGGCGAGTCGATCGGACTCGACACCGACGAACTCGTCGACCTCATCACGAACGGCATCGCCTCGGGGCATCCGCTCGATCACCCCTGACGCACCACTCGCACCAACGGAAGAAGGCACATCGCGTGCTCTGGAAACTCCTCACCAAGTACCTGAGGCCGCACTGGCCGCTGCTCGCCGCAGTCGTGGTGTTCCAGCTGATCCAGTCGATCCTCACCCTGCTGCTGCCGGCCCTGAACGCCGACATCATCGACAACGGCGTCGCCGCCGGCGACACCGCGTACATCCTGTCGACGGGCGGGTTCATGCTCGCCATCACCCTCGCGCAGATCGCCTGCGCGATCGTCGCCGTCTACTTCGCCGCGAAGGTCTCGATGAGCGTCGGCCGCGACCTGCGCACCGCCGTGTTCTCGCGCGTCGGCGTGTTCAGCGAGCAGGAGGTGTCGCGCTTCGGCGCGCCGAGCCTCATCACGCGCTCGACCAACGACGTGCAGCAGGTGCAGATGCTCGTGCTCATGTCGTGCACCCTGCTCGTCTCGGCCCCCATCCTCGCGATCGGCGGCGTGATCATGGCCATGGGGCAGGACCTCCAGCTCTCCTGGATCATGGCCGTCGCCGTGCCCGTGCTGCTCATCGCCATCGGCGCCATCGTCATCCGCATGGTGCCGCAGTTCGAGAAGATGCAGGCCCGCATCGACACCGTCAACCGCGTGCTGCGCGAGCAGCTCACGGGCATCCGCGTCATCCGCGCATTCGTGCGCGAGCCGGTCGAGACCCGTCGCTTCGCGACCGCGAACGCGGAGCTGACCGACACGGCGCTCCGTGCCGGACGCCTGTTCGCCCTCGTCTTCCCGGTCGCGATGGGCGTGCTGAACGTCTCGAGCGTCGCCGTGCTGTGGTTCGGCGCGTTCCTCATCGAGGACGGCTCGATGCAGATCGGCGCGCTGACGGCGTTCCTCACGTACCTCATCCAGATCCTGATGGCGGTCATGATGACCACGTTCATCGCCGTGATCCTGCCGCGCGCCGCTGTCTCTGGCGGCCGCATCCAGGAGGTGCTGCTGACCGACACGAGCGTGGTCGAGCCCACCGACGCGATCACCCGGCTGACCGCCCCCGGCACGGTCGAGTTCGACCACGTCGAGTTCGCCTACCCGGGCGCCGAGCAGCCGGTGCTGCACGACCTCAGCTTCACGGCCCGCCCCGGCGAGGTCACCGCGATCATCGGCAGCACGGGCGCCGGCAAGACCACGCTGCTGAATCTCATCCCGCGCCTGTTCGACGCGACCGGTGGTCGCGTGCTCGTCGGCGGCGTCGACGTGCGCGAGCTCGACCCCGAGGTGCGCAACGCCCAGCTCGGGCTCATCCCGCAGAAGGCGTACCTGTTCGCGGGCACGGTCGGCTCGACGGTGCGGTACGGCGACCCGGATGCCACGGACGACGAGGTCTGGGAGGCGCTGCGCGTCGCCCAGGCATCCGACTTCGTCTCGGCCATGAGCGAGGGCCTCGACACCCCCATCGCGCAGGGTGGCACGAACGTGTCGGGCGGCCAGCGCCAGCGGCTCTCGATCGCGCGGGCGCTGCTCAAGCAACCACCCATCCTGCTGTTCGACGATTCGTTCTCGGCGCTCGACACGGCGACGGATGCCCGGCTGCGCACCGCGCTCGAGCGGGCGGCCGGCGACACGACCCGCATCGTGGTCGCGCAGCGCGTGTCGACCATCGTCGACGCCGACCAGATCCTGGTGCTCGACGCGGGACGCATCGTCGCCCGCGGCACCCACGACGAACTGCTCGAGACCTCGGCGACGTACGCCGAGATCGTCGAGAGCCAGCTGAGCGCGGAGGACGCGGCATGAGCGAGCGCACCCCGAACCGGCCGCAGCCGCAGCGCGGCCCCCAGCACGGCGGGCCCGCCGCGGGCATGGCCATGCCGGTCGAGAAGTCGATGCACTTCGGCCCGTCGGCCAAGCGCCTCATCGGGCGCCTGAAGCCCGAGCGGTGGGCCGTCATCGGCGTCATCCTGCTCGGCGTGGTGAGCGTCACGCTCACGGTGCTCGGCCCGAAGGCGCTCGGCGAGGCGACGAACATCGTCTTCGAGGGCGCGATCTCGGCGGGCCTGCCCGAGGGCACGACGCAGGAGGAGGTGATCGCCGGCCTCGAGGCATCCGGCGACACCCAGCAGGCCGAGATGCTCTCGGCCATGAACCTCACGCCCGGCCAGGGCATCGACTTCGGCCTGCTCTCGCAGGTGCTGCTGCTCGTGCTCGGGCTGTACGTGTTCGCGTCGGTGTTCGCGTGGCTGCAGGGCCTCGTGCTGAACGGCATCACGCAGCGCACCGTCTACCGCCTGCGGGAGGACGTCGAGACGAAGCTGCACCGCCTGCCGCTGTCGTACTTCGACAAGATGCAGCGCGGCGAACTGCTCTCGCGCGTGACCAACGACATCGACAACATCTCGCAGAGCCTGCAGCAGACGCTGAGCCAACTGCTCACGTCGATCCTCACCGTGATCGGCGTCATCGCGATGATGTTCGTGATCTCGCCGCTGCTCGCGGTGATCGCGCTCGTGACGATCCCGCTGACGTTCGTGGTCACCGCGTTCATCGCGAAGCGGTCGCAGAAGCGGTTCGTGGCGCAGTGGAAGCACACCGGCGAGCTGAACGCCCAGGTCGAGGAGGCCTTCACGGGCCACGCGCTCGTGAAGGTGTTCGGTCGCAGCAAGGAGGTCGAGCGCGACTTCCACGGCACCAACGAGAAGCTGTACGAGGCGAGCTTCGGCGCCCAGTTCTTCTCGGGCATCATCATGCCCGCGATGATGTTCATCGGGAACCTGGTCTACGTGGCGATCGCCGTGGTCGGCGGGCTGCTCGTCGCGAACGGCGCGATGCGACTGGGCGACGTGCAGGCGTTCATCCAGTACTCGCGCCAGTTCACGCAGCCGCTCACCACGATCGGCTCGATGGTCAACCTGCTCCAGTCGGGCGTCGCGAGCGCCGAGCGCGTGTTCGAGCTGCTCGACGCCGACGAGCAGTCGCCCGACGCGGAGGAGGGCGAGGAGCCCGAGGAGCGCACCGGACGCCTCGCGTTCGAGGACGTCTCGTTCCGCTACGAGGCCGACACGCCGCTCATCGACGGGCTCTCGCTCGTGGCCGAACCCGGGCACACGATCGCGATCGTCGGCCCCACCGGCGCGGGCAAGACCACGCTCGTGAACCTCATCATGCGCTTCTACGAGCTCGACTCGGGCCGCATCACGCTCGACGGCGTCGACATCACCCGGATGCGACGGGACGACCTCCGTGCCCGCATGGGCATGGTGCTGCAGGACACGTGGCTGTTCGCGGGCACGATCCGCGACAACATCGCCTACGGCCGTCCGGGCGCCACCGAGGAGGAGATCCTCGACGCGGCCCGTGCCACGTACGTCGACCGGTTCGTGCACGCGCTGCCCGACGGCTACGACACGGTGCTCGACGACGAGGCGTCGAACCTGTCGGCCGGCGAGAAGCAGCTGCTCACGATCGCGCGCGCGTTCCTCGCGCAGCCGAGCGTGCTCATCCTCGACGAGGCCACCAGCTCGGTCGACACGCGCACCGAGCTGCTCGTGCAGCACGCGATGAGCGCGCTGCGCAAGGACCGCACGAGCTTCGTCATCGCGCACCGGCTCTCGACGATCCGCGACGCCGACACGATCATCGTGATGGAGCACGGCTCGATCGTCGAGCAGGGCACCCACGCCGAGCTCATCGCCGCCGAGGGCGCCTACGCCCGGCTCTACGAGGCGCAGTTCGCCGCACCGATCGAGCCGGACGACCCCGAGGGCGACGCCGAGCTCGTGGCCGCGCAGCGACCGTAGCGCGCGACCGGCGCAGACGACGACGCCCCCGCCTTCCGGCGGGGGCGTCGTTCGCGTTGCGGCGGCGGGCTCGGGTGCTGCCGCTCAGCCGCCGATGCCGGCGGTGCCGACCGTGCCGAAGTGCTCGACGAGCACCGGGTCGGTCACGAGCACCGCCCAGATCACGCCGAACATGATGAGGAACGACAGCACGCCGCCGACGAGCGGCACCCAGAATGCCAGGCGCCGACGCACGAGGCGCAGGATCGTGGTGGCCGCGGTCAGGATCCAGAGCAGGATCTGCGCCCACATGCCGGTCGTGAGGATGCCCGCGACGGCCTCGGCCTCCACGTAGTCGGCGAGCCCCTCCTGCGTGTGCAGCAGCGACATCGCGTCGGGCAGGGTCTGCTGGATCGACACGGCGAGCGAGGCGCCGATGATGCCGAACACGAGCAGGCCGAGCGCGACCGGTCGGTCCCACGCGCGCTCACGGCGCTCCGGTGCGGGCGCGCCGTCCGCACCCGCCTGCGGGGCGGGTGGCGGCGGGGCCGCCTGCTGCGTCGGCGGGTCGTCGTGCGTGGACTGCTCCGGCGGCTGCCAGCTCCAGCCCTCGGGCGCGTACTCGCCGTACTTCGGCTTCGGGCGCGGGTCGGGCGCCTGCGGAGCCTGGTCGGCGGGCGGCGCCGGAGGCGGCGGGGGCGGCGTGGACCCGTCGCCGGGTGCCGCACCGCCCTCGCGCGACGGGTCTGCCTGCGGCATCCGGCTCAGCTCTTCGAGTGGCCGAACGAGCCGAGCTGCTTGGTCGACTCGACGACGCGGGCGGCCATGGCCGTCTCGGCGATCTTGCCCCAGGCGCGCGGGTCGTACTTCTTCTTGTTGCCCACCTCGCCGTCGACCTTCAGCACCTCGTCGTAGTTCGCGAACATGTAGCCCGCGATCGCGCGCGTGAACGCGTACTGCGTGTCGGTGTCGATGTTCATCTTCACGACGCCGTTCGAGACCGCCTCGGCGATCTCCGCGTCGGTCGAGCCCGAGCCGCCGTGGAAGACGAGGTCGAGCGGCTTCTCGCCGGTGCCGAACTTCTCGGCGATGCCGGCCTGGATCTCGCCGAGCAGCTCCGGCCGCAGCTTCACGCCGCCGGGCTTGTACACGCCGTGCACGTTGCCGAAGGTGAGCGCGGCGATGTAGCGGCCGTTCTCGCCGAGGCCGAGCGCCTCGACGGCCTTGGTCACGTCGCCGACCGTCGTGTAGAGCGCCTCGTTGGTGCCCTCGTGCACGACGCCGTCCTCCTCGCCGCCGACGACGCCGATCCGGCTGAGGTTGCTGACCAGGCTGAGCGGCTCCCCGAGCCGATGCAGGTAGGGAATCGATAGCATCCTCAAGTCCTTGCCGTCGAAAAGGCCGATGGCGACCTGATGGCCGGCCGGATTGTAATACAGGAAATCCGTCTGGTTCCGGAAAGTGCTGATGGCGTTGACCTGCCAGCCGGCGGCGCAGGGATACTCGATCACTTCATTCCCCACCACCCGGTACAGGATCTCACCCGTCGCCAGCCAGACCCCCGATTCCCCCACCCCGAAGGCATGGACATCCATGTCCATGTCGAGGTCAATGGGGGTCGCGGCCCAGGACTGCCGCTTTTCCTCCAGCTTGATCAGTTCCCGTTCACCCCTCAGCAGGTACAGGGCGGCGCCGTATTCCCCGACCAGCCTCAGCCTCCGGGTGTCCGGATAAATCTGCCGGAACTCCATTCCATCCTCGGCCATGTAGACCCCGTCCGGGCCGACCGCGTAAGCCCGCTTGGCCCCCCACTTGAGGTCGGAAACGGGAACCGGCAATTCCCGGGAGGTCCAGGCCCCGTCCTTGAAATCCTGGTAGATGTAGGCAAATCCGGATATGGGATTCCCGGAGGGATCCGTTCCGACCCAGTTCACCGAGTAGTCAAGGGTGCCGGCCGTGTATCCCTCGGGCGTCAGGCGCAGCCAGTCGGTATCCAGAAACAGGATGGCGCCATCCTCGGTCGCCACGGCCCTCCGGAAGTCTTCCTCCCCGAAGGCCCGCTTGGCCGACAAGTACCGTGTTTCACTGGGAACCTCGACCCTGGCCAGGCCCGTGACCCCCAGCATGTAGAACTCGTCGTTGGAGACCTTTTCCACCTTGTAGACATCCCCGATGCCGAGGTGCTGGTCGGCCGGCACGTAACTGCTGAGCATCCCCGAGACCCGGTCGATCACAACCACCCCGTAGGGATAGTCCACCACGGCGATGCTGTCCTCGAACTCACAGGAATTGTTGGTCCCTCCGCTGAAGTAATCGAAAAAGTCGGATTCCACGCGGACCGGCAGGTCCCCGGCAATGCCGCTCCACCGGTACAAGTGATCCGCCGTGCCCAGCCAGTAGCCATCCGCGTCCGGTTCCATCCAGGAGACAAACAGCCCCCCGAAGTGGTCGCTGGATACTTTCAGGTGCCGGCCGCTGGCGGTGATCTCCCACAGCCCTTTTTCGCTGCTGACGAAGATCCGGTTTTGTTGCGGGCCTCCCGACATCACCTGCGGACGGGGGGAAAAGGTCTCCTCCCAGTAGTCGCCCTGCTCGAGCTCTTCCGTGTCGATCCAGCCGAATCCTCGCGACCCGAAATACCACAGCTTGCCCAGGCGGTAGACGATCGACCAGATGAAGTCGGTTTCGATGGGGACGTCCCCTCCTTCCCCGGTCTCGACGTTCAGGTATCCGATCTTGTTGGAAGCGGCATACCACAGCGTGCGGCCGTCGGGATCCAACTCAAGGGCGGAGATCCGGTCCCCGGAGAGGACTTCGGAAAATTCGTTCTCATCTTTCCGGTACAAGGCGTCCCCGGCCAGCCACAGCGTGTCGTCGACTTTTACAACATCGTAAAATTCGTAGGGGGGAACGCCGTCGACCCGCTCCGCGAACCGGCTCATCAATCCCTTTGGTGGAGCGGTCGCGAGGGCCACGTTGATAAAATTTAATCCAACGAGAAATAAGAACTGTGGAAACAATGCTGGAGACAGAATTTTCAACATATTGTAAAAAGGGCGTCCTATGAAACATACCAAACGCATTCTAATTCTCGTAGTGGCAATCTGTTTAGCCTCAGTCGGACTCAATGCACAAGCTGAAACCGTAAGTAAGAAAGTCATCAAGGATCTCAACACCAAAGACAGCGGATCCATCCTGATGAGTATTTACTGCATCGTCGGCGATGGCAGGAACAACCGCTGAAAAACAGATTTCCGTACAGTAAACATTTAACGCAAAAACAGTAGAAAAAATAAAGGCGCACCCATGACCACCTTCTCACACACAAGCTCAATCCCACTACCTTATGATCTCAGCGGAGCACCGGAATGGTTCCTCAAGAAAGCCCGCTTCGCCAAGCGGTTCTTCCTTAACCTGGCACCGATCCGTTACGCGCTGGTGGCTGAAGAAGGCGGTCCGGTGGACCAGATCGAATACGGCAGCGACCAGTACCTGGGCCAGGAATGGCAGCTCAGCCGCGTCACCCTTCGCGAGGAACTCCGGCATCCCATGGGCAGGAAGCTGGCTCTGTTCCACTCCGCGGATGGTTCCGGCGTGGGCAGCACCCGCCTGGAAGCCCGGGCCAAGGCCATTTCCGAAGCGCTTGAGCGCTGGGCCTTCACCGAGACCAGCTCCGGTCCCGACGCCGTCCTCTACGGATATCCCTACTCCATGAGCAGCAAGGGCATGGCCGCCTTCCCGAGCGTTTTCCCGGGACAGGCCCGCCGCGCCGCCGTTGCCGAAGCCTTTGAATACTTCTCCATCGATGCATGGTGGGGCGGTACCCTCAACCACTGGATTATCAACCGCGAGGACGCCACCATCGTCTTCATCAATCAGCCCGCGTTCAACGGACATATTGCCCTGGCAATTCGCCACCTGTCTCTTAAAAATTATGTCGCTGCCTACGGTATCGGTTCCGGCGCGACGCCCGAAGAGGCTGAAATGAAGGCGCAACTCGAGGCCTGCCGTTCCCAGAAAGTGCTGGAACGGCGGGACGCCACCCCGGTCAACGCCCGGACCAAGCCGGTCCTGGAAACCGAACAGCGGCTCCTCGAGTTTTCCTCCCCGGAAGGCTTCCAGATCGTCAAGGATCGCCTGGCCAGCCGTCCGTGGCTCCCGGCCATCCAGCCGAAGGTCATCTACGACGGCCCGGTCAACGGTCCCTGGAGCAAGTACACCCATGTTTGGCGCCACGCCCTCGAGCCCTTCCCGATCAAGTATCGCCAGCGCAAGTTCGTGGCCTGAACCCGCGTCCGCTCCCTCCCTCTTTAGATTAAGTCCCTCCACCAAACACATTCAATGAGCACACAAGACACAACCTTCCCCTTCCCCTTCGTCAGGGGCCTCATCGGCTCGAAGGTGGCCGATCGTGCTGTTCATTTTCAGAAGAGGAGCGCCCCCATGAAAGAAAAAGCCATCTGCCTGGACGACGACCCACTCTCTCTTCGGTTGGTTGAACACCTGCTGAAAAAGCGATACGAGGTCCTCTCCTGCGCCACGGTGGACGCCGCCGTCCGGGCGGTGCAAAGCCACGCGGTCGACCTGTTTCTTTGTGATTACCACCTTGGAGACAGTATAACCGGTGCGCAGGCATGGGAAATCCTCAGCGAAAATCACGGCTTCAACCCGGTCCACCGGGTCCTCATCACCTCCTATCCCTCGCCGGAAATCGAGGAGGAGACGATGGGCATCGGATTCGACCGGGTATTTGCCAAGCCGCTACGCAGGGAGTTCCAATCCTATTGCCTGAACCTTTGGATCCCGCCGATGAACCGTCCGGTCGCGGTGGGCTGATACAAAACCTTTTTTCTACTGTACGCGTTTCAAGTCCCCCGGGTCCGCCCCCGGGGGACTTTTTTTTGTCTGGGCGTGCCGTGCCGTGGCCTCCTCGCCCTGAAGGGCTCGGTCGACCACGGCTACGATCGGCCGGCGCTCCGCGCCTCGCCTGCTTGGATTTTAGGCGGTGATTTCGAAATCGATTGTTGTCAGATTCCGCGATCCCGAAGGGGCGCGGCCCTTATTGCTTGATCCGGCAAATCATCGATGCTGTCTTGTTTTCCTCTCGTCCATCTCGACCGGGTTTTTCCTCTTCCGGCCTTCCGTCCGGATGCGCCTCGGGCGATTTTCTACGCAACCTTCAAGCTGACTTGATTCCATGAACGACACTCTCACCCGCCTGAAAATCTATATGAACATGGGCACCCTGGCCGAGCTGCCGGAGTGGTCGAGCTGGCCAGGCCTGGAGGGCCGGGAGGCCCTGCAGTTCCTCCAGGAGGCCGGTTTCGACGGTGTCCAGGACGGGGATCCGGAGCTTTGCCGGGACCTGGGCATGGGCTGCGCCGGTTCCGGACGGGTCGACCAGCCCGGGGAGGCGGAGCCGCTGGCGCGCCGCCTGATTGACCAGGGATATGAAAGCGCCACCCTTCATGTCGGGCGGGGATTCGAAACCGACGCCGAGATGGATGCCCTGGCCAGGGCCATCATCACGGCGGTCGGGGAAACCGGATTCCCCCTAATGGTGGAGACCCACCGGGCCACCATGACCCAGGATCCGTTCCGCACCATTGCCCTCCTGCAGCGCAATCCCGGACTGATGATCAACGGGGACTTCAGCCACTACTACACCGGACTGGAGCTGGTCTACGGGGACTTTGCCGGCAAGCTGGACCGGATGCAGCCGATCTTCGACAAGGTCCGTTTCATGCACGGCCGGATCGGCAATCCCTCACATATCCAGGTCGACATCGGGGACGGCACGGAGCCGGTCCAGCAGGAGCATGGCCATTCGCACTTCCTGGCCGATTACCGGGAAATGTGGAAGCGCGCCATGCAGGGCTTTCTCGACAATGCCGATCCCGCGGCGACCCTTGTATTCGCCCCGGAAATCCTCGCCCCTTCCATCTACTACGCCCGCCTGTTCCGGCAATCGGACGGCAGCCTGTGGGAAGAAAGCGACCGCTACCAGCAGGCCCTGGTTTATGCCGGGATTGCCCGGGAGGTCTTCGCCTCGCTTTCCTGAGCGAGGAAGCTCAACCGTTCCTCAATCCCCCGAGCCGGCGAAGCGCACGAAGGCCGCCTCCCCCGTGGCCGGCAGGGTGATCCTGCGGAAGGCCACTCCGTCCGGGGCCTCTCCTCCCCCGGAAACCGGCTCCACATCCCCCTCAAACGGCACCCACTCTCCAGCCTGGTTGCGGACCTGTATCTCCAGCGTTCCCGAAGCGGCCGGGACTTCGGAGAAGACCAGCTCCAGCGAGGCCTCCCCTGTCAGCTGCAGGCCGGAAACGGGAATGCTCTCCCCGTCCACCGGGCTGGATCCCATCTTGTATTCAAGCCACTGATACCATCCGTCACGGTCGCTGTCGGCGTCCGGATCCGCGGCTAGCCCGTGGCCCGCGCTCCAATCGGCAAAGCCCGGGTAGCCCGGACCGGCCTCGTTCAGGACCGCCACGGCATCGAGGTCGAAGCCGGCCGAGCCCACCGTCGGGTGGGGATCATAGACCGGCTGCCCCTCGCAATCGAGGGCGCTGCCGTCCCCGACCACGTCGACCAGCCGGACAAATTTCACCGCCTCCGTATCGAGGTACGGGAAGTTCTCCACCAGCTGCTGCCGGTAGGCCTCGCTAAAGGCCGCATAGTCGCCCTGGACCGCCTCGTGGGCCTCCTTCAGCAGCTGCAGGTCGAAGGGGGTCCCGAAGCCGGCCCGGTATTTTCCGGGGAAGCCGTCGATGTAGGTCGGATCCAGGGTGCCGAAACCCGGGACCGGAGCAGCGGTGAAGGAATAGCCGGGAAAGCGGACAAAGTGGATTCCGTCGGAGGAGACCTCGACAAAGGCCAGCTCCAGGAAGTAGTCGGAGATCCCGTTCTCGAAGACGGCGAAGTCCTCCCCTTCCCCGTCCGCAATGGCCGGTTCAAAGGTCAGTGTGGCCTGGCCCCCGCGTCCCAGGACAAGGACATCCAGGCTGCCCCCGTCAGCCGGTCCGAGGGCGGCTCCGGGATCCTGCCACACGGCGTCGACATCCTCGCCATAGACCACCGAATCCACCTGCGCGGCCCAGGAAAGGATGCGCGGATCCCCGTAGGCCACAGCCGTGCTGCCAACCTCGCCCGCCGCCGGGGCGAAAGGAAATGCGGGGGCCTGGTAATCCGCCAGGGCCGCGACGGCCAGCAGGGGCAACAGAAATATTGGTATCCGGATATTCATGACAGTCTAGAATGTGTAACGGATCCGCCCCTGGACCGTGCGGCCGGCGCCGGGATAGAATCCGCCGCTGTAGGCGCTGACCGCGTGGGTACGGTCGGCGGCATTGTTGACGGCCAGGAGGAGGGACCATCCCGGCAGGGGCTCCCATCCGAGGGACAGGTCCAGCAGCCCGTAACCGGGTATCTCCCGGAACTCGTTGGCGAAGTCGTTGCCCTGGAACTGGCTCGACAGGTAGCGCCAGTTGGCCTGCAGGCGCAGTCCGGAAACCGGCTTCCACCAGCCCGAAATCCCGCCCTCGAAGGCCGGCACCAGCGGCACCCGGCGGCCGACCGCCTCGTCCCGGAATTCCGCCCGGACCAGCCCCATGTGAAGGCGGGTCCCGTAGCGGTCCTTCCGATACGAAAAATCAACCTCCAGCCCCCTCCGGACCGTGGACCCGATGTTCCGGTTCAGCCGCTCCACGTCGTCGTAGGCGATCTCGTCGTCCATCCGGAGAATGAAGGCCGTGCAGGCGAGGTCCCAGTTGGTCCCGAACCATTTCAGGCCGGCCTCGAGGTTGTGGCCCGTCTCAGGCTCCAGGCCGGTGTTGAGGGGATCGCTCAACGGATAGCCCTGGTAGGCGGCCGCCTCGTCCAGCGCCGGGTAACGGTAGACCCGGTCCCAGCCCGTCCAGAGGTTCAGGCCCGGCCGCAGCTGCTTCAACAGGGACAGCTCGGCCGCCCAGCCGGACTTGTCCACGGGCCCGTCGAAGGAAAGGTCCGGATCCGGGTCGGGCGGATCCTTGTAGTTGGGATTCGGATACGGACCCCGGTTGGTCTCCAGCACCGGCCGCAACTGCTCCTCCTTGTAGCGGACGTAGGTGTTGTCCGTCCGCGCGTTCTCCAGCCGCAGCCCGCCGGACAGTTCCATGTCCCCGGCCAGCTCCCTCGAGGCGAAGGCGTAGGCCCCGGCGGTGGTCCGGGCCACATCCGCCCAGGAGCGGACAATCACCTCCCCGGTGGCATCCGCGTAATCGGTGTAGTCCAGCTGGTCCTGCTCGAGGTCCATCCCGAGCATCAGCCAGCGCCCGTCCCCGCCCCATTTGACCCGGGGCGAAAGCGTGTACCGTTTCTGCCGGTTGTCGGCCCGGACCCCGTCCAGGTTCCAGGCCCGCTCCCGGTCCAGCGCCCCGCCGGCCAGCTGCCACTGGCCGTGAGACCAGTCCCCCCGTCCCCGGAGGGTGGCCTGCCGGATATCCGTCTCCGAAAGGTCCCGGCCGCTGCCGGTGGACTGCCGGGGATCCTCCAGCATCTGGGCGTAGGTCAGGGGCCCGGGAAATTGCAGCTCGCTCCGGTCCAGGCTGAAGCGCCCCGACCATTCCGAGCCGCCCTTCGTTTCCACCCGCCAGCCCAGATGGGCCGATCGGGCCTTGCCGGCCGAATGCTCGCGGTATCCGTCCGTTTCCGACCAGGATCCGCCCGCCCGCAGACCGAATTGGCCAAAGCCCTGTCCAAGTCCCGCCGAGATGCGCTTCAGCCCGTCGCTGCCCAGGGTCGCCGAGGCCCTGCCTTCCAGGTCCTTCCCCGGCTGGCGGGTCTGCAGCTTGATCACTCCCGAAACGGCATGGTTGCCATAAATGACCGACTGGCCGCCCCGCAGGACCTCCACCACCTCCAGCTCTTCCACGTCCACTCCGGCCCAGTTGATCCCCCCCATGTCCGGGGCGTTGTAGGCCTGCCCGTCCACCAGCACCAGGACCCGAAGCCCGCTGTTGTCCCCGAAGCCCCGCATCGCCAGCTGCCCCTCCGTGCCGTTCCCGGTGTAGCCCCGGAACCGCACCCCCGCCATCTTCTCCAGCAACTCCGGTACGCTGCCCGCCCCGCTGCTGACTATCGCGTCCCCCTCGAGGCGCAACACCCCCGCCGGCACCTCCATCGCCAGCCCGTCGAAATGCCACGCCTCCACCTCGTACGGCGACAGCTCCGTCACCGCCTCATCCCCCTGGCCGGATACGCGGCCGCCCAGGACCAACAGCCCCGCCAGCACGCCTCTCCATTTTCCTTCCATCCGCCTGTCACGCCCTCATATTGGCAGCGTAATGTCAATAAGGAAGGGGCTCCGCCCCGGGCAGCAGGAAACGCGGGCTGCCGGGCTGCAGGGGAGCGGGATCGCGCAGGACCAGACTCCAGAGACCGCCGCCGAGCGCAGTGGCCTGGTCGACCACGAGGCGGGCCGGATCGGCGCTGGACCAGGCCCCGTCGGCGAAGGCCAGGTCGACCCGGTTCCAACCGCTGAGATCATTTCCGCTGAGGACGAAGTAACGCAGGGCGGGGTCATCGCGGAGCTGCCCGGCCAGCTGGAGGTGAGACCCGCTGCCGGCGTCGATGACCGAGGTGGACATCGGGACCAGGCTGCCGGGATCGAGGGGATCGAGGTTGTAGGCATACTCGACAAAATTGATCCGGCCGTCGCGGTCGCTGTCGATAGCGGGTCCGGTCACGGCCAGTCCCGCCCCGGCGGAAAAGGCGGCCTCCATCCAGGTCACGTATCCGGGGGTGGCATCGATGGAGAAAGCGTCAATGATTCCCGCCAACCCGGAAGCGTAATTGCCGACGTAGGAGAAGCCGGTCACATTGCGGAGCTCCTCCTGCCCGGGACGGGAATCGATATCCACCTGGACATCGTTGAACCAGGTGATGCCGACCAGGGTCAGGATCCCGTTCAATTCCATCAGGAGCGGGGTCCCGGAGTCGTAAATGACGGCGTAGGCCTCATACTGGACAAAGTCGTCGTCCCCGGGCAGGTGTTGAATGGCGGCGATGGCGGGGTCCGCGGCGGGATCCCCGGGCAAGGAGTCAAACCAGTAGTCAACCCGGTTGTATCCGGCCGCGAGGTTGGTAACCAGACTGGTAATGTCCTCGGCCCGGCCCAGCATGATGGCCTGTTGCCCGTATATGGCCAATGCTGCAAAAGTTGCCTGGCTGCTCAGGGGCTGGCTGACCATGGGATAAACCCGGAAATCCGGCGGCAGGGACTGGTTGAGGACACCGACCCAGAGATCCGAATCCCCGATCCGTTCCTCCGCGATGACCTGGCGGGTAAGGGAGGGGCCGGCCGGGTCGTTGGTGGCGTGGAAAGTCAGGCTGTGGCCCACGTTGGGATGCCAATGGTTGGCCGAGAGGACGATATTGGGGCTGATCAGGGTGCCCCAGGTCCCCTCCACCTTGTCGATGGAGCGCCCCACCCCGGTCAACTGTTCGCCGGCGATAAAGCCGGGATCGTTTTCGAAGCGGAAATTGGCGGCCGGCGTGCCACCGTCTATTTGCAGGGCAGCCGGCAGGAAAACCGGAACAGCGGCCCCGAGCAGGGCCAGACCCAACTTTTGGCAATCAGGGAAACGAAGCATCTCCAGCCAGTGTTGCGGAAAACGAAGCCGTAGCAAACGTGGAGCCACGGATTAATCTTTCTAATTTTAGACTTGAATAACTTAAGTTTGCCTAATTAAGAATCTAGCTCGGCAAACTCAGCTCACACCCTCACTCAAACGAGATGAAAATATACTACTACCTGTCCCTGATTCCGGAGTCGCTCATCGCCTCGATGCTGGCTCCGGAGGACTTCGGCAATTACTACGCCCTTGGCTCGCACAAGCGCTCGCGCGGCCAGGCGATCTTTTTCGAGATCGACCCGGACAAGGCCGGCGAGGCCATCGACCGGGCCGTGGTTGAGGCGCGCTGCGTGCCCCACGAGGACGGCAGCCCGCGCAAGTCGACCTACCTGAAGATCTACCGCGCCATGGAATCCGTTCCGGTCGAGGCCCTGACCCGCCTCTACCTGACCACGGACGACGGCCGCACCCTGGCCATCGAGCCGGGAGAATATGTCGCCGAGGAGGACCGGCCGCTGCACCTCTACCAGGAAATCTGCCCGGTCAATCCCCGCGTGGTGAGCAAGCTCAACCCGGGCGACTTCGCCAAACTGCTGACCTCCCCGACCGGACCGGTGCACGTCCCCCGCATCGTCTTTGCGGAAATGAAGCTGGAGGAGCTGGCCGTGAATCCGGATGCCCCCCAGGTGGAAAACCTTCCCTACGCCAACCTGGACCACCTCCGGGACTGCCTGCGGGAGCTGCGGCATACCTATGCCAAGCCGAACAAGACGGTAATCCGCCACATGAAGCAGGATTTCCTCTTCCGGACCATCCGGGGCGGATTCTACGTCGGCGACAAGGATAACCTGGTCTACTTCCCGATTCCCGACAAGGAAGCCCTGGAAACCGTCCACTACGCCTGGTGGCGTTCCGCCCTCTCCGGCTACGGAGCCTGATTCAACGAGAACCCCCCAAAGAGAATAACACCATGAACAGCGCTCTTTTCTGGATCACTCCGGCAGCCTCCATCGCCGCCCTTGGATTCGCCCTCATGTTCTTCCGGAACATGATGACCACATCCGAGGGCACGGAAACCATGGCCACCATCGCCCAGCATGTGCGGACCGGGGCCATGGCCTACCTCAAGCAGCAATACAAGGTGGTCGGCATTTTCTTTGTCATCATCTTCCTCATCTTCGCCCTCCTTTCCTACGGGCTGCACCTGCAGAACAACTGGGTTCCCTTCGCCTTCATCACGGGCGGCTTCTTCTCCGGCCTGGCCGGGTTCTTCGGCATGAAGACGGCCACCTAGG